>OCZT010005466.1_pt1 | contig 12666 bp, 10 predicted proteins | sample 1539031 | NCBI WGS metagenome assembly OCZT01 (sample SAMEA3539308, study PRJEB22396) | soil metagenome | biome: tundra; feature: field; material: soil | place: USA | collected 2010-05 | depth 0.15 m | reverse complement strand
TGCTTGGGCCGCTGGTCAGGCCCCTCGGTGGCCGCATGGAGCGCAGGATCTGGACTGGGCTGAAGCACAAGCTCGAATACGATGGCGACGCTCGCACCTCCTGACCGGGCACAACCGTCCTGGACCCATGACCCAGTGGCGCAAGTTGGTGTGGCGCCCGAGAGGATCAAACCTCGCTCGGCTGCTCTACATCGGCTCTCGTCTTGCGTCCGGATCGAGGCACACGACGAATGGCAAGTCAGCGGCCCCCGCTACCTCTCCGAAACCTCCATGGCCCTACTCACCCCACCAGGGCCCACCGCCCTACCAACCCGACCAGCCCACCCGGAGGTGATCGACACCACCCAGGCACTCACGGCATAGTGCACAACACAAAGCATCACGCGTAAAGGAGTTACACCACTCACGGTGACGCAATCGCCGGGTGCTTATGGCCACGTCCAATGGCGGTAGCCTTTGAGCGTTCTTCGGACGGCCCGCGTCACTCAAATCCCCGCTCTACGTAGTTCGCTCAAGGTGGAAACTGAAGGCAACTCGGCTAAGCGATCCGCTCCCTGAAGCGGCTGCGCGACTCCGTATAGCACTATGAAGGACTTGAGGTGTAACCGTGCCGCGGGCAGAGGGCCTACTTTTCGATTGTGACGGGGTGCTGGTCGACTCCGATGATGCCGTAGCGCAGGCATGGGACAGCTGGGCAGCGGAGTATGCGCCCGGCTTCGACTTCGCGCGCGACATCAACCAAGGGCGCCCCGCTGCCGAAACGGTCGCCGAACTGGTTCCATCGCGTGACTGCGCTCGTGCCACCCGAGCTTTGATGCAGCTCGAGATCGACTCGGCACCGATGGTCCGCGCCCTTCCAGGGGCTGCCGAATTATTGCCCGTGCTGCCAGAGGGCACCTGGACGGTCGTCACATCGGGTGTTCTCGCTGTCGCACGCGCACGGCTGAGTGCAGCAGGACTGCCGTGCCCGAAGGACCTCGTGACGGCGGACGACGTGCGCCATGGGAAACCTGCGCCCGACCCCTACCTCATCGGCGCACAAAGGTTGGGGATTGCGCCGGTGCGCGGGGTGGTCTTCGAGGATGCGGAAGCGGGGGTGAGCTCGGCGCTCGCCGCCGGCATCGGGTTGACCATCGGCGTTGGCGAACGAGGGCTCCGCACGCGAGCGCACCTGGTAGTCGCCGATCTTCGTGATATCCGCTATGACGGGATCACGCTCGACCTTCGGAGAGCACACATCCTGCGACACCGGGAGCAAGCGGAGCGCCCCACCACCGCAGCGCCGTAACACCCAGGGGTCTGCATCCGAGCAGACGGTCGCCATTTGGGGTGCGACCAGCAGCCAGGTTCTCGCAATGGTGAGTACCTGATCGACGCCAGGTCATGGTGGCGCTTATGGAGGCGGCCACCTGGGCCGCCGGTTCACTGCCCCAGAGCGTGGATGGTCACGCCCTGAACGACGCGGTTCACCGTCCCAGAGGGGAAGGGATTGTCTGGTGTTCTGCCCAAAGCCAGGGAGAAGTGCAGACCGAGCAGCTGGGCGCACACCACGAAGGGCAGGGCCAGGGCCACGTCATCGACATCGCCCAGTCCCTCGATGTGCCACGGTTCGCCGTCGCCCGCGCCGCCGGCGCTGATCACCACGACGCTTTCCGGGTCTAGCGCCGCGCGCAGCTCGGCTGCGATATCCAGGTCGTACTGGCGTGTGTAGGGGTCGTTGGAGAGGTAGACGAGCGCGAGCGTGCGGTTGTCGAGCACGGCCTTGGGGCCGTGACGGAACCCGAGTGCGGAGTTGGAGTAGGCGATCACCCCTCCCGCCGTGAGCTCCAACAGCTTCAGGGCTGACTCACGGGCCAGCCCGGTCAGGGGCCCGCTGCCCAGGTAGACGACCCGCTCGTATCCTCGCTGCGCCAGGGCCTGTGCAGCCGAGCTCTGTGCGGTCAAAAGCCCTTCGGTCGCGGCGGCCAGCCGCCCTGCCAGCCCGTCGTCGGCGGTCGAGCACCTCATGGTGAGCCAGGTCGCGAGCGTCATGCACGTGAAGCTCGATGTCATCGCGAAGCCCACGTCGTTGGCACCCTCGGGCATGAGCAGAACCAAGGAGCGGTCGGCGCCGACGTGGCGGCGGTAGAGCTCACCGGCGGAATTGCAGGTGACGACCAGGTGGTAGACCTCGGTCAGGCATTGGTTGGCGAGCTCCGTGGCCGCGACGCTCTCTGGGCTGTCCCCGGAACGGGCGAACGAGACGAGAAGCGTCGGCCGGTTCTCGGCAAACCACTCGCGGGGGTTGGAGACGATGTCGGTGGTCGAGACGGCTTCAACGCGCCGCCCAAGATCCCGGCTCAAGGCGGGGGCGAGGACCTGCCCGGCGAACGCCGACGTGCCGGCGCCGGTCAGGACAATGCGCAGGTCAGATCGCTGGAGAAGGGGACGAAGGAATGCCTCCGTCTCCTGGCGGCGGGACAGACAGGTGGCGCCCACTTCTCGCCACAGGTCCGGCTGCTGGAAGATCTCTCGGGCGGTGTGGGTGGCACCCAGCCCATCGAACTTCTCAAGGGTGAAGCCAACAGAGGCAGCAATCACAACGAGCTCCTTAGCGAGGGGTTACAGGCGTGGGTGTAGGCGCGCAGCACGTCACGGACGCGGTCGACGGCAAGGGCGGTGGGCTCCGAGGCCAGCTCGCCGCGGCGGACGCGGGGGTACTGGTCGGGCAGGTACTGGCTCAGCAGGGGCAGTGGAATGTCGACTGCGCCAAGGTTGGCCAGCAGCCGGGACTGCGCCTGCTGAACCTGGCGGTCGGGCCAGTAGTAGCGAATGCGGTCGCTGTAGCTGTAGCGACGCGCGAGGCGCTGGGCCTGCGCGTCACCCTCGTAATAGCCCTGCCACCAGCGTGGTTCGGCCAACATCCGTTGTTCCAGCACTGCCAGCAGGTTCGAGCGATCATCGGCCTCAACCAGCTCGTCTTCGATGGCGGCCAGCGCGAACAGCGCCTCCCGCAGAGCGAACGTCAGGCCAGGGCCGACCTTCAGGACCGCCCAGTGGTCGCCAACAAGCTCGGTCAGCCGCTCAACGCTCTGGTAGTCCGTGGAGTGCGCCTCGAAAACCAGATGCGGGTAGTCATCCAGGACACCCCGCAGCTCCTCGGTGCGGTCCCGGTCATAGTCGACCACCGCAGCGTGGTCGAACTCGACACCGGGTTGGACGACCAGACCGATCACGCGCTCCCAGGCTGTCCCGAGCCCTGCATCCTCGAACACCTGCCGGTGGCAAGCGATCGTGGCGCGTGCGGCGCTCGCTGATGTCGGTGCCAGGGCATCGATGGTCTCGTGTGCACCGCCGGGAACGGGGACCTCCGTGCCGACGACGTAGAGCAGGTCGCTGACACCACGCTCGCGTACGGCGGTGTCCTCGGCCACTGCTGCCAACCTGGCCGCGCGCTGGGCAACGATGTCGTCGGTCAAGGGTGAGGGATCACCTGCACACGACATGCTGCAGTCGAGGTGAATTTTCGTGAAGCCCGCCTCGACGTAGGCCCGGACCAGGTCGGCGGCACGCTCCATCGCCGCGTCGGGGCCAAGGTGGCGCCACGTGTTGGGGCCGAGGTGGTCGCCCCCCAGGACCACCGACGTGCGCGGAAGACCACGGCGGTCGGCGATCGTATACACAAGGTCGCGGAAGTCTGCTGGCATCATCCCGGTGTAGCCGCCGAACTGGTCGACCTGGTTGGAGGTCGCCTCCACGAGAAGGCCAGTGCCTGTCTCCAGCGCCTGGGTCACCCCGGCCTGCAGGACCAACGGGTGGGCCGTGCACATCGAGGGCACACCGAGCGCCTGGCCCGCCTTATGCGCCGCGATGGTGTCTACGAGAAAGTTGTTCACGATGCTCCGTTGTGTCGAGGATCAAGATCAGCTACATGCGTGTTGTTACGCCCGGGCCCAACCCCAAGCACCTCGACCGCCCTGCTCGCGCAGCCAGGCGTACGCGGCGGCGACGTAGTAGGACGTCCCGCATCCCAGGACCGGAGCGCGTTCACACGCTGTGGGTATGAGGAAGAGGGGTCGGCACGATCGCTTGGCGAGCCAGCAGACCAGCGCCCAGACAGGCGGCGTTCTCGCCGAGAACAGCGGCGACGATCCGGGGTTTCCGCTGCCAGACGAGAAGCTCTCCAAGCCGGCGGCGCAGTGGTTCGAGCAGTACCTCGCCGGCGCCGGACAGTCCGCCGCCGATGACGATCAGTTCCGGTGCCAGCAGCGAGGTGTAGGTGGCCAGGGCGCGGGCCAGGGCATCCACGGCCTCGTCCCAGACGGTCGCGGCAGCGTGGTCGCCCGACGCCATGAGCTTCACAACCTCATGGGCTCCGGCCGCCGAGCCACCGGTCGCCCGGTTGTAGCGTTTCGCTATGGAGGCTCCGGAGGCGATCGTTTCCAGGCACCCGTGCGCCCCGCAGGCGCAGGGTTCGCCGGAACCGACGTCAATGTGGCCTATCTCGCCGGCGTACTTGTTCTCGATGAGTGCTCCGGCGACGTACATCGCTCCGGAGATCCCGGTTCCGATCGGCAGGAACAGCACGTCGTCGGTTCCCCGGGCCGCGCCCAGGGTTCGTTCGGCTAGGCCGCCGGCTCGTACGTCGTGACCAAAGCCCACCGGCAGTCCGCTGTTCTGGGCCACGAGTTCCCGGAACGGCACATCACGCCAGCCGATGTTCTCGGAGTAGAGCGCGACTCCGGCTCGATCGTCGACCAGGCCCGGCACCACCAGCCCGACCGCGACGGCGCCCTGCGAGTACTCAAGGAGCTCGTCCACAGCCCCAAGCACGGCGGCGACCACGGCGTCCGGACCATCGCTGCGCGGGGTGGGCCAGCGGTGGAAGCCCACCACCTGGCTGTGCTCGTCCAGGACCGCACCCTTCATTGCGGAGCCGCCGACATCGAGGGCGACCACCGGTCCGTCGGCTGTTGCTCCGCTCATGAGGAAGAGTCCTGCAGGGTAGGTCGATGGGTAGCCCTCGCGTGCTCGAGGCTCGTGCGCGACGTCGCGAAGCCCGAATCAGGTGGATCGAGCGCCGGTGCCAGCAACGGCAGGTGACGTTGTCCCGACATGGCCGCCCGCACGATGAGTTCGTCTTGACCCCAGCGACCGGGCCAAGACAGGGTGCTGCTGGCACCGACCATCGCCAAGGCCTCGTCGTTCAAGGCAGTGCTCGTCTCATTTGACGCTCCCGGTGAGCAGACCGCTGACGATGTACCGGTTCAGCGTGACCGCGATCAGCGCCGGCACCGCGATAGCGAGCACACCCGCCGCGCTGAGCAGCGTGAATGGAACGACGTGTCGGCCCTCCAGAGACGCGATGACGACCGTCAGAGGTTGGGTGGACAGGTCGCTAGATAGCACCAGCGGGAACAGGAACTGCCCCCACGCGAACAGGAACGTGATGATGGCCGTGGAGATGATCCCTGGCCGAGCCAACGGGAGCACCAGGTGCCAGAGCACCTGCATGCGGTTGGCGCCGTCTACCTGTCCGGCTTCCTCGATGGCGATAGGCAGGCTCGACATGTAGTTGTACAGGATCCAGGTGGCCAGAGGCAGGAACCCGGACACGTACACCAAGATGATCCCGGTATAGGTGTTGACGAGTCCGAAGGTCGTCATGATCCGATACAGGGGGATGAGGGTCGTGTATGCGGGAAATGCCATGGTTGCCAGCACCGAGTAGAACAGGATGTTGCGGCCTCGGAACTTCATCCGGGCGAAGGCGTAGGCGGCCAGCGTCGACAGCACGACGGTGACGACGGTGGCCACGCTGCATTCGATGACGATGTTCGCCGTGGAACGGCGGATAGCGTCTGGCAGTTCGCCGTTGCCACTGAGCAGGGAGAGATAGTTGTGTAGTGAGGGCGTTGGCGGTGCATAGTGCGCTGGTTTGGCACTGATCTGCGCATCGGTCTGCAGGCTGGTGTTCAACGCCCAGTAGAGCGGCACCAGTGACCACACGAGGATGAACAGCACTCCCAGCCTGCGGATCCACGGACTACGTCGATTCATCAGAACTCCACCGGCCGGTACACCAATTTCAGCACCACGAAGGAGATCAGCAGGGTTACCACGGTGATCAGCAGAGACAACGCGTAGCCTTCCCCGAAATCCAGGTTCTGGAAGCTGACGAAATAGGTCTGCATGGTCACCGATGCCCCGGTCGTCGCCGCTCCGTTCAGAACGTAGGGCTGATCGAACACGTTCAGGGTGACTATCACGGCCTGCACCATGGCGATGGTGATACCTGGTCTGGCCAGCGGGAGCGTGATCCACCGGAATAGTGATGAGGATGAACAACCGTCGAGCTTCGCGGACTCGTACAGCTCACCAGGGATGTTCTGCAGCGACGCCAGGACAAGCAGCGTGGACAGCGGAGTGATCTGCCAGACCTGAACCAGCTCGATCGCGAAGATGGTGAGCAGCCGGTTCTGGCCGAGGAATACCTGGTAGTGCTCGATGAGGTGCACCGAGGTGAGCAGGCTGTTGAAGAACCCGGTGTTGGAGTCCCACATGCTGCCCCACACGATGCCTTCCACAACCCCGGGCAACGCCCACGGCAGGATGAGTACCGCGATCAGGATGGACCGCCCGGCGAACTTGTGTTGAAGGGTGATCGCCATCATGATGGCCAGCACTGTCGAGATCGTCACCCCGATCAGCACGTACAGGCCGGTGTTGCCCAAGCTTGCCAGCACCGCGCCGTCGCTGAACAGCCTCTTGAAGTTGCCCAACCCGGTGAACCTGTCCGGCGGGTTCAACTCCTGAATACGGAAGAAGGACTCGACGATCGTGAACGCTGCTGGTACCAGCGCGAGCCCGACGATGAACAGGGTCAGCGGTGTGACCAGCGCATAGGGCAGGAGATCAACCCGCCGACGGTGGCGCCTGTTGTCGGTCCGCTGCGGCCCGCCGTCGGCAGACAAGGCCAACGGCGGGCCGACGCTACCGATCCCTGCGGCCATTGCCGTACCCGGCGCCGAGGCTGCGGGCTGAATGGCTCATGATCCAGTCGACAGTTGGTTCGCCGTGTTCGCGATGGCCGTGATCGCCGCAGCCACGCTCATCGAGCCGGTCGCAGCGGCGTGCAGGTTGGTGTACACAGCGTGGGAGAACTGCGGGTACCAAGCGGGCGCACCTTCGGGGAAGACCGGCTTGCTGGTCTTCAGCAGGTTGCTGAGCTGAGCGCCTTCGATGAGTTTTCCCTTGCTCGTCAGCTGACTGAGGCCGGTCGACCGGGACGGGATGTAGAAGCCAGGTATGACCTTGTCGGGTCCACTGGCGCCGGCGAAGTCTGACTGGTTCTGCGCCGAGGTGAACCACTCGATGAACTTTGCCGCCGCGGCAGGGTACTTCGCCTGGCGGGGAATACCGATCCCGTCCGGGTTGCCCAGGTTCGTAGCGACGCCGTTCACGCCGGGTGTGGGCAGGTACGTCACCTGGTTGACCACTGTGGAGGAGGCCGGCAGGTCGTAGAGACTGCCGACGTTTCCGGAGTAGTCAGAGAAGGTGCTGGCCACTGTCCCCTTTGCCATCAGGGTCTGCTGGCCCTGGCTGTCACTGACGTTGATGTTTCCCGGCGGCACGAGACCGGACTTGAGGGCGTCGGTCATCCACTGTGCCGCCTTGTAGCCTGCCGAGTCGGGGGTGGCGAACTGGGGCTTGCCCTTGCCATCCAGGATCGTGCCACCGAACGCGGCGGTCGTCTGGTACCAGTAGGTAGAAAGTCCCTCAGCTGCGGCGAACGGGATGTTGAGGGGGTACTGGCTCACGCCCTTTGCCTTGATCTGCTGAAGATCCTTCGTATAGGCGCCGATCGTGGTCGGCAGGGTGGTGATACCCGCCTTGGCGAACAGCTGCTTGTTGACCGTGGTGACCATGAACGATGCGTCGTACGGGATGCCGATCACGTGGGTGTTCGACGTGAAGGAGCTGAGCTGCGGCATGTCCGATGCCAACGCCTTGGTGTCGACGTACTTCTCCATCGGGTAGAACCAGTCGAGCTTGCCCAGCTGACCGACGCGAGACCAGTCCACGTCCGTGGCGTCGGCGAAATAGGTCTTGGCCGTAGCGGCTGCCGAGATCTTGGTCTGCAGGCTGTCCCAGTCGACGTTTGTCCACTTCACGGTAATGCCCGTGCTCTTGGTGAAGGCGTCCAGCGCTGCGCGGGGAGGAGGCTCGAAGGACAGGGCCACAGTTATCGTGACGCCCTTCGTCTGCGTCGAGGCGGAGCTCCCGCCCCCGCTCCCGGAACATCCTGCGACGATCAGGCTCAGACACGCGAGGCCGGCGACCAGCACGGCGCCTCTCGTGTGGTTCCGCATCGATGTCATCTGCTCTGGCCTTCCTTGGTGGTACTAGGGCTAGGACTCGATCACGTGAGTTGCGCAGATCGCGCATTGTTCACCAGTTCGCCGTAAGGTTTGCACATAGTGCGCAGGTGGGTCAATGTTCGAGCCAGGCAATAGATGCTTGGTACGGCTATATATGCGCAATTACTTGCTCGGGCCGGTTGAAAGCGCGCAGTCGAAGTGATCAGTTCGTGCTAGGTTGGCCACATGCAGCGCAAGCAGAGGTTGACTCAGATGGTGTCAGCCATCGTCGAGAAGGGAACTCTGGACGTCGTCACGCTCGCCGAGCAGTTTGCCGTCTCCCAGGCCACGGTCCGGCGCGATCTGGAGGTGCTCGAGAGGCAGCGCCTGGTCAGTCGGACGCACGGCGGAGCGAGCACCCATGCGGCGTTCAACGATCTGCCGCTCAGCTACAAGACCGCTCAGGATCTGACCGAGAAACGGCGTATCGCCCGGCAGGCCCTCGAGTTCTTGGACGGAGCCCGGGTCATCGGGATGACCGGCGGTACGACCGTGACAGAGTTCGCCCACCTGCTGCTGCACAGGGACGGGCTCACCGTGGTCACCAACGCGCTCAACATTGCCACAGACCTATTGGCCAACCCAGGTATACGTGTGTTCGCCGCAGGTGGAGAGGTGCGCAGCAGTAGCCAGGAATCCGTCGGTCCCACTGCAGAGGCGTTCCTGTCCGGATACAACATCGACGTCGCCTTCATCGGAGTCGACGGCGTGGACGCCGCAGCTGGGTGTACGAACTACGATCCGGTCGGAGCGCGGGTCAACGCCATCCTGCAGCAGCGCGGAAGGATGAACGTGGTGCTCGCCGACGCCACGAAGATCTCGAGAGTGGCCCTGGCGCAGGTGTGCGCGATGTCGGATGTCGACGTGCTCATCACCGACAGCCGGGCCCCCCAGGCAGCGCTGGACCAGATCCGCCGACAGGGCTGCCGCGTCGTCTGCGTGTGACCGCGTCGTCCCTGTCAACCAAACCGATCCGAACACTCATGAACATCGCTCACTAGCTGACCAAATCATGCGCATTTGATACTCACGCTTGTTCATGTGATGCGCGACATGTAATAGTGCTCGCATGGTCAAAGTAGCGTTTATCGGAGCCGGCAGCGTCGAGTTCACCCGTAACGTCGTCACAGACTTGTGCAGCTTCGGCGAGCTGCACGGGGATCTCGAGCTGTCGCTGCACGACATCGACGCCGAGCGGCTCGGGTACGCCGATGCGCTGGCCAAGCGGATCAGTGGCCAAAGTGGCGCCGGCGCCAATGTCGTCTCGAGCATCGACCGGCTGAGCGCCATCGAAGGCGCGGACTACGTGGTGAACGAGATCCAGGTCGGCGGATACCGCGCGACCCGCACGGACTTCGACATCCCTACGCGATACGGGATTCGCCAGACCATCGCGGACACCATCGGCATCGGCGGCATCTTCCGCGGACTACGCACGATCCCAGTGTTGACCCAGATCGGAGACGACCTGGCCAAGGTGGCGCCCGACGCATACCTGCTCAACTACAGCAACCCGATGGCGATGCTGCCCTGGGCGGTCTACGCGGGCAGCCCATTTGATCGCGTGGTCGGGCTGTGCCATTCGGTGCGCGACACGCACCGCTTCCTCGCCGGACTCGTCGACCTCCCTGTGCCAGAGATCGACTTCGTGACCGCAGGTTTCAACCACCAGGCATTCGTGTTGAAGTTCGCTCACCAGGGCGAGGACCTTTATCCGCGGCTGCGCGACGTCGTTGAGTCCGACCCGGAGCTGCAACGTCGCGTTCGCGTCGAGATCTTCCGACGGTTCGGCTACTTCCCCACCGAGTCCAGCGAACACAGCGCTGAGTACGTGCCGTGGTTCATGGGTAACGAGCAGGAGATCGACCAGTTCCGCATCCCCGTCGGCGAGTACCTGCGACGGTCCGAGAGCAACATCGACGAGTATGAGACCACCCTGCACACGCTCCAGTCCGACACGCCGCTGGAGCTGGCGCCGACCTCGGAGATGGCATCGGAGTTCATTCACGCCCGCGAGACCGGACGACCCGCCGAGCTGTACGTCAACGTGCGCAACTCCGGACTGATCTCCAACCTTCCCGACGAGTGTTGCGTCGAAGTGCCCGCCGTTGTCGACGCCGACGGTCTGCACCCCCAAGCGGTCGGTTCACTGCCGCCGCAGCTGGCCGCACTCAACCGGACCTTCCTCAACGTCGTCGAGCTGACCGTCAAGGCGGTGCTGGAGGGAGACCGCAACCACGTCTACCAGGCCGCCTTGCTCGATCCGAACACCGCGGCCACCCTGACCACCCACCAGACCACCCAGATGTGTGATGAGCTGCTGGCCGCGCACGGTGACCTCATGCCCGAGGCCCTAAGGCTCTGACGCGGTCATCACCGAGAGCCCCATCAGCGCTACGCGGCTCGCCGCCTTCACCGATCACGGCATCGATGTCATCGTCGCCTGATGCCACGCACACTGATCCACTCCGCCCTCGTCGTCACCGACGGACTTGTCCGCCAAGACGGCTGGGTCCTGTTCGATGGCAAGACCATCGCGGCCACAGGCCAGGGCAGACCCCCAGCTGCCGACCTGGGGCTGGCGTCGAGAACGCAGATCGTGGACGGACGAGGCCGCTTCCTGACCCCCGGATTCATCGACATCCACTGCCACGGCGGCGGCGGCGCCTCGTTCAGCGACGGCGCACCGGCGATCGCCGCTGCCCTTGACGTTCACCGGGCCCACGGCACGACACGCAGCGTGCTGTCCCTGGCGACCGCGACGATCGAGGATCTGGAGGGCCAGCTCGACACCGTCGCCGCCATCAGCGCGCGCGACCCCCTCGTTCTGGGCTCCCACCTCGAAGGGCCCTTCCTCAGCAGGAGCCACAAGGGAGCCCACGACGCCACCTTGCTGCGTAGGCCCGACCCGAGTTCCCTGAGCAGACTGCTCGAGGCCGGCGCCGGCTCGATCCGCCAGATCACGCTGGCCCCTGAGCTGCCCGGTGGGATGGAGGCGGTGGCCCGGTTCGTCGAGGCCGACGTAGCGGTGGCGATCGGTCACACCGACGTCAGCTACCAGGGCGCGTGTGCCGCGTTCGGCGCCGGCGCCACAATCTTGACCCATGCCTTCAATGGCATGAACGGTATGCACCCCCGGGCGCCAGGTCCGGTGCTGGCTGCCATCCGCTGCGCCGGGATCACCCTTGAGGTCATCAACGACGGCGTACACGTCGACCACGAGATGGTCGCCCTCGCCTGTAACGAGGCGCCCGGGCGCGTAGCGCTCATCACGGACGCGATGGCCGCCGCATGCTCGCCCGACGGGGAGTACATGCTCGGAACACTCCGAGTCCTGGTGCGTGACCGGGTTGCCAGGCTCGCCGATGGCTACTCGATTGCCGGCTCGACGCTGACCCTGGATGCGGCACTACGCCAGGCGGTCGAATCTGTGCGACTACCGGTCCAGACCGCGGTCGCCGCGCTCACACAGGTGCCCGCACGAGTCATCGGCCGGAGCCATGACCTGGGCCGGCTCGCTGTCGGGTACGCCGCCGACGCCGTGCTGCTGGACGAGACGCTCCACATCAACGCAGTGTGGGCGGGCGGGCAGCGCCTACGCGCCGCGTCGCCCGGCCAGTAGTCGCCGGCGCGGTGACGGCCTACCGACAGTGGTGCGTGACAGGTAGTGGCCGGACCTGTTCAGATGACGCAACGACTAGGGCAACACGGCCTAGCTGATGAGTCAACTCGGGCGCTCGAGTCCGCAACGAGTCCGCGCGAACGCGAGAACCACACCGACAGCGCGCAAGGCGCTGAGAGGTGGCAGCGGACTACGCCATGGGAGCCAGCCGCACGCCTGTCGCCTCGGCCCCGGTTCTCAGCTTCTGGTCCCACACGGCGAAGAGCGTCTCGGCGGCGCCGACTGCGAGCAGGCTGGCAAGGTGCACCGCGTCTGCGCCTCGCAGGGCGTGTCGACTGGCCAGGTGACCGGCATGTGCGGTGATGGTTTCGGTCAGCTCGACCGCCCTTGTTGCCGCCCAGAAGTCCTCCCACAGCACTTCGGCACGCCTCTGTTCGGCAGGGTCCAGGCGGTGAGCGCGCCCAGCTGCGGCCAACGCGGCACGCACCTCCGGATACGCGAGACGGCTGGACACTGCCGCATCGCAGCCGTCCCACAGCGTGGCGGCAACCTCACTCCCCTCCTCTTCGACGACCAGCTTGACGAAAGCACTGCTGTCGAAATACACGATGGTCATGAACGTCAGCGCCGCTGCTCGCTCACCAG
>OCZT010005465.1_pt1 | contig 12668 bp, 12 predicted proteins | sample 1539031 | NCBI WGS metagenome assembly OCZT01 (sample SAMEA3539308, study PRJEB22396) | soil metagenome | biome: tundra; feature: field; material: soil | place: USA | collected 2010-05 | depth 0.15 m | reverse complement strand
TTATCTATCATTCAGTCAGCGGGGTTCGCCACCTGATTTGGGATACCGGCAGACTCCTTGAGGTCAGACAGATCTATTCCAGCAGCAAGATTGTGCTCGCAACCGCGATCGTTCTGACCTTGCTGGCATGGATTCTCGGCGGTGGTTACCCGGGAGGTGGCGCATGAAATATCGGACTCCGCTTTCTATCGCTCGAGGACTGGGCTCATCGAAAGACGGACTGGGTCACTGGTGGATGCAACGTCTGACGTCCATCGCCCTGGTGCCACTGGTATTGTGGTTCGTGGTGTCCATCATCGCCCTGGCCGGGCAGGATCGCGGGCATGTTTTGACCTGGCTGCATTCCCCCTTTCACGGTGTGGTACTCAGTCTATTTCTTATCACGGCGCTCTATCACGCCAATCTGGGTCTGCAGGCCATTTTTGAAGATTATATTCAGGCGCGCTGGTTGCAATTGAGTTCACGTATTGCGGCTGATTTTGCAGCCGTATTCTTAGGGTTTGCAGGAGTTTTCGCCCTCCTGAGACTGGCAATTGGAGGCTGAAAAGAGAATGAGCCAAGCGTACAAGATTATTGAGCACCAATACGACGTGGTAGTGCTGGGTGCCGGTGGCGCCGGACTGCGGGCCACCTACGGCATGGCCGAACAGGGTTTGCGCACCGCCTGCATCAGCAAAGTATTCCCCACGCGTAGCCACACGGTGGCGGCCCAGGGGGGAATTGCCGCATCACTGGGTAATATGGGTAAAGATACCTGGCAGTGGCATATGTATGACACGGTCAAAGGCGCCGACTGGCTGGGGGATCAGGACGCCATCGAATACATGTGCCGGGAAGCGCCCAAGGCCGTGTACGAACTTGAACACGCGGGTCTGCCCTTTTCCCGTACCGAAGATGGGCATATCTACCAGCGGCCCTTCGGCGGCCACATGAGCAATTTCGGTGAAAAACCTGTGCCTAGAGCCTGTGCGGCTGCGGATCGCACCGGACACGCCATGCTCCATACCATGTACCAGCAGGCCCTGAAGTACCAGGCGGAATTCTATGTGGAGTATTTCGCCCTGGACCTGATCATGGACAAGGAAGGGGTCTGCCGTGGCTTGCTCGCCTGGGACATGAATAGTGGCACCCTGCACCGCTTCCAGTCCCATATGGTGATTCTGGCAACGGGCGGCTATGGGCGCACCTACTTTTCCTGCACCTCGGCGCACATCTGCACTGGTGATGGACACGGCATGATCGCTCGCGCCGGACTGCCGCTGCAGGATATGGAATTCATGCAGTTTCACCCCACCGGGGTCTACGGCGCCGGCATGCTGATCACCGAAGGCGTGCGCGGCGAAGGCGGCTATCTGACCAACTCCAAAGGCGAGCGTTTCATGGAGCGCTATGCGCCCAATGCCAAGGATCTCGCCTCGCGGGATGTGGTCAGCAGAGCCATGACCATCGAGATCAACGAAGGCCGCGGCGTTGGCCCTGAAAAGGACCACATCCATCTGCATCTGGAGCATCTGGGTGCCGATGTGATCAATGAGCGTCTTCCGGGCATTGCGGAAACATCGAAAATTTTTGTCGATGTGGATGTGACGCGCGAACCCATTCCGGTACTGCCCACGGCGCATTACTGCATGGGCGGCATCCCGACCAATTACAAGGCGGAGGTATTGCGCCCCACTGCGGATGATACCGAAGCGGTCGCCCCCGGCTTGATGGCCGTTGGCGAGGCTGGCTGTGTATCCGTGCACGGCGCGAACCGGCTCGGCTGCAATTCGCTGTTGGATCTCGTGGTATTCGGACGTGCCGCCGCCTTGCGTTGTGGCGAATTGATAAAGCCCAATACGCCGCACAAACCTCTGCCGGAAAATATTCTGCAACCGGCGCTGCAACATTTCGATCGCATTCGCAACGCCAACGGCTCCATCAGTACGTCGCAGCTGCGCCTGCGCATGCAACGCACCTTGCAAAAGCATGCTGCGGTGTTTCGCACCGAGGACACCCTGCGTGAGGGGGAGCGCTTGATCAACGAGTGCGTCAAGGACTTTGGGAATATCTCGATTCGTGATCGGGGCATGGTTTGGAATTCCGACCTGGCGGAAACCCTGGAATTGGAGAACCTGCTGGTGTGCGCCTCGGCCTTGATCACCAGTGCGGCAAACCGCAAGGAGAGCCGCGGGGCTCATGCGCGGGAGGATTTCAGCAAGCGCGATGATGCGAACTGGATGAAACACACGTTGTCATGGAAACAGGACAAGGCTTCGCCGGCACTCACCTATCGGCCCGTGCATACTTACACCCTCACGGATGAAATCGAGTACATCAAACCCAAAGAACGCGTTTACTGAGAGGCACGAGAAAACAATGCATAAATTTTCACTTCCGATGAATTCCCGTGTCGTCAAAGGCAAGACCTGGGCGGCCGCGGAAGGCAGTTCCAATGTGCGCAAGTTCCACATTTATCGTTGGGATCCGGATACCAGCGATCAGCCGCGGCTCGACACCTATGAAGTGGACATGGACAAATGCGGGCCGATGCTCCTGCACGCTTTGATCAAGATCAAAGACGAAATCGATCCGACCTTTACCTTCAGACGCTCCTGCCGGGAAGGGATCTGCGGCTCCTGCGCCATGAACATCAACGGCACCAACACGCTCGCCTGTACCCAGAATATGAACGATCTGCCTGCTGGTGATGTGACCGTCTATCCGCTGCCGCATATGCAGGTGATCAAGGATCTGGTGCCGGACATGACTCACTTCTATGCCCAATACGAATCCATCAAGCCTTGGCTGCAAACCCAGTCGCCGACGCCGCCGGACAAAGAACGCCTGCAATCGCCCGAAGACCGGAAAAAACTCGATGGCCTCTACGAATGCATCCTGTGCGCCTGCTGTACCACGTCCTGCCCGAGCTATTGGTGGAACGGTGAACGTTATTTAGGGCCGGCCATATTACTGCAGGCCCAGCGCTGGCTGTTGGACAGTCGCGATGAGGCGACGGGTGAACGCCTTGATGACCTGGACGATCCCTACCGTCTGTTTCGTTGCGACACCATCCTCAATTGCACCCGGGTCTGCCCCAAGGGGTTGAATCCCGGGAGAGCCATCGTGGATATCAAAAGACAGCTTCTGGAACGCCAAGTCTGAGGGATGTCACGAATCGGGCTACCATGATGGACCTCAGTACCCGAATCGGACGGCTGCGCTGGCGAAGCCGGCGTGGCCTGCTGGAACTGGACAAATGTTTTGAACCCTTCTTCGGTGGAGATTTGTCCGCCTGTGATGAGGCCGCCATCACGGCATTGGAACGATTGCTCGATTGTGAGGATCTTGAATTGCTGGATTGGCTGCTTGGCCGATCAAGGCCGCAGGATCCGCAACTGGGGCATGCCCTCGAACTCCTGCGCCAGGTTTGAATTTGCGGTTCATCGCTGAGGTAACATTATCCCGATTTTGGCGTGCACGCGGTCGCGCTAGTCAAGTTCTTTTGCTATGGACTTGCCTTTCTCGGTACGGTAGTCGCCGGCTATACGCTGCTGACGCTGGGAGCCTGAGATCCCGCGTGCTGGAATGCCGAAGCCAGCGCGTGCGTCCGGCACGCGCTGAGGGTGGTGACGGAGCAGACTTGTACTGCGATTCGCGATCGAGGATAAGCTGGATTTAGCGGCTGGTGAAACTTTAGGAAAAGGTGCGGCTAGTCGCACCTTTTTTTGCTTTGGAATTGCGAACTTATGCCCAACATAAAACTGCCTGACGGCTCGGTCCGTCAGTTTCCCCAACCGGTTACGGTGGCCGGGGTGGCCGCCAGCATCGGCCCCGGCCTGGCCAAGGCGGCGCTGGCCGGCCGCGTCGACGGCAAGCTGGTGGACACCTCGTTTCGCATCGAAGGCGACGCGGAACTCGCCATCGTCACCGACCGCGAGCAGGACGGCCTCGACCTCATTCGCCATTCCACCGCGCACCTGCTTGCGTATGCGGTGAAGACGCTGTTTCCAGAGGCGCAGGTGACCATCGGCCCGGTGATCGAGAACGGCTTCTACTACGATTTTGCCTACAAGCGGCCGTTCACGCCGGAAGACCTCGTCGCCATCGAGAAGAAAATGTCCGAGCTGGCGAAAAAAGACTACCCGGTGACGCGCGAGGTACTGCCGCGCGATCAGGCGGTGGCGCTGTTCAAGGGCATGGGCGAGCATTACAAGGCCGAGATCATCGCTTCGATTCCGGCAGATCAGGCCATCGGCTTGTACCGCGAGGGCGATTTCGTCGACCTGTGCCGCGGCCCGCACGTGCCATCCACCGGCAAGCTGAAGGTGTTCAAGCTGATGAAGGTCGCAGGCGCCTACTGGCGCGGCGATTCCAGGAACGAGATGCTGCAGCGGATTTACGGCACTGCCTGGGCGAAAAAGGAAGACCAGGACGCCTATCTGCATATGCTGGAGGAGGCGGAGAAACGCGACCACAGGAAGCTCGGCACACAGCTCGATCTGTTTCACATGCAGGAAGAGGCGCCGGGCATGGTGTTCTGGCACCCCAAGGGCTGGACCCTGTGGCAGCAGGTGGAGCAGTACATGCGGCGCGTCTACCAGGACAACGGCTACCAGGAAGTCCGCTGCCCGCAAATCCTGGACCGCAGCCTGTGGGAAAAATCCGGCCACTGGGAGAACTACCGCGAGAACATGTTCACCACCGAATCGGAGAAGCGCACCTACGCGGTGAAGCCGATGAACTGCCCCGGCCACATCCAGATCTACAATGCGGGCCTGCGCAGCTATCGCGAACTGCCGCTGCGCTACGGCGAATTCGGCGCCTGCCACAGGAACGAGGCCTCGGGAGCAATGCACGGCATCATGCGCATCCGCGCGTTCACCCAGGACGACGGCCATATTTTCTGCACCGAGGACCAGATCCTGCCCGAGTGCGTGGCCTATACCGCGCTGCTGCAGAAGGTCTATGCGGATTTCGGTTTTACCCAGATCGTGTACAAGCTCGCCACGCGGCCGGAGAAACGCGTCGGCGCCGACGATTTGTGGGACAAGGCGGAAAATGCGCTGGCCGAATCGCTGCGCGCGAGCGGCGTGCAGTTCGAAATGCTGCCGGGCGAAGGGGCGTTCTACGGCCCGAAGATCGAATACCACCTGAAGGACAGCATCGGGCGCTCATGGCAATGCGGCACGATGCAGGTGGATTTCTCCATGCCCGGGCGTCTGGGCGCCGAATATGTCGCCGAGGACAACACGCGCAAAGTGCCGGTGATGCTGCACCGGGCCATCGTCGGCTCGATGGAGCGCTTCATCGGCATCCTCCTCGAGCACTATGCCGGCGCGATGCCGTTGTGGCTCTCGCCGCTGCAGGTGGTGGTGTTGAACATCTCCGGCGGCCAGGCGGAATACACCGCAAAGGTCGCACTTGAACTGCGCCGTGCCGGTTTCCGCGCCGAAGCAGATTTGCGTAATGAGAAAATTACCTATAAAATACGGGAACATAGCATTCAGAAGCTGCCCTACCAGCTGATAGTCGGCGAACAGGAGAAGGCAGCTTCCAAAGTGGCCGTGCGAACCCGCAGCGGTGAAGACCTCGGGCAGATGACGCTCGCCGACTTCATCGGACGCCTCCAGCGAGAGGCGCGCGTGGGCAGCGCGGCCTAATTATTAATTTTTTGGAGAAACAACATCGCTCAGGAAAAAGCGCAGCGTCTCAACAGTGAGATAACCGCACCCGAAATACGCCTGGTCGGCACCGAAGGCGAACAACTGGGCGTGGTGCCCATCGCAGACGCGATGCGGCGTGCGGAAGAGCTGGAGGTGGATCTGGTGGAAATCGCACCGACGGCCGTTCCCCCGGTGTGCAAGCTGATGGACTTCGGCAAGTTCAAGTACCGTGAAGCCAAAAAAGCGCACGAGGCGAAGCTCAAGCAGAAGCAAATCCAGGTCAAGGAAGTGAAATTCCGGCCCGGCACCGACGAAGGCGATTACCAGATCAAGCTGCGCAACTTGATGAAATTTCTGGACGAGGGCGACAAGACCAAAGTTACGCTGCGCTTTCGCGGGCGCGAGATGGCGCACCAGGAATTCGGCCACCGGCTGATCGAGCGGGTGAAAAACGACCTGGTCGAACACGGGGTGGTCGAGCAATACCCGAAGATGGAAGGGCGCCAGTTGGTGATGGTTCTGGGGCCGAAGAAGGTGGTGGTGAAGAAAAAGGCTTCGTAACAAGTTTTTCTGGAAAGATCCGAATCTGGTCTTTCTATGCAGCACCGTCCCCGGCTCGCCAGGGACGTAAAACAAGTGGTGTCCAGGTCAACAAGCTCTCCCATCGGGGGACACCTGCCGCCATGTCAAAACTAGGAGTAGTCATGCCCAAGCTCAAGACCAAGCGGAGCGCGGCCAAGCGTTTCCGCATCCAAGCCGGCGGCGGGATCAAGCGCACCAAAGCGTTTCTGCGCCACATCCTGACCAAGAAGACCACCAAGCGCAAGCGCAATATGCGCGGCACGTCCCAGGTGCACGCGAGCAACGTGCGTTCCGTGCGCGCGATGCTTCCCAACGGTTAAGGAGACGAGCCATGCCAAGAGTAAAACGTGGGGTAGAAGCACGCGCCCGTCACAAGAAAGTAATGGATCTGGCCAAGGGGTACCGCGGCCGTCGCGGCAGCGTCTTCCGCATCGCCAAGGAGGCGGTGATGAAGGCGGGCCAGTATGCCTATCGCGACCGCAGGACGAAGAAGCGCGTGTTCCGCGCGCTGTGGATCGCACGCATCAACGTGGCAGCGCGCGAGTGCGGCCTGACCTACAGCGTATTCATGAATGGTTTGAAGAAGGCCGCGATCGAGGTGGACCGCAAGGTGCTGGCCGACCTGGCCGTGACGGACATGGCGGCGTTCGCCAAGTTCGCCGAACAGGCCAAGGCAAGCCTGCCTTCCAAGTAGGGCTGGCCTCGGCAACTGGGACCAACGCGTATCGGAACGAAGGAGGCTAACCTCCTTAGAGGCCGTTTCGGAATTTCCGAAACGGCCTCTGAATTAGGGGAGTATGAGGGGATGTATCCCCTCATTTTGTAATGAGCTCTTAGCCTCTTTTCGTTTATGTGATCGTGACAATGAATAATCTGGAAAAAATAGTCAGCGCCGCACTGGAGCAGTTTCGCCGCATCGATGATGCCGCGGCGTTGGAGCAGGCGAAGGCGCATTTTCTCGGCAAGACCGGCGCCCTCACCGATCTGCTCAAAGGTCTGGGCAAGCTCCCCGCTGAAGAGCGGCGCGAGGCGGGCAGCCGCATCAACGCGGCCAAAGACAAGCTCGAGGCCGCGCTCACCGAGCGGCGCGAGGCCCTGGCGCGGGCGCAGTTGGATGCGCGGCTGGCGGAGGAGGCGCTCGACGTCACGCTGCCCGGTCGCGGCGCGGGCCGTGGCCGCCTGCACCCGCTCACCCGGACCCAGGACCGCATCGAGGCCATATTCCGCTCGATCGGCTTCGATATCGCCGACGGCCCCGAAATCGAGACCGACTGGAACAACTTCACCGCGCTCAACAACCCGGAGAACCATCCGGCGCGCTCGATGCAGGACACGTTCTACGTCGAGAACAAGGACGCGAGCGGCAGGCCGCTGCTGCTTCGGACGCACACCAGTCCGATGCAGGTGCGCTATGCGCGCATGCACTCGCCGCCGATCAAGGTGATCGCGCCCGGCCGCACCTATCGCGTCGACAGCGACGCCACCCATTCGCCCATGTTCCACCAGGTCGAAGGTCTTTGGATCGACGAGGACGTCAGCTTCGCCGACTTGAAAGGCGTGTACACCGATTTCCTGCGCCGCTTCTTCGAAACCGAGGAGCTGGAGGTGCGCTTCCGGCCTTCGTTCTTTCCGTTTACCGAGCCTTCGGCCGAAATCGACATGGCCTTCGGCGCCGGGCCGAACAAGGGCCAGTGGCTGGAAATCTCCGGCGCCGGCCAGGTGCATCCGGCGGTCATCCGCAATTTCGGGCTCGACCCGGAAAAGTACATCGGCTTCGCCTTCGGTTCGGGGATAGAACGCCTGGCCATGCTGCGCTACGGCATCCACGACCTGCGCCTGTTCTACGACGGCGACTTGCGTTTCCTGCAACAGTTCACATGAAATTCTCCGAACTCTGGCTGCGTAGTTTCGTCGATCCGCCTCTGTCCACGGCGGAGTTGGCGCATGCCCTTACCATGGCCGGTCTGGAAGTGGAGTCGCTCGAACCGGCCGCGCCGCCGTTCTCCAGGGTGGTGGTGGCCGAAGTCCTGGAAGTGGCGCGCCACCCCAACGCCGACCGCCTGTCGCTGTGCATGGTCAATGTGGGTGAGCCGGCGCCGCTCGCTATCGTGTGCGGCGCACCCAACGTGGTGGCCGGCATGCGCGTGCCCTGCGCCCTGGTCGGCGCGCGCCTGACGGGCGCCGACGGTCAGGCGTTCGAGATCAAGCGTTCGAGCCTGCGCGGCGTCGACAGCCAGGGCATGCTGTGCTCGGCGAAGGAACTGGGGATCGAGGACGACCATACCGGTCTCATGCCGCTCGCCGCCGATGCGCCCATCGGCCGCGACGTGCGTGAAGTGCTCGAACTCGACGATACCCTGTTCACGCTCAAGCTCACCCCGAATCGCGCCGACTGCCTGAGCCTGCTCGGAGTCGCGCGTGAAGTGGCGGCGATCACCGGCGCCGCGTTCAATGCACCCGCGGTCGCGCCGGTTGCGGCGAAAAGCGACGCGCGATTCCCGGTGACGATTTCCGCTGCGAGCGGCTGCGGGCGGTTCACCGGCCGGGTGATCCGCAACGTCGACGCCGCCGCGCCTGTGCCCGATTGGATGAAACAGCGCCTCGCGCGCGCCGGCCAGCGCTCGATCTCGGCGCTGGTGGACGTGACCAACTACGTGATGCTCGAACTCGGGCGCCCGCTCCACGTCTACGACCTGGACAAGCTGCAGGGGGGCATCGACGTGCGCTTTGGCAGGCAGGGAGAGCGGCTGAAACTCCTGAACGAGCAGAGCGTCGACGTGGACGAGACCGTGCTCTGCATCACCGATGCCTCGGGCCCGATCGGACTCGCGGGCATCATGGGCGGCGATTCGACCAAGGCCGAAACGGACAGCAGGAATATTTTCCTCGAGTCCGCGTTTTTCTTCCCCGACGCCATCGCGGGCCGCACGCGCCGCTACAACTTCGCCAGCGACGCCGCGCACCGCTTCGAGCGCGGCGTCGACTTCGACAACAACGTGGCGGGAATAGAGCGCGCGACCGAATTGATACTCGCGATTTGCGGCGGCGAGCCGGGGCCGACAGTCGATGAGGTGGCGCGGTTGCCCGAGCGCAAGCCGGTCCGCCTGCGCAGCGCGCGCGCGGCCAGGGTACTGGGCATCGGCGTAAGCGACGCCGAGATTGCCGCGATTTTCTCGCGCCTGGGCCTCGCCAGCGCGAGCACCGCGGACGGCTTTGACGTGACGCCGCCTTCCTATCGCTTCGACATCGCGATCGAGGAAGATCTGATCGAAGAGATTGCCCGCATTCACGGCTACGAGCGCATCCCGGCCAACCAGCCGCGCGCGCGCGCCGCCATGCTGCCGCAGCGCGAGGCGCTGCGTCCGCTGATGTGGGTGAAGGAGGCGATCGCCGCGCGCGACTACCAGGAAGTCATCAACTTCAGCTTTGTCGAGGCCGACTGGGAGCGCGATTTCTGCGGTAACGACGCGCCTGTGAAACTGCTGAATCCGATTTCGAGCCAGCTCTCGGTGATGCGCTCCGGCCTCGCCGGCAGCCTCGTCGCCAACGTGCGCTACAACCTCAACCGCAAGCAGGGCAGGGTGCGCGCATTCGAACTCGGGCGGGTGTTCCGCGCCGACGAAAGCGTGGAGGACGGGCCGCTGACGGTGGCCGGCATCGCCCAGCCGCTCAAACTCGCCGCCATTGCCTACGGTCCGGCCTATCCGGAGCAATGGGGGCTCGCGGAGCGCAAAGTGGATTTCTACGACGTCAAGGGCGACATCGAAAGCCTGTTCGCGTCCGGCGCGACCGGTTTCGAGCGCACGTCCCATCCCGCTCTGCATCCCGGCCGGGCAGCCACGGTGCTGCTGGATGGAAAGCCGATCGGCTGGCTCGGTGAACTGCATCCGCGCTGGCAGCAGAAATACGAGTTGCCGCAGGCTCCGGTTCTGTTCGAGCTCGATCTGGATGCGCTGTTGGCCGTGCCGCTGCCGGTCTATCGGGAGGTATCGAAGTTCCCGCCCGTGATCCGTGACCTGGCGGTGGTGGTGGATGAAGCCGTGCCGGCCGAGGCGCTGCTGGAGGCGATGCAAAGCTCCGGCCCGGCGGTCGTGCAGGACCTGTGGCTGTTTGACTTGTACCGCGGAAAAGGGGTAGACGCAGGCAAAAAAAGCCTTGCATTTCGGGTAGTTATGCAAGATACTTCGAAAACGCTGACCGACGCGGAGGCGGAGGCGGCGATGGCGCAACTGCTGCAGCTTCTGGCCAAGCGCGTCAGCGCCAAATTGCGCACCTAGGGAGAAAAAATGACGTTAACCAAAGCCGAGCTGGCTGACTTTTTGTTCGAGAAAGTCGGGCTTAACAAGCGCGAAGCCAAGGATATGGTCGAAACGTTCTTCGAAGAAATTCGCGCTGCGCTGGAAAACGGCGACAGCGTAAAGCTGTCCGGATTCGGCAACTTCCAACTGCGCAACAAACCGCAGCGTCCCGGCCGCAACCCCAAGACCGGGGAAGAAATTCCGATTACCGCGCGGCGCGTCGTCACCTTCCACGCCAGCCAGAAGCTCAAGGCACTGGTGGAAAAGGCCAATCGTGGAAAGCCACAGCAGCAACAGTAGCCTGCCGCCGATTCCGGCGAAGCGTTACTTCACCATCGGCGAGGTGAGCGAACTGTGCGGCGTCAAACCGCACGTGCTGCGCTACTGGGAGCAGGAGTTCACCCAGCTGAAACCGGTCAAGCGCCGCGGCAACCGGCGCTACTACCAGCATCACGAAGTGCTGCTCATCCGCCGCATCCGCGATCTGCTGTACGAGCAGGGCTTCACCATCAGCGGCGCGCGCAACCGGCTGGACCAAGGCGTCTCGAGCAGCGGCCGCGCGCTCGCGGCGGGCAACGCCGATCTGGCCTCGATCAAGAGCGAGATCAAGAGCATCATCGAGACTCTCGGCAGCGGTGCCTGAGCGGCGCAGGCGCATGCAGCGCTGGTTTTCATTCGGGCCGGCGTGATAAAATCACCAACTTCGGGGCGTAGCGCAGCCTGGTAGCGTACCTGCATGGGGTGCAGGTGGTCGGAGGTTCAAATCCTCTCGCCCCGACCAAAATTCAATAACTTAGGAGTACCGCCCGCCTGGGCGCTTAGAAACTTTCTAAGTTTTTCGCGGCGGAAGTGGCATATGCACGTCGCTCAGCCGGTCCCGGTACTGGTCGAGATACACCTCGGTGGTGGTCATCGAGGCATGCGCCGCGGACTTCTGAATCTCGCGCACGCCGTAGCCTAGCGTCTCCATAATGGATAGTGCGTAGGGCCGCACGTGCCGCGTAGTTACCCCCTCGCAGCCCGCCGCTTTAACCGCGTCACGCCATACCTCGTAGATTCCATTCTTCGTGTATTTGTCACCATCTCGTGCCTGGATGATATAGGGGTCGCGCTTGCGATCAAAGTCAACGACGACACCTTTGTCCTTCGGCCGTAATGCGCGTGCACGCTCTAGACACGCCTTGATCTCGGGTGTGATGAGTATGTCCACTTCCTCGCCGCTTGTTTCGTCCGTCTTTGTCGGTGCAAAGTGTATCCGTTCAGGACCGATCCGCGACTCGCGCAGCAGCCTAATTTCCGTAGGCCGCTGGCGCGTGAGATACATGAGTTCGAGGAAGCACTGGCCCATCGGCGTGAGCGCGTCGTAAATCTTCCAGTAGAGTTCTACATTTAATCGGCCGCGCTGCTTCGGCGGCTTCTTCAGTTTGATTTCGCGGCAGGGATTCACCTCGACGCTGCTCTTCTTCTTGTTTAGCACGCACCATGAAAAGAAGGTTGATAGGCGAGCCTTGTACTTGCCCATCGTGTTTTGCTTGCCGACGAAGTTATCGTTAAGGAACTTAGTGATGTCGCCTGGCTCGACCTGGGCCGCGTCGAACTCGAGGAACGCTTCCTCGATTACGACGAACATTCGCTCGTATTCCTTGCGCACGTCGAATGACAGCGTCTTGAAGTGGTCGGCCTCGAACTCGGCGATCAGCGTCTTCATGTTGCCGGACGCCTGCGGCTGCTCACCGAGCAGATCCGCGAGCTCTTTCAGCATCACAGTCTCGCCCTCGGCGATACGGCATAGCTTGTGCCATTTCTGCAATGGGCGGCCGGTGGCTGGATTGCGCTCCGCCAAATCCTGCACGTAGTAGTAGCTGCCGCCCTTCTTGTAGACTCTTGTCGTCTTCATCCCTTCCTGGTTACGACGCGAAGCGCCGGCCCCTCCCTTTCCCCTAGTTGATTCGCCGCCGGCTTAACGGCGCCGGCGCACACCGCCTCATAATGGGCGCGCTCAAGTATAACGCGATGGGCGCGGGATAGCCGGACGCGCCAGAATCCCTGGCGGAGCAATTCCTCCAGCTGGCGCTGCGGCTGCTCGAGTTCCCCGGCTAGTGCCTTGACTTCCAGGGGGGAGAGAAGGAGGTCAGTCATAGGA
>OCZT010005464.1_pt1 | contig 12669 bp, 15 predicted proteins | sample 1539031 | NCBI WGS metagenome assembly OCZT01 (sample SAMEA3539308, study PRJEB22396) | soil metagenome | biome: tundra; feature: field; material: soil | place: USA | collected 2010-05 | depth 0.15 m | reverse complement strand
AAAACTTTTGGATGCACCTCAACCTCCAGCTAAAGCTGGAGGCAACTGAAACATCCCCATTCAGGATCCGTGGCCAAAGTTTTGACACATCCTCTGAACCCGCGTGGCTAAGCTTAAGACAAAAGACCTAACCTTCACAGCTCGCGCGTTCCATCAGCATAACCGCTTGTCCCGGACGGGTAGAAAAGCGCGTAATTCGCAGTTCGTTACGATTTGAGTTTTGTGAACTTTAGAAAGCGCTTCGTCTTCGCATCGCTGATCGTAAGCGTTCCCGTGTCCAATTTCACCGCGGTTGCCGCGGTCAGCATGGCAAAATAGTCATGCTCGAATTGATTCGAGCTATCATCACAAAACATCTGTGTCGAGATAATATCGGTTATCTTTAACTTCCCATTGTCGACGGCATAACTGCCGCCGTAGACATTGCAGCCCGATTTTCCGCCGATAGCCCCCTTACCATCTACATTCATCGTTATCGCGATGCCACTGATCGGATGAGCGATCTTATTGTGGAAACTATATTCGACGAGTTGCCACTTTCCCTCGGGCAATGCCTGTCCGAACGCAGTCAACACGACCATGCTAAATGTTAAAACGCAAAAGAGTCCGTATTTTATTACTGATCTCATAATTACCTCACACCTTATTACTGATTTCATAATTACCTCACGGCCAACGAAGAGTCGTTTGCCTGGATAATGAACGAATGCGTGCAGAGAAACTTGCAGACACTAGGGTGAGATCTTTTTGACTGAATGCAACGTCACGCCGAAAGCGCTGCCGGCCGCTTTCATCATCGCGGCAGCTTCTCCTGAAGTTAGGAATTCGTCGGCACCGTTGTCAGGTAGATGCCAAGTGCCGATCTTTTTCACGACGCCGGCAGCGGGATCTATGAATTTTGTGTTGCTCGAGACATATTCGGTCAACAAGGCTGTTATTGCCGGGTAATGGGTGCACGCAAGCAGGATATGAGAACAGTTTTTAAGTGGTGCCAGGATCCGCTTTGCCTCCTCATGCACCTTCTCCGATGAAACATCGCCGCTTTCGATCAATCCCGAGAGCGGCTGTGCAATCCGCTGCTCGATCCTGACCCCTCGATCAGCAAACGCCCGACGGTATACTCCCGAGAGAACGGTTCTACGGCCGCCAATAACACCGAGCCGCGTCGGGTTTGCTCTGACGGCGACTTCGATGGCGCTATCGATGACACCTTCGATCCGTAATCCCTGTTTATCGATCAGATCGATCACCGTGCTCCCGGCGTTACAGCCGATGACGAGATGGGTAACTCCGCATGTCTTTAGAAATGAAATGACGGAGTTTAATCGTGCAACAAGTTCCGGCCGCGACATCCGGCCATAAGGCGTCACTCCGGTATCGGAAAAATAGACTATGCCGATATCGCCGATCCTTTCCTTGATCAGCTTGTATATGCTGATGCCGCCGATGCCCCAGTCGATGATACCCAACATAAAGTGAAATCTAACGAAATCAACGATTCGATTGTTAAGCCGATGGTCTCTGACCGTCGCGATGGTCTGAAAAAATCGAATTACGGAAACGAGAGCTTTACCTCGACACCCTTTTCCACCGGGCCGCTGTCGAAAGCGACGATCCGCGAATTCCAGGCAATGTTTAGTATCTCCATCTTTTGGTCCGGAAAGCGGCTTTCGAGATACCATTTCATCTCGTGTTGGGAACGGATCGGATTGTACTCGAGCATTTTCTTCCAATCAGGGTGCGAGACCAATCTTTGGAGAGCGGTATGAAATTTCGCATTCGATCGCTGGTCGCGCATGGTCCGCATTTTGTCCTTTAGGAATTGCGGATACTCCTTGAATACCGGCGGCACGGTGACCATATCGATAATCAGCAGTTTTCCGCCCGGCCGCGTGACACGCTTTATCTCATGCAGCAGCGGGTCCCAGTCGAGATACCTAAAAGACATCAGCGAGATGACGACATCGAACTGCGCATCGTCGAATGGCAGTATCGGGCCGTCGATCTTCAGAAACGAAAGGTTTTCGTGATTCGTGTTTCTTTTCCTCGCACGTTCGATCATATCAGCCGATTCATCCACGCCGGTTCCTGATGCGATACGATCGCTAAACGCGTTTAGCAGGGCACCGTTCCCGCAGCCGATATCGAGAACATCAATAGGCCCATCCGGCAGATGTTCGTTTAGCCAGTGCCATTCGTCCTTACGGACGCGAATGTCCTCAAATGCCGCATCATAAAGCTCCGACACATGGTCATAGGTCGTATCGCCGTCCGGCGGTCGCGGCTCGAAACGCTTCATTTCTTCGGCGGGCATGACGCCGAGGAACTTTTGCGCGGACGCTAAGAACCCATGCGATTTCTTACCCTTACATCCGATCGTATAAAGCTGACCATCAGTTCTCTCCCCGGCGAATTTGTATTTTGTTTTGCTGCGTGAAAACGTCGTATACCAAAAGGATCCGTAAGCCGAGATATTGAATGTACGAGCAAAGAAAGGGGCGAACCACCTTGCCGAACGGCAGCAGAAGAAGCTGGCCGTCGCATCCGAGGTAAATGGTATTTCCAGGTGTTCCCATTCGTAGGGCGAGAACTGTTCGGGAAAGGCCACAGTCCCGAACATCGGCCCGTACATTCCCGAATGACCGACAAAATGAAATTCCTTGATCTTCTTACCTGCGCGTTTTGTTTCGTCGATCGCCTTCAGGACATCGAGCTTACTTTCGACGGCCCGGGTCATTACTTCGCCGTCGAAACCGTTCGAGCGCTTTTCGGCCGCCAATGTTTCGGCGACGACAGGGAATTGCTGGCCACCGAGACGATATTTGGTTGTGTAAATTATCAGAATGACGTCGTCACTCTTCATAGATACTGCCGCTTTGTAAAACGAGTATTAGACGCTGACCTTTGATCCGGAGGCACGCTTGAGTCGCTCGATCTGGGCAAGATAATGCTGTGCGCTTTCAGACTGGAATAACTCCCGTTCCTCTTCGTGATCGGTGACCGGCTCGAGGGCGAGATCCATATAGTCATATCGGCTCGGGTCTTTGCGTACCTTGCGATAGATCAGTCGGAGGCGTGAATAAAGTGTTATCCACCTGATCTGTTTCACCAGGCTTCCAATAAGATATTTCGGATAGAATATAAGCGGGGACTCGCGCGGCATGCCCAAACGCCGGTTAACCCTCACCTTTCGCCGTAAGAACCCACCCTCGAGCGGATGAATGTCCTCGATGTCCATACAACCATTGAACCAGGTAATAAAGAACATCGTCTTGCCCGGACTGGTTCCAGTCGCAATCGCCCGTCGAAGGATGGTCTCGATATGCTCGTCCGTGTAATAGGTCTTCCACGCCCTTCGATAAGTTTCACGCCACTCCTCACGAGACATCTTCGGATGTTCCGTAACGTCGTGATTGAGATCGTACTTATTGAGGTCCTCATCCATCGCAACGCCAGCTTCATGGAGCTTTTTATGGTCTTCAGATCCGGGCAACGGCGTCAGATAAAAGAATTCGAGAAGATCGACCGGCAGTTCCTTTTTGATGACCTCGATATCATGGATTATCGATTCCGGCGTATCGCCTGGAAAGCCGAGAATATAACCGCAATATGTAACTATCCCCGCCTTTTTCCATTCGAGCAACATCTTCCGGTAGTCGGTGATCTTGTTTTGCCGTTTTTTCGCGGCAAGCAAATTGTCCGGATTAATATTTTCGAGACCGATATATGCGCGTTTAATGCCGGCCCTTTTTGATTTCGCAATAAAATTCGGCAACTTATGACAGAGCGTATCAACCTGGATGATAAAGCTGATGTTAAGGCCCTGGACCTCACGCATTTCTATGAGTCTATCAAGTATCGGCTCCCAATCTTTATTTCTTGCAAAGTTGTCGTCAGTTATAAAGAACGAGTGCAGGCCTTGTGCAAGGTTCGCTCGGATGATCCGTTCGATATCGTCGGGTGAGCGGCGTCGGGAAACTCGTCCCTGAACGTTTATGATGGTACAGAATGAACACGCAAACGGACATCCGCGCCCAGCGTCAAAGCTCGTCGTCGCACCGGCAGTCAGATGGACGCGTTCCGCTGGCAAAAGCGGCGTCGCGACCCCCTCGAGATTCGGCAGATCGTCCATGTAATTGTAGATGGGTTTGAGACGATCGTTGGCGGCATCGATAAGTACCGAACCGAGGCGTCCTTCGGCCTCGCCGGCAAACAATGTGACGCCCATATCGAGGGCCTTCTGTACGTAAGGATCACGATCTTTTAACATCGCCATCGTGCCCGAAACGTGAAATCCGCCGATAGCAACATTTATGCCTTTATCGCGCAGCGGTCGTGCAATATCGAGAGCTCTCGGGAACTGATTTGATTGAACACCGACAAGCATCACCATGCCGTCATCGGCCGATTTGACGAGCTTTGCAATACGCGTCGCATTTATGACCGTGTTCGTCTCGTCAAACGCGTGTATGTCGAGTTCAACATCATCGCCGAGTATGCGATCGTCCTTACATTCCATTGCCAGGCCGTAAAGACACGCAAGCGAATTCGACGGGATCGCCGAGCGAAACCATTGAATAACATAGCCGTCCTCGTCATAATGCGACGGTTTTACGAGCACAAGGCTGAATCGGCGTTTTGGCGAAACTTCTGACATTAAAGATAGATCAACCCAGAGATCGTTTAACTTTAGATAACAAATTAGCTGGATGCAAGCGCTAATTACCAACGCCTCTCGATCCAGTATCCCGGTCGCCGCCGCTGATGGGCGACCGCAACGACGAGAATTGAGTCTCCCTCTACCGAATAGATGATCCGGAATGGAAACCGCGAGAGAAGCACACCACGCAAACTGCCTCGTACTATCACGCCAGAATCAGGATACTGGCACAATCTGTCGATCACATGCCGCACATCATCGAGAAAAGCCTCACCCAATCCACTCGATGCGTCTTCGTAAAACAACGCCGCCGCGGCAATTTCGTCTTGCGCCGGTGAAAGGATCCTATATCGGGTCATTTGAGGCGCGCACGAATCCGCGACATAACCTCATCGCCGGCAAGAGCGTCGATCTCACCATTTTGATAAGCATCGTAGCGACGCTGAGCCTCTTCATTCCAGATCTGTTCCACCGCATCATCCGTCGACTCATCGAGTTCATCGATCAATGTCCGCGCCAAAATCGCCTTCTCCTGTTGTGAAAGGAGCCTCGATCGATTTTCCAACTCTTCCAACAGAACGCTCATAGATCTATATTATAGAGCCAATTTAAACGCGCAGGCCAAGACTTTAAGTTCCCGACGCTGTTTCCGGGTAATTTGCAATTGTGCTATCTGTGGATGTAAATTTCCCTCGCCAAAGACAGTCTGCGTAGCATTCAGATAGATGTCGCAGCCCTTGCAGCCGTCGGCATCCTTAAGCGGATCGTAATCGAGCCGGGAAGGAAAATAGTCGAGTGCGCTTCTATCGGCGGACTTCGGCATGGCGTCAATTAGTCACAACAATGTTCTAAGCTTGTTCAATACGTCGGTCGTAATCGCCGTAGGTATTTTAGTGATCAACGCGCAATTACGTGCCCGCCAGTCAAAATTCTTTACCGCATCTGACAGAATAGCTCCACTTACTTTTAAGCCTTTGGGAACGACAACCTCAAAGCTGTAGCCTTTAACTTGGTTCGTAATCGGACAAACCAATGCCAGGCCGGTTTTACGATTGTATGCAGCCGGTGAAAGAACGAGTCCCGGCCTTCGTCCCGATTGCTCGTGACCCAGCTGCGGATTGAAGTCTGTCCAAACAACGTCACCGCGATCAGGGATATATGTCATCACCAGACCTCTCGTCCGACAGGCCGCCCCGTTTCGGTTTCCCCGTGCAGATTGTCATCAGTGATCCCTTCAAGCAATTCCTCGAGAGAATATTCGGCTCGACTTTGCGGCCTGACGATTATATTGCCATTTTCCATCGAGACTTCCACTGTTGAACCATTCTCCACTTTGGACTCGATCGCGAATGCTTTGGGGATGCGAAGAGCCAAGCTATTTCCCCATTTCTGTATTTGCAATTTCATATAATGTATATACAAAGAGGATACACACTTTGACGACACAAATCAAAGTAATCCCCTTTCCTTCACCCGCAAATACGTTTCCAACAGCCGCGGCGCGAGAGTCTCGGCTGTAACATCGATCGCCAGACCGCCGATGGTCTCGACAAGTTTAAGGGCTGATTCGCGCTGGTGGATTATCTCTTCGGCGGCGGATTGCGTAAAGACATCTTTTATGTCAACGGGTGCGTTTGCAATGACCGCGTTGAGGTCGCGGTCGCCTATAGTTACCACGAGCGGCAGATGCCTCGGACGCAACAGTCTTATCGAGTTGATCAACTCCTTTGAGCTGTCCTCGTCGACAACATCGGTGAGTATTACCACAAACGAACGCTTTTTGATGTTTGAGGCGATGAACTGGAAGGCACGTGCATACGAGGGTTCGATCAGCTCGGGTTCGAGATCGTGTAATGCTTCCAGCACGGCGTCGATGTGTTCGAGTCCTCGTTTTGGCGGCAGGTATTTTCTGACGCGGCGGCCAAATATCGCTAATCCGCAATTATCACCCGCGCGTGCACATGCCGACATCAATGCGAGGCTCGCATGAATTGCCGTATCAAACTTTGTCTCGTCGCCGATCCTGCCCGTCATGAGCCGCCCGGCGTCGAGCGCGATGATCACAGTCTGATCGCGTTCGATCTGGTATTGCCGCGTGGTGAGTTTCGAGCGCCGTGCGGTTGCCGTCCATGAAATATGCCGCAGTTCGTCACCGCGAACATAATCGCGCATCGATTCGAATTCACGTCCCTCGCCACGGCGAACCGCCCGTCGTTGTACTGCAAGAAACGATCGCGCCCCGAGCGCTTTTAGCTCCATCTCTCGTGCGCGTCGCATGTTTGGGTACACCTTGACCGTCTGTGGTTCGCCTAGCGACGTTTGGCACCAGACGAGAGAGAATCTTGACTGTATGCGCACCGCGGTGCGGCCAAACGAATATGCGCCTCGTTTGGCCGGTATCAGGTGATAGTAAAACTCCGCGATCGTAAATGCTTCGACACTAAACTCAGCTTCGCGCGATTCGACGAGAGCCATCTCAGCCGGGTATTCATCCTTGATCCGAAGCCACAGATCTCGCCGCGTGGAATTATCAATAAAGACGCTTACCTTTGTCGGATCGCCGATCGCGAAACGCCGGTCGAACTCGCGTCGCAAGGTTAATCGAGAGGAAATCCGCCGGCTAGTAAAATGATCTGCCAAAGCAGCGATCAGCAGCAAAAGGTCATAGCCGAGAACGGCATATTGGAGTGCCGGTAAGTTCCACGACAGCGACAAAGGCAGAAACCCGAGCGCCATAAGAACGTAAAACCTGCGTGAGAATACAAATTGCATCGGATCCTCCCGATTATAACACTCTAAACCGAACCATCGTCTCACCGTCTCCACCGTCTCTTCTTCTCCCGTTCTCCCCTTCTTCCCTTCCAATTTTTACTGCTGTTCAATGCAACCTATTCATCTACTCTGGGTTCAAATAAATGGCATTTTCAGGAGTCGTAGGTTTGAAGCTGGTTTATTCATTATTAATTTGCCTTTTTGTCGCCGCCGGGGCCTACGCTCAGAGCGAACAGACGGTTATGCCCGCGGTTGAAGAGCTTTATCTCGCAAGAGACGACGGGAAAGGCAAAGCAGGCGAGCAGGTATCGGAGTTTCGTATAACAGACATACCGATCCATTGTGTCGTGCTGCTTGATGCTAACAGTATGGTGACGGTGAAAATGAACTTCGTCGCCGTCAGCGTTACAGGAGTAAAACCCGATACAAAGGTCGTTACCTCAAGCTATGTGACAAAGGAAGGGCAGAACCGGGTTAACTTTACCGGCCGACCCGACGACCGCTGGACGCCGGGCAAATATCGCGTCGACATTTTCCTGGACGGGAAAATGGCGAAGAGTCTCGAATTCGATATCAAGAGCGCCGTGGACGTTGTTCCTGGTGCAGGCAAATTTGTACCGACGCCGCGAGATCGTAAGGCCAAGCCACCGAAGCCAACCGGTAAGTCAAATCCGTAATTAGAACCGATAATACCATCTTCGAGAATGCCGCATTTGCCACCGCTCAGTTCATCACGCGGGAACATTTACCGTGAGGTCTGCGTAATGTTCGAAGAGTAGATAGACCATTACATCCGGGAAACCTGTTAAAATTCCGTCATGTTTTGTCCAAGTTGCGGTATCGACGAAAAACAGCCAAACCAGTTTTGCCGTGGGTGTGGAGTCAATCTTCAAGCGGTTCGAGCTTCCATAGAACATCCGGACGACGTTACACAATCGGCAGTAACGTCACGAATGGAGATCGGCCGCGCGCTGGCTGCTCGAATTCGTGAGACAGAATCGGTACGCGAGCTTAAAAAGGTCGCCGAAGACGTCTTGCCCGGTGTCGAAAAGTTTCTCGAATCTCCGGCGGAGAAACGCCTGCGCCGGCTTCGGACGGCGACGATCATATCATCCGTCGGTCTCGGCGTTGGTGTTGCATTGACCCTTGTGGCTATCCTTCAAAGAAATACGGAAATGCTTTTCCTCGCGGGCCTCGGCGGTATTGTTTTCTTTCTTGGACTTGGATTCTTTCTTAATGCATTCTTTTTCACCGTCCCGAAAAAGAGCATTTCAGGCAAGACCGAAAGGTTCAACAGTCTTGACGATGCAGCAGCGAGCGGGTTAAAGCTTGCAGATCCGGGGCCCTGGTTCTCATCCGTTACTGAAAACACGACACAGCACCTGCACGAAAAAGAGCCGATCAACGGGCGCTAGTCAGCATTTACCAATTCTTTGATCGCATCGATCTGGAGCTTTGCCGCTTCTTCGCCGAGACGTATAAACTCGGCCCGCTTTTTGATCTCGTCCGGACGAAGATGGGCGATCTGCGGCTCGATGACAATGTCCGCATGATAGTGCTGATTGCGCGACGCGGCACGGATAAGGGCCAATGCCGCTTGAAACATCATGCCGAGGGCGGTCCGCGGTCGCACCCTAAAGGTTGCTCCGCAAGCAATAAGATCGACGGCGATAACGATCTCGGCACCCATTTCCCGCACGGCATCGATCGGCATCGGCGAGACGACGCCGCCATCGACAAGCAAGCGCCCGGCCTTGTCTTTGATCGGCGCAAAAACCCCTGGCACCGCACAGCTCGCGCGAATAGCGGATACGAGATCGCCGCTGTTGAGCACAACCTCCTCTCCCTTTTCAAAATCATAGGCGACGGCGCTAAAGGGAATCTTTAGATCTTCGAATCGCGTGGTCGGAAACTCTCTTTTGATGAAATCGCCCATCGGGGCGTTTGATAGAAGACCGAGCGGCGAAAGCGAGGGACGGGTCATATTGAGCCAACCTACGCGCGAACACATTGCATCGATCTCCGCGGTCGACATCCCGGCCGCGAATGCCGCACCCGCAATAGAACCGGCCGACGTGCCCGCAATCATATCGATCGGGATCTTGTTTTCGGCAAGTACCCGCAACACGCCGATGTGCGAGAACCCGCGTGCTCCGCCGCCTGAAAGTGCAAGACCGATCTTTTTGCGCTTCATTGATGTGATTGATTTTAACTATTGTTTATGGAAAACTTGAAATCCCGGTAATGACACCGCACCAATCACTCTTACTACCAGTCGAACATCCTGTTTCCGCCGATATCGCGGGTGGCGAAGATGTTTGCGCCGTTTGTTCGAGAGAATGTTTGGATACGTGTGTGATCCTGGCGTCGCTTCCGGACGAGTTGCAAAAACTCATACGAGCCAACGCACCGGGCACGACGGAATTCAACGACGTGTGCGGGCGTTGCGCGAGCCTTTTTGAACGTGCAAAGGACCAGATCATAAAAGAGGCGGCGGTCCAAAAGGATGGCTCGCATGTGCTTTCCACGCCGCTGCGGCTCGACGCCGACGAACGGTTTACCGGCAAAGGCGTTACGATCGCATTTCTCGATTCAGGCTTTTATCCCCACGTCGATCTGACGACGCCGACAAACCGCATCCTGGCGTATCGGAACATGCTCCACGACGACGGCGACGTCGCGTCGCTTTTCGAGCCTGACGTAGCGAGTTGGCATGGCATGATGACATCGGTCGTCGCTGCCGGCAACGGTTCGCTTTCTAATGGCTTTTACCGCGGTCTTGCACCAGACGCGAACGTTGTACTTGTAAAGCTCGCGCGGACCGGACGCATCACCGCCGAGAACATCCATCACGGTCTTGATTGGGTACTCGAGAATAGGGAGAAGTACGATATTCGGGTCGTGAATATTTCCGCCGGCGGCGATTATGAGCGGAGTTATCTTCATGATGCGTTATCGCGACTGGTCGAGGAGTGTTCCACCGTTGGCGTGACGGTAATTTGTGCAGCTGGCAATTCAGGACACCTGCCGAAGCATCCGGTTTTTCCGCCCGCGAGTGCCCCATCATGCATCGCTGTCGGGGGATTGGATGACAACAATTCGATCAATCGTGCAAAACGCGGTATGTACCGGTCTTCGTATGGTCCGACGATCGACGGGCTTCAAAAGCCTGAGATAATTGCATCCTCGATCTGGGTACCGGCACCTATATTACCTAACACGCCAACCGCCCAGCAGGCAGAACTGTTGGAAAAGCTGGATAAAGCCGAGGACGGCAGTCTTCATGACATTATAAGAGAGAATCCGGGTGTTGACCCCGATCTGGATGCAGCGCTTGATCGTCCGGTCCACAGCATCAGGCAGATCATTTTGCTAAAGATCCGTCGCGAGAACGTGATAACCAAACATTACAAATACGTCGACGGAACATCCTTCTCAGCACCGATAGTTTCGTCCCTCGTGGCCCAAATGCTTGAAGCGAATCCAAACCTCTCGCCATCCGATGTGAAACGCATACTTATCGCAACAGCCGAACGGCTGCCGCATTACGAGGTCGATCGGCAAGGCTGGGGCGTTATCGACCCGAGGCGTGCGGTTGATATGGCGCTTGCAGAGAATTAACTCTCAATATTACCAGTTGCCGTTGGCCGTGGTCCGATCCGCGGTGTGGGCGAAACGCTTGGCTTTGGCGAACTCGATGGTGACGGCCGAGGTGTTGCCGTCGGCGATGGCGATGGGCTCGGACTTGGGGTTGGCGTGCGGGTCGGCGTCGGAGTTTTAGCGTTGACGTTTGTGTTTAAGCCCGGGATCGCGTTGATATTGGTATTAATGCTTGGCGTTGCGCTGTTGAAGTTAAAGTTTGAATCGAATCCGGTGTTTGAATTTTGATTGCCGTTAAAGCTGCCGAGATTTGTATTGAGATTTACATTTGTGTTCGATGGTGATTCCTTCTGCAATAGCCAGAACAAACCCGCTCCGCACGCGAGCAGGAAGACCGTTCCAAGGATCGTCAGAACAACTGTTTTTGCCGTGTTCGGCGGTTGCTGTGGCGGATAATACGCCGCGGTCGGTCTAGGACGAACCTGCTGCCGTGGCTCGTCAGTAGGTATGACTATTCGCTCAGACCGCTCTGGTTCTTCGAATGTCGCTGTCTCGCCCCCGACGCCGGGAATGTTGCGCCGGATGACCGTCTTTTCTTCTTCGGGTTCGTCTACGGTCTCACTTGGGAGAGCGGTAAACTTCGGCTCTTCTTCTTCGATCAGCGGCGTGCCGTCCTTTGTGCAAAACCGGATTATATCTTCGTCGTACCGCTCATCGCAGATAGGGCAATATTTCATATCGGGGCTTTTCCAGGTTCGTTTGCTACCGGGGAGCTTTCTTCAAAACCGACACATTTTAGCACGATTTAGGTTTGCGGAAACAATAGGGCCCGTTGACGGAAGGGCACGTTGGGATTTCAGTTGATGTATTCTTCGTTTTGCCCGGCGATCAGTTGCGCGGCCGGTTCTATCCGGCTTTCCTCTTCTAGATCCCATATCTCGAACATCGCCAATGGGCATTCGGTTATGAAACGCGAAGGCTTCTGAAGTACAGTTTGGCGGTTATAGTCGGTCATCAGCAGCGGGTACGTCAGATAAAGCTCTTCCTTTGCACGCGTGATCGCGACGTACCAAAGGCGACGCTCCTCTTCTTCACTGTCTATCTCGCGAAGCGAGCGCGGGCTGGGGAATTTACCCTCGGCAGCCCAGATAATAAACACAGCCTTCCACTCCAAACCCTTTGACTGGTGAACACTTGTCAGCGTCAAAAGCTCATCCTCGTCCGCGCCCTCGATGAGGTCCTCACCGACCAATGGCTGCGGTTCCTTGAATCGCTCGGTCGAGAGCAACGCGAGCTCCGAAAGGAAATCTTCCGTGCTTTTGTATCGCCGCGCGTAGGCGGCAAGTCCTTTCAGATCCTCGATCCGCGACTCGGCGTTTTCGTGATTTTCTTGTAAATACTGCTCGTACCCGTTAGTGAGTATGAGTTCGATCTGTTTTGCCGGGTTATCGCGGTTCTCCGCGGCGACAAGCATTTCAAGCAATTTCACGAATTCATTCCAGGGTTGACTCGCACGAAAACGTTTAAGTGATTCTACGACGTCGAGGAGCCGCGGCGGGGAGAGAACCACTCCGTCAGCCGCTCCCACCACTCCACTCTTCTCCGCGTCGCCGCGTCGCCGTGTCCCCGTGTCGGAT
>OCZT010005461.1_pt1 | contig 12677 bp, 7 predicted proteins | sample 1539031 | NCBI WGS metagenome assembly OCZT01 (sample SAMEA3539308, study PRJEB22396) | soil metagenome | biome: tundra; feature: field; material: soil | place: USA | collected 2010-05 | depth 0.15 m | reverse complement strand
AGCGCCTGCATGCGGGCGAAGGTCACGGACCATGAAGCTCAGGCTTATGGAAAACGCTTCACCGTTGCGCTTGCTTTCGATTTTGAAATGCCGCGTAACTCTCAAATCTAGAAGGCGTCAAACTCCCGTCAGGGTGATAACCAACTAGCGTCCAATGACCGTCATAATTTTCATCCCAGAATGAAAGATCCCATTTCCCGCTTCGCTTGAAATCAAAATACATAACATCGGCTTGACCGTCGCCGTTTCTATCTACCCTCATGATATAGGGTTCAGTTTTTGCATCTGGAATAATGAAGTCTGCATTGACCTTGCCGCTGCAATTTGTGTCATACCCAAGCGCCGACCCTGTTCTCAGGGCATTTTGCGGAGAATAGCGCCCCTAATCTCCGCATCGGCACAATTATGCAAACCTGTGGTGGCTGCCCCGTCAGTGTTTAAATGGGTTCACCTGCGATTATGCTCAATTTACAGCTCCCCCTTTGTGTATCCATTGGGTACACCGGCCCAATGAAAGATGTCGGTCTCCGCATAAGAGTTCAGAGAGAACTTCGCGATAGCTTTGTCGCGGTTTGCCGGGTGCAGGATAAGCCTGCCGCACAGGTGCTGCGGGAATTCATGCACGCCTATGTCGCCAAGCACGGTGTGTCACCGGCCAACGCAGAAGGGAAAAGGGTTGGTCCGACTGCTGTGTCCTCAAGGACGCGCAGGAAGGCCAGATGACCATGGCCGACAAGAACCAGAACCCCGAACAAATCGCCCGCGACCAGATTGATAAACATCTGGCCGAAGCGGGCTGGGTTGTGCAGGACAAGAACGCGATAAATTTCAACGCGGGCCAAGGCATCGCCATCCGCGAATACCAGACCGATGTTGGTCCTGCCGACTACGCGCTGTTTGTGGACAAGAAGGCGGGCGGCGTCATCGAGGCAAAGCCCAAGGACTGGGGACACAAGATCACGACCGTTGAGGAGCAGTCCGCCGGTTATGCGGCGGCGACCCTTAAATGGGTCAATAACAAAGTACCGTTGCCCTTCGTCTACGAAAGCACCGGAGTCATTACGCGGTTTACCGATGGACGCGATCCCAAGCCGCGCTCGCGCGAGGTTTTTACATTCCATAGGCCCGAAACGATGGCGGAGTGGCTGTCAAAGCCCGCCTCGCTCCGTGCCCGGCTGCAAACAATGCCGCCGCTCATTCATGCCGGCCTGCGCGACTGCCAGATCACGGCGATTGATAATCTGGAAACGTCCTTCAAGCAGGATCGACCGCGCGCCCTTATCCAGATGGCGACAGGCTCTGGCAAGACCTACACCGCCATCACGTCCGTCTATCGCTTGCTCAAATATGCCGATGCCAAGCGCATCCTGTTTCTGGTCGATACAAAGAATCTTGGCGAACAGGCCGAACAGGAATTCATGTCATTCCTGCCAAACGACGATAACCGGAAATTCACCGAGCTTTATAATGTTCAGCGCCTCAAATCGTCCTTCGTTGCCAAGGACAGCCAGGTTTGCATCAGCACGATCCAACGCATGTACTCCTTGCTGAAGGACGAGCCGCTGGACGAAGTGGCCGAGGAAGCCAATCCCGCCGAATCGCTGGTGAAGGCAAAGCAATCATTGCCGGTTGTGTACAACAAGAAAATTCCGCCGGAATTCTTCGACTTCATTATCATCGATGAGTGCCACCGCTCTATATATAATTTGTGGCGACAGGTGATCGAATATTTCGACGCCTATCTGATCGGCCTGACGGCAACGCCGGATAACCGGACCTACGGCTTCTTCCACAAGAATGTCGTCAGCGAATATGACCATGAGCAGGCGGTCGCCGACGGCGTGAATGTCGGCAACGAGATTTATGTCATCGAGACAGAGCGTACCCGACAGGGCGGCACACTCAAGGCGCATCAGCAGATTGAGCGGCGCGAACGGCTCTCGCGCAAGAAACGCTGGGAGCGACAGGATGAAGATGAAACCTATTCATCCAGCCAGCTTGACCGCGATATCGTCAACCCGGATCAAATTCGGACAGTCATCCGCACGTTTCGCGACAAGCTGCCAGATATTTTTCCGGGCCGGGCCGAGGTGCCAAAGACATTGATCTTCGCCAAAACGGACAGCCACGCCGACGACATTATCCAAATCGTTCGCGAAGAATTTGGCGAGGGCAATCAGTTCTGCAAAAAGGTCACCTATAACGCGACCGAAGACCCCAAGTCCGTCCTTGCCCAGTTCCGCAATGACTATTATCCGCGCATCGCCGTCACCGTGGACATGATCGCCACGGGCACGGATGTCAAACCGCTTGAATGCCTGCTGTTCATGCGCGATGTGAAAAGCCGCAACTACTTTGAACAGATGAAAGGCCGTGGCACGCGCACGCTGGACGCGGACAACCTCAAGAAGGTGACGCCGTCCGCCGCGACCGCCAAGACCCACTATGTCATTGTTGACGCAATTGGCGTGACCAAATCCCTCAAGACCGCCAGCCAGCCGCTAATTACAAAGCCCGCTGTCCCGCTCAAAGACCTTGCAACCGGCGTCATGATGGGCGTGCGCGACGAGGACACCGTTAGTTCCTTGGCCGGCCGCCTTGCACGCCTGAACAAGCAGCTTGACGATAAAGAGCAGGCCCGCATCACCGAAGCAGCGGGCGGCGTGGCGCTCACAGATATTGTGAGTGGCCTGATATCAGCAATTGATCCCGACCGGATCGAGGAAGTAGCACGCAAGGCCGCAGGTGGCACAGACCCGACCGATGAACAACGTGGTCAGGCCCGCGACAAACTCGTCGGCGACGCTGCATCTGTGTTCACCGGGCCGCTCATCGAACTTATCGATGGTATTCGGCGCGACAAAGAGCAAACGATTGACCACGAAAATCTCGACAAAATCCTCCGCGCCGAATGGGCGGGCGACAGCGCGGAAAACGCCAAGGCTCTGGCGCAGGATTTTGAAAGCTACCTGCAAGAACACCGCGACGAAATCGAAGCGCTGACGATTTTCTATAGCCAGCCAGCGCGCCGGTCGGAGTTGACATACGGAATGATCAAAGAGGTCCTCAACCGGTTGAGAAAAGATCGGCCCAAGCTCGCACCGCTGCGGGTCTGGCAGGCCTACGCACACCTTGATGATTACAAGGGCAATAACCCGTCCACCGAACTGACTGCGCTTGTGGCGCTGATCCGCCGCGTTTGTGGTATCGACAAAACGATCTCGCCATATTCCGATACCGTGCGAAGAAACTTTCAAAACTGGATCATGAATCGCCACAGCGGCGCGGGCGAAAAATTTACCGAAGAGCAAATGGATTGGCTGCGCATGATCCGCGATCACGTTACAAATTCATTCCACGCTGAGCGTGACGATCTGGATATGGCTCCCTTCGATGCGCAAGGCGGCATCGGACGCATGTACCAGCTCTTTGGAGATAAAATGGATGAGGTGATTACAGAATTGAACGAGGCGTTGGCGGCATGAATAATAGTGCCCTTCCAAAGAATTGGCAGGTATGGCCTTTGGCCGATGTCGGGACGTGGCTTGGCGGCGGAACGCCAAGCAAAGCCGACAATCGCTATTGGCGTGGACACATCCCTTGGGTTTCACCTAAGGACATGAAGGCTCTTTCGATTGTCGATACGGAAGACCACATCTCTGAAGAAGCTGTCGAGAGTTCCGCCGCGAAGATTATACCGCCTGGCTCGGTTATATTTGTAACTCGATCAGGCATTCTTGCACATTCATTCCCCGTTGCGACCACCGAATCCGAACTGGCAGTTAATCAGGACTTAAAGGCAATCACTCCAGAACCAGTTATTGATACCCAGTATCTTGCGTGGTGCTTACGTGCCCACGCGCGTTTGATCCTCGATAACTGCACAAAGGACGGCACAACCGTTCAAAGTATCGAAGTTCCATCGCTCAAGTCATATCAGGTCCCAATAGCGCCATTAAACGAACAGCGACGCATCGTCGCGAAAATCGAGGAACTGTTTTCCGAGCTCGATAAAGGCGTGGAAAGCCTCAAGATCGCGCGAGACCAATTGAAGGTTTATCGCCAGGCAGTACTCAAGCACGCCTTTGAAGGGAAGCTCACAGCCCAGTGGCGTGAGAAGCACAAAGACAAATCGGAATCCGCCGATCACCTCATCGCCCGCATCAACGTCGAACGCGAGGCTCGTTGCCAGCAAGAGCTGGCTGAGTGGAAAACCGCTGTCAAGGAGTGGGATGCGAAAGATTATAAAGGCAAGAAGCCGTCAAAACCCACAAAGCCGTACGAAGTGAATATCATGTCATCAGAGCGTCTACCCAAACTTCCACGCGGTTGGGTTTGGGTCAGGTATGGCGACCTGTGTTCGGTAGTCCGTAATGGAATTTCGACGAAGCCACAAGGAGCCACAGGCAAGAAGATTTTCCGGATTAGCGCCGTCCGACCTATGGAGTTCGATTTAGGAGATGTCCGATACATTGACGATAGCGCTCACGATTTCTCAGACTACTATTTGAAGCGTGGTGATCTCGTGTTTACGAGATACAACGGTTCTAGGCCGTATGTTGGTGTTTGCGCTGAATATAAGTCCGATGGACCGCACCTTTATCCCGACAAATTGATAAGGACTACCCTGGACACGCCGTATGTTCTTTCGGGTTATATTGAGAAAGCTGTCAATTGCGGCGCGTCTCGTCATTTTATCGAAGGAATGATCAGAACAACAGCGGGACAATCTGGAGTGTCGGGGTCTGATATCAAAAATATACCTATTCCGCTGTGTGATCCGCATGAGCAAGCAATAATTCGAGACTTGGTGGATGGGGAACTTTCTCGGGTGTCGAATTTTCTGGCGGATATCGAACAAGGTTTGAACCAGTCAGAAGCCCTTCGCCAGAGCATTCTAAAAAAGGCTTTTTCTGGCGAGCTTGTCGCGCAAAACCCAAAGGACGAGCCTGCTTCAGTGTTGCTGGAACGGATCAAGGCTGAGAAGGCGGAGCAGAATAAAGACAACAAGAACAATAAGAGGAAGGATGCCGCATGAACACCGCACCGATCATTTCTAAAGTTTGGAGCTTCTGCACGACACTGCGCGATGACGGCGTGAGCTATGGCGACTATCTGGAACAGCTAACTTATCTTATTTTTCTGAAGATGGCCGATGAGTACGCCAAGCCGCCCTATAATCGCGATGTTGGTATTCCGTCCAAATTGTCTTGGCAAAGCCTGAAAGCGAAGCGCGGCGCGGAGCTTGAGGCACATTACATAGAACTGTTGCTCGCGCTCGGCACGCGCAAGGGCATGCTCGGCCAGATTTTCACCAAGGCGCAGAACAAGATTCAGGACCCGGCCAAACTCTATCGCCTGATCGATATGGTGGACAGCACCCAATGGGTGATGATGGGCGCAGACATTAAGGGCGACATTTACGAAGGCCTGCTCGAAAAGAACGCCGAAGACACAAAATCAGGTGCGGGCCAGTACTTCACGCCTCGCGCCCTGATCCGCGCAATGGTCGAATGCGTGCGGCCGGAACCGGGCAAGACGATTGCCGATCCAGCCTGCGGCACGGGTGGATTTTTCCTGGCCGCCTATGATTTTAGTACAAACCCGGAGCATTATCAGCTCGACAAGGCGCAGAAGGCCTTCCTTAAACACAAGGCATTTCAAGGTAACGAGATCGTCGCCAATACCCGCCGTCTCTGTCTGATGAATATGTTCCTACACAATATCGGCGAGATCGACGGCGAAGGTGCGGTGTCCCCAAACGATGCGCTCGTCGCGGCGAGCGCTCAGACATATGACTATGTCCTTGCTAATCCGCCCTTCGGCAAAAAGAGCTCAATGAGCTTTACGAACGACGAAGGCGAGCAAGAAACGGATGATCTAACTTATAACCGGCAGGACTTTTGGGCGACCACGTCGAACAAACAGCTCAATTTCCTGCAGCATATCCGTACCATGCTAAAAACGACGGGCCGCGCCGCCGTCGTCGTGCCTGATAACGTGCTGTTCGAGGGCGGTGCCGGTGAAACAATCCGTCAGAAACTTCTGCAAAACACCGACCTGCATACGATCCTGCGCCTGCCGACCGGCATATTTTATGCGAATGGCGTGAAGGCGAATGTCATCTTCTTCGATAACCGCGAAGCCAGCCGGGACGCGTGGACGAAAGAAGTTTGGTATTACGATTACCGGACGAACATTCACCACACGCTCAAAAAGAAGACAATGCGGTTTGATGATTTGACGGATTTCATTAAGTGCTTCAATCCCGAAAACCGCCACAAGCGCAAATCCACTTGGCATCCGGATAAGAATCCGGAAGGCCGCTGGCGCAAATTCACCTATGACGAACTCGTCGCGCGCGACAAGACCAGTCTCGATGTCTTCTGGCTCAAGGACAAGAGCCTCACCGACCTCGATAACCTGCCCGAGCCCGATGAGCTTGCCGAGGAGATCATTGAGAATCTCGAAGCGGGACTGAACAGCTTCCGCGAGGTGTTGGTGGGGCTGAATAAGGTGGCCTAAATCTAACAGACACCGACGCCGTTACCTGTTTGCAAAAAGCGCGACGGCCCATTGCGACGGTCGGAATTGTCCGTCGCATAGAGCAAGTATCGTCTTGCTCTCGTTACGCCCACGTAGAAGAGGCGCTTCTGTTCCTCGAAATCCTCATTCGTTCGCGCATAATACGAAGGGATGCGACCTTCATGCAGATCGATCATCGCAACAGCTTCATATTCGCGGCCTTTTGCGTTGTGAAGTGTCGATAGCTTCAAGGCGGCGTTCGGGCTTGCGTAAATGCCTAGGTCGTCAATGGACAGATTAACAAGATCAACCTTGTTATTGCGCATGTCTGCTTTCATTTCTTCGACCGACATTACGAACAAGTTCTTCTCCAACGGGCTGAAATATCCTTCTTCCATGAGAACGTCCGAGAATGCGCCCGCTGCTGCTTCCAGCCAGTCAGTGCCTCCCGGATGCGCATCGTATAATTGCCGGGCGAGCGCAAGCAGGCGAAATACGATTGTGCGGCCCTTATATGAAAAAATATCAAAGTTCGCGCGGCCGGTCGTATCCAACAGCGTGTTGAAAAGAGTTCGCTCGATGCCGACGATGGACTCGGGTCGGGGTTCCATCAGGTAGCCGCACATCGCCTCCGCCAGCGGTGCGAATTGCCGGTTTCGCCGATACGGCCTTGCGCCGGGGCCTACAATCGGGACGCCGAATTCGCGCAATTGCCTGCCGAGCGGAAACAACGTGTACCAAGTCGGCGCGAGAATAGCGGCGTTGCCCACAGGGATGCCAAAATCTTCCAACGCCGGCAAATAATAGTCTGTAATGATATCAAAAACCCGGTTCCCGTGCTTCCACTCCGGCACCTCCGTGAAATTGCGCGCGTCCCCCAAGGCCTGCATGACGGGCGTCCTTGGATAGAGAGTTTCCGCATGTGCGATGATGGGCGAACTTGACCGGAAATTGCCCGACAACCCCATATCGGTTCTTGCACTTATTCGTTCGGCGAATTCGTCTGCAAGATCGGGCCGCGCTCCAGCAAATCGAAAAATCGACTGATAGGGATCGCCGACCAAGAGAAACCGTGTTTGGCCCCTTTCTGCTATGAGCGCCAGAATTTCCACTTGCAGATCAGTGGTGTCTTGAAATTCATCGACCAAAATCCATGCAAACTTCGAGGATATGTAACTCAGAATCTCGGGCCGATCCCGCAGAAGACACAGGGAATGGTAGATGATATTGGCGAAATCAATGAAGCCCGCTTTTCGGATACGTTTCCAGTAATCCTTCGCCATCGGCACAGTGACGTTACCGCTGTCGATGGCATTCCCGACCGGCTCACCTTCCAGACTCACTCGCAACTGCGTGAAATCGTCAAAATCCGGAAAGTTCAGGTTGTGACGGTTATATTGCGCGCAGACTGCCGTAACGTGCTTCTCAAATTCTTCGTTGTCGGGGGTCAGAACCTTGAAGCCCTGCTCATAGCCGTCGATGAGATAACAGAACGGCCGGAAAATATTGTTGAGGCAAAAAGAGTGGATCGTGCAGATATCGTAGTAGCGGTCGTCATCAGGTTGGAGATGCACTTGTATTCTGGATTCGATCTCGTGAACCGCCGCATTGGTGTAAGTGATGCACGCGACGCCTCGCGGGGTGCCGCGCACTTCGTCTATAACACGCACCATTTTTGAGATAATGACGCGGGTCATGCCGCTGCCCGGACACGCAGTCAGCATCAAATCTTCTTCGCACCTTACCGCGTTCTTCTGTTCTTCTGTTAGCTTCATGGCTCAGTCAGCCATGTAACGGCGTCTGTGAGATATTTCGGAAGGACGGTCGCGTGCGCCACATGCCGGGCGGCGATTTGAGCGAAACGAGCCTTGCCGAAGCGTTTAGCCGTATTGAGTATGGCTTCGCGCAGCGGATTCAAAATGTCCTGTTTGTCGGCTTCTTTGGCCTTCGCAAGAGCAGCCGCGCCCTTTCGTAGGCGGACGGCCACCTTCGGCGCGCCGACTTCAACGGCCGCCTGCGCGAACATTTCCAAATTTCCTTCAAAGACGAGTGCACGCTCGAATGTCGTCTTGCACGCGAACACCTTAACGTAGTCGTTCTCAAGCTCCTCCAAGTCGGGCGGCGGCGGAAAATCGTCTTCCCCTTCCAGACCGGGAATGGCGTCGCTGGGTTTCATGTCGCCGTCCGTGACAAGCGCGCACTTCTTGGGAAGAGCGTCTTCGGAAAAAAGCTTGGCGTACACGTCAAAATGGACGCCGTAGATCGGGATGACAGATATACCCGCGCGTTCAAGATCGATGTCTTTGACTTGTTTTAAGAGCGCCGGAATGAGGAACAGTTCGGCGGGGCCTTCAACAAGCATTACCTTCCGAGCAAAGAGAAGGCCCGATTTCGTCGCGTCAAGATAGCGCTCTAGGTCCTTGACCTCCGACGTATCGAGTTTAGCTGCAACCGCCGGAACACACGACGCGACGGCCGCACCGCCTTTCTGCGTCAGCACGATATAGGAGGGTAGACCCGCATGGGCGGTGATATGCGTGCTGTGTGTCGTGAGGATCGACTGAAAGGGCAACGCGCTCAACGCTTTGAACAAGGACAACTGAAGCTGCGGATGTAGGTGTGCTTCCGGTTCCTCGAAAAGGACGATTTGCCCGGCGGTCTTCTTTTGCACCAGACGCTTGTTGAAGTATTCGATGAGGATGGAGACGTAGAGAATATTGTTGAGGCCGAGGCCGTTGCACGAAGGATCGAAGTCCTCCATCGCGTTGTTCGTCAGGAGAATGCGGAGCACGCGGATGATAGCCTGAAAGGACGGTTCGGCAAGACCGAGCGCAACGTCCATGCTGAACGCAGGCCCCGCGACATTCTTGAAAGATGTGTCGATTGCCTTGGCGACGGCGTTAATAGACTTAGCGGCGGAGATTTCTTCATTTGCCTTGCGCAGGATGTCAAGAAGCTCTTCCTTCTCCTTGTCATCGATGTCCATAGCGTCGATGAGTCGGGCAAGGGGCGAGTTGCGGAACTGTCGCAGATCGCCTTCCACGTCGCGGAGCGCTGGCAAAAATACGACGAGAAACGATTGTAGATCGGAGAAGCGGATGGAAGCGCCCACATCGTCGTTCCATTCGATATCGGCGAGGTCGAGGGTGGGATCACCTCCACCGAGAATTTCCCAGTGGTAATCGGAAAGCTTCAAGTCGCCGGACACAATTTCTTCAGCGTCAAGGTCTTCGCGAACAGCCAGCTTGGGACGGAAGCGGTAGAACAGCCGCGCATGACCGGGTTTGAATTGCCACGCACCGACAAGGGCTTCCTCATTCGTCTTGCCCGCGAAGTCGATGATTTCCAGGCCGATAAGGACTTGATTGGGCTCCGCGATATTGACGGTGGAATGAATGTCATTCGGGATAAGCGATCGGAAAGAAGATGACAGGGCGGCGTCAATGCACAGGCGGATAGCGTGCAGGAAATTGCTCTTTCCCGTGTTGTTCTCGCCGATGACGCAAGTTGTCGCCTCCTTCAGGGTAACGTCGAGAAGCTCAAACGAGCGGAAATTCTTTATAACTACACGGTTTATTTTCAATTTTTCCTCCGCTACTCCTCGGACAATATCGCTTTGTTGTCGAAGCCACCATAGAGTTGCTGGAGCCGAAGCGAGTCCTATCAGTTTATGAAAATTTATTAGCTCGAACAGTACGGCGACAGCTTACCAAACCCCCGGTGATCGGTTACTGGAGTGTGACCGCCATCGCGACTATGCGGTCGAAAACAGCGAGAGCTGCCGGCGTTCCCGTTCCTCGCGTCGCCAGTCGGGTGCCTGGCTTTCGGTTTCGAGCCATGCTTCGACGAAGGCGACGGGGCCGCCTCGGCTTTGTCGCGATTGCCCATGGCGGTGTTGACGCGCGCCTCCGCGTCCTTGAGCTCGGCGACCTTGGCGTCGAGCCGCTTCTCGGTGGCCTTGAGCAGGCTCTCGCGCATTTCCAATTCGCGGCCGCGAATGTCGAGCTCCTTGCTGCGGTCTTGCAGGCGCCCGAGGATGGCGCGCTCGCCGGCCGAGGCAATACGGCCGGCTTCCAGCGGCACGGTTAGCTGCAATGTATTCGCTTTATGCTGACGGCATAGATGCTGCACGTGCATTAGCGAGACAGATCAAACCGTGATTGGCTTGGCCGCGAGCAATCATTTCGTGATGGAGGAGAAAGGAGATGGAGGAAATAGGATACGGAGAACAATGCAAAAGCTCAAGTATGGATTTTTGACGAGATCGCAAAACTTAAAAAATATCCATTAGTTGATCACTACGCGTTTCAACGTGCAGAAACCCGCGATGAATAGAGGCTCAAGAAATGCAAGGCCGCGGGGCGGCGGAGCTGCGCTCACTTCAAAGCATCATTGGCTAGTCATCGCGTACGACAGTTGCAGGACCGTGGTTGATTTGGATTTTGCGAGTGAAGCGGCGCGACCCTGAAGCTTCAATCCGCGTCGCGCTTCGCGACGTGCGCTGCCCTCGCTGCAATGGCCACGGCCGCACGCGCATTGTGAAACTCGCGCGATTTCCTTCGATCTAACGCTAAGGTTATGGGCTTTAATGCCGAGCGGGGTTTGTTCCATTTGGAACAAATCCATCACCCACCCAACTGCGTCGCCAACTTTCGAGGTGTCGCATGCTTACCGTAATACTGCTGAATAACCTGCACGCTAGTGCCCATATTCCTAGCCACATCGAACACGCCAATGCCGCGACGTAACGACAGCACAGCGTAGAAATGCCGCAAGCTGTACAGCGTGTATTTGTCGCCGTGACTGTTACAAACGATCCCAGCCAGAAGCAGAACCTTATCAAATTGGTCAATCAAAGTGATAACCCGGCTGCCATCACGCATCACAAACAGCCAATCGTCAGCCCCTGCACCACTTCGTCGTGTTAACAGTCGATCAACCGACTTGGCTGCTGAAGCGCGCAGGATCACATCTCGCTCGCCTGTCTTGCCTTTGACTTTGAAACGATAGTTGCGGCGACTGAGATCGTCTTCAAACGTTTCAAGATCGCGAATTTTGAGATTGTTCGCCTCCCCTACCCGCATGCCGGAATTGGCCAAGATCAATACGTAATCAGTTAGCAGCCGACGTGCGTGCAACCATGTGTCATTGGGACAATCGCGCTGCCACTTAATCAATGTTCGCAATAAGCGGCGATACTCGAACAATTCGAACGCCGGCCTGACGCGTTTGGTCTTGGGCGTGAAGCTGAATGTCGGAAGCGGTTGGTCTCCGCGATAGCCCTGCTCGTGCGCCCAGCGGATGATTGATTTTCCAAGTGTCGTTTCCCACTGCAATGTTTTGTCAGTAGGATTTAGCTTGGCATTCTTGGGCAGCGTCTTGAACTGGGCGTAATAACTTTTGCGCCATTCGATATAGCCGCTCAGCTCTTTGTTACCGACGCTTTCGATGCTTTGGTCCCCGATATACTCGCGCCAGAATTTCACGACACGTTTGATCTGGCGCAGCATGTGGAACGATGTTCGGCCTTGGGTCTGCTGTCTTTCGCGCAGGGCGACGTATTCATCGATCACGCGATTGACGCTGCGGTTGGTGAGCGGCAAACCCGATTGCTGCCTAAATTCGATTGAGTGAAATAGTTTTCTGGCTGCGGAAATGGCTTGAACTTGATTGCGGGTCTTGAGTGAGCGCCACAAGTAACGATTGGCTTCGGTGCGGATGCGAGCTTGGTAGACACCGTTGCGCTCGAACACACATATCCGGTCGTTTTCTAATCGTACGGCACCTCGACCACTGATTGATCGGGTGTCGCTGTCGCGCATTGGAAATTGTTCGGGCTGCGAAATTGAGCAAGCCCGCGAGCTTGCACATCAGCGCAATTTTCGGACAACCGGGAAATGTCATGTTTTCGTACTTCTATGACATTATTGCAGAAGCCATTGCAGCACAGCACTTTTCTGCGTTGGTGCTTTTAGCCCTTGGCAGAAAATGTCATGAAACGTGCGGATACATTACTTTTTGTGACATTTGTGAGGGCTGCATTACCGCTCGAGAGCGGACATTCATTGTGGCAGTCGGAATGTCCGCTTCGGCCAGCGCACTGAACAGCCACTGCGATAATGGCCCGGCTTCCAGCCCGATCCGTTTGAAGT
>OCZT010005460.1_pt1 | contig 12677 bp, 8 predicted proteins | sample 1539031 | NCBI WGS metagenome assembly OCZT01 (sample SAMEA3539308, study PRJEB22396) | soil metagenome | biome: tundra; feature: field; material: soil | place: USA | collected 2010-05 | depth 0.15 m | reverse complement strand
TGGCCGGGCTGCTCGTCGCGCCCGCTGTGGGCCTCGCGATCCTGATCCGCCGCCCCAAAACGATCTTCCGGTGGAAGCTGCTGCTCGCATGCACCGGGGCGCTCGTTCTCGGCGGGTCGCCCTTCGCCACGCAACCGATCCGCGCCGCGCACTTCCCGGCGGTCAACGAGGGCGAACCGACGGCCTGCCGGACCGAACTGCACCTCTCGTGCACGGTCTCGAAGGGCACGTACGACGCCTTCATGTACAACTTCAATCGCGGCCAGTACGGCAAGCCCGAGCTCACCGAACGGCAGGCGCCGCTCACCGCGCAGATGGGCATGTGGTGGCTCTACTTCAAGTGGCAGTGGGTGCGTGACGCGCACAGCCAGATACCTGGAATCCAGGGCATGCTCGCGTCGGTGTTCCTGGTGCTCGGCCTGATCGGCGGATGGGTGCACTGGCGAAGAGATCCCAGAAGCTTCGCGTTCTTCGGGCCGCTGATGCTGACGCTCACGGTGCTCCTGATCTACTACCTGAATTTCAAGTACGGCGCCTCGCAGGATCCGGAGCTCGCGGATTCCGTGCCGCGCGAAGTCCGCGACCGAGACTATTTCTTCCTGTGGAGCTTCTCGGCGTGGAGCGTGTGGGCGGCGCTCGGACTCACCTATCTGTGGGAATCGATCGGCGCGGTCCTCGGCCACGAGACGCAGAAGATCGGCAACGAGATGGTCGAACTGCCGACGCGCCGCAGCTGGATGCTGACGTCACCGATTCTCCTGCTCGCCATCGTCCCGCTGTTCGCGAACTGGCAGTCCGCGTCGCGCGCCGGACAGACGGACACAGCGGACTTCGCGATCGACATCCTCAACTCGGTCGAGCCGTACGGCGTGCTCGTGACCGTCGGCGACAACGACACCTTCCCGCTCTGGTACGCGCAGGAAGTGCTCGGCGTGCGAAAGGACGTGATTGTCGCGAACACGTCGCTGATGAACACCGACTGGTACATGCGGCAGATGATCCGTCGCGAGTCCTACGACTACGACGAGGCGAAGGGACCGGCCGCGTACCGCGGGAAGAAGTGGGTGAAGCCCGTCGGCCCGCCGGTGAAGATGACGTTCGACCAGGCCGATTCCGTCCCCATCGGCAACGAGCTCACGCAGCCGCAGCTCTTCGTGAAGGATCACATCCGCGCGGTGGTGCCGCCGCATTTCCTGGCGCGCTCGGACTGGTTCGTCCTCAAGATGATCCAGGACGGAGTCCGCCAGATCTACCTGAGCCGCACGTCGGGAAACTACGCGAACGAACTCGGCCTCGGCGGCTACATGCTGACGCAGGGACTCGCGAGGAAGCTCATGCCCGATTCGGTGCGCGCCGGCAGGGATACGCTCCAGGTGCCCGGGGAAGGCATGGTGGACGTGCCGCGCACGATGGAGCTGTGGAAGGACTTCAAGGCGCCGGCGTCGCTGATCAGGAAGAACGACTGGGTCGATCGTCCGTCGGTCGGCATTCCCTATCTGTACGTCTCGACCGGCGTCCTGCTCTACGAGTCGCTGCAGCAGCAGGGGAAGTCGAAGGAGGCAATGGACATCCTCGGCCAGGCGAAGAGAATCGCGACCGCGACTCAGCTGCAGGATTTCTTCGGACCGGAACCGGTGGTGCCACCGGCGCCCGCGATTCCGTCGGGTGACTCGGTGAGGAAGACCACGGTGCCGGTGGGCAAGTCGCCCGCTCCGCCGACGAAACGCTGACCCAGCGCTGACCCAGCGCTGACCTGAACTTCCCTCGAGCTAGGGTTCGCCCGCGAGGGCTTTCAGCCACGGCTTGGCCGTGACGAACTCGCGCTGGATGGCCTCCACGCCGTCCAGCGCGAGTTCCGTCTTGCCAGCCTTGCCCGCGGCCTCGGTGACGGCGCACACCTCGCCGAGCGCGAGCGCGCCGAGCTGGCGCGCGCTCGACTTGAGCGAGTGCGCGATGCTCGCGACCTCGGAGACGTTCCCGAGGCTCGCCTGCTCGACCATTGTCGCGAGCCGCTCTTCGGCAAACTGGAGGAATGTCTGCATCATCATGGCGAGCATTTCGTCGCCGCCCACGCTCCGAAGCATATCGAGCGCGGGTTTGGCGTCGTCCGGGATCTGAGACATGTGCGTTAACTTACGGCCGCCGCAGGTGCCTTCGCCACTTGGCTTTGTCGGGCGGTGGTGCGAAGATGTTGAGGTCGAGTCTGGTTTCAGGGAGGGCTGGCAGAATGGCTATTGCACCAGTCTTGAAAACTGGCGCGGCGAAAGCCGCTTACAGGTTCGAATCCTGTGCCCTCCGTGCATTGCGCAGCCGTGAGCAACCAAGCGCAGCGATGCGAACGAATCCCCGCGATACTTCCTTCGGGGCGACCGGACGCTAAGTTACGCAGGTTGCAGGTTGTGTTTGGTGGGTGGGAGCGGTGGCCGAGAGGCTGAAGGCACCGGTTTGCTAAACCGGCATACGGGGTCAACCTGTATCGAGGGTTCGAATCCCTCCCGCTCCGTGATTTACAGACGGCAGAGGGCAGACGGCGGACGGCAGATTCAAGCAGCTGACGGGAGACGGTAGTCACGTCTCCCGTTTCCGCTTCCGCTGGTTCCCGTTTCCCGCATTCCTCTTCCGCATTCCGCATCGGGTCGAAGTTCCGCATCGCGCATTCCATCCCGCATCCCGCATCGCCGTTAAATGTCAGTCCGCGTCCGGTTCGCCCCCAGTCCCACCGGTTACCTCCACGTCGGAGGCGCCCGCACCGCGCTCTTCAACTGGCTCTACGCCCGCAAGCACGGCGGCCAGTTCCTCCTGCGCATCGAGGACACCGACAAGGCGCGCAGCACCGATGAGTCCACGCGCGCGATCTTCGACGGACTGAACTGGCTCGGCCTCAACTGGGACGAAGAAGTCGTCTATCAGGGTGCGAATCTCCCCCGGCACCAGGCCGACGCGCGGCGGATGCTCGACGCGGGGGCCGCGTACCGCTGCTTCTGCACACCGGATGAGCTCGAGCAGCGCCGCAAACTCGCCGCGGCCAGCAAGGATGCGTTCAAGTACGACCGCCGCTGCGATCGTCTCGCGGCCGATGAGGTGCAGCAGCGCGTGGCGGCAGGGACGCCGTTCGTCATTCGCTTTCGCGTTCCCGAGGGCGTGACGTCGTGGGACGACATCGTCCACGAGACGATCAGCTTTCCCAGCAAGGATATCGAGGATTTCGTCATCCTTCGCTCGGACGGCACGCCGATCTACAACATGGCCGTCGTCTCCGACGACATCGCGATGCGCATCACGCACGTCATGCGCGGCGACGACCACATCTCGAACACGCCGAAGCAGATCCTGCTCTATCGCGCGCTCGGGGCGGAACTGCCGCGCTTCGCGCACTTTCCGATGATCCACGGACTCGACGGCAAGAAGCTTTCCAAGCGGCACGGCGCGACCGCCGTAAGCGATTATCAGCACCTCGGCATCCTCCCGCAGGCGATGAACAACTTCCTCGTCCTGCTCGGCTGGAGTCCGGGGGGCGATCGCGAAGTGATGTCGATGGACGAGATGGTGCAGCTCTTCTCCGAGAAGGGGCTGCTGAAGAAGGCCGCGGTGTTCGACACCAAGAAACTCGAGTGGATGAACGGGCAGCATCTCTCGCGGCTCCCCGCGGCGGAGCTCGCTCCGCTCGCGGTGCCGACGTTCGTGCAGGAAGGCCTGTTCAAGAGTGGCGATCCGTTTGCGACGTCACCCGAGTTCTACAAGATCCTCGATTTCGTGAAAGAACGATGCCGGACGCTCAGCGATCTCGCGCGACTCGCGAAACCGTATTTCACGACGACGACGACGACCATGGCGCCGCCTCCGTTCGTGATCGACCAAGCACTCATTGACGCGCATCTGCGCAAAGACGCGGCGGTGACGAAGGCGCTGCTCACCGACTCCACGTCTGCGCTCGAAGCGCTCACCGACTGGACCGCGGAAGCGATGGAGCCGGCCGTGCGCGCGGTCGCCGAGCGGCACGGTGTCGCGGCTGGCAAGGTGTTCCAGCCGATGCGCATCGCGCTCACCGCGAGCACCGTCAGCCCGGGGATCTTCGAGGTGCTCGTGCAGCTCGGGCGCGAGGTTTCGCTGAAACGCCTGAAAGAGGCGGCGGCGCTCGCCACGTGACGCGCGCCCCGCTCTCGCCGGTCGAGCAGCAGGTCTACCACTTCCTGCTCGACTTCCTCTCGGAGCACACCTTCCAGCCGAGCGTGCGCGAGATCGCGAAGCAGCTGAAGATTCCATCCACGAAATCGGTCGCCGACCTTCTCGCGTCGCTCGAGAAGAAGGGATACGTGGAGCGCGAGGCCGGCCGATCGCGCGGCGTGACCATCGTGGGGTTCGCCGGCGGGGCCGGCACGATCCCCGTGCCCGTGATGCGCGCGGAAGCCGGACACGCGGAGCTGCGGACGGAGGATCACATCACACTCGACCGGCGGCTCGTGCCGGCCGACGATGCCTTCCTCATGCGCGCCACGCGCGAAGCCGCGCCCGCGCATGGCGTGAGACTCGGCGACCTCGTGCTCGTGCACCCGTCGTCACGCGCGAAGGACGGTGACGTCGTGATCGTGCGCGCGGCGAACGCGGTGGTCGTGCGGGCGATGACGCGCAGGGGCGCCACCCTGCACCTCGCGGCACCAGGCCAGGGCGAGGACTTCGAACTCGGCCAGGGCGATGACTACGTCGTGCTTGGCGTGCTGGCGGGAGTGTTTCGAACTGCAGACGGCGGACGGCAGATGGCGGACGGCCGCGACGGGAAACCAGACCGCTCATCGGACTCGAAATGACTTGGGCCAAGCGGAAGAGGAATGCGGGGTGGAGAGCGGAGTGGTGAGATTCGACCCGATGCAGGATGCAGAAGAGGAATGCGGGATGCCGGGTCGAGAGATGAGACGCGAGTAGAGATGAGACGTGAGTTCGGATGCGGAATGCGGAAAGGGCGCGTCCTCGAGAGGCCGCGCCCTTCTCATCGCTCCCCGCTCACTCGCCACTCCCACTCCGCCCCGCCTCCCGCATTCCTCTTCTGCATTCTGCATCGAGTCGAATCCCGCATCCCGCATTCCTCTTCTGCATGCTGCATCGAGCCGACTCTCACCACTCCCCTCTCACGTCCGCCTCATGGAATGATCCGGACCGGTGGCGCCTCGGGGAGCGTCTGATCCGCTTTCGCCTTGTCGGCGCGCTCCTTCTGCTTGCGGTCGCGCAGTTCCCGCACCGCCTGATTGAAGTCGTTGTCGCGCGCCGAGCGGGCCGACTGCTCGAGAATCTCGGCGCGGATGGCGCCGATTCGCCTGGCCTCCCCGTACGTCGACGGATTGCCCTGCACGTTGAGCGGCAGCAGCGCGAGCAGCGCCGTGGGAATCGAGAACGGCCCCAGATGGATGTACTTCTGGTCGATGCCGTACTTCTTGCCGTCCTTGCCCGTCCACGACCAGTCCCCGTCCGCGCGCTGAGGGCCGAGCGCCCGGAGCGAATCCTCGAGGTGGTGCACGCGCGACGCGATCGCGCTGTCGAGTCGTTCCGTTGGCGTCTTGGGCCTGATCGGCAGGGGGTCGGTCGGCGCCCAGAGACGCGGATCGGTGAACGCCGGCGTTACGCCCCTCGTCGGTCCTCCGCCGCCGATGACCGGCCCCGTGCCGCCCTCCGCCTGCGCGGCCGGTGCCGCGGTCTTCGGCGGCTCGGGCGGCAGTGCCGACGGGACAGCGGACGGCGCCACGAGCGGCGCAGCCTCGGGAGTGTTCGTGGCGCGGCGGTTGTCTCCACCGGCGCGCTGGTCCTTGGCGGAATCGGCGGCCGTGCGCACGTAGTCTACGTGCGTCGCCTCGGGTTTCGCAGGGCGTGGCGCTTCGAGCCAGCTGAGCGGCACGATGGCAATGCGCAGGAGGATCGCGATCGCGACCAGGTGGATCGCGACCGAGACGAGAATGCTCGCCGGCCCGCGACGGGCGGGATCAACCCGCTCGCCGGGCGTGCTGATGGCGCGACGACGCTCTCCGCTCACTGCGGCAGCACTCTCACGAGAGCGCCACCACGGGGCTGCGCACCTGCGAATGCCCCACGATCTCCACCTCCACCACATCGTTCGCTGCGAGCGGCCCAACGCCGGCCGGCGTCCCTGTCAGCACCAGATCGTTCGGATTCAGCGTAATATATCGCGAAATGAACGACAGGAGCGCCGGGATGGGGAACACGAGATCGGCCGTCGTCGCCCGCTGGCGTTCCACGCCGTTCACTCGCGTCACCAGCGTCAGCGCCGCGAGATCGTGCGGCTTCCGCGACTCCTCTCCCAGCGGAAGAAAGGTGTCGGTTCCCTTCGCGCGGGCCCACTGACCGTCGTTCTTCTGCCACTCGCGCGCCGAGACGTCGTTCGCGGCGACGATGCCCCGCACCGCCGCCGCGCACTGTGCCTCGCTCGCTTTCGTCAGCTTCGCGCCGATCACCACGGCAACTTCGCCCTCGAAATCCACTCGGCCGGCATCCGCCGGCAGCTCGATCGGGGCGCCGTTCGCGATCACGCAGGACGGCGGCTTGAAGAACAGAAGCGGCTCGGCCGGCACCTCGTTCCCAAGCTCCTTCGCGTGCTCGCGATAGTTGCGTCCCACGCAGACGATTTTTCCCGGACGTTCCATAGCCTGAATCTACCCCGAAGTGTGTGAAATGGATTCCGCGTAGAAGCGTGACAATTCGGCCCTCAACGTCGCCCACTCTCCAGTCAGCCGCCGCGCCGGCGGCAGTCCGCTCAGCAGTGCGCGTCCGTACGACTTCCGGAGCACTCTCGGGTCACAGAGCACCACGGCGCCGCGGTCCGTCGCCGTCCTGATGAGCCTGCCGAACCCCTGCTTGAGGCGCAATGCTGCATGGGGCACCATGTACTCGGCGAACGCGTCGCCGCCCGCGGCCTCGATCGCCTCGCACTGCGCGGCCGTCACCGGCTCCGTGGGCACACGAAACGGAATCCGCGAGAGCAGCAACCCGCGCAGGGCGCGTCCCGGCACGTCCACGCCCTCCCAGAATGAGGCCGTTCCCACGAGCACCGCGTCTCCCTGCTCACGAAAGCGCCGCAGCAGCACGTCGCGCGACGCCTCGCCGTGCACGAGCAGCGGCCAGCGCCCCTCGGCTCCGAGCGCGCGCAGCACCTGCGCGGCCTCGCGCACGTCGCGGTGGCTCGTGAACAAGAGAAATACGCCGCCGCCCGCCGCTTCGATGAGATCGGCGCCGGCCTGCACCGTTCTCCTGAAGTGGAGCGGCCCGTCCTCGTTCGGCGCGGGAAAGTCGGACGGGATCGCGAGCACGGCCTGCCGCGCATAATCGAACGGCGACGGCAGCACGGCCGTCACGGGCTCGACGTCATCCTGGTCGAGACCGAGGCGTCCCTCGATGAACGCAAACCCGTCGCCGACCGCCAGCGTCGCGCTCGTCACGACGCAGGTTTCGACGCGACGGAACAGGTCTTCGCGGAGGATCGGCGCGAGATCGAGCGGCACCGAGGCGACGCTCACGTTGCGGCTCTCGGCACCCCCTTCGCGGGCTCCTCCAACGGCTTCGATCCAGCGCACGCGTTTGCTCGCCTCCACGCCCGGCCGCAACGCGCTGCGCAGCGCATCCGACGCGTTCGCGAGGCGCCGCGACACGCCGCTCAGCTCGTTCAGCAGCGGCGCGAGTTCCTCGGCGCGGCGCGTGTCGGTCTCGAGGCGCTCGCGCACCATGCGCAGGCCGTCGGCGATGAGCTCGATCTCGCGAAGCAGGTCGTCGAGCGTCGCGCCGAGTCCCGCGGCCCACACCGGCTCGTCGTCGAACGCGTCGGTGAGGCGAACCTGCGAATCGGCCTTCGAGGTGAGCCACTCGTCGAGCAGGTCGAACAACTGCGCGCCCAGACGCCGCGCCGTCTCGGCGGATGGAGAGAGCCGCGCGTGCACGAGATCGAGGCTCGCAACGCTGAGGAGATCGTTGGCCGACGCCAGCCGGCGCTCGAGCGCCGGAAGCAGCCCCTTGCCGCGGCGCTCGAGGCGGGAGAAGAGCCGCTGCAGGCCGCGGCGCGTGACCGTCTGTCCGAGGTGCGCCGACGCCGCCGACTCGAGGTGATGTCCCTCGTCGATCACGAGTCGCGAGTATGCGGGGAGCACGGCGGACTCGCTCCAGTTCCCCGACGCGCGACGCACCGCGATGTCGGCCATCAGCAGGTGATGGTTCACCACCACCACGTCGGCCTGCGCGGCCACGCGGCGCGCGGCGAACACGAAGCACCGGTCGAAGTGCGGACAGCGCAGGCGCGTGCACAGGTCGGGCTCGGCCGCCACTTCATCCCAGACGTCGGGGCGCGGCGGCGCGGGAAGGTCGGCGGTCGAACCGTCCGTCGTGCGCGCCGCCCACGCCTCGAGCGCGGCGAGTTGCGCGCCGGCGTCGTCGGAAAAGAGCGTGTGTCCGACGGTGCGCGCCTGCTCGAGCCGCTGCAGGCAGAGATAATTCCGCCACCCCTTGAGCAGCGCGAATCGCACGGGCTGATCGGTGAGCGCGTCCCTGAGGAACGGCAGGTCCTTCCCGACGAGCTGTTCCTGCAGCGTGATCGTGTTGGTGGAGACGATCGTGCGCTCTTCGTTCGCGGCGGCCCATCGCAGGGCGGGAACGAGATACCCGAGCGACTTGCCGACGCCGGTGCCCGCTTCGATCAGCCCGATGCCGCCGAGCGAATACAGACGCGCGATGCGCTCCGCCATTTCGCGCTGGCTTGGCCGGTCTTCGTAGCGCCCGAGGTGAGCCGCGACCGGCCCATCGGGCCCGAGCAGGGCGCCGATCTCCGTGGGATCGATCGCCACCCGTTCTCTCGCACGGGGAACTTCGACGACGACGTAGATCTCGCTCGCCGCATTGTCGATGATGCCGAAGCCGATGCCGTCGCCGTGCACCTGCGCGGCGATCTCCATGTCGGGGCCCGACGGCTCGAGCACGCCGCTGGGATGGTTGTGCACGAGCATCTCGCCGCGCTGCGCGAATCCGGGAAGCGCCAGCACGCAGCTGACGTCGCCCCGCGCGACCGGCCGCGCGCCGATGATCACGCCGTCGGGTCCGACCTGGCAGGCGAAACAGACCTCGTTGCCACCCGCGAGCGCGATGGTTGTGCGCATCGCCTTCGCGGGTCCGCTCCCGATCCGTTTCTCCTCGCGAGTCGCGGCAGAACTCACCCTGCGCTCACGTCTTGAGCGGCTTCTTCTTCGCGGCCGGAAAGAGCACGTTGTTCAGGATGAGCCGGTAGCCGGGCGAATTGGGGTGCAGGGAGAGGTCTGTTGGCAGGGCTCCGATGTTGTGCTGGGGATCCTCGGGGTCGTGCCCGCCGAGGTAGGTCCACGAGCCCTTGCCGTAGTCGCCGTGCAGGTACTTCACCCAGGGCGCGCCGTCCTCCGTCGCCAGGATCACGTCGCCGGATTTCAGCACGGCCTTGCTGAAGGAAGTCGTCACGCCGTAGAAGTCGGGAATCACCTGCCGGTGATTCTGCACGAGCATCGAAGCAACCGGATCGAACTTTGCTGAGAAATTGAAAAGCGTGAACTGGCCGAGCGGCTGCCTCCGCGTGGGCACGTTCACCTGGTGCCCGTCGATGTCGCTCATCGCGTTCACGCCGGGCGACATCTCGAGGTGTGCGTTCTGGAATGCGAATGCGCGGACCCAGTCCATCTTGGCGTCCGCGTCGGGATCCATCGGCGTGCCGTCGAAGAACGGTCCCGCGATGTCGACGTTCTGCGCCGCCATCGCGAGCTCGAGCGTCTCTGTGGCGCCGCACATCGCGAACAGGAAGCCGCCCTTCTCGACGAAATCGTGCAGCCGGCCCGCGACGGCCTTCTTGAGTGCCGGAATGTTGGAGTAGCCGTTCCGCTGCGCGGCCGTGAGGTCGTTGTCGCGCTGCTCGATGAACCAGGGCGCGTCGCGAAATCCGAGATGCAGCTTGTTCTCCTGCCCGGTGAAGTCCTCGTGGTGCAGGTGGATCCAGTCGAACTTCGAGAGGTCGCTCTTGAGGATCTCGTCGTCCCAGATCTGCGTGTACTCGATTCCCGCGTATCGCAGCGCGAGCGTGACGGCGTCGTCCCACGGCGGCGACTTCGCCGGCGCGTAGATCGCGATGTGCGGCGCCTTTTCGAGCGTGATGGCGTCCATGTTGCCGGCCGCGATTTCCTTCCGCGCCGCTGCAACGGCACCGTCGTCGACCGGCACGACGGTCACGCCGTCGAGCGCAGCCTTCCGGCGCAGCGCCGGGTCGTCGGGAAGGAGAAAGCTCCCGCCCCGGTAGTTCAGGAACCACTCGGCCCTGTCGCCGGCCTTGAGGGCGAAGAACGCGAGCCCGTACGCCTTGAGATGATTCTGCTGCGCGTCATCCATCGGCACGAGCAGGTGCTGCGCCGTCAGCGGCGAGGCGAACAGCAGCGTGCAAAGCGTGAATAGCGCGAGCACCGGGCGCAGGACATTCCTCATTGCGCGTTTCCCATGCGCACCGCCTCGAGTTCGCGACGGGCCTGCGGCACGAGAGCGCTCTGCGGATACGTGAGGATGAGATGCTCGAGATGGTCGACGGCGCCCGCGACGTCTCCCTTCCGGCGAAGCGTGCGCGCCCATTCGAGATCGGACTCGGCCGCCTCGGGAGCGGTGGCGTACTGCGTGAGGATTCGCCGCCAGATGGCGATGGCCGGAGCGTCCTGGCGGCGCGCGCTCTGCACGCGGGCTGCGAGCGCGAGCAGCAGCGGAGCGGCGTCGGGCAGCTCATCGGCCGCGCGCTCGAATCGGGTGGCGGCCTGTGCGCTGTCGCCGCGAGCGAGTGCGAGGAACGCGGCGCCCGCCGCGCGCGAACTGTCCGCCTTCGTGCGGCTGAGCAGGGCCATCGCCGTCACGATCTCGGCGGTGGTCTCGGTCGGATGGCGCAGGCCGGCGCGCGCCTTCGCCAGGTCGCCGTCGTACAGCGCGATCCACGCGCCCACTTCGTCCTCGTCGTCGCCGCTCGCGCCGGCGAGCGAGGCGCGCGCCTTCTCGACCTGACCGGCGCGGATCCACCCCCACGCAATTTGCCGGGCATACGCGCGTCTCGTCCCGGCGTCGAGCATCGCGCTGTCGCGCGCGACGAGCGCCTCGGCCTCCGCGGCGCGGCCGAGCTGCGTGAGCGCGCGAATCTGCAGCGGGAGGACCTGCGTGCGGATCGCGGTCGGCTGCAGCTGCGAGCGAGCCGACGCGATCAGCTCGAGCGCCGACACCGGCTCTCCGCCGGAGATCGCCGCGGAGGCCGCGCGAAGGGCGGTCGAGGGCGCCGGCCTCAGGCGATTCATCGCGGCGAACGCATCACGGGCGGCGAGCCACGCGCCCTGACGCTCGGCTTCCTGCGCGAAATCGTTCCAGGTGTCGAACGCCGAATCGGCGGCGGTGAGCGCCGCGATCGCCCGCCATCCATCGCGCGCCGCGCCCCACTGCAGTTCGAGCGTGCCGAGCACCTTCTTCGACGACGCGGCGGGGGATGCACGCAGCACCGCGCGCACGGAATCGCGCTGCGCGATCGGCGCGGCCTGCAGCGAATACACGACCGTCTGCTCGAGATATTCCTCGGTCGTCATCGCGTCGCGCCACGCCGCCGCCGCGGCCGCCCAGAGCCCGAGTGCCGCACGCAGCTCTGCGACCTCGATCGTCAGCGCTTTCGTGGAACCGAGCGATGCTGAGGCCTGCTGCAAGACCGTATCGGCCGCGGCCGCGCGTCCGTCGGCGAGCAGCTGCCCCGCGTACTCGCGGTACGGAACCGGATCATGCGGCGCAAGCTTCAGCCACTCGTCGAACGCGGCACGCGCGTCGCGCTCCCGCCCGAGCGATCGCAGCACGCGCAGTTGCACGGCGCGCAGGATCTTGTCGGCGGGCGTCTGCACGAGCAGCGAGTCGAGCGTCGGCAGCACGGAGTCGTCCTGCGCGAGCTGCGCGAACACGCGCTCGAGCCCGAGCACGCCCTGCCCCGTCAGTCCCGTCGCGATGACCTGCCGCCACGCCGCGATCGCGTCGCGCAAGCGCCCCGCCTGTTCGAGGTCGAACGCGCGGTTCGCCGCCGCCGTCTGCGCCTGGGCAAGAACTGGTTTCGGACTCGCCTGCAGCGCGACCCCGACGACGAGGATGAGGACGCACCTGATGGCCTCGCCACTCACCCTCCCCACTCGCCGCTCCCACTCCCCGCTCTTGTTCAAGGTTTATCACCGTTCAGTCGGCGGAAGTACTCGATCACGAGCCGGCGCTCGTCCGCGCTGAGTCCGCGAAGCTCATTCCACTCCGGCACGCGATACTTGAGCGCCGCCTTGCCCGCGGCTGCCGCGCCCTGCGGCAGGAACGGATTGTTCTGGTCGCCCGGCCGCGATTCCCGCTTCCCCGATTCTTCCTTCTGGTCGTTCTCGAGCGTGTGCCCGGCGTCGAGCATGCGCCGGAAGAGGCGCTGCTGACGCTCGAGCACCGTCGGATCCACGGCGCCCTGCTCGAGCGTCTGCGCGAGCTGGCGCGCCTCGCGCGCGAGCTCGGCCGCGCGCCCGCTCGCGTCGGCGTCGCCGACCTCGTCGAGCTGGTTCGCGACGTCGCGCTGCGTCTTCGCCATGGAGCGCGCGCTCGCCTGCATGTCGGGCGAGACGCCCTGGCCGCCCCGCTGCGCGCCCGCCTGC
>OCZT010005458.1_pt1 | contig 12678 bp, 9 predicted proteins | sample 1539031 | NCBI WGS metagenome assembly OCZT01 (sample SAMEA3539308, study PRJEB22396) | soil metagenome | biome: tundra; feature: field; material: soil | place: USA | collected 2010-05 | depth 0.15 m | reverse complement strand
ATGCGCCCAGACTACTGCATAAGAACCAAGGCTGTCAATAAACAAGTTAGCGCTTATGGGGGTGTGTCCCTCCTTCAACGCCAAAGCCGCCGGGCGCAGGTCGTCCGCCGCCAACGGGTCGGTGAGTTTTTCATTCAGTGTGAGGCTGGCGACATAAGCCATAAACAGACCCTGATTCCGCGCCAGGGCTGCGGCCAAGGGGCGGGCCGCCGTCTCGTTGAGGGGAGTTTGCAACATGCGGTCGCGCTGGAAGACTTGCATCAGCGCCTGGTTCCAGGTGTAAAACCCCAGCGGCTTTGACCGCAGTTCGTCCGCCATGAAGCTTTGTTGAAGCACCTGAGCGTCGCGGGCAACGTCTGCACTCACCACGGGTTGCTGACCACCCAGGTGCGCGGCGGCCGTCAATAGTGCGGCAGCGGACTGGTCGCTGTCGGCGGAAAGCCCCTTCAAGAGATTCAGCAGGAAACCCTTCCTGCCGGGGAAGCGATCGAGACCCGCATCGGCAGCCATTTCCACCGCAGCATAAAGGCCATCGTCAAATTGTTTGGCCGTCAGGGCCAGCGCGGCGGCCGGGGTAAAGGCACTACGCGGGTTGGCTTCTGAAAAGGACGGATATAAGGGGGCCTCAAAGGAGCCCTCCCCTGAGCCGTATCCCCTGTCCTCCGGAACGTCCAGGTTCAGTTTTTGTTGCGAAATGTCAAGGGTGATCTCGTAGTTCAACTCCTGATCTTCGGAAGCAGTTGGCGCCGCGCCGCGCAACGAGAGATCCTGTACGACGACCTTCCTCAAGCCCGGAGCGGATGGCGCGGGAGCGGGCCGTGAGGGCTCAGAAAGGATTTTGAGCAGCGATGGATCGTAAGCCTGTTGCCCAGCTTCTTCGCCCATAGCGGAATTGGCGCCTTCGATTGAACTCATGATGTTCCCCCATGAGATTGCGATGAAAGTTAAGCCTATCAGTACGAGCAGGGAGGCTGCGATTGTTACCACTCGACGCGTTTTCGTTGGGGAGAATTGGCCCGGCGCGGGAGTTGGCATAGGCCCTCCGTATTGCGTTTTTGCGCTTATTTCCTGACTGAACTTTCTGACCTCGGGATTGTACCGCAAATAACGGTACTTGTAGCGCCGCATTGAGGAAACCATTGTCTTCAACCCACTTCGCCCGCCGGACCTGAAGAAAATTCTGGAACTGAAATTGCCCGCGCCAGCCGAACCTTCCTGCTGCACGCTACCCCCCCGTTCAAAGTGGAGCTCTCCACGGGGGTCAAATCGGTGCTGCTGAATCATGGGTGCGATACCGAATATGGAGCAGCCGACTTGCAGCACACCTTGGCGTGCGAGTTTCAGGATCCGCTCTACCGCCTGATGGCCACCGGCCAGGTGAATGCGGCGATAAAATCGGAGTCTTTGCCAAGTGCTCGGAACTCGTTTTCCGGAAGAGCTAGGAGGAGCGTTACTGACATAATGACCAATTCTTACGGCTTGGAGATAAGCAAGGCGCAACTTGGTTTTTGCTCCTTCTGCGACACCGACGTCTACTAACCCTATTTATTTTCATAGATATAACGGAGATCGACGTCTATGTGTCTTATTTTCATATATATGATGGAGAGGCCGTTCTCAGACATTTTTTCTCCATGTGTTTTCAATAACATAATGGAGGTTACCCTCATATTTTCCCCCCACGTTTTTTGAGCCTCCTAGCGGACCGTCCGCGTTAATAGCCTTTATATCAATGACTTGCATTTTTCGGCGCGTCGCCGTCAATTCCTCTAAGTATATTTATTATCAGCAACATAATGGAGTAATAGGGTATTACCGCGAGTTCTCCCGCACTTGTCCGCCACAAAAATGAAGACGCTGCGGATAATTCCCCTTGGTGATTAAGATGAGCCGATCAGACCGAGGTTTACCGCCTCGGCCTGTGCGGAACCTCCCCCATCCTGGTTTCAGCCACTGTCGCGGTTTGTGGCCCCATGGCAACAAAACTCGCCCTCCGCGCCATTCGTTCCACCCTGTGCCGCCTGCCATGGCTCCTTCATCGCACCCCAACCCCGCCATTTCATCGCCGCCGTGGTCCGAAACAGTAGGCTAGCATTTTGGGGGCCACCACCAGCGCCAAGAATTGGTTTTGAACAGCCACAGCGCTGAGGTATTTGGCTCGGAGACAAATTCCTCAGCGGTCCTTTCTCAATGCCGTGCAAAGAACAGCTTGATATTGGGATATGAAGTGCCGCGGAGGAAGGCAAACTGCGCCCACCTCCGCGCTACCCCGCTACACCTAATCCGAGCGCCGGGGCGCGGCGATCTCCCGCCAAACTTACGAAGGTTTAAACACGATGGTCATCGAATGGTCATCATAGTGCAATGACGTCGAGGGATTATGGGCGCAGGACCAATCCGGCACAAATCTGAGCATTAGTTCGGATGGACTTGAGTATTGTCCGCCCGTATTGGGGCCAACAGCAGTAGGCCGAACGATAGATCCCGACGAGGGTGAAGAGACATGACGGCATTGATGGGAATGAAGGAAATTCAAATGACGTCGAACGGTACAACAACCAAGGAGGCAAATGCGATGCTAATTCAAACAGCGGTGCCAGCGACATATCCAAGAGGGATTCTAAGGAGACGAGGGGCGCCACGGGCCAGGGCGCTTGCTTTCTGGTCGTTCGTCTTCTCTTTGATTCTGATGATTCCGAATTCAGTAAACGCGCAAGTGGACACAGGAGCGATCCAAGGGACCTTGACGGATAACTCCGGCGGCAGAGTCCCGGGAGCAACCGTTGTGCTGCAAAACGAGGGGACTGCCTTTGCCCTGACCGCCACAACGGGTCAAGATGGTGCATATGTCTTCAACCCCATCCATATCGGCACATATTCGGTTACGGTGACAGCCCCCGGGTTTCAGAAGGAAAGCCTGGCACATCTTGAGGTGGCGGTACAGCAGCATCGAGTTGCGGACTTTGCGCTCCAGCCAGGAGCTGTAACCACAACTATTACTGTGACTTCAGCAGCGGCTGCTCTTCAGACCAGGACGCCTCCCTCGGTCAGGTGGTCGAGGCTCATGAGATCCATGCGCTTCCGTTGTACGGCCGAAATTATCTCCTGCTCGCCCAGCTTTCTGCCGGAACCACTTCGATCCAACAGGACAGTCGGGGCCTGGCATTGAGCGGTAGCTTCATCTCCAACGGGGTGCCCGCGCTTTACAATGACTATCTCTTGGATGGGATCGACAATAACAGCAGCCAAAAGGACTTCATTAATGGAGCGGCTTATGTAATTCGTCCTCCTGTGGATGCGATTGATGAATTCAAGGTGGAGACGGCCAATTTCAGTGCTGAGTTCGGTCGATCCGCTGGTGCAGTGATCAATGCAGTGACAAAATCTGGCAAAAACCGGCTTTACGGCAATGCCTGGGAATTTGTTCGGAATCAAGACATGGATGCGGCGGACTATTTTGTAAACGCCGCAGGACGAAAAAAAGGACAATATCAGAGGAATCAGTTCGGGTTTACTGTCGGCGGGCCGGTCTATATCCCCCACGTGTACAACGGTGTGAATAAGACTTTCTTCTTCTCCGATTATGAGGGTTCGCACATAATCCAGGCCGTGCCGTTCACATCCACCGTGCCCACCACGACCGAGAGGTTTAGCGGATACACGAATTATCAAGATTTGATCACTTACCAATCCGGGACACAGAAAGACCTACTGGGCCGTACCACCCCCTTGGGTACCGTCTTTGATCCCGCAACCACCCGGGCCGTTACTACGGGTATGACGGATACGTCAACGGGCCTGCCGGCAACTGGAACCGGCTATGTACGCGATCCATTTCCCAGCAATATCGTGCCAGCAAATCGTATTGATCCCATTGCCGTAGGTCTATTGAATCTCTTCCCTTCTGCAACCAAGTCCGGAATTGTGAACAACTATGTTTCCGGTCCCGTCGCAAGGTATGAATACGGCCAGTACGATGAACGAGTCGATCAATATTTCAGCAGCCGTGACCAAGCCTTTGCTCGCGTGAGTTTCAACTCCGAGCCTGTTTTCAACCCGACCCCGTGCCCCGGCCTATCAGAATGCATCCTGCACTTTACCGCCGGAGACCAACAGACCAATGCCGTAAATGTGGCACTGAGCGAAACCCACACCTTTTCCCCCACCACCCTGAACGAATTCCGGCTGGGATACCACCGTCTCCACACAACCAGAACCCAGCCTTTCTATAACATCGGCACCAACGTCTCCGCGCGATATGGGATTCCCGGGGTTCCCTATCTTCCCCCTGCCGGCGGAGGTTTGCCGAGCATTGGGATCGGTGGTTTGAGTCAAATTGGAGGTAGCGGTTCGCTTCCCTCCAATGAGCTCGGGGCCGAATCTCAAATCATGGATAACATTTCAAAGCAGCGGGGGTCTCATTCGCTACGCTTTGGTTTTGAATACGACCGGTTGAAGCTGGTTTTCCTCCAACCACCAATCGCCCAGGGCGCTTTTGTTTATAGCGGCCAATTTACGGACGTGCCGAATGGGAATACTGCCAGCACCGGTATTGCCCAATTGGCCATATTGCCTGGACCATCTACGGTAGGGGGTGTCGTGAATCTGGGGGGCGCAAATCAGGTGCGAAATTCCAATGTCCATCAGATCGACTTCAGATCACCCTCCTACCAGGCATACATCCAGGACAACTGGCGTGTTACGCGGAAATTGACCCTAAACTTAGGGGTTCGCTGGGAAGACTTCCCGATGCCCGCGGACGACTTTGGAGCTAATGCCAATTTCGTTCCGGGCGTTCCGGGTTCAACCGCCCAATATTTAATTGACGACCGTAGCAAGAACATTGCCTTGTCGCCCAGTTTTCTTTCAAATCTATCCAAAGACGGCATTGGTCTTAACTATAGTGGTAACCATGCTTTGGCGACCGTCACCCCGTACAATTTTGCTCCGCGGGTTGGCCTGGCGTTCCAAGCCAGACAAAATCTTGTGGTTCGCGCTGCCTATGGCATGTTTTATGATTCGCTGTTCAATACGGGTGGCACAAGCACAGGATTAACCTACCCGTTCGCGTCCAATCTGTCCTACACGAATTCAAACAGCAGCTTGCCGATCACACCTGACAATTCCATCGGATTGACCAGCAACGGTCTCTTGAATACTCAAACCAACCCGGTATTTGTCAACGCCAGCGGTTTGAGTTTGTTCGGTCAACAATACAATTGGCAAACTCCGTACGTTCAAAGCGCAAACGTCAGCGTCCAGTATCTGCCGAGCAAGAATCAATCGCTAACGGTAAGTTTCGTCTCCACAGGAGGGCGGCACATAAGTACTTTTGCTAACGCAAATTTGTCGCCCGAACTGCTGCCTCCCTCTGCGTCGGTTAAAAACTACGTGCCGTTCCCGGATTTTGCCATAGGGTCGCAGTATCAAGCCTCGGAAGGCAGCACCAATTACCACGGTGCACAGGCGACCTACGAACGTCGCTTCAGCTCGGGATTCAGCCTCTTGGCAAATTACACTTGGGCAAAGGCAAGAACCGATGCAACCGAAAATCTTTCGGCTGGCAGCGGGAACGTAGGCTATCGAGCTCCCGGCGTCGCCGGATGGGGAATCGGTCATGACATGGATCTAGCCGGTTTCGACGCGAGGAATACCATTCATATCTCGGGCACTTACCAGCTTCCCTTCGGAAAAGGTAAACCCTTTCTTTCTCATGGACACTTGGCCAATGCCGTGGTCGGTGGATGGGCGTTGAGTGGACTCATGACCTACCAAAGTGGTAATCCCATCAATGTGGGATGTACGATCACGACCGGTGCGGGCACAGGTTGCGACGCGTTGATGGTGCCGGGAGTCGGCCTGTACGCTGGCGCACACACGGTTCAGCACTGGGCGAATGCCGCTGCATTTGCAAATCCAGGGGTTGTCACCGCGGTAGGACAATCCAGTTTTGCACCGCTGGGTGGATCTCCGAGCCAGCTTCGTATGCCGCGATTTCATCGTGGCGACATGTCACTGCAAAAACGGTGGCAAACGTCGGAGCACACGGCGCTCGAATTTCGCGGAGAATTTTTCAATCTAACGAATACACCCAACTTCGCAAATCCGGCAAGCTTGAACTTCGGCAGTGCGGCAAGCTTTGCTCCTATCACTGCAACCCGCGACAGTCCAAACGATCCGCGCTCGATTCAACTCGGGCTAAACCTGTATTTCTAATGACCGGATGGCCACGGATAGGTGTGAACGGCCCGGGTCAGACGCTGGCGCCGGTCTTGGCCAGTGATCGGCACCGTTCGCACCTTTACCCGTACTAAAGTCGAAGTATCGGGGGCGCACTCGGCTCAACTATGCGTGTAACGCGTGCTGGCGCTGATAGAATCTCGAGCCACATCTCTCTAAGCCGACGTGACCTTCTGCGTGCCGTCATCGGCGCTTCTCTCTATCCCTGTTTCTCCCCTGTCGCCAAGGCAGCAAATAGGATACACCCCCACTCTCGGAAAGCTTTCGTAATAACATTTGGGGGGGGCGCAAGGGACGACGAAACCTTCGGCCCGGATGGCTTGGAAAACATCCCCCACTTGCTGAATGATCTGATGCCTCAGGCGACCTTTTTCACCAGAGTGGTGAATGAGGGGATTTTGGGCCACTACGTGGCGACCGCCAGTATTGCCTGTGGGGCCTACGAGAAGTTCAATAATTTCGCGGCAGTGCCTCCTGAGAGCCCCACAGTCTTCGAATACTTTCGAAAAGGACTGGCACGTCAGAGCGCCGACACCTGGGTCGTGGCCCCGAGCAATGGTTTCAACCTCATTGGTCAAAGCAGTAACTCCTTATATGGACCAGGGTATGGTGCAGGCGTCATTTTGCCGAAGCGTCTCTTGCGCGCCGCCCTTCCTTCCGGATCTGCGCGCGAGTATGGCAACCTGCTGCGTGACAACTACGAGACTCCTCTCTATGCTCCTTCGATCGTAGGAAACGACATTGACCCGCATGTTCTTGCGGAGATGTTGAAACTAACTTTCGCGGAGTTCGTTCAACACGCGCGGACACTGACAAGCCCGGATGAACTGTCTGTGTACCTCGCCAGACGCCTGATGCAGCAGTTCAGCCCGAGTCTTCTCTGGCTCACGCTTCATGACATGGATATTGCTCACACCGGTGCTTTTTCGCTTTATCTCGACGGGATTCAACGGACCGATCGTCTTTGCGCAGAAGTGTGGCACGCGATCCAGAGCGACCCCGAATACGCAAACAAGACAACCATGTTTATCCTCCCGGATTTCGGCAGGGATGGTGACGCGGCCCCGGGCGGCAATGGCTTTCAGCACCATCGTAGTGGGGACGCTATATCCAGGACCACTTGGATGATGGTTTTAGGACCGGAAATTCGTGAGAATGTGTACGTGAGTCGACCCGTCAAGTCCACGGATCTGGTGCCCACGCTCGGCAAACTCTTTGGATTTCCGACCCCCTATGCACAGGGAAATGTCTTGAACGAGATTGCCTGATCACTATGCGGCCAAGCGAATTGAAGCCGGAGCATTTCAATCGATACCCGCTGGAGGCGGGAGAACTTGCAAGGTCGTATGTGCCCATATTCCGGCAACTCCCGTTGGCATTCATCCCATTGTTGCTCCGTGAAGTGATTAGCTATGATTGGCAGTTTCCTGTAGAAAAGGCCGAGCTTCAGGCGCAACTTCGCTATTTAGGCACACTTTCTGCAGCACAACGGTCCCAGTTGATGACTCCCTTTGCAAATCTCCAACTTCCGAAAGCACTTAAGGATATAGATTGGGTCAATTCGCCAGAAGTGTTTAACACGCAACTCTCAGCAGTTCTCTGGACCACGACGCAAATAGGTCAGTTCACCGCCGCGTCAGAGAACTATATCAAGGGCTTCTATACTTCGAAAGCGCCGGTCTCCCTGCCGCTGCCACGTTTTACCCTTGTCTCGGTGGGCAGAGGGGTCTCTGAGAATCGCTATCCCCTCTTTCGAAAGCTTCGACGACAGGGGACGTACTATACGCAGGTGAAAACAGAAAATGGTGTGCGGCTTGCGGTCGATGCACTTGGGGCAAGATCGGAAACATGTCCCATACCCTTCGGCCACTGGTATATCAGCGGGGCAGATGAAGACGCACTCGCAAACTCCAGGATGACATACGTCTCATACGGCGCACTCTCGCAAGTGCGGGCGGCATTGCTTGAGAAGATGACACAGGCCATTCAATCTGGCCGAGGTCTCGAGGCATTACATGCAGAGTTGCTAAAGCTGCAACCCGGGGATTTTGGATTAGCCCACAGTGGCGATCAGGGGATCCTAAATCATTTTAAAGTAAACGTCTTAACCCAAGGATCGGGTACGCAGATTTTCAGCACATCCTTTGTAGAGTGGACGGCGCGGGAAGCAATGAGACGGGCGCAGCCGATAACCATGTTTGTGCGGTTCGCGCCAAGGAGACGATCCGCCTCGATGGACGAAATGATTTCGGAAAGCAGTCAAGAGATGGGTGTAGATCCTCAAGGATCACTGATAGACGCTGATATGGGATCTTATTATATATGGCTGAATCAGTGTCGACTTCCGGGAGCAAATGCCTCGTCTTTTCTCGTATGGTTTGAGGAGCACGGGATTGCGTGTTGTGTTTCTCCCCTGCACAAACCCGGCACAGAATCCGACCAGCCGGTTGACCTGGCACAACTCATCCGTAGTGCTGGAAGCCCCTGAAATCAGCGTAGCCGTCAATCTTGAAATCGAATGGACAGCACTCCGATGAATAAGAAAACAATCTATCGATTCTTCATGGGCTTGTATTTCCTCGGGATTATTGTCTTCGCCTTTTCCCCTGCGCAGGCGCAAACGGACGAAGGGTTGATTCAGAGAGGGAACGCAAGCTCCTATAGGGTTTACGACACGACTCCCGTAATCCTCTATGGCCCATTTCTTCTGGACATCTCCGAAACTTCAACAACCATTGAGTGGATCACCGATACTCCCTGCCAAGGGAGAGTCGAGTACGGCGAAAGCAAGCAGGATCATGATGAAATACCTCAAAAAGATGGTCTCGTCCCAGTTGGCGCACTTCACAGGATCGAAATCACGGGACTTCTTCCCGGACACACGTATCATTACCGCGTGGTCTCCACACGTGTTATGAGCCTAAAGCCCTACTATCCAGACAAGGGCCATTCGCTTGAGAGTTCAGCCTATTCCTTCACAACCCTGGATCGCGCAAGACCTTCGATTTCCTTCAGCGTCATCACCGATACGCACGAAGATGTTCAGCGAATCGATGCCTTGATGGGGATGATTGACTGGAAGAATACCGATTTTTTGGTGCACGAGGGGGATGGGGTTAACTGGGTGGAAAACCAATGTCAGCTTTTTGATAGGTGGTTAGGGCCTCTCTCTGAAGGGCTTGCTCACACGAAACCATGGATTTATGCGCGAGGCAACCATGAGATGCGCGGTCCCTTCGCTCGTAGCCTTGGCAGCTACCTACCCTCAGCCGAGGGACGGTATTACTTTACCCGTGACGATGGCCCGGTTCACCTGATTGTCGTCGATACCGGAGAGGATAAGCCGGACAACAACAATGAGTATTCAGGACTCGTAGAAGAGGCTCCCTATCGTGAAGAAGAGTATACCTGGCTGCGAGATCTATTCTCAACGGACAGGAGGATGTCAGATGCGCCTTTCAGGGTCATAGTGATGCATCAACCGGAATGGGGTTGGTTGAATGGCGAAAATGACAAATGGACTGAGTTGGCAAACCAAGAACATGTGGATCTTGTCATTGCCGGTCACCTCCACACATTTGTACATATACAGCCTGGTCAAGATAATAAACTTCCTTTTGGACGGCCTGGTCAAGGCGACAATCATTTCCCCATACTCGTTGTTGGGCAGGATCAGGTTGCTCGTGTAGATGCAACTGCAAAGGAACTGAAAGTGACCGTGACCGCGCGAAATGGCAGTGTTGTTGATTCATTTGTTGTTTCGCGCTCGTCAAGGGAACGCTGAATAAGCATGATGTCAGGGACATAAGTTTCCCTGATTCCCCTCTGGTCATCAATATCGATTGTGAGACGGCCTCGGCACACCCCTCCCATATTCCCTCTATAGGGACCGCGCCTAAGTAACACGAACGACTCCAGAGATTTGCTGAGAACGTTCATTACATCTTTGTCGCAAAACAACAGACCGGAGAGGGGTCGGTACCAATGCAGGGAATCAGCCGCCGTCAGCTTGGTAACACACCTCCGAGGTTACTCCCACAACCTCATCGTCGCCAACGTCGTTGGCGATGGCGAGGCGGAGACCTGACCGCTGCCACGGCCCGGCATCCCAATGGTTTTCTCGATCCGGCCACCGACGGCGCGGTGCTGCCGATACTGCATCTCAACGGCTACAGGATTTCCAATCCCACCGTCCTCGCGCGGATCACTCGCGAGGAATTGGATCAGTTGGTTGGTCCGCGGCTGCGGGTGGCCTAACCGGGTAAATGGCCCATTACGTTTAGATCCCGAGAAACGGGGTTCTGGGATGTCTAGATCTGCGCTCCTCTCCACTTGGCCATAACGGCCAAACCGGAGACTCTCACCGTGACGGTGGGAAATGGGATTGGAGGAATGGCTTAATCCTTGTCACCTGGCAGGCTGGTGAGAAATGCGGTAGCGGCGGCTTTAGGCCGCCATCCAACATCGAAACCAGTGACGATTTGGCGCGGTCCCGATATGATCGATATAAATTCCCCCGCTGCTACCTTAACCTTCGGCAATGTTTGGTCTTTATTGTTTGCGAATTGCCGGGCTGGGGATTCAACCGATTCACTCCCGAAGATTCAAACTGTACCGCTACTGAAGAGTGGCGCTACGAGCGCCATCATGTGCGATAGTAAGTTGCAAGTGCCGGGCTTTATCGCGGAACTTTCCGCCCTCCCGGCCAAGTCGCGGCAAGTACCGGGCGGCGCGACTTGGCCGATTGGTTGCGGCGCACTTGGCTTGTGGGCCGGCAGTCTGGGTAAGTTGGGCCGCTTTGGATTCGACGGATGGCCAACTCGAAAGAATCCACCATTGTAGTGCCGTACATTGCGATAAGACGGCGTGACATCTTTTGCAGCCCAAGTATCTGGTCATTACGAAGCGACACGGACATTACTGACCATGAATATGAAGAGCGGCCCGGTCCACCTGCCGCAAGCGAAGCGGCAAGTGCTCGGACCCGCGAACCGCCGCCTTGCTTTCGGCGAAATCAGCCTCAACCTTTCACGGCAATCTGCCGATAATCCCAGCGTTAAAGTGCGCCTCACCGGTCCGGCGCGAGTCCCCCCTGATGAGGGGTATCGGCGGATTTGAGTCGGAGGGTGAAAGAGAATCGATCTGCCGAAATCAGCCTCAACTTTTCACCACAATCTGTCGATAATCCCAACGGGAAAGTGCGCCTCACTGGTCCGGCGCCGGTCCCCCCCCTAATGAGGGGTATCGGCAGAACTAAGTCCGAGGATGAATGAGAATCAGGCCGCATAGAGAGGACCCTCCGTTCGCCCTTCGGCCCCTTCTAGGCCCCCAAGGCGCGAAAGGCGAACCTGAAGTGTAAAGGATGTCCTGACACCTCGTGCAAAGAAGGACGTCTTGGCACTAAACACTTGAGGGCGGAAGATTCCGGGCTACAACAGGCTGCGGGAAAACGCTAGAATTTTGAATTCCAATTCTCCGCCGCGATGATCGCGTGCCATTTGGGGCTGATGCGCGGAGTTCCCGAGGGTCGTTTGGGTTATTGCAGGCCGTTTTTACGGCCGTTTTTGCCTCGGGGAACTGTTTTCACGGTGGGCAGAGACACCTCCGCCCTAGCCGACCGGCGCCGGAATGGGAATCAACCTTCCCCTGCGCATCAGATTGTAAGCCGTGATCACCAGCCGAAAGAACCAGTCCACCCGCTGCAATCCTCGCAACTTGACCTGGCGGAGGGGACGATCTTGCTTGGCCCACCCGAACACCCGTTCGATCAGCTTGCGCTTCTGTTGACTGATCCTCCGTCGTGCGTCGCTGCGTTCCGCCTCGTTCAGCGCGTTCTTGCCGTGATTGGCCACACCCTTCGTATACTCGCTGACATGCGGCGCCACCCCTCGTTCTCGTAGCCCGACGATAAACTTCTCATCCTGATATTGCGTGTCCGCTCCCAGCGTGATCGCTTGCCCGGGCGGGCGCTGCTCCGGCGCTTGCACCACTTGATCCAACATCACCAGCGCCGTGTCGCGTTCCGCATTCGTGGCCGAGCAACTCGCTTGCCCCGCCACCGCCTTCTTATAGAGCCGCGCCTCGGGGTCGGTCTTCGATTCCACCTTGTCGCGCAGCAGCACTTCTCCCCCATGTCCCGATCTCTTCCCGCGAGCGGGCGGGTCATTCTTCTCCTGAAAGCTGCGGTTCGCTGCCCACGCCTGGATTAGCGTCCCATCCACGGTGAAATGCTCGGCGCTCAACCAATCGTTCTCCCGCGCCTCCACCAGCACCGCCGCCAGTAACCGCTGGCTTACTTCCCCCGCCATCAGCCGCTCCCGGTTCTTGGTGAACACCGTCGCGTCCCACACCTCGTCGTCCATCTCCAGTCCCACGAACCATCGGAACAGATCGGAAGAGCACACGTCTGAACTCCAGTCACGCCAATATCTCGTATGC
>OCZT010005457.1_pt1 | contig 12680 bp, 11 predicted proteins | sample 1539031 | NCBI WGS metagenome assembly OCZT01 (sample SAMEA3539308, study PRJEB22396) | soil metagenome | biome: tundra; feature: field; material: soil | place: USA | collected 2010-05 | depth 0.15 m | reverse complement strand
AGCTCGGCGAAGCCAATGCGCTCGCGGGGATTCAATAAGGTCAATATCTTAAAATAAAAAACGGTGCCCCAAAGCACCGTTTTCGAATGATTCACCAACTTTCTCCGTTATTTTGTCTTTGGGGTGTGATGCTTTCCTTCTTTTGGAATAAGTTTCTTAACAAACATCCCATCTTTGTCATAAACAAGAGTCTCAGTGGTGGTCTCCTTGACAATAACTACATGATAGGTTAAAGTGTTATTTTTTGTAACGCTTGTTGCTTCTTTAATTGTATAACCGACATAATCTTTAGAAATATTGTCTGTTATAGCTTTCTGAAGATCAGCTACCTTTACAGTAGTATGGATAGACTTTGCATTGGTTGCGGTAGTTTTGGTGGACTGTGCATTTACAACCAGAACTGACATCATTATTACCAGAACGAATAATACTTTTTTCATAGTTAACAAATTATTTAGAATTAATGAATAAAGTTATGAAAGACAATGACACAAGTCAAATAAAAAAACCATCCACCTAAAGCTAAATTCAGATGGATGGTATAGGTATTAAATAACTTAAGAGAACGCGCTTAACAGCTAAATAAGTTATTTCATCTTTGGAGTCGTAGGAACAGGTAACTTCTTAACAAATACTCCATCTTTATCATAAACGAGTGTCTCAGTGTCAGTACCTTTGACAATAACTACTTCATAGGTTACAATGCTATTTGCTGTAACGCTTGCTGCTTCTTTAACAGTATAACCGACATAATCTTTAGCAATATTGTCTGTTATAGGTTTTTGAAGATCAGCTGCCAGAACGACAGTACGCAGGGCCTTTTCTTTGGTGACGGTGGTTTTGGTGGTCGTGGCCTGTGCATTGACTACCAGAACTGCCATAATTAATACAAGAACTAATAATACTTTTTTCATAACTAATAAATTATTTGGTTTAAAAACTGCAAATTTCTGTTAGAGCTTGGCTTTCTGCTCGTTCCAGTTTTCTTTTAATTCTTTTGTATTCAATTTTTTGAATTTTAATATGTGAGTGATTTTCGAGATACAATGATAAATCTATTAGCTCATTAAAGGGTTACAAAATTTTAGTAAAAAGTTACATGATTCACACTTTTTCTGATAGTTTGCATATTATTTAATATACTCCTCCTTAAAAATACATATCTCCGGATAAAGATTTTTATAAAAGGAATTAAACCCGGGTCATAATGGAGTCGGATTACAAAGCCGGTTGCTTTTGTATATCTGTATTATTATCACCTTGCTGTTTTTTTTGAAGTAACTTTTGTTCCGGCTTTTCTTGCTTCACTTATACCTATAGCAATTGCCTGTTTCCTGCTTTTCACTTTACCAGCTATACCATTTTTGCCTGATTTTAAAGTTCCTTCTTTAAACTCATGCATTACTTCCTCAATTATATTTTGAGCTTTTTTTGAATATTTTGCCATGTCGTTTTTGTATTTTCTATGAATCTTATTAATATAAACAAAAGTATCGTTCAGGAAATAAGAAAGTGTTACATAATTATAAGAATGCTTTACATAATTCCCATGAAACTAATAATAAATTCTCCGCTTAGATACCTTTCTAACCAGCCTATCGAGGTCAAGACTATAAGTTCTGAACTACCGGATATAATTTAACTGGTATGTTAATTTATCCAAAACTGATTGAACCTGTTTAAAATGGTTCATGCCATTTCATTTTATAAGGAAAGCACACCAATATTTTAAGATTACTCCGAAGAGCCAATTGTGTTATTACATATCCGAAAGGGATTAATGAAGAAAACCTTTAGTTGTTAATTTTAGCAGAGATTTATTCCTTTGCGCTTTCAACTACTTCCTTCAATTTTTTTAATACCATTCCCCAGTTTTCTGTTGCATGCTCTTTTTCTTTTTCTGTAGAAATATTGTCTTGAGAAAGAGTTATGAAAGTTTTGTCGTCTCTTTTTGTTATTTTGTAAGTAACAAGATTATAGTTCTCCGGCTTATCTTCTTTTCCTGACATAGAACTCCAATAAGTACTTTGCAATACTTTTTCAGGTTCTATTTTTTTGATAATTCCTTTATCGTGATACTTTTTCCCTTCGTATTCACCAGTATAAGTAATTGTGCTGCCTTCATTCCAATCTGAGGAAACATCTGTTCCCATAAGATATTTTTTTATCAGTTTGGGTGTTATTAATGTTTTCCAAACTTGTGCAGGTGTCGCATCAACACTAATAGATGTTTCGACTATTATTGTATTTTTCATTTTTAATTATTTTATGTATTACGTGTGAATTAATAGAATCCTAACCATTGTTCAAAACATGATTTATCACACCTTCCATTTCTTTATAGACTTGTGAAGTATCAAATTTTGAGGCAGTTTTTAGTACATTTTTACTCATTAGTTTATAGATTTCCGGGTTTGCTTTTAGAAACAAAATCCTGTCAGAAATTAAGGAAGGATTATCCTCTGTAAGAAATCCGTCATACTCATTTGTGATCAACATTGTGTGTGTTTGAATCTTATTGGCTATCACAGGTTTGCCAGAAGCCATATATTCAATGACTTTTTGAGGAGGTGACATTTGATAGACCGGATTGTCATCAAGGATACTTAAACAAACATCAGACAATGCAATAACACCAGGGATAAAATCATATTCAATTTTCCCGAGGCATATTATATTTTCTTCCAGATTCCTTTCCAGGAAATAATTGTTAATTTCTTCGGTATGTTGAACATCGCTTCCGGCAATTACAAATAAGATTCTAGAGTCTTTCATTAGAGAAAAATATAAACTTTCAAGCATTAAATGCAGGCCACGTATTTCAGAAATCCACCCAGTGTAACATACTATAAAGTAACCTTGTTCTTTTTTCCTGAGTATTCCATTATGAACGTCGGTAAAACTGGGTCCTGAAAACGTTTTTAAATCGACACAATGAGGAGTTAAGTACAGGTTATGACTATTGTGCAATCTAAGATATTGTATAATAGGTTCAGAAACAACAAAATTTGCTTTACTTGCCCTAATACCCTTAATAATAATATATTCCATAATTATATGATATATTTTACTGAAAACTGACTTCTTTTCTAATCCAAGCATTTCATGCACCTGATATACATATTGAAAACAAGTCTTAGTTAGCCATAAAGCAATGGGGGAGGAATTGTGTCCAATAAAAACCGCATCTGACTTATCGGAGTTAAGGATCTTCGCAATTTTTCTGCAATAGTACAACATTCCGAAGATAGTATTTCTCATTAATTTTATATGATTCAGAGAAATTATTTGAACATCCGGAAGCTGACTTCGTAAAAAATCTGCCTGATTTGTGTAAATGCTTACGTTGAAGTGACTTGCAATAAATGATAAGGTATGAATAATCACCACATTACCAATTGACTCTGGCTCTTTAAAGTAGAAAAATGCAGAAATTGTTTTGGCTTTGTTTTTTATTTCAATCATCCTAAATGGTTATGTTTGAGGAATTGGGGTTGTGAAATGCAAATAATTTGATACTTCATTATTCAAAACCAATTTTCCGCAGCAGGTTTTCAAACCTTGGATCTCCATGCAATGGCCGGAAAAGGGGATCCACCTTTAGCCAGACCATTTCTACTTCATGATTCGTATATGCTTTTTGAAGCAACTGAAGTGCCTTGTCTGTTTCGTTCATAGCCGTATACACTGCAGCTGCAAAATATGAAGAACTCCCAACAGATGGCTTTAAGCTTTTGGAAGATAATTCGTTCAGGAACTCTGTGGTTCGGCTTTTCCTTCCGGTTTTAAAATAGGCTATTCCTAAATATCCTAAAAAGCTGTCACTTAAATCATTAATAGATTTATTTGCAAGATTCTTTTCGAATAGCTCAATTACCTTTTCATATTTTCCCAGGCTGACATAGATCCTCATGGAATTATATAATATGAAGTTATCAATTTGAAAAATGTTCGAATATGTTTCGACAGTTTCTAATGCTTTTTCCTGTTGTCCGCTATAACAATATGCCAGTGCCATAGTTACATATTTATCTCCTGTAATGTCATAATCATTAAATGATTTTTTGCTAACATTAAGAGCATCGTCAAATTTTCCAATTATTATTAAATATTGTACAAATTCAAGATACGCATCAGAAGAGGAAGGATTGAGCTGATTGACGATTCGGAATTCCTTTTCAACCGATTCAAAATCCCAATTATACCATAGCCTGATTGATGCTAAATAAGTATGTGCCAATACGGAATTCTTATCTAACTCCAGAGCTTTTTTAAGAAGTGGTTCTGTCTTTTCGAGTACCTGCTCACGACTTAATTTTCCATAAAGGTCATTCCCCTGAATTAACCAGAAAAAAGCTAATGCTGCATACGCATCAGCAAAACCAGGATCCAAAACAATAGCCTTTTCCAGTAATTGCTGAACATATTCATGTTGTCCCATACTTTGAGTAGCCTGTAAAAACAAGAGGTAGGCTTCGGTATTTTCTGTTGGCCTGGCATTAATTCTTTTTTTAACTTCAGGATTCATGACTATCTTGAGACTCTCAGCAACCTTCTGAGCCACATCACTTTGTATATCGAATAAATCGATTGCGGTCATTGTACGATTGTAATCCTCTGTCCACAAAAGTTGTTCATTTTTTCCATTAATCAGTCTCACGATTATTCTGACATTATCGCCAGATCTGCTTACATTTCCCTCAAGTACAAAGGAAACGCCCAATTCCCGGGCAATTTCCCTGACTGAAAGTTTCGACCCCTTGAATCTCATACTGGATGTACCAGAGGGTATTTTAAGACCCCCGATCATAAAAAGATGATTCAGGATTTCCTGCATCATTCCGTTACTAAAATATTCTTGTCCCGGGTCATTGCTCATGTTTTCTAAAGGAAGTACAGCTATTGATCTATCGATAGGCTTGGTTGAAGTTTTAAAAAGTGATGGCAAAACGAAATACCCGGAAACCAATAGCCCGATAATAATGAACGACCAGAAAGCCATTCTTAATTTAAAACTCTTTGCTTTCACTAAATCAGGAGTATTTACAGATACAATATTTTTAGAAGGTGATTCTTTCTTCTCAAAGTCGAAGTTTCTCGCACCGATCATAATTTCTTTCACTGCATTGGCCAGCTTATTAACCTGATTTCTATATTGTGTCTTATTCAGGTTTCCTTTCGCATCATCGTTAGGCCTTAAAGGACGATTAACTCCTGCCTCTATGTAAATAAAATCTATGCATCGAAGCATTCCTCCCAATTCATTTTCAAGAATTGTTTTATCCTCCTGATCAAGGTTATGAATCTTAATAGGCAATATTCTGCTGGCTACATTTCCGCTAGCTAGTCTGATATCTCTGCCAAACTGATCTTCCCTGGCCATTTTATTAAAGGCAACAAACTCATGTTGCCAGGCAAAGCTTTTTGAGTCGCAATATGTTTGTGAGATGATAGGGATGAAAATCAGACACTTAAGTTTACCTTCAAGGCTCTTATCTACGTTATGGGTTTCGAGAAGTCCGTCATGGCGGTTGGTGTCGAAGTAAACGGAGACGCATTCTTTTAAGGTGGCTGCAAGCTCCTCCTGTAATGCTGCAACGAACTCCGTTACCCAACCTGAGCGGTTATCGTTGTGACGGTAGCTAATGAAGATATCGTATTCGAAGCCCGGGATAATGCTTGCCATAGTGTAAACATAATTTTATACAACCATTCATGTTGTTTTGTACCTTAAACAAAATTAAACTAGTAATGTTAAAAACAATTTTATTTTACTCTTCTCAAATCCTTTCATTGACTCATAAAACCACACATTTTTTAAAACTTCTGTTGAAGTTCTTCTATCATATGATTTTACTAAAGTTGAAAATTTATAGAAACACTGAACCATACGGGTACAGGTTTTCCATCCTGTTTACCTGGTTTAAATGGTGGAAATGTTTTTACAACCCTTATTGCTTCAGCATCGAGGTCAGGATCAACACCTTTTAAAATCCTAACCTGATCAACAACACCTTTGGAAGTTACACAGAATCTGACAAATACTTTCCCTTCGATGTAGTTTTCTTTTGCGATCACTGGATAGTGGGTATTATCAGCAATGTACTTATAAAGGCTTGCCTCACCGCCGATGGGCTCTGGCATCTCTTGAACCGAAAGAAATGGTTCATGTTCGGCTTCATTTTCTTGTAGCTCTTCTTTAATTTCTTTTACTATTTCAGGAACTTCCCCGATCTTGACCTTAGCAGGAATCTCATCAGCTGTCATCAGTTGTACTGAATCGTCAATTGTTACCGAGTCTTCAACCACCGGAGGTACATATTTTACTTGCCGAATAACATTTGCAGGCAGTGGAGGTGGTGGAACAACTATTTCATTTGGCTGATCAAGATTCTGCATCATGATCTCTACTTGTCTTTCAACATGTTTCGGTCGGTTTTTCAAAGTCTTAGCATTAAAGTATGGAGTAATAATAGCGGTAGCCATAATTATGATTCCAATCAGAAGTGATATAATAACATTGCGACTATACTTTTTACGTAATACAAAAGCTCCGTACTCCTTGTTCCTGATCTCGAATACAATTTCATCGAAGTTATTAATTCTCTTCAGGTCTTTTGACATGTCATCTTTTTAAGTAAATATTTGAATATTATGACTATCGGTTATTGTAAACAAATTGTTCTATAGATACAACACGATGCAAACAAATTGCAACATTAGTTGTTCAAATTCAGTCTGGCTTAAGCAGCTGCTAAGAGTAGGCCGTTAATAAATAGCCCTTCGTAACGGCTCTGATTTGGTTTACAATTTCTGTTTCATACGCTAAACCCCGGGATATTGCGGAGCAAAATAAAGAGAGCAACCTGAACTCCTATTGATCTGGTTATAAAAATATTAACAGGCTGAGACTTGAACAAAATGAGTTCTCTTTTGTTCTATTTTACTAAAATTATCAGTATGAAAAATTTAATTGGTTCTAAAAGTAGGTCGGCAATAATTATTGCTATTCTTTTTATCATATTCAGTATTTTGAACGGTTGCACAAAAAATACTATGTCTGATTTGACCGGTACCATAGGCCCCAAAGACAATTCAGGATTTAAAGGCGGAACAGATACGACCGAGGTAATTATTTCGGGTATGGGATTTAGCCCGGCTACAATTACGATTGCTGCTGGAACTACAATTACCTGGACAAACAAAGACGAAGTTGTTAATATCGTTACAAGCGAAACTGGCCTGTTCAATGGTGTCATTAGCAGTAATGAAACTTACAGCTATATGTTTTCAACAGCTGGAAATTATCAATACTTTAACAGGGTTCACCCTTCAATAACCGGAAATATTATTGTGAATTAAATAAAACTTTGCTTATGCTTTTTTATATCAAAGCTCTTCGGGGATTATTCTTATATAACTTAACGAACACAGTTTTAATCTGTATTAAAGTATGTTCCGTAGACGAATAGCTGCATTAAGCCAGCAAGATATAGACGTCTAATGGGTTTGGTTTTGCTTATTAACTTTAGGTAACATTTTCTGCAATGCATCATAACAAGAGCTACCTAAACACCTTCGTAGTAACTACATATTCCAAGGGTTGTTATGATTGTACTGTAAGAGGTACAAATATACCACCTGATTTCTGGACAGAGGATAAGTAATATATTATCGGCAGAAGTATTATCAAGCGGGCAACCCGAACAATTATTTACCATTTTAGAAAGAATCCAATCTGATTTCCATTCTGAATAAATGTGAACTCTGTTTTAATTTTTGATTTTGATGACAAAGAATTTACCGGATTCTGATACATCTTTTTATACTGAGCTACGACTTGTTTACCACAGACATAACCTATTAATCCACCGACGAAAACATCGGATGCCCAATGCGCATGTTCGGTTAATCTTGAAATGCCAACCAGTGTTGCTAAAGAATAGCTTAATATCGGAATTACCTTTATATTGTTGTATTGCGTTGCAAAAACTGTTGCGATTGAAAATGCAGCAGCGGCATGGCCGGATGGAAAAGCATCAAAAGAGGAGACCGATTTATAAACTGGTAAATCCTGGTCGTATTGTGCAAATGGTCCCCACCATTTACCTCCTGCTATTTTGCTATAGATATACGAAGCACTTGGATCCTCTCTCCCGGTAAAATGTTTTATCAGCTGAACCCAGGCACCTGAGGTAATCAGCGCCTGTGTTGCCAGTAGACTTGTTTCAACTCCTTTTTGCTTTTTGAATACAGCACTCACTAAGCCGACTGCGGCAACAGATGAAATACCATATGCGCTGCCAAATTGGGTAATAACCGGCGAAGATTTATTTACCCAACCGTGTTCTTGTTTCTGAACGCGTGCCCATTTGTCAATATCATTGTCAAAATGAAGGAGTGTAGCGGTTATGCCAATAGCTGCTCCTGTAATTAACCATTGTTTTGTTTTAAATTTAAAAGGCGCAGTTAATTGCTTTTCAAAGTTGTCTAATAATGAAGGGACATATCCTTTTTTAGACTGAAAGGAAAAGATACTGTCAGTTTTATAAAAATTTGTTGAAGGTTTTTGAATATTGATGTCATCTTGATTTGCCTTTGAAGAAAATTCAAATTTTGCATTAATGGAATCAATAGTCTGCAAATTGTGAGGATAAGCAACAATACTACCGGAGAAGAAAACTACAAATAGTATTATAAAATTGATGAATAAGTTTGAAATCCTTTTCATAGATGACATCACAGATAACCTTCAATTAAAATTAAAGTTAAAATTAAAGTTAAAATTAATTAATTGAAAAACTATTGACCTTGTTGACCGTTACTGCAAAAATAACAGCATATTTAAGTTGAAATCCATCGGGGTTACTTCAATTAAAATTCCATCCACCTTTATTCAACCAAAGTGGATGGATTTATAATTTACAGGAGAAACATGAGGACCTGATTGTAGAAGGGAATAAGAAAATTATTTGACTGGTTCAACCACGAGGACGGTAAATGTTCCGGGTTTCAGCGTTGGCCGTGGTCTTGGGTTATCAGCTGTTTTCTCCGGGGTAGGTCCAAATTCAGCGGTTGGTAAATAAATCCTATGTGTTGCTGCACTTACTGAAATAGTTCTGGCTCCTGCTTGTGTCGGAACATTTGCCAGCACTTTAAAGGAATTCGGATTTTCTTCCTGAACCACGGTAAGTTCTCCTTCTCCACAGGAACTATAGGCCCGTTTTAATCCCGGATCAAAGCCTGCACCATCTACACGACCTCCTGTAGGCAGCGTTGTAATGACCTTACCTGTTTCTGCGTCCAGCACCACCATCAGCTTATCTGTGGCACTAAAAAGGCGATGATTCTCAATATCAAGGGCGAGCCCGCTTGGTCCTTCACCAGGACTAATGGCCCATGTTTGTTCTACCTTCCAGGTTTTGACATTGATCATGCAAACTTCACTCTTATCCTCGATATTAACAAACACTTTCCCTTTCCCATCGCTTACTGCTGCCTCTGGCTTTCCTGCCAGAGCGATGGTTTGTATTACTTTATCCGTTTTGGCATCTATCACTGTGGCGTTTGATGAACGTCCATTCCATGTAATGATTGATTTGGTGAACGGTTCATATAGGATTGCATCCGGATTCCTCCCCGTTACGGACACTTTTTCAATAACGCTGAAATCTTTTATGTTGAATACTGTTACATTGCTGTCAGCTCCATTGCTTATGAATCCTTTATTGAATTCCGGGGCAATCGCGATGCCATGCACACCATTAACATCAGTAATGGTTGCGACATTTTTGCCGGTTTTCATATCCACCACATTCACCATTTTACCGTGTGAAACATATAGCATTCCTGTGGCATCGTCGGCATTCAGATAATCCCAGAAACCATCCCCTTCCAGATGGATTTGCTGAACAATCTTATATCCGTTAGAAATATTCTGGCCATTAAGACCAAGCAAAGACAGGAAAATGCCTGCCACGATGAAGATCATTTTTTTCATAGTCTTTGATTTTATAATATTAAGTTACTTAAATATTAGACAACTCAATTTGAAAAATCCGGTGTTATTCCCAATTAATTATAACAAATTACTATATGAAATGTTGACCTATTCCGGAAAAATATTTTTCAATTTTTTACAATAACTTAAACAAAATTAGACTTAATTATTTAAAGTCAAATTTATTCTTACACATCCACCCGGGTCATTTACACGGAATCTGATGAATGGAATTAGCACTGTTAGTTTTCAATGGTTCAGGAGATTTGTAATAATGAGGCCTTTTTCTGCCGTAGTTAAGACACTTAAAAATCTTTTTATATTAAGTCAATCACCTGAAGAGGACAGAACATTAAAATAATCTGCAAGTCTTATAATGGCTTTCGCATCCACTTCAATCTGTTGCTGCGCTTCTTTCCAGTTTCTTTGTTCAATAGCTTCGCGAATACCGGGTAATGTTTTTACGCCATAACCGGTATAAGATCCGGGGGCATACAAAGTATGTTTATACCATGCCCTGCGTGGTAGTCCTGTTTCATTTAATAACTGTTGTTCAGCCCTATATAGCGACTGATTAAAAGATTCGCTAATATGGGTTGTCTTAATTTTGTTTTGAAAAACAGTATTTAAGCTGTCTGCACTATTCTCTAATTGTTGCAAAGCGTTTTGTAAAGGTGAAAAATCAAGATACGGCACTTCAGGTTTTACATGAGGAACGATATATCCTTTTGTTGGATCTTCACCCACAGCATAACCTCTCGAATTAATAATCTGATTTTCTAACTCTGTAGATTCACGGCTTGTCTTCAAAAGAGTGATCAGATCCTTTGAATATGCATCAATAGTTTTAAACAAGTATGTAAAATCAAAAGGCAATGCATCAGCATCAGCCATTCGCAAAACGGCATGACCTGCAGTTTCAGCAAGAGTCACACCATATTGAAATCCTGGGTCCTTAAACTTTTCATATAAGTCATAAGAATCATAAATAGAATGATATTCACCACCCTGGTCTTCTCCACCATATCCCAGGTTCAATGAGGGAATCCCTGCATGCTGAATAAAAGAAGAATAATCAGAACCCGAACCCATCGCACCCAGTTTTAATTCTTTTTCATCCCAAATCTTTTTCTTTGCTTCCTCGTTTTTCGTTAATATGGCTTCATGATCTCTTTGCCTTTCAAAAACACTTACCTGAGTTTGCGGATCAATTATCTGTTTTGAAATTTCATCCATGAAAGGTTCCAGAGCATGTGACCCTTCAACAGAAAGAAAACCACGACCATTACCATCGGAATTTATATAAACTACAGCCTTTTCTTTTAATTCTTTTTCATGTTCCTCAACCCATTCAGTGGATCCGAGCAACCCTGGTTCTTCTCCATCCCAGGAACAATAAACGACCGTGCGATCTGGTTTCCACCCTGTTTTCAACATGCTCCCTATCGATTTAGCTTCTTCCAGCATTGCAGCCTGCCCACTTATAGGATCAGCTGCCCCATTCACCCACGCATCCTGGTGATTACCGCGTATTACCCATTCGTCAGGAAATTTAGAACCCTGGATTTTCGCGATCACATCATAACATGGAACAATATCCCAATTAAAGGCAACCTTTAAATGCACTGTTGTTTTACCTGGACCCGTGTGATATGCAAACGGTAAACCGCCATGCCAGCTGACCGGTGCTATGGGCCCGTCAAGGGCCTCAAGTAATGGTGCTGCATCATGGTAACTAATGGGTAATACAGGAATCTTTAATAGACTGGGCGCCTGTAACCTGTCTAATCTTTTTGCATCTTTTGTTGCGCCAATTCCGGGTGTTAAAGGATCACCGGGATAAGCTGACATATCGATTACAGACCCTCTTTGTACGCCATATTCGTTTCTGAAGGCTCCTTTTGGATATACATCTCCCTGGAAGTATCCATCATCCGCGGGGTCGCTGTAAATTATACAGCCAATGGCTCCGTGTTCCTGAGCTACTTTTGGTTTTACACCTCTCCAGCTATGGCCATACTTTGCTATTACAATTTTCCCCTTAACATCAATACCCATATTATCCAAAATCTCATAATCTTCCGGCAGTCCATAATTTACAAATACCAGTTCAGATGTGACATCTCCATCAGCACTGTAGGCATTATAACTAGGCAATTGTCCTGACTGACCTGATGTGGCATCTTCCTTAAGCGCTGGTTCTTTTAATATTGCTTTATAAGAGATGGGCGAAGTCATTTCGAGTACTCTTGTTTTAGGAGTTGGAAACAACACATAAAAGGTTTCAATTTTTGCATCCCATCCCCAATTACTATAAAGACTCAAAATAAATTCTGCATTTCCCTTATCTGCCGGAGAACTTATGTGGTGTGGTTCCGCGGAAAGCTTCTTAATTGTTTCACCGATATTGGTTTTGCTTAAATTTTTGTCAAACGCAGACTCAAGGATCAGTTCCTTATCAATATTCTTTTCATAGAAACCGGTCATCTTTTTAGTCTGGGCAAATGAAGATTGCAAAATGAAAAACATTAAAATGGTAATCAGGGATTTATTCATCATGAGAAATTTAACTAATATTATTAAAAACTGTCTAATGTTCGGGGATTAATTTTAAGCAGAGAACACAGTGTTCAGATTTCCCCCCTCGTCTTAACTAAAACACACCGGCAGTTTAAATAGT
>OCZT010005456.1_pt1 | contig 12681 bp, 10 predicted proteins | sample 1539031 | NCBI WGS metagenome assembly OCZT01 (sample SAMEA3539308, study PRJEB22396) | soil metagenome | biome: tundra; feature: field; material: soil | place: USA | collected 2010-05 | depth 0.15 m | reverse complement strand
CGATGATTTTTTTGACCACTGTTCCGGCGAGGCGTAGCCGTCGCCGCAGTGCGAGGTGAGGCGCAGCCAATAACAGGCCGCCCCTCCGGGGCTTGGAAAAGAAGATTTGTTTGGGTATTTCTACAAACAGGCCGCCGCTCTGGGGCTTAGAGCAGAAGGTTTCTTTGGGTATTTCTACAAACAGGCCGCCCCTCTGGGGCTTAGAACAGAAGGTTTGTTTGGGTATTTCTACAAACAGGCCGCCCGTATCGGGCTTAGAACCGAAACAGGATCATTCCAGCTCCGTTAGGAGCGACCTGTTTGTAGAGCCGGGCGAACACGATGGGTCGAGCTCCGTTAGGAGCGGCCTGTACGGTATCAAAGCTATCAAACGACAGGCCACCCCTCCGGGGCTTAGAACAAGACGTTTGTTTGGGTATTTCTACAAACCGCCCCGCTCCTCTGGGGCTTAGAACAGAAGAAACAGTCCACAACTTCAATTTGATTTGAACCGCGCCGGCCCTTTCACTATTAGCCGGATAAGCTCGCTTTGGCGCCGGGTATTTGTTTTTGAAAATATATGCTTGACATGCGTCCGAAACGTATTTTGCTTAATTCCAAGAACATTACATATATCGGTCGACGACTTTCCATCGGTGAGAAGCATCGCAACCCGGGCCTCGGCGGCCGTAAGCTCATATATTTGACGTAAGATGCCCTCAATCGTCTCGAACTTCTGGTCGGGATCAGATGCGAAAATTATAGCGACAGGCTCCGAGCTTAAACCACTTAAGCCCGCAGCGGTGAAAGATGAAATAAGAAGTTCTATCGGCCGGAGTCCAGACGGCCTTGAGATCTGCAGCAGTTTGCGGCGTACCGGGTTGCCGTCCGTATGTTCGCCAAATTCTGCGTCAACAAAAGCCTGCAGTCGACGCGTATCCGCTTGCGAGCAACCATTCAAAAGGCCATTGTCATCTACTCGTAATCCGTCATTCATCTCAGTAATGGCGCGGCCGCCAACATTTGCAAAAACTAACACGAGTTTTCGATCCACTACGAGAATGTTTTCGGGGATCTGATCGAACGCCTCGGCCATGATCTTGTTTTTCAGTTGAACCGCAAACACATTCATATACACGCGGAAGGCTCGTTCGACGTGCGGCATGATCAGTCTCATCGCCGAGATCTCATTGTCATTGAAGTTTCCAGCCTCCTCGGACCGCGTAAAGATTATGCCGCCAGTTAGACCTTGCTCAACAAGAAAGAGCTGGTATTCGAGATGAAAGACACCGAGTGGTTCAAAAAAATTTCGGTAGAGAGCACTGGCTCTAAAATCATCGTCAGACATCACCTCCCGGCGGTTTAGCCCTTCGCCTGACTTCAGCTTTCCAAGGATCTCGCGAAATGGGCTGGCCCGGTGATAATTTCGGGTATATTCGTCGAGCTGATCTGCCGTCGCGGTACCGATCACGACCTCGATCTCATCCGACTGCTTGCTGTAGATCGCCAGGCCCCCTAACCCGGACGAAAAAAGATCAGCCATCTCGAGATAGATCGCCCGCCACGCGTCGGCTGACGCTTGGGGCGCAGTCTCATAGATCGAGCCGATCAGACTAAATAGTCTTTCCTGTGAATTATATGGCATACAGTCGCCTCGTCGACCAATGCGTTTAGACGTCTATTTATTAAACCGTCCAGTATGCTGACCTCAGGCAGGACAAGAGGCGGGAGACGCCGAACTATTGTAGGTGTTGCCGGATCGGGAATTTAGATTATATGAAGACAATTTGCCCGATCAGTATATTGACCTAACTATAAACTATGATTTTACTATTTCACAAATACCGTCTATAAGGTATTAAACCGTATCTCATAAATCTTTCTCGGATGCTGACGTATCTTGGGAAGTAGCTGAAATCTTCAGGGTGCGTGCCCTTTCAACATCGTCAATGGGCGTACGACGCGAGATTTTAAAAAAAATGATCTCTTCCGCAACCGTTCATCGATTCTCAGAATTTTCTCTTGATCCCGGCAAACGAACTCTATTTCGTGACGGTCTCGCCGTCAAATTGCGTGACAGAGAATTTGACGTTCTGCTGTATCTTGTCGAAAACGCTCATAAGACCTGCTCTCCATCCGATATCATCTCGACAGTTTGGGCTGGGACAAATGTCGAGAACAACTCAGTCGAAAAAGCGATCGTCGGGGTGAGGGCGGCTTTGGATGATGATCCGAAGCAACCACGTTTTATTAGGACACTACGCGGCAAAGGATATTTGTTCATCGGCGATCTGGACGATCGCCCGGGACCACTCGGGTCAATTTTGACTGATGATCAACCCAAGGCTGTCAAAGATCCCGGCAGCGGATCGATCAGTCGCAACCCGTTGATCGATCTCATTGCGGCTACGATCCTTATTGGAATTCTTGGTTCTATCTGGTGGTACGGTCAAAACGTATGGGCCCACCATCATTTAACCGTGTTGTTCGCAGATGATTTTTCGGGCGAGGTTATAGATCCTAACCGTTGGAGCGTTAATGGAAAATCGGTAAAAGTAGAGAACGGAGTTACTAATATTGACGTTGAAGAAACCGACAATTGGGGCCGCCTGGAATCGGTATATTTTTCCTTCGACCGCAATAAACCGTTAACTATAGATTGCCGGATGAAGGTTTCGTACAGTCATAATCTCAAAGATAAGGCGTATTTTCACGGGTATTTCTTTTTGACGCCCAAAATATCCCCGACAGGTGGAGACGTCGCACAAAGGATGAAAAGTTTCGGAGTGAGCTATGCCAACTACGACTACGAAGCCAATTATCCGGACGGGGCGGGCTACGAGCAAAAAGCCGAGGGGTTTTTTCTATCCAAGAATCGGGGCTTCCCGCATAAAAGACAAGATTACGAATTGGGAAACGTCAGTCCTCGGATCGATCCGGTTTGGGACAAGTGGTTCGAACAACAAATAGTGTATGAGCCATACAGCGGTCGAATGTCATATTTCATCGATGGCGAACTGCAACAAGAATTTAATGTCGGAGAATATAAGACCGACTTGCCGGAGAACGAGTTGAAGCTCGAGATAAGCCCCGAAGGGTGGTGGCTGTATCATACGATCGAATTAGATTACATTCGGGTTATGCAGTGATCGTTCGGAGTCAAGCCTTTTTCGTTCGGAGTCCCGCCTTTAGGCGGCTTTTCCCGGCTCACCGCTTAGCGAAAGGACAAGAAGAAACGTCGACGATTACCCGTTGTTAAGGCAGCGGTCGCAGACCGCGAGGCAAGAAGACACGTTCACGAAAATTACCGCGGTCAGAGACCGCTTGCTTAACAGTATTTCTTTGTAAAACCGGCCCACTTTCTCATAAAACGGACCCATAATCTCATAAAACGGGCCCAAAATGTCATAGAATGGGACCAAGTTGCGAGATTATGGGACCAAGTTGCGAGATTATGGGACCAAGTTGCGAGATTATGGGCCCAAGTTGCGAGATTATGGTACCAAGTTGCGAGATTATGGGCCCAAGTTGCGAGATTATGGGCCCAAGTTGTCAGATTATGGGCCCAAGTTGCGAGATTATGAACCGGCTTCTTCGACTTGGGATTTGGCCAAATAGAACAATTGTTAACGTTGGGCCGCCTAAATGCGGACTCCGACCCGTTAATCCTCTTCGGCCATCATCTCGTATGGTATTCGGCGGTCGAAGAGCTTTGTGCTTACCGATAGCCCGACCCAGATCACCAATGAAACAGTCGACACTGCCCATCCTATCTCGGTGATGAGATCGTCATCGAAGAGCATGCCGATGGCGATCGCGGGAAAGGCAAGAAAAGCTATTCGTTGTGCGGTTTTTTTCGATCTTAGAAGCGACTCGAGCAGGTTTACACGGGCTATTTCCATTTCCATGTACTCGTCATCGGCATTCAGGTTTGAAAAGTAGTCAGCCTCTGCCTTTGTCCAACGACTAAGAGCAGGTGTTTCGGCGATGCGGTTGGCGGTTGAGAAATGATGGATAACGTGTGCGATCTTCCCTTCGCGGAGCGCCTTCTCGGCCAGACCGCGAGCCGCGCGAAAGTTTTCACCTGCATGGTCTAGTACCCTTTGAAACACCATTCCGGCGCGCCGCCATTCACCGATCTGAGAATATGCCTCGCCGAGCCGGGCGAGTAGATCGCCGTCTTTACTCGCCCGCCTTTCTGAGAGACGCAAAGCGGCGATGGCCTTTCGCCCGAGACGGGGATCGCGCTTTACACCGGCAAGCGAGTGCAGACATCGAGCGAAATCAAAAAGAAGCCGCGCGTCCTGTGGCCGCAATACCAGCGCCCGCCGAAACGCTTCGATGGCCTGCAATAAATAGCCGGCAAGACGAAGCTCGTTACCAAGCGACTGCAGATCTTCGACCTTGGCGTCGATCGAATCTGACTCGGGCGATGTAACGAGGGATGCGCTCGCCGGCAAATCAGATCGATCGTGGTCATTATTAAAACTCGTGATGTGGTCGAACGTCGGGTCATCAGACGATAGATCCGGTACGCTCGCCGCACTTCGTAATTCCGACCTCGCGCGTGTTTTGGAGAGCGACCCCTCGAGCACCTCGGCCGAAGGTATGTGCGAAAATTCAGCCCTCATCAAGGCTTCCTTCGAGTCGGCAAGATGCTCGCGTAGCTCTATCGACCGCACGTCCAGTACATTGTCCGAAAGCCGCGGTAAAATACTCTTGACCAACCGTCGATAATCATCGCCCCCGGACGATATCGTGATGCCGATCCCATTTCCGCGAAAGCTGGTCCGATAACGGTAACGGACATTACCGCCGCGTTTCATTGTCCTTATAGATTGTGTTTCGGCTTGCTCTATGTCCTTGATCTTTAGCCGGCGGCGAGATCCATTTATCCAATACCAGAACCGTGGAACGACACCGGTCCGCATAAGGGACTTGCCGTCGAAACTGACCCGGTCCTTTAAGGCAAGAGGCGGAACTAAGATCCATAAAGCCGCAAAGAGTACGGCGGCCGCTATATCAAGATCCAGATAGAAGAAAAGGGCCGAAAAGAACGTAGTTATGAGCAGTACAGAGAGATAGCTGTGGGGTGAAACCCGTACCTGTATTGGAATATCGAGGACAGCGGCAGCGGGCGACGATTCTTCGCGTGTAGGGTGACTTACGATTGTTGATTCAGATCCGCCCATGGTTCAACCCTTTTGCTTCCCAGGTGACCCTAAAAGAAAACGGCGGATAAGCGTCGGATTCCGCTATTCAGTCGCCACCAAAAGGTGATTCAGGTGATGGCTCGACGATCTCTTTCGCCCGGTCAGGATCAAGTTGTTTTAGCTTATCCTTGGCGTTGTTGGCCGCCTCGGTCATCCGGGCCGGCTTGCCGTCGAGATCTTTCGCTTCGCTGGCCGTCTTGGCAATATTGTAATAGATATCGGCCGCCTCTTGTTTCTTGCCTTGCTTTTCGTAAACATCGGCGAGCGCAAGATTGACGGTGTCTTTCGACACGATCGGGTCCTGCATATTGGCAAGCTCCTGGTACAGCACGGCGGCATCATCAAGCCGGTTGTCCTCGACGCGTGTCTGTGCCAACGCAAATTTCGCCAGTTTTCCGACGTCGGAACTGGAAAGCGCAAGTCCTTCGAGATCCTGGATGCCCGCCGGCCGATCAACAAATAGACGATTTACGGCAACAAAGTACTTGGCCTTTTCACCTACCGATCCGCCATATTTGTCGACAACCGCTTGAAACTCGGCTATTGCGGCCTCGGCACGTTCTTTGTCGGACTTAAACGTTTTGTCCGTGGCTCCGGCCATTGGCGCCGTATCGGATACTTGTGCCTCCGACGTGTCGATGGCCTTGCCGAGCTCTGCCTGGGCGGCCGCATTCGTCCGGTTGCTCCATCTCATAAAAAAGAAGATAGCGAGACCCAAAAGCGCTATCGCGACCAGCGCATAAAGTATAGGTTTGCCTTTGCCCTCGAGTTTCTTGCCATAATCCTCGATACGCGGGACAACCTGCTGCTGAAACGGGTCAACGTACTTCTTCTTTTCCTTGGGGGCCGAGGCCGCTGCCTCGAGCTGTTCAAATCGTCTCTTTTTACGTGCCATTAGAAAAACTGCAATTTATCGCTTTCCGACCGTTATATAATTGCCGTGAGCGGGTTTTTGTCAAAAGAGTTAATGTAGCTTAAATAAACGGCAAGGGCAAATAATAGACGTGGTTAGCAAAGACACTTACCAATTCCTTAAAGGAAACTGCCGCAAGATTCCCGGGAACAAAATTCGGCGGATGGTGTCTAATATCACTGGTCCGTGTGAAAAGCGGATGTACAATTTGGCAGCTTCTCCGACGGAGAATGCACCGGGGGTAGCAGGCGATGCTCTTTAGTGAGTCGATCACATTTGAGAGTGGAGAGATCCGGTCGGCGGCGTCGGCCCCTGTGATCGCCGCCGGCGGGATGGACGATGCTGCCTTTATTGAAAAATTAAAGATGGCCGACGAAGCCGCTTTTGAAGCTTTGGTCGACAAGTTTTCAGGCGATATATACGCCCTGCTTTACCGTCTTACCGAAAACACGGAGGACGCCCGAGATCTGACGCAAGACACTTTTCTAAGAGCAGTTCGGGCGATCAAGAACTTTCGCGGCGAAGCAGGTTTGAAAACATGGCTCTTCCGAATAGCCATAAATGAGTCGCGAAACCGGTTTCGCTGGTGGAAAAGGCGCCGCCGTGATGTGACGATCTCGCTGGAGATGCCGATCGGGGATTCCGAACGGCGCGTCGCCGACACGATCGCCGCGGCAGCGACGAGTCCCGAGGAGGCGACACTCGCGAGGGAACGTGAAAACGCATTGAACGCCGCACTAATAGAGCTTCCGGCGGTTTATCGTGAAGCCATAGTACTTTGCGACATCGAAGGTCTGAGCTACGAGGAAACAGCCGCCGCTCTTGATACGCGGATCGGCACAATTAAATCGCGTATTTCACGAGGCCGCGAAGAATTGCGGCGAAGACTTAAGAATTTTTGACAATTGAATGAATGGCTGACTCACCCCGGTCTCAATTTTATTGACTAAAAAAAATCGGTGCCAAACGATAGGTCAAAAGCGAGCGAGAGTTGGGCTCTGGAGGTTAAAGAGGCAGCAAGTCGGCGATTTGAAATCGACCAGCAACAATCGAGGTTGAAAAGCAGATGATCTCCTGTTCAAACGCCGGATCTCAGCAATGCGTTGTTCCATCGAAAGGGTGGAACAGCCGGGGTCAGTGAGCCATTCATACATTGGTTAGATAGGATGAAATGCTCTGAATTACAACTTAATCTTTCGCTTTACGCAGATGGACAGGTTCCGGATGAACGACTGAAAGAGCATCTCGATATCTGTCCGCTCTGCCGACAGGAGTTTGCGGAAATTCGCGACATCAAGATCGGTCTTCGCCGCATGTCGAAACCGAGCATATCGCGGGACGCACACATCCATCTCAAACGGGCGGTGAGGGCCGAGTTGAGGACGCGTCACACCTCCTGGCTTCCCATTTCCGTAGAATTCCGTCAGTGGGTTATTTTCCGGGTAATGCCGTATGCGGCAGGCTTATTAGCTTCGCTGGTCATCGGTTTCTCATTCGTGTCGATACTGTCGTCGACCGGCCAGAACCCAGGGTTATTGGCGGCCACGACGCATTTCAATGATCCTGACCCGACCGTGCTTGCAAACAATCGTGACAGGTTTCACCAACGGAATGTCGATGACATGACGCCTTCGGAATATGCCCGGACTCGACTAGATATTGCCAGCGAATCGCCGAGCGTTAATCCCCGGGGTGCTTTGATCGCACTTACAAGATCACTTGTTCGCGGCAATATGAAGGACGATGAAGTAACTGTTGTCGCCGATGTGTTCGGTAACGGGTTGGCCCAGATCGCCGAGGTTGTCGAGCCGTCGAGAAACAGCCGGGCTGTCAGTCAGCTTGAGAAAGCATTGGACTCTGATCCCGCTTACGCTCCATTTGTATCCTCGAATCTCGATAACCGGTCCGATAACGTTCGCGTCGTTCTCAAATTCCAGACCGTCGACGTCAGCACCGGTGAAAGGCGACGCAGGCACTAGTTATTACATCTTATCTATCTCACTCTTTAACGAAGCGGCAAGTGCCGGATCGAGGCTTAAGAGGCTATTATATTGCTCGCTTGCGGCGGCCTTGTTCTTTTTGCGAGTGTAAATGATCCCGAGGTTGTATCTTCCCTTCGCAAACTTGGGACTCAGCTCAAGACATTTCAGATAAGCTTCTATCGCCTTGTCACGCTGATTGTCGGCATAATAGGCATTTCCTAATAGATACCAGCCATCCGAGTAGTCCGGGTTTTTCCCGGTGTAATCGACGAGGCCCGTTACGGCGAGCGCGTAGAATTTGGTCGCCTCCGCCGTCTTGCCTTGAAGATTGTACGCCCTGCCAAGATAGAAATAGGTTTCCCCGTCGCCCGGATTGAGTTTAAGAGCACTGTTGCACGTGCCGATAGCAAGATCGTAACTTTTGACCTCGTTATAGGCGCGACAGAGATTGGTATAGGCCATATACTGGTTCGGCAGCAGCGTGATGCCAGCTTTCGCTGCCTGTACCGCATCTTGTGGACGGTCTAAGAGACTGTAATACCAACTAAGATCCGTATAAAGATTCCCATCGTTTGGAAACGTTTTTAACGCCTCCCGAGCGATCGATATCGCGTCGGACAACCGGTTCTCGCTTCGATAGAGATCGGCTAGACCGCGATACGCTTCGTAGAAGTTTGGCCTGACATTTATTGCCCGCTGATATGCCAAGATGGCGCCGGGTATATCATGTAGTTTTCGATCGGCATCGGCCAGCAAAAAGTATGCGTCGCCCATCATTTGCGTGCCGTTGGATATCGCATCCTGTGCCGCGGCGGATTGTCCATTCGTATTTCCCAATGCCGCTTGAACACGAGCGATGTTATAGCTGGTATCACCGTCCCGCGGCGCCACGGCAAGGGCTTTTTGGTACGCTGCGAGGGCCTCGGTGAATTGATTCTTTGACGCGTAAACATCACCAACGCCCTTCAACATCGTAAGGTCGCGCGGGTCGATCAACAGGCCGCTGGAAAGGTCGGCAAGGGCCGAGGCGGTATCTTTATTCTCAAAATAAACCAACCATCGAAAACGATAGACGTCTAGCGGCTTGTAGCCTTGCGTTAGCGCCGCTTGAAACTCGATAAGAGACACATCGTACTGCTTCAGATAGTAATGGGAAACGGCTTTCCAATAGTGAGCGGCCGGATTATTCGGTACAAGAACTATCGATTGCCGGTATTTTTCAGCGGCGTCAGCATAATTCTTTTGCGTAAAGGCGATATCGGCTTGAGATTGAAGTTGCTTTGCCAGTTCCCGATCCTTACGCACCTGCGCCGGTGCGGTGAGAGACGACACAAGAACGACGGCGGCAAGCAGTAGAACCATCCGAACAGAGTTTCGACCTGCCGCGGCATTGGATTTTGATGTCATTGCAGGATCACCGTCCTTTCATCACGAGGTTTTTGTTTTGACGTATTCTTTTGACCGGCCGGTTGGTTGCGGTTGGCAGCCGGCTTGTTCGCGGCGACGGGTGTCGGATGCGTTGTGATCGCAACAGCATTATTTGAATTTGCAGCTGTCCCAGGCTCGACCGCCACATTGGCTGGTTTGTTCACATCAGTTGCTACTATTGTCGGTGAGACTTGCGGCGACGGTGCGACGGACGGCCGTGGGGTCGGTTCTACATTGGCTTTTGATGGTAAATAATAGCTCGTATAACCATACCAACCGCCCGCCGCAACAACAACGGCGAGAAGTACGAGGGCCCCAAACGCTCCGACGACAAGTCCCTTTTTCGACTTCTTTGAAGTCGGCATGACGACTTCAGGCACAGCGGCGGTCCGGCTTGTTTCAACCTCCGCGGGCGCGGCGACCGTCGCCGGAGGCGCCTCTTCGGCCGCTTGTTCCGTCTCGCCACTCGAAACTGGTGACGCGGCGGCGAGAGCTCCCGCCAGGAAGATCTCGGTTTTGATATCCGCCTGCTTTGGTGCGTCCGCGGCCACCGCTTCTTTGGGTACTCCCGTCTCGAGCGTGGGTGCGACGGACAGTTGATCCGTGACCACCTTTGACTGAAACATCCGCGTTTTAGCTTCCGATAAGCTTCGCCCCTCGTTATATGCCCGGCGGAGAGCACGCTGCATATCGTGGGCATTTAAGAAACGATCTTCAGGTTTGAGCTCCATACCCTGGCGGATCACGTTTGCGACCGGCTCGGGAATTTCGACGTCGCCCGTCGAAAGTTTTGGCAGCGGATCTTCGCCACCGCCTTCAATGGCACGGTATCGCGTCTCCGCGTCCACCGGTTGGGTATTCGTCAGAAGTTGATAGATCGTAGCGGACAATGAGTAAACGTCGCTGCGGCCATCGCTGCCGGTATGCCTTAGTTGTTCCGGAGAGGCGTAAGCAAGCGAATTGCTCTCGGCACTGGCCGATCGCGATCCAAAGAACCCGCGCAACAAACCGGAATCCAAAAGCATCATGTGGTTTTCGTCGGTCAATTTCAGGTTCTTCGGTTTAATATCCAGATGGACCATCGGCGGCTCGTGAGAATGAAGATAATTAAGAGCATCCGACAGTTGGTCGGCCCAAAACATTACCCAGCTGAGTGGAAAAGGTTTCGATGCCATCTCTAACCGCTTCTGAAAATCGTCACCCGGCACATGCTGCATGACGAGAAAGCTTTCGCCTTTTTCGATAAAGTGATCGATGAATTTGGGCAGAACCGGATGACTCAGATCGCCAAGCGTCGCGGCTTCCCTTTCAATTGCAGCGGTTACTGTCTGATCACCGTTCAGATCGGTCCGCTTTAGAGCTACGGCGGTTCCCTGACGTTGATCGACAGCAAGGTAGACCTCGCCCACATCGCCGGCACCTAACATTTGCACGATCAGGTAACGGCCTTGTACAAGAGAATTGGGTTCTAATTGCTTCATCGATCTAATTCCATTGGGCGCAACTAACCGGTCATTCAATTCTTAATTTGTCGGGTGAAAGCATCGCGGGCATTCCTTTGTGCTGATAACATCGCACATTCCCTCTGACGCGACGCGTACACGGCGTGCCTTTCTTAGTTTCTGCACCGCACATGTAAAGCGCGTCTTCCGGAGCCGTCGCCTTCGCGTCCGGCTGACGCCCGGCCATAGGTGGCAGCGAGCGCGGCGAAGGAAATGAATTTTGCACTCCGGGAGATTGCGATGGAGCGGTATTCAACGCCTGCGGCACCTGGACGTTGCTCGGCGCCTCTCGTTGCTCATTCGCCCTCATCGCTCGCCTCGTCAGAAATGGCGTATTCCTTTGCGGCACGCTTTTGAGGTAACTCCCGATACCGAAAATACCGATCAATATACCCAGGCCGACAATTACACGCGGGATCAGGTCCTGACCTTTATATTCAGATTCACAGACCTGGCAGAACCGGCGACTAGTTAACAATCCCCAATCGACGCGCTCGATCTTCTCACCGCAGTTTGCACAAAAATTCGGGCGAAAGAACATAACTACTTTATTAATTCACCGCTACTGATGATCGCGGCCCCGGAATATCCAAGATTGACAACTTTGGAATTGAAAAGATTATAAACGAAAAGTGCGGTTCTGTTAATACCTTTCGACCGTAGCGTCACATGCAACGGCTCATCGTTAATTCGCGTCAAAATTGCTAACATTTTCACTATGAGCTTTTCGCGAGTCTCACTTCTCCTGATCACGTTATTTGCTGCATTTTCGAGCGTCTTCGCTCAGGGCGACGAGACGATCCGCGTTGACACGTCAATCGTGCGGCTGAACGTCGGCGTTGTCGATCGCCGCGGGCACCCGATCACTGATCTGGATAGAAGCGCCTTTAGTATCTACGAGGACGGGGTAAGACAGCAAATAACTCGATTCGAACCCAGCCAAATGCCATTCAGCGTGGTCATCATGCTCGACATGAGCGGTTCGACTCTCGGATTCAGGCAGGTTATTAAACAATCGGCTGCCCGCTTCATCGATGCCTTGTCGCCTCAAGATCGCGTCGCCGTCGTAGAGTTCTATGACAAAATAAACCTGAGAAACGATTTTACGACCGATCGCAATAAAATAATAAATTCGATCGCGGTTTCCAACGGCCGTGGCAAAACGCATCTTTATAATGCAATGGAATTCGCGCTCGATAAGCTGGCGCGGGAAAATAGCCGCCGCAAGGCGATCATCGTGTTAACGGACGGCATCGATACCGAATTACAGGACAATGATCGCAGAGCGCTCGAATCGATCAAGGACGCCGAGGTCGCCACAGCTATAAAACCTGACACGAATCCTGGTCTCAACAATGTCCTCAACCGCGCGGACGTTCTGGGAGTCACTATTTATCCGCTTGCGCTGCCAACGGGCGACCCGGACAAACTCGCGGATCCTACATTGCGGCAGAAGGCCATGTTCAAGGCAGCCCGCGATCGGCTCCAGATAATTGCCAATCGAACCGGCGGCATGATGAACGCCATCAACCGGCTCGAAGAAATGGGACGGCTTTACGCAGAGGTGGCTGCCGATCTTCGCACGCTTTACACTATCGAATATCAACCGGCGAACGATAAGCGGGACGGCAAATGGCGAGCCGTTCGTATTGATGTCAGAAACC
>OCZT010005454.1_pt1 | contig 12684 bp, 9 predicted proteins | sample 1539031 | NCBI WGS metagenome assembly OCZT01 (sample SAMEA3539308, study PRJEB22396) | soil metagenome | biome: tundra; feature: field; material: soil | place: USA | collected 2010-05 | depth 0.15 m | reverse complement strand
GGCGCACAGTATGCGCATCTGGCTTGCGGCTGAGGCAACCGACATGCGGCGCGGCTTCGATCGTCAGAGCATGAGGCTTGGGGACGCCTTGCGAACTACGCACAAACACCAGGCAACTCGCAGTCCATCCCTGCGCTTGCGATGTCCCTTTCCAGTTGGTTCATTGTGGAGAAGACAAGGCTCCGCATTCCCAGTCTTCTGGCGGCTTGTACGTTCACGAGCCTGTCGTCGAGGAATAGGATTTCTTCCGGGAACACGCTGAGCCGTGCGACTGTATGCATGTAGATGCGCGGATCGGGCTTGGCTATGCGGAGTTGGTTGCTCCATACCTGTACATCAAACCGTGTGAGCCACTTGCAACTGCGCTCAATCTCCATCTGCACAAGGTCGCCCATGTTCGACAGAATCGCGGTCTTCAGTCCCGCGGCTTTCAGACGCTCCTGCCACCGGAGCATCGCCGCATTTTCAGTCAGCCACATGCGGCCATCCAAATAGATCATCTCTTTGATCAATTCGGGACCAGGATTCAAACCCGCTTCAGTAAGAATCTTCTTCCAGTAGGACAAGCCCGTCAGATTGCCCTCATCGTAGGCATGACGATCTTCCCAATACAGTTGATCGAAGCGCTCCCTGATTAACCCGGTGATACGAAGAGCGGCGTCAATGGCCTTCGGGCTCTGCGGCCCCGTGAGCACCAATCCATAATCGAAGATCACGGCCTTCAGCAATTGTGTTTCTCCTTCGCCGGCGATCTGCGCGGCACATTCGCGGTGAGCCGTGCATCGGCCCACCGGGACTCAGGTCAGGGGCGAAGATAGGCAAGATTGTCAAAACGCAAGCCCTGTCCGCTGATGATAGAAAACGACACACGGGAACTTGGGTCGTTCCATCCGCTTCGGATGCGCAGCACTTGTTTGGCCTTGACCGTAAAGCTCTCTTCGCGATTCTCTGGCGAGCGAATGGAGATGGTTGCATCATGGCTCTCGTCGTTGTATGCGTCGATGCCCACAAAGATATAGGGAACTGGAAAGTTGAAATCCGCCGCCTTCGCTTCGGGATCGGCCACGGCGAGCGTGAAGGTACCGAACTTGCCCGAAGGCACGGCGATCTTCCAGCCAGCGTTTCCCCAGTCCACCACGCCGGTGGGATACTGCCCTGCCAACTGAGTTCCAGCAGCAAGGTGCGGCTGATCAAAGGTCACATACGATGGAGGCTTTTGCCCCTCGTTACCTTGAATGTCGATGTCCCTGGAGCTTGTGTGGCGAATGGTGAGCGTGCGCGTCTTGTCATCGAAGACATAGCCTTCCCCTGCAAGGTCCGTCCGGCGTGCAATCGCCTTTCCTCCGGCACTGATCGACTCCGGAACGAAGTCAAGGCGGAGAACATCGGTGGACTCAGTATCGAATGTCGAATAGGTCACCGAGCCCGCGCCGTAGGCAATTTTTGTCACCACGGACAGACTTCCCAGCAAATGCGATTCGTCTTGCGGAGCCCACTCCGGCACGGCCCAGAAGGCATCCATCATGCGCCGCGGCCCGTCGGCGAACTGATCGGTGAACCACCATTGATTGCTGAAAGGCGCATGGGCGTCGCCCGGAAGACCTTGGAAGTAAGTCACCCAGTTATACGTCCGGTAGGCAGCGTCTCTATAGGACCTGTCTCCGGTCTTTGCGAAATAGAATGCTTCGACCGCCGCCAGGCGCGCGCTATGACTGTCGCAGCACTGGTTTGGCACATTGCAACAGAAATTCTTGCCATCGCCCTGCTCGGTGGTGATCATTGCGCCGTGGACAATGTATTTGGGCCAGCGCGGCGTCGTCTTTACCCATTCAATCAACTGACGCGAATGCGCCTGCCAGTCCGGATCGAGTTCAGGATGCAGGAGGACGTAGCGGGCCAGTTCCAGGGGAATGACCTGATTCATGTTCTCCATGGTCGCATGCACATCTTCGAAATAGCCGACCCATACGTTGTTCTGCATCGGATATTTCATCAACCACGACCACGCTCCCGCGCGAATCGGCTTGTAGGCGACCGTGTCGCCCTGGCCGATGCGGATCAACTCATCGAACAGCATGATCGGCTCAACCACATTGGCCGAGTAGGCGAACATGCCCTCGCCGCCCTCGATGCGGCCGTCGCGCGCAAAGCAGCGATAGGGCCAAGGCGATTTCTTTTCATTGCCTTCGGTGTAGTTCTTGACCAGCGCCTCGGCGCAGCGAATGGCGGCGCGCAGATATTTCGTATTGCCGGTCATCTCGTAGAGGCGAAGATAGGCGTAGCCATCCTCTCCGACGACGTGCGGCTCGACAAAATCCTCGCCGTGTGCGCTCCATCCGGTATAGCGGCGAGCGCCGGGATTTGCCGATGGATACGGCACCTGCGCCCATGCGTATCCTTCCGGAGTGAGTCCGTTCTCCAGTTCGTAGTCCACGAAGTTCTGTAAGAACTCCAATGTGCGCTGGTCGCCTGTATAGGGATACAGACGCTCGATGAAGCCAGTCATCATTGCACGCAGGTAGCCGGTGGAGTTTGCCCAGTGTTTGTCCGGAATCATCTCATACGTTGTTCTGTCGAAGTCGAAGCAACAGTAAAAGTAGGGCAGCCGCTGCCGATCGAACTGATCGGAGACAATGGTCCACTGTGACAGGAAGTACGACGAGTAGGAGTAGCCCGTGTTGTCTGCCATGGGCCAGGGAAGCAGTTTGTTGCTCTGGTCCAATTGCACGGGGCGGCCGGCGATCGAAGAGGCATCGACCGTGGAGATGGCGCTGAAGCTCTGCTGTCCCAAGCAGGAGGCAGCGGCCAACACAAAGACGATCAGAAAGCACGAAGATCTAGTAACTCTTGTCATAGCGTCCTACCAGGATGGTTGCGATCAGTACGATAGCCGCGCCGGCAATGGCCGCGACACTCAGTCTCTCGCCGAGCATGGTGACGGCGAGAAAGATACCAAACACGGGAACCAGATAAAGTGAGGTCGATGCGACGGTCACGTCGAGATGCTGAAGAGCCGTGAAGAACAGCAGCATCGAAGCGCCGTACATGAACAAGGCAAGAAACATGAAGGCGAGAATGCCGCGCGCATCCAGCGTGAGCAGCGCGCGCAAGTTCAGCGGCTCAACCCAGATGAACAGCGGAATGCTGGCCAGCGATGCGGTGATGTAGCTGTAGATGAGGATCTCCACTTCGTTGAAGCGGCTCATCAGTCCCTTGCAATAGACGTTATAGAAGGAGGAGCCGAAGCAGCCCCCGAGGATTAACAGGTTACCGGCGAGGAACTTCATGGAGCCGAAGGATGCCTGGCGCAGATCGCCGACGGAGAGAAAAGCCACACCCATCAACCCGATGGCCAGCGACACGATGCGCAGCGGCGTGAGGCGCTCCTTGAGCATCAACGATGCCAGCACCGCGCTGATAACGGGGATGAGGAGGTTGAGGATGGTGCCGTTTGAAGCGAGGGATTTGCTGATTCCCCAGGTCATGCCCAGCTGCGCCAGCACCTGGCCGCCAACACCTGCGATAAGGAAGCGAACCCAATCCTTGGGCGAAGGCGCCGATTTTGCGGGATTCTTGTGGCGCTTCCACCCCAGCACCATAACAAACAAAAAGGTTGCGATGTAGAACGGCAAAAAGGTAATGGCGATGGGCCCCAGGTAGGGATCGAGCGTTTTGACAGCGATACCCTGACCTGACCACATCAACGAAGCAAGGACGAGAAGAAGGAAGTACCAGGCGGATTTGACCGGCCGGGGTTGCACACAGTAGCTGACGCTCATTCGCTCTCCCGCAATACACGAATTCCAAATGCGTCGGCGCCTATGGAACTGCCCTGAAACACGTAGGGTTCGAAGGATCGAAGCTGCGCGAATTCTGCAACGGCCTTCCTGAATGCATCGGCGCCATGCGTGGAGCCAAGAACAGCAACCGTGCCTCCGGCTCCGCCTCCTGTTACCTTGGCGCCGAACAGGAGATCTTCACCGCCATGCTTGCGCACCAGGTCAACCAATTGATACGTCGCTTCACAACCGAGGCCGGTTTCGGTATAGGACCAGTGCGACTGGTACATCAACTCGCCCATTTCGCGAAACACCGCCACCGAGGGCTCCTGATGCGCTCCGCGCGCAAGATCGATGAACAGTTGAATGCGCTGATTCTCTTCGACCGCATAACGCACGCATGCCTTGACGCGATAGGTGACGCCGGGACGGATGACGGTGAACGGGTCGGGATGCACCTCGCCCTGAGCGAGTATCTCGTCACCGGTCAACAATTCCGGAAGCCGCAATTCATACTTTGAACGGAACAGCGATGGTGTGAGGTTGGAGAGATAGCCACGCCATTTGGGGTCGGTGTAGCGCGGAATTGCTGACCGGGCATCCATGGTGATCGGCGAGCCTTCCCACGCGCAGATCATTCTGTAGCCGACGAAAGCCGCGGCGCGCGTAGCTTCGTACTCAATGCCGGTGACCGCGTGGCGCACACCGGAGTCCACTGCCCAGCACTCCAGGCCGGCGGGGAGCTTGACCAGTTTGCGCGGCAGACAAGGCTGACAGAGGAGCGGCAGCACATGCCCCTCGTCTCCCAGCACGCTCGCCGCCTGGTCCATGATTCCGCATGCGGAGCCGGCAATCACGTTCTCCACCCACTGGCAGGCCTCGGCGAGTTCCACGCCTCCGAGCACGATTCCGTAACAGGCCGCGGCAGCCTTCATGACCGCGACCTCAACGGCCGCCGAAGAGCTGACGCCCTTGTTCAGCGGCACATCGGACTGGATATAGATGCCGGCGCCGCTGGTGATCTTCTGCGGGTAGCGAGAGCGAAGTAGATAGAACGCACCCAGTACATAAGACGTCCAGATCACTCGCGGATCGCCGCTGACGAGCTGGCGAACGGCCTCTTCGCCCGTGAGGGCGCTCAGCTGGAACTCGACGCGCTCGCTCCATCTTTCTTCCTCCATTTGAGGATTCCAGAAGACGATGGTCTCGTCACTGCGCAACTGCGCGGCTGCCCACGTGGCCTCACGGATGGTGCTCTGAAAGACCACACCGCCGGTGTAGTCGACATTGCCGCCCATCAGGTCGAGCCTGCCAGGTGCGCGGCTGATGTATACGGGCCGATCCGCGGCGAAGAACTGGCCCGCGCCGCGGATTGCCGAGACGGTTGATTCAAAATCCTTCATGCAAGCTCCCGGATACTATCGATCACATACTGCACGGATTCGTTGGTCATCCTGGGATGGATGGGGATGCTGACGTATTGCTGGAACAGCTTCTCCGCTACCGGGCATTCGCCTTCGCCGTGACCCAGTTTGCGATAGGCCGTGGTCAGGTGGATCGGCATGTAGTGAGACCACGCCTTGATCTTCTTCTGGGTATAAAGATCCCACATGAAGTCTTCCTTCGACCGCCCGAATCCCTCCTGGATCAGGACACAGTAGATATGGAACACGCTGTCATTGGCGGGGGAGATGACGGGCAACCCAAGACCCTTGATTCCCTTGAGGCCCTCCGAGTAGAGTGCGGCAATTTCCACCCTGCGCGCATTGAAGGCCGCGAGCTTCTGCAACTGCTCCAGGCCCACGGCGGCCTGCGCATCCGTCATGCGGTAGTTGAATCCAATATTGTCGAAGTCAAGATACCAATACTGCTTGCCCATGGGCCGAACCGCTTCGTCGAGCGCAATGTACTTTCCCTTGGAATCGTACGACATGCAGCAGAGCGAGCGATAGGAGAGCATCTTCTCAAAGAGGCTTTTATCGCTGGTGGTCACCATGCCGCCCTCGCCGAGCGTGACCATGTTCTTCTGCTGATGGAAGCTGAAGACCGCGATGTCGCCGAGCGATCCGGCCATGCGGCCCTTGTACTTAGCCCCTGAGGCGTGCGCGGCGTCCTCGACAACGCGGATGCCGCGCGGCCGCGCCAACTCGTTGAGCGCATCCATGTCGGCGCATTGACCGAACAGGTGCACGGGCAGAATAGCCTTGGTGCGGGACGTTATCTTCTGCTCCACACTCTTCGGATCGAGGTTCAGGGTGTGCGGATCGACGTCGGCAAAGACCACGCGCGCGCCCAGCACGGCCGCGGCGTTGGCGGTTGCGATCCAACTGATCGGGGTGGTGATGACTTCGTCACCAGGACCGACGCCCGCGGCGATCATGGAAAGCTGCAGGCCGGTTGTGCCCGAAGTCACCGCGAGCCCGTAGCCTGCGTTGCAGTACTGCGCAAACTCTTCTTCAAACTGCTTTACCTTGGGTCCGCAGGAGGGAGCGTTCGCGCCCAGCACCTCCAGAAGAGCATGCTGCTCCTCCTCGCCATACTTCGAACCGTGACCAAACTCCAACTCATGCACTGCTTTAGGAAGCTTCATTCAAAACACCTTTCCATGACACGTTTACTGGTTTCAAATTCGATGTTGCAGTCTCTGCGAATCTTGTCGGTCAGAAGGAAATGATCGGCGCCACGCGGCGCGCGGCCTGGAATCGCAGTATCCTGTGCGCGCACCAATTCCGCTGGCACACCAACGCGGCTGGCGAGGCGAATGCCGAGCTCGTAGCGGGAGATGCTGTCGCTTGCGCCCACGTGATAGAGCCCTCGCACCGCGGGGTTTCCATCGCCTATCATCTGCAGCATGACGCCGGCCAGCGTGGCCGCATCGATGGGATTACGCAGCTCGTAGGTAGGAAACGTCACTGGAGCACCGGCCTTCCAGCGCGCGACGATGTTGTCGAGCATGGCATTGGTACCGCTCTTCCCAGCGAACCCGAGAACCAGCGCGATGCGCAATATGATCGCGGAAGGGAGCAGACTGCTCACGGCCTCTTCCGCCCACATCTTCGTCTTGCCATAGACGCTGAGCGGGGTTGGCTGATCCTCTTCGCGATAGCCATGTTGGAGACCATCGAAGACAGCAGCCGTGGAGGTGAACAACAGTTTTGCGTTGTGGCGCAGGCAGGCATTGGCCACGTTCTCCGCGCCTTGCGCATTCACAGCGAAAGCCAGTTGCGGTGCGCTCTCGCACTTGTCGATATCTGAGATCGCCGCCAGCAGCACTACGAGATCGGGGTTGGTGCGGCGAAAGGCGCTTTCAACGCTCGCCGCGTTGGCAATGTCCAGTTCCTCGATGCCGGCATCCTTCGACGCCGAACGGTCTGCAAGGAGCACATTGAAAATCCCTGTCGACTTCGCCGCCTGCAGTACATGGGCACCCAGAAACCCGTTCGCTCCAATGACTAACAATCTTTGTTTTTCGATCACTATCGATTACTCCGGCCATAAACAGCCTGTTTGCCGGGCTCGCAGGGACGCGGGTGCGCCCCCACGGGACCGAGGAAATGGGAAGCAAGAAAAAGAAGAGGCAGCCAGAGTCCGAGTGATCCAGCTGCCTCCTGCGCTTTAAAAGGAGTACCTGAGCGCGAACTGCATACGGCGATTGTCGATGGAGGTCGAGGAAATCTGTCCCTCGGCGGAGTCACCGACAGAAGCGTCGGGAGAACTAAAGTTGGGATGGTTGAAAGTGTTGAACAAGTCCAAGCGCAGCTCGAACTGATGACGCTCCTTCAGCCCGAAGGTCTTCGAGATCGATGAATCCAGTTGCTGCTGCCCGTCGCTGTAGAGTGGGTTGATCCCCGAGGTTCCGTACGTCATCGGCGTGGCGTGCACGATGAATGCGCTGGTATCGAACCACTGCTGCACGGTGCGGTGACTCAACGTTCCATTGCCGATGCGGTCGGGCCGGTTGGTCTGTCCATTGTTGAGCGAGGAGGTGTCATTGTCGGTCACGTCGAAGCGGACGCCGCTGCGGATGTGCAGTAGCGCCGAGTACTCCCAGCCGCCCAGCAGTCCGTCCACAACCGGGTTCGCGCTGCCGAGGTATTTGCGGCCGTGGCCCACTGGAAGCTCGACGCGGAATTCCGCGTTGAAGATATGCGCAATGTCTTGTTGCGTCGGTCCATAGTACTGATTGATGTTCGATTCGTCGAGGTTGTTGCCGTTGGCAAAGTTGCGACCATGGGCATAGCTGGCGTTGGCGAAGGCGCTCTTGCCGAGGTTGGCGGCAAAACGCACGGTGAGCGCGTCGTACCACGAGCCGGCCGCAGATTCGGAGATGGGGACATCGCCCAGTTGCGGGTACTTGGAGTACAGGGGACGCTGGGTGCTGTAGTCGATTCCCTGCGCCACCGGTGGCGCCTGGTTGATGTTGAGCGAGTGATTGTTGTAGCGGCCACGCACGTTGAGATAGCCGATGTCGAGAATCATTCCCGGATGCAGTTCACGCTCCACGTTCAGGGTTGTCTGATCGACGCGCTGGCTTTTCCAGTTGTGGTTGACGCCTCGGATCAATGCGTTGTCGGGAATGGCCAACTTGCCGTCGCTGTCATATTCAGCGCTGGCAATCGGTATGCCATCGGTCGAAAGCTGAAGAGAGGGCGTGAGGCTATTCGGAGTGAGGTCGATATTCTTGGCGTAATTCGGATAGGTGAGCCCGAGGATGGTGAGCGGCCCGGACCAATACGCCATCCAGTAGGAGGCTCCGTATCCGGCGCGCATGCTCGTCTTGCCATGATCGGGGCTCCATGCGAAGCCGACGCGCGGACCCCAGTCGTAGGCATCGAGATCCATCGAGGGGCTGCGATCGCTGGAACTGGCAACCACCAACTGATTGGTGCGTGTGTCCCAGTTGGATTCGTGGTTTTTGCGCTCGACTGGCCGCGTGGTCAGCTCATAGCGAAGTCCAAGGTTGAGGGTTAACGAGGGCAGCACCTTGAAGTCGTCCTGGACGTACCAGGCATTCTGCCAGAAGCTCTGATAGGGCGTTCCCTTGATGAAGCGGGCGCGCGCGCTGGAGGTCATATTCCCCAGCAGAAAGCTGGGATAACCGATCGGCTGCACCGGCAGGGCATTGTCTGGGTTGCCGCCGCCGCTATAGCCCACGCCGTTAAAGGAGGTCATCTCCTCGCTGAAAGTGAGCGCTCCGCGAGGATTGTCGCCGCCGATGGTGTCGGCCGACATGTCAACGATGTAGTTCAAATTGGCTCCGACCTTGAGCTGATGGCGCCCCTTGATCCAGGTGAAGTTGTCGGTGCCCCCCACGGTGTTGCTGATGATGTAACCGACCCAGTCCGGAACCGCCACGCCGGGAACGCCCTGCATATTGAATTCCGCCAGTCCCCGGGTATCCGCGCCGCCCAGGTTTCCGTTGGGAATACCAAAGAGATTGTTCCAATCCTTGTTGAGACTCTTGTTTGAGGTGTGCACGTCGGAGCGGTTATAGGCCAGGCGCAACTCGTTCATGGTGTTTGCGCTGATGCTGAACAGATCGGAGGCCTGCATGTTCTGGTTGAACGCCTGCGAGTCCACATTCCAGTTCTGGAAGAAATCATTCACGCTGGTCGAATTGTTGGTGGAGGCATCAAGCGCGGAGTAGCGGAAGAACATTCTGTCGCGCGGCGTGCGGTTGTAGTCGAGCCGGCCGTCGCCCTGCTGCACGGTCTGGTTGTTGATGCTCAGGAACGACAGGTTCTGGCTGATGCCAGGCAGGTTGGCCACGCCGAACACCTTGGCCGCGTTGATTGCCTTTGCTGCGGCGTCCCAGCGGGAAGAAGGGATCACGTTATTGGCGAACGGAGTGGCGCTGACAACATTGCCCTGCTCATCGAAGACGCGTGTCGCCGGGTCGTAGAGCTGGCCGTAGGTATTGCCCGCATCGTCCTGGGATCCGGCCACGTACAGTTCCGAGAAGTCGCCGGTCAACATCTTCGCAGTGGGCGCGGTACCGAACTGCGGAGAGCTGGTGTAGACGCGCGTGCCCTGATAATCGCCGAAGAAGAACAGTTTCTGCTTGAGGACCGGCCCCCCGACGGCACCGCCGAATTGATTGCGACGGTAGGGCGTCTTGGGCTGGCTGCCCGCGAAGTAGTTGAGCGCGTCCGGCGCCTCATTGCGCAGGAATTCAAACAGAGCGCCGTGAAATTGCTCGCCGCCAGACTTGGTGGTGATGTTGACGACGGCGCTGCCGGAGAAACCGAACTCCGCATTGTATTTGCCGGTGTAGACCTGCAGTTCCTGGACCGCCTCGATGGGCGGAGTGATGCTGATGTAGGCGTTCTGCGGTTCGCGGTTGGGGACGCCCTCAATATAGACCGAAGTCGCGTTGCCGTCCACGCCGCCGATGGAGGCCAGCTGCGGCCGCGACTGGCCGACGGCCGATCCGTTTTCGCCGCCATTGGAGCCATAGTTGCCGCTGCCCGCATCATTGTTCGCGCCCGGAATCAGGTTCATCTGATAGAGCGGATTGCGATCGATGTTGGGCAGCGACTGAACCTCCTGCAGCGAGAAGGTTTGCGATAGTTCGGAACTCTCTGTGGCCACATTGATGGGATTCGACTGTACCGTGACCGTCTGAACGCTTTCGCCCACGCGCAGCGAGAAGTCGATGCGCATGGTCACGCCCGCGTTGACGACTACGTTGGAGCGGACCGCTTTTCGAAAGCCCGGTCGTTCTACGGTTACGTGGTAAGTGGCGGGCACAAGAAAATTCAGCAGGTATTCGCCCGTCTCCGAAGTATTGCCTCTGGTTGCAACCCCGGTGCTGTCGTTCACAGCCGTGACGGGGACCCCGGTCATCATGGCGCCACTTTCATCGCTCACAAAGCCCGAGATCTTGCCCGTATTGATCTGGCCAAAACAGCTTGTTAGACACAGGAAAAGTACAACCGCGCAGAATGAACCTTTGCGTTGCATCGTCACAGATCTCCTAAATGCTTTCTTCGGACAACCTTCTCGGGGAGGTTATTCCGCGATAATTACTTTGGTGAGCTTGCGCAGTCTTTCAACATCAGCCGGCTTCGCTCCCTGATCGGTGATCACCAGATCGCAGCGCTCTATTGGATAAAATCGATACACTGCCTCGGTGCCAATTTTGCTGCTATCGATGACAAGAATCCGTTGTTTGCCGGCACGCAGAATCGACCGCGGCATTTCCTGGTCGAAGTTCATCGCGCCCTTGGTGAACGACAAAGCCGCCGCGCCAAAGAACACGCGGTCGGCATAGATGTTTTCAAACGCTTCTTCAACCCCATTGCCGCACAGATCGTGGCTGACCCGGCGATACACACCGCCGGTGAGGCGCACCTGGATTCCCGGACTGCCGGCCAGTTCCTCAAGGACTGCCAGCGAGGCTGTCACCACAACCAGATTGGAGCGCGCGGCAAGATGCCGGGCGACGTACTGCGTGGTCGTGCCGGAATCGAGTACCACGGTTTCCCCGTCCTGGACCAGAGCTGCGGCGGCTCGCCCCAAAGCATCCTTGGCGGCCGACATCTTCCCCGAACGCTCAAGGAACGGTCTCTCCATCGAGCCGGCCAGGTTTGCCATGGCGCCGCCCGGCGTACGAATGATGAGGTTCAGGTCGCTGAGCTTGTAGAGCACGCGTCGCACCGTCATCTCCGACACCACAAACTCCGCGGCAATTTCTCCAATGGTGGCCGTGCCTCTTTCCTTGATGTAAAGCAGGATTTTGGCCTGCCGCTCCTCGCTGGTGAAGAGCTTCGATGATGTGTGTGGTTTTCTCATACTCATTGTGATTTTTAATCACATCACGCACATGGAAAATTGTCAACGCTTTTTTCATGGGTCATTTCAGGAAGTTGCCGGGGCCCATCGCCAAGGCTCCAATCGCCCTGAAAACAGCAGCTTGGCAGTCACCAGGTGAATCGGGTCCGTCATGCGCAAGTGCTTGCCAGGCATTCGCTTGTTGGCGTTCTGGTGAGCTTTGCTGTAGTTGAAAACCAGGATAGATCTTTCACTTGACCGGCACGCAGAGACTCAACTGGCTGTTTCAGGGCCAGGAATTGTGAGGCAATGTGCTTGTGAAATACTCACAAATCTGCAGCGCACGGCTGCAGAATGCATTTGGGAGCAAAGAGGACCAATTCCACGCGCTCGGCTGGATTCCCGCCGGTCATTTTGATTCCATCGACAAACTATAGAGAACAAGCCATTTACATAAGTTCCGCAGCAGGTTCGCATACGCCAGGAAGCGGAGCACGGACCGCTGCTTCCAGTCCCCGGGATATCTGGCCAGCCACCCGGATGGAGATGCTGAACTTCTTGAAGTCGATCCGCGCGAGATCAGTCTCTCTTCAGAAGATATTGACAAACAAACTTCGTGGAAGATTCAGATTTACGATTCGGACGCTGGTGGGTCTGGCCATATGCACGAAGTCTTTGAACGAAACTTGGAGTTGGTTCCCGCATTAATATTGGTGTTGACCAGGGACTTGCTTCACGATGCGACCTGCACTAACGTATGCATTCAATGCATTCTGACGTCACGAAGTCAGCCTTCCTCGCCGAGCATCTCGCGCAGGCCACTAGCGGCGATCTGCTGACCGCCAAACAGCTTGCTTCCGCGCTTGCAAAAAAGCTCGGCCACGAGGTTTCCATCGACTACATCTACGGCCTACTGCATCGTCACGAATGGCGCAAGTTGACTCCGCGTCCTCATCACGCAAAGCAAAACCCTGCGCTTGCCGAGGCCTTCAAAAAAAACTCCCGCAAACCCTCGAAACCATAGCCCAAAGCCTTCCCGCTGGCACTCGGATGCGCGTTCTGTTTCAAGACGAGGGACGTTTCGGACGCATCAGCGACGCGCGAAGCTGTTGGGCGCCGTTGCCCTTGCGGC
>OCZT010005452.1_pt1 | contig 12685 bp, 11 predicted proteins | sample 1539031 | NCBI WGS metagenome assembly OCZT01 (sample SAMEA3539308, study PRJEB22396) | soil metagenome | biome: tundra; feature: field; material: soil | place: USA | collected 2010-05 | depth 0.15 m | reverse complement strand
CGCCATCCCCGTGTTGATGCCGCTGCCCAAAAGCAGAATCGGCAGCAGAGGCTTCAGTGGCAAGCCGGCGGGAACGCCAGCCAGGTTTTCGAGCTCGCGCTTCCGGTTCTCCTCCGAGCGTTGCCGGTTCAACTCATAAACCGCCTGTTGCGCCTCGATCGCCGCGCGCACGCAGGTCAGCGCGTGTTTGGGATTTGGCGTTGGCGCACCCCAAAACGCCATCACGCAATCGCCAATGAATTTGTCCAGCGTGCCGTCCTGTCTTATCACCGTGTCGGCGATCACCCCCAGATACAGGTTGACCGTGTTGAGGGTCTCTTTTGCCTGCTCGTCGAAGCAGGCCTCGGCCGCTTCCCCAGTCAAGTTACGGCTCCGCACGTGTTCGGCGACGCGATCCTGGGAGGTGTCTGTCAGTTCCGTGAATCCGCGCACATCCGCAAAGAACACGGTGATTTCCCGCCGCGCGCCGCCGAGGGAAAGGGTCTCCGTGTCCAGCAATTCGTTCACGATCTTCGGCGAGACAATCTTCGAGAAGATAGACTTCACCCGCCGGCGCTCGGCCTGCTCAAAAACCACTCGCCACGTAACCAGGCAGACGTGCGTCATGAGCAAAGCACCGACTACGGGTAAAACCAGCGGCAACCAATAGCGGCTCTGCACGTATAGGATGAACGCAAATACAACATAACTTGCGACCAGAAGAGCGACCAACCCGGAGGCGACCAGGACGCGCAACTTCCAAGTTAAGAGCGCCGCCGCAGTGCCTAACAGTGCAATCAGAGCCAAATCGACCGCCAGCGGCGGCTGATGGATGAATCGCCCGGTAATGATTGAGTTCGCCACGTTCCAGTGTTGGCTCACCAGCAACGTGTCCGCTTCCAGCGGCGTGGCGCCGCGGTCGGTCAGATCGTTGCCCGTCGCGCTGGAGCCGACGACGACCAACTTGCCCTTCCAGAGGCTCTTCAGCTCATTCGTCCGTCCCTCCAAACGCAAGCGGTCCTGCCACAAGAGCTCTTGAATGGCTTCCTGCGTTAGGGCCGGATGGTTTGGAGGCAAACACCAGTCAATGAAGAAGCAGCCTTCCCCATCGACCGGGATGACTCGCTCCACGCCGCCGACGCCGCGCAAAGTGATCCGCCCCTGCTTGAGGTCCACTTCGGCTTTGGCCAGGTCGAGATGCAACTCCTGTGCGGCCAGCACCACCCCCATGTGCCACAGGCGCTCCTCCGTGAACGGCTTCGCTTTGTGTGCCACGCCGGGCGGGAGGTTCGCACCGCCAAAATCCGCCAAGTCAAAATTACCCTCCCGGTCGAGCTTCACTATGATGTCATCCGCGCCGCGCCGCGGCAACACCACCTGGCCGGATTCCACGCGCGCCCGATCCAGGTCCACCCCGAATCCCGGGTCCGCGGCCACTTGTCGGAAGGCGAAGTGCCACTTGCGGCTAACTCGAAACGCCTGAGCCCGGCGTAATTTGCCGTCGAAATAATCTTTGTGCGTCGAAATGTCGCCCAGGGCAAGCGCGCTGGTTAGGAACAGCGGCGGCGGGGTCAGGTCCTGCGGCATAGCGAGGATAACGTTGTTCGCGCGACGCATTTGAACCGCGAAGAATTTATCCGAGTCCAACGGGGGTTGGCCCACCATCTGCACCATCGAATCGAAAGGGCGCAGTTCGCCAAAAATGACATCCAGGGCGATCGCCCGCGCGCCTTGCGCGGCCAGTTCCTCGATCAACCGGCCATAAACCTGCCGGGGCCAATACAACCCAAACTGGTAGCCGAGAGTCTGGTTGGTGCGCACAAACGCAATGCTGGCATCGTCGATGCATACGAAGCCAAGGTTAGTCGCGACCGTCGGGGCGTACTGCAGCGCCTTGCGCGCCCGCAGGTCATAGGTCATGCGCTCCAGGCTGTCGAGCAAGGCAAAATGCTGCCATTGAAGAAGACCGATGAGGACGATGACGCCCGCGGCGATCAGGACCGGGATGCGCTTGACGGGCTGCCGCTTCACGGGAACGAAGCAAACAAAAAAACCAGAGCAACCCAAGGCTGCTCTGGCTGTGAAAAGTAAGCGGTCCGGTTGTCAGCCGGTCTCATCCCGCGGCTAGTGGGGCGAAACGAACTTGAGCGACTGATCAACAGAAACGGGCAAGGGCGCCGGAGTGAACCCCGCAGGCAACTGCCGTGACAGGCGACTCATCCCGACCCTATCGAGATCCGGCAACGGGGACAGCACTCCCGTGCGAGCATCGAACTGCTGGAGGCCCATAATCACTTGCGTCTGGAACGTGCCACCAGGACCGACATAGCTCAGCACCGCCATGCCCACCAACACCTTGATCACGCCCTCCGCGCTAATGTCGTAGGTCGATCCGCGAATACCGGCCACACCATTTGGTATTTTGACCTCGTACTTTGAAGCGGCGGACAGCTTTTTCACCGAGCCGAAGATATGGCCGGCCTTCAAATCCAGTTGGGTTTCCGTCACCACGTCGGCGCCGGTCTGGGTAAAGGTCAACTTATCGACGCCCATCAGTGTGTTTTCCCACATCCGAACGAGATTCTGCTCGGCGGTGGGCTGGTAGGAAAACGACTCGCTAGGGGTCGGGCGGACTATCGGCGCAGTGCCCTCGCTCAAAACGAAATCCACGCTCGACTTGGCCGCCGTTTGAATGACGGTGCCGGGTCGGACTACATCCCCCACTTTAAGCGGCGCCCAGACATTGTTGCCCGTGGAGTATCGAGCGGCCCCTTTGATGCGCATGACCTTCGCGCTGCCCTGGTTAACTGGCTGAGCCGCGAGAGTGGATACCATCGCGAGCGCTATTGCGCATACAGCCACGCTGTTTAGTAAACTTCGAGTTTCTTTCATATTTGCTCCTGGTAAGTAAACTATATTAGTCTTGTTGCAATTCTAAAGTTTCGAGGGGGTTTGTCAACGGAATATTTACAGATAAATTCAGGCGCTTTCCGCCCCTCGCATCTGGCCTAATATTGGCACGAAACATTTGCCCATTTGGATTGGTCAGACCGCAGGATTCGGGCCAATTCTGCGTTTAGGGGGTTGGCAAACCGAATTTGGCACTGATTTCGTTGGTGGCTGCCTCCAGCATCCGATTATTCACGATTTTCAGGTAATTCAAGGCGGTCGGGTTGTCCTGCCCCTCCAAGTGGAGGGACCGTTCAAACCAAGGCTTGGCGGCCGCAAAATCCCCTAATTCAACGTAATGCAGCCCTATGTGGATTGCCGTGACGTAGCCGCTCGGGTCAAGTTGGGCTGCGCGATCAAAGTACGGCGGTGATTCAGCGGTTCGCCCCAGCCAGTCCAGACACCAGCCGTAGCCTAAATAGCCATATCCTCCCCACGGATTCAGCTTAATGCTGCGCCCGAACCGCTCCATCGCCTGCTTTGCCAGTTCCTGGTAGTTTTCGCCGCCCTCCGAGGATTGGAAGCGATACGCTTCGCCAATGGCATAGGCGGTTTCCGCGTTCCGCGGCTCAACCGCGAAGGCGTTCTTCAAGAAGTTGGCCTGTGCGGAGGAGAAGCTTGGCGCGCCGGCCCCCCGCTGCAGCCAGACATACTCCGCGCCACGCCGCCAGCCTTGGTACCCGAGGTAAGCCACGCCGGCCAACACCACCACGCTGGCAAACGCCCTTCCCCAATTCTGGACAGTCACCCAGTATCCCTGGGTCGCAAATCGGAGATGGCTGCTCAACAGCGCCATCAGCACAATCGCCAAAATCGCGTTGGCCGGGATGTGCATGTTGAAATCGACAACTGAATGGGCCAGAATGGCAGCCAAACCAAGCGACGCGCCCAGCACGAAGGCGAACCGGTTGCTGTTCCTTTCTTCGCCGAGACCTTTGGGTTTGCCCCGCACGAAGGGCCACGTTTTGAACACTCCCAAGCCCAGCAACACCCACGCCGAGGCGACCAGCCCGGTGCCCACCACCCCCCATTCCGCCAGGGCATTGAGGTAATCATTATGCGCCCAACCGGCCCGCAACTGGATCTCCGCCGGCCGGAATTGGCGGAACCGAGAATCGTAATGCGCTGGCCCCACGCCCCACCAGGGATTCTCCTGCCAGATTCGAAGGGCCGCTTGCCAAAGCAGCACCCGGGAGTCGGCTTCGATTCTCCCCTCTCCCGCAAGCATCGGCTTAACGCGCGTCTGGATAGGAAAGCTCCCGGGCAGGTAATAGGCCCCCGCCCCCAGGAGGACCACCAGCAACGCGAGCGATGGCAGCCGGTAGGTGCGATGAAAGAGCAGCACGCCAAAAAACAGCAGCAGGGCGATCACCGTTGAGACGTAAGTCCCTCGCGAGATAGTGGCGGCGATGCCCGCCAGGATGACCAGTGAGGCGTAGCCCAGGAAGACCTTGCTCACAGCCTTGAGCCGGCTCGTCAGGGTGTAGGCCAAACCGAGCGGCAAAAGCATTTCCAGAAAGCCCCCCAGGTGATTCCGGGAGATGTACGTGCCGGAAGCTCCAAAATCATGCTGCGCGTAATCCAGAAACCCGCCCAGGTGGTTTCCGGGAAGAGAGGCGCCCGTGACAGTAAAGTCCTGCGGCGCGTAGAAATGCCAAACCCGCTTCGAGTGAGTGAGGAACTGGAAAATCGCATAGCCCGAAATGGCCAGGGCCAGAAACACCAACGTGCAACTGATGATCTGGGTCGCGTCCTGCCGGTGCAAATTGTTGAGGATGGCGAAAAACAGGAAGGCATAGACCAGGATGCGGGTCAATTCCTGCCGGGCAACATATTCAATATCCGCATTGAGATACCGGACAACGGCATAAACCGTGAAGGCGACCACCAGCCAGCAGATCGGCGGCCAGAGCAGTTGCGGTCTCGGATTGAGCCAAAAGCGCGCCCCCCACAGCAGCATCACGCCCAGCGTCAGTGCCTGAATAATTAGAAACGGCAGCGTCCGCACTGCCCCGGCTGACAGCGGACCCAGAACCAGGATGGCCAGCACGAGGGCGAGGATGCCCCGCTCGCACCAGCGATCCAGAGCCTCGCGATTCATCAGCCCTCGGGTAGCAGCTCCCGCGGGTCGGTAATCTTGCCCATCACCGCGCTCGCCGCCACCGTCGCCGGAGAGGCGAGGAAGACTTGCGATTCCTTATGCCCCATGCGGCCGGGGAAATTGCGGTTGGTGGCGCTGATGCACTTGAGCGGCGCGTTCATCCGGCCAAAGGTATCTACCGGGCCGCCGAGACAGGCGGCGCAGCCGGCGTTCTCGGTCATCTGCACCCCCGCTTCCGTAAGCAGCTCCCAAAGCGTCTGGTCGCCCCATCGGGCGGTCTGCAAGTCGTGCACGATCTCTGGCGTCGCCGGCACCCCGAAGGTGTCGATGCTGACACGCTTGCCGCGCAGCACGCGCGCGAATTCGAGGAAGTCGCTCGTCTTGCCGCCGGTGCATGAGCCGATGTAAGCCCGGTCGAGCTTGATGTGGCCGAGCTCCTTGGCGAGCTTGCGCTGGCCGGGATTGGGATGACAGGCCACGGTGGGTTCGAGTTTGCAAAGGTCGAGCACGAGTTCGTAAGCAAACTTCTGCTGCTTGTCCGGGGTGGCCGGCTCGTAAGCCGCTTTCGTCCCGTTGAGCTTGCAGCGGTAATCCACGTACGCCTGCGTCTGGGCGTCGAACTCGAATATCCCGTTCTTGCCGCCGGCTTCGATGGCCATATTGGCGACTGTCATCCGGTCATCCATGCTCAGGCCGGCGGCGCCCGGCCCGTCGAACTGCATCGCGCGATAGGTGGCGCCGTCAAAGCCGATTTCGCCGATGCAATGCAAGATAATATCCTTGGCCATGACGCCTGGCTGCAATTCGCCTTCGAGCCGGAAGTGCATGGTCTCCGGAACCTTGAGCAGCAACTTGCCGGTGCCCAGAACAAAGCCCGCATCCGTGTTGCCGATGCCGGTGGCGAACTCATTGAATGCCCCCGCCATGCAGGTGTGCGAGTCCGTCCCGAACAACACTTCACCCGGGCGCGTGTGGCCCTTTTGCGGCAGCGCCGTGTGGCACACGCCGGCGTAATGCGTTCCGTGCTGGCGCTTGAGCGCGCCTTTGGTGGGGTCAAACACCCAATGCCCGTTCGGGTCGTCGATGACGTCGTAGAAGTAAGTGATGCCCTGCTCCTTCACGAAGTCGCGCAGGATATCCACGTTGCGGTTCGACTTGGAGTCGGCGGTGAAGATGTAATGGTCCGGCATGATGACCACTTTGTTGCGGTCCCAGACTTTGGCGGCTTTGCCAAACTCGCGGTGGAACACGCCGATGGTCCCCGGCCCGCAGACGTCATGCGTCATCAGGACATCGGCCTGGACCCAAACATTGTCCCCGGCTTCAACCCGGGCTTTGCCCGACGCGCGGGCCAGTATCGTTTCTGTCAAAGTCATAAACCACAACAAGCTAGTGGACCAGGCGCCTGAGTTCAATACGCAATACCGGGCCGCTCCTGCCGCCCAGGGCAGATTCTTGAAGCCGTAGGAGACGACGTGAGGAGTCTCTAGTCTCCCATTTGTCGCAGAAGAATGAGACTCCTCACGTCGTCTCCTACGATGTTCGGTCTTCCGGCGGCTTTTAGAGGTGGCCCGCACCGGCAAGCGGGGTATATTCCGCGGCGATATGCGGATCATAAACTACGGATTGGGGCAGAGGCCGGAATGGCACTGGGCGGAGTTCCGCGTCTCGGGCGTGTGCCTGTTGCTGATCGCCGCCTTGACCGGAGGCTGCGCGCACTCACAGAAATCAGGTCGCCGCAGCGGCATGGTGGAGGCCTTTTCCGTGCCCCAGACTCCCGTGTTCCTCAACGGCCCTATGGCCCTGCTGCTCACCAACACGGGCGGCTTCCGCGCGCACGCGGAACTGGACACCGGCGTCGGGGTGACCGACGGCGAACTCATGGGCCGGGGCGGCAAACTGATGTTCGCGCCCGGACCCAGCCGCTCCGCCGGCAAACGTTCCGGCGTGGCGGGCTCCGCCTTCATCTGGGATGTCACCGCCAACCGCGGCTTTCTGCTCAACGACCCCTTGCAAGCCTACGCGTCCCTCGCCGCCACCCGCCAGTTCACCAACCTCGTCCTCGGCAGCGCCCTCAACGGCGCTCTGCCCGAGAAGATCTCCGGTCATCCCTGCCAACCCGCCCAAGCCACCGTGGCGGCCAGCGACGGCTCCGTCACCGGCTTTCGCCTCTGGCGCGCGGCGGATTTGAACGGCCTCCCGCTCCGCATCACCCGCGCCTCGGACGGTTCGCCGCTCACTCTCACCTTGTCAAAAGTTCGGCTGGAGACCCTGCCCGATGACCTGTTTCAGCCGCCGAATGGCTTTGTGAAATATGACAGCGCCGAAGGTTTGATGAACGAGCTGGCGGCGCGGCAACAGAATCTCAAGCACCGCCCCACTTACCACGCCATGGACAGCGAACCTGGCAGCGGACGCGAGAACCGCGTCCCCGGCCGGCCTGAGTAAGCCTCCGCCGCAGCCCGGCCCGAACATTTCTTACGGGCTGCCCATGGGAGATCCGCTCGCGGCGGGCGGGCGCGCCTATGGGGCTTGCAAGACGCTGATCAGCTCATCGAGCTTGTCCGCGATGGACTGCATCTCCGCCTGGGTGGGCGGGTCGGAGACCGTCAAGCCGAGGGGCGCCACCCCGGCGGCCCGGTCGAAGCGGTCTTGGATGGCCTGGAACTGGCAGCGCAATTCGCCCGAGACGATTGGCGCGTTATCCGTCGGCAAGCTGGGGTCGAGAACATGACTGGACATAAGCAATGTGTGATTTGTTTTCGGTGGCCCCAGTTCTACGCCCCCCGCCCCCAGCACAAGCCGCGAAACCGCCCGCGCCAGGCCGGCCTCAACGGCCCGGCTCAGGCAGGCCGGGCCAATGATGTCCGATTGCCAACTGAGGCGCGAACCCGGCCTTGCCTGTAGCCGGATGGTTAGTCGTCAATTTCCTCATCCTCTCAAATCCTCCTCCACCCGCTTCCAATCAATGTAGGACTTGAAGATGGGCCACTGTGCAAGGCGAGTGCGAAGCGCGTTGCGCTCGGCAATCACCCAGCCCATCGCCGCTGCGCCAACGGCGACCAAGGCGGGATGAAGCTGGTAAACCACGGCCAAGACCACGAAAATGCAGAGCACAAGGCCGACGAACCAAAGCGCACGAGCCATGGAAGCCGCACGCTGAAGCCCGCCGTCCTTTTGAAGGGACTGCCAGCGAGTGAGCAATTGCTTTGTATCGGTATTCATAAAGCGGTGTGATGACGGCTAACGCTCCGGCTCACCGACCCCGCGCCAGTGACGTCCGACATGCAACTGAGACGCTATCGCGGGGTTCGGTGCAGCCGGTTGGTTCGGCCATGTAATCTTCATATTTCAATAATGGAACCGCATACCACTAAACGAAGGACAGTTCTGTGCCTCCCACAACGATAGGCATTGACCAAACCACACCAGCGAGAGAAACCATGTGCCAGCGATGACGACCTCGATGAAAACGGGCGAACGGCCCGCACGACGTATCGCCCAGCAGCCGGTCAGGAGTGCAACGGCAGGCAGCATGTATCCAACCCATCCTTTCTGCGTAAGGAACTCAGTCCCGTTGATGAATCTACCTTCCGGGTGGTCGCAGAGGAAGCGGAAATGTGCCATTCTCGAATATGCGCTTACAAAGAAGCATGTTGCTGTCGATATTGCCACAGCGGCTCCTAGTCTGACGAGATGGACTTTGGCGTTCACGGAATCGGCCATGTTGCCGAACCATTGATTAGCATATAAAAGATTCCATGCTATTGGATATTACGGCAGAAACGTTGAATTGACTCGAGGTTTCATTCGCACGCTTCCCGACCTTATGGCGCAGGGTGGTGGCTGTCAAGGATGCGGCGGGGTTCTGCGCGCGGGGTGGGGAAGGGGCGCGCCTCCATCCCTCCAGGACGGACGGACCCAGCGCCGGCTTCCGCTCAAGATCAGGCGGGGTGGGTCGAGTGCGGCCTCGAAATGCCCGGTTTCCGAGGAAAACCGCGGGTTTGTGGGCAAAACAGGGCCTTTTGGGCACTCGGGAACGGCGTTTCCGAGGTCAGAATCGTCGTTTCCGAGGGCAGAAGTGGCGTTGCTTCCCCGGGTTTCGTCGTTTGTTCCCCAAGGGGCGGCGTTCTTTCCCCAAGCTTCGGTGTCCCTTCCCCAAGTCTCGGCGCTGCTTGCCCAAACCGCGCCGTTTCTTCTCCAAGGGCCGGTGATTCTTCCCCAAACGCCGGGGTTCCTTCCCGAAGGCGCAACGCTCCTTCCCCAAGGCGCGGCGGTTCTTCCCCAAGCCGAGGCGAGAATGGGTTGCTGATCGTGGTTGCCAAACGCGGAGCGGCTGCTAGAGTACCACCGACCGTGTGTAATCGGGCGCACCCTGTTGGTGCGCCTTTTTTTTATGCTTCATTGACGAGGAACTCGCATGGGCCGGTCCTATTGGTTTGAGTGTCCCAAGTGCGGCTACCGGGCCAAGATCTCCGGGCGCGCGGATCGGGGGCTGACCTTCGCCATCCAGACGATCCTGTGCCGCGATTGTAGGGAGTTGTACGATGCCGTGACGCGGCTTAGGGTGCCGGACGAAACGGGCGGGCTGCTGGGTCTGGGCGCATGGCGGCTGCGCGGGTCGCCGAACCGGTATCGCAGCAACGGCTCGCCACCGGGCTTTCAAGCTGTGCTGAGCCGGCTGCCCCAGACGGGGGTGAAGCGCTTCCGGTGGGTCGAGTTCAAAATCCAGTGCCCGGTTTCGGCTCTGCACCACGTCCGGAGTTGGAACGACCCGGACCGATGCCCGAAGTGCGGCGTTTACCTGGAGAAGAGCGCGCTGCCATATCGGCTTTGGGATTAAGGTGCAACCACCGGCTGCGCCTGGCTCGCCTGCGGCAAGGCTCAGCGTTGCGCGTAATAGACCACGGCGGGAGGGAAGTTCAGCAGTACGGGAACGGTGCGCAGCCTGGGGAAGCATCGGCGGATTTTCTTGCGGTCGAGCAAGGAGTATTGGAACTGAACATACATTCCGCCGGGGCCGAGCGCTCCGTGGATGGCATTGGTGAGAGCAAGGACCCTATCGCCGCGGAGGTTTCCCAAGGGAATGCCGGACAGGACGAAGTCCGCTTTATCCATGCCTCGGCGGCCCATTTCGGAGAGGAGATGCTCGGCGGAATCAGGGACCACTTGGACCCGGCCGTTGATGCCGGCCATGTCGAGGTTATGCCGGTTGACGCGCGCCAGCGCCGGATTGATCTCGCAGGCCAGGATGCGGGCCTCGGGGCACCGGGCGGCCAGCCGCAAGGTGAGCGCTCCATTGCCGGCGCCCAGCTCGATGACGCGCCCGGAATAGGTCTCCGGGACAGGCGCGATCATCTTCTCGATGAGGAACCTCTGCGAGGGCACAATGGCGCCGGTCTGCCTGAACTTCACCAGGGCGGCGCACATGAAGTGCAAATAATTGGCAACCGCGTTATTCATAGCGAGTCTTTCGTGATCCGGTCTTGGTTTCGGGCATCATGGCCAAAGGCCATCATGCCCCCGTAATGGCCGCTTCCCGTTGGATATAGAGGCAGGCACTGGCCAGGTCCCGTCTCTCAGCTCGCCCCCTCTGGGGCAAGAACACGGCAAGACTAGCACGCCACACCCGAATGCTCCAAGGCATAATTTCAGGTAATTTGTGGTGAAGGGGGTGCCGCACAGGCACCCCATTGCGGACGAGACCCCGCACTAGGGCTGCCAGGCAAAAACGAGGCGGTTGGTGTCGTTTACTGCCCAGAGATTCAAAGGCCAAACCGTAGCCCCGAATCGTTTGTAGCGCACGCTACCATCCACATAGACGAAGTTGGAGCCGCCGGCATTTCTCTGCTTATGGGTGGCGGAATGACAGCCTTGTTCGACTTTATCGAGATCATTACCCACCCCCTCGCTCAGGTCCATGAAATAGTCCATCGCGGGGGTCGGCTCATTCTTCTTCTCACCGAACATCAGTGTTTCCGACGGATAGATGACCGCCAGCTCCTTCATGCAGCGCGTGGTGGTCATGGCGTCGGCGAAGTAGTCATTCCAGCCGTTGATCAGGTAACTGCGGTTGGCGCAATCGGGTATCGTGGGCGAAGTGAAGTCGGTCTGGGGCGGACCGCGGAGCACATCGGCCGGGCAGAGCAGCAGGTTGGTCGTGCGGTAGTATTCCAGCAACAGCGTCGGCCAGCGCCAAGCATTGGTGCGCGGGGGGAACAGGCCGTCGTTGTCGTCCGCATACATCTTGAGCGATAGCTCCATTTGCCGGAGGTTGTTGGCGCATTTGATGCGGTTGGCGGCCTCTTTGGCTCGCGCCAGCGCCGGCAGGAGCATGCTGGCTAGAATCGCAATGATCGCAATGACCACCAGCAGTTCAATGAGGGTGAAGCCAAACGCTCTTGCCCGCCAACCCAGCTTGGGCGGCGTGACTTTCGGCTGGCCGCCAGGGCCATCTAACTGCGCACGTTGTAATGTCCAATTCATAATCTGTCTAACCGGCTTCTGAGCGGCTTAAAGCTACCCGGAGGCCGCTTCCACCGCGACCGTCAGCAAGCGCGTTGGATGCCAATCCCGGCTTTTCCGCCGTTACCCTCGAATATTCCTGCCCGCGCCAGCGTCAATCCCTGACGCTTATGACCCGCAAACAATTGATGCTGATCGCGCTGGCCGTCGTCTTCGGCGGCATTTCGCTGTATCTGAACAAAGACTGGTTTGCCGGGGATATTATTCAAATCCATCATCGTTCCCGTCCTGCGCGGATGGGGTTCTTCCGCCGAACCAAGCGGCCTGCCAACTCGGATACCGATCCGGTCTTTTTCGCCTTCGACCGAAAGCTCAAGCTCACCTCGCTCAAAGTCATCCCCGTCAGCGACATTGAGACCAACAAGTATCCCCACCCGATCTGGGATCTTGTTTCCGATTCCAATTCTGTCCCCACCACGGATTTCGTTTATGGCGCGCCTATCCGAGGCATGCGGCCTTCCGTCCAGGGCGCCACCCCTGACCCGCTGGAGCCCGGCGTCAAATACCGGCTCCTGATCGAAGCCAAGGGGGGCAACGCCGAGCATGACTTCGTTCCCGTGACCCGGACTCCGTGAACGCGGGGGCCGCGGTCCGAGCTTCACACACAGCCGATCCGCCTGAACGCGCGGGAAATGCCGCCCGGCCTGTACATAACAATCCCCATACACTTCTCCATGCCCGCACCAGCCTTACGAATTCAGACGGATTAGCCGCCAACGTGGTTACAACTTCTTGAGGCGCCTCCAGGAGTCTCAATGTTATCCCCGGCGTAGCCGTTCACAGCCTTGTAGAGCTGGGGTCGGGAAAATGAATTGAGGTAAACTGCAAATAGTGCTGGCGTCACGTTGAGCCTCTCGCTAAGGTCTGGGTTGGTGGACCTAGAATGGACGATACGGCGACGGCGGATTGGGCGGCAAGATTTGCTGCTGATTCGTGAACTCATCAGCGCGGAGGGCCACCGCGGACGGAGTTATATCTCCAATCGGCTATGCGAGATCTGGGATTGGCGTCAGGACAATGGCCGGTTCCGCCAGATCGCATGTCGGGATCTGCTCCGACAGTTGGAAGGTAAAGGTTTAGTGAAGCTGCCCCCGATGCTTAAGGCCGCACGTCGAGCCGGTTATGTGAATC
>OCZT010005451.1_pt1 | contig 12685 bp, 12 predicted proteins | sample 1539031 | NCBI WGS metagenome assembly OCZT01 (sample SAMEA3539308, study PRJEB22396) | soil metagenome | biome: tundra; feature: field; material: soil | place: USA | collected 2010-05 | depth 0.15 m | reverse complement strand
GGCGTGACTGGAGTTCAGCCGTGTGCTCCTCCGATCTCTGGGCCTCCGCGCCCTCCTCGCCGCCGCGGGCCGCGAAGAACGCGCCGGCGCCGAGCGCGCGATCGAACGCCGACCAGCGGCTGCCCGGGGCCAGCTCCTTCTCGAGGCGATCGAAGCTGCCGAGGCGCCCGCCGAGGTTGTCGATCATGTGCACGAGCGTCGCCTCGCGCGTGCACGGCACCACGGGGCTGCCGTGCTCGAGCGTGCCGTGGTGGGAGAGGATGATGTGACCGACCGCCTGGGCGAGCTCGGGCGGGAAGCCGTCGATGTCCTCGATCATGCGCCGGATCCGGTAGTAGCCGAGCGCGATCTCGCCATGCAGCCGGCCGGCGTCGGTGAGGTCGATGCTCGGCTCCCCGCTGTAGGCCTCGAGCTTGCCGATGTCGTGCAGGAGCGCTCCCGTCACCGCGACGTCGCGATCGATGCCCCCGAAGGTGGCGCTGATCGCGCTGACCGCCTGGGCCACCCCGAGGGAATGCTCGAGCAGGCCGTGGCGATAGGCCTGGTGGTAGTACTTGGCCGCGGGCGCCTCCCTGTAGCCGGCCCACAGCGGCGAGTCCTCGCCGAAGACACGCTCGAGAAGGCTGCGCAGATGGGGCTCCTGGATCGTCGCGAGCAGCTCGCGGATCTCGCCCTCCATCTGCTCGACCGCCCGCGCGGGGCCGTCGCGCAGGTCCTCGGGCGCGTAGCTGCCCGGGGCGGCCGGCTCGAGGCCGCCCAGGTTGATCTGGGGGCCGAAGCGCGGATGGACGGTGAAGCGGCCGCGAACCCGCACCGGCGCGCCGGCTCGGGCGAGCTCCTCGACCCCTTCCAGATCCTCCCAGACCATGCACGCGACGGCGCCCGTGCGGTCGCCGAGCAGCAGCCGCAGGTACTCGCCGCCGTCGCGGCGCCGGCGCCGCTCGGCATCGCGGACCAGCAGAACCTGATCCACCTCCGCGCCGTCGCTGAGCTCGCTCAACAGCATGTTTCTGAAGGTAGAGATGGGTGCGGACGGGACGCCCCCGGGCGCCTAACATGAGGTCCTGATGGGACCAGAGCGGACCGCGAGGGCAGTCTGGGCGGGCGCCGCGGACGCCGTGCTCGTGGCGCTGGCGGCGCTCTCGCTCCTGCCGGGCGCCTCGGCGCGTGCCCTCCAGAGCGGATCCCCGGGGGCTGCGCCGGCCTGGTGGCAGCCGCCGGCGCACCTCACCTGGTACTGGCAGCTGCAGGGCACCGTCAACAACGGCGAGCCGGTCGCCGCCTACGACATCGACGGTTTCGAGAACGATGCCGCGGAGGTGGCCGCGCTGCACGCGCGCGGGACGCGGGTGATCTGCTACATCGACGTCGGCACCGCGGAGCGCTTCCGCCCCGACTACCACCTGTTCCCGGCCTCCGTGCTCGGGCGCTCCAACGGCTGGCCGGGCGAGCGCTGGCTCGACATCCGCCGGCTCGACGTGCTCGAGCCGATCATGGCGGCGCGCTTTCGCATGTGCGCCGAAAAGGGCTTCGACGCGGTCGAGCCGGACAACATCGAAGCGTTCTCGAACCGGAGCGGCTTCCCGATCACCGCCCAGCAGCAGCTGACGTTCAACGAGTGGGTGGCCGAGGAGGCCCACGCCCTCGGCATGGCCGTCCTGCAGAAGAACGACGGCGAACAGTCCGCGACGCTCGCGCCCCACTTCGACGGCGCGCTCAGCGAGCAGTGCAACCAGTACCGGGAATGCGCGAGCTTCGCGCCGTATCTGACCGCCGGCAAGCCCGTGCTCAACGCCGAGTACCACCTCTCCGCCAGCCGCTTCTGCGCCGCGGACGTCGCCGCGGGGATCATGGGCGCCCGCTTCAACCTGGCGCTCAACGGCAGGCTGTTCGCCCCCTGCGCCTAGCCCTCCGCGGCTGCGAGCACGTGGGCCACCTTGCCCGCGATGCCGCGCAGCATCGCCCGGCGCGTACGCAGCGTGGCGCTGCCGATGTGCGGCAGCATCACGGTGCGGGGGGCCGCCAGCAGCCGCGGCGAGACGGCGGGCTCGCCGTCGTAGACGTCCAGGCCCGCGGCGAACAGGCGTCCCTGCTCGAGCGCCTCGGCGAGAGCCTGCTCATCGACGACGGCGCCGCGCGCGGTGTTGACGAGGACCGCGCTGTCGCGCAGCAGCGCGATGCGCCGGGCGTCGATGAGCCCGCGCGTGGAGGCGCTCAGCGGCACGTGGACGCTGAGGACATCGCACGCGCCGAGCATCTCGTCGAGGTCCGCCACCCACCCCGGCAGCCCGGTGGGGTGCCGCGTGTGATGAAGCACGTCCATGCCGAAGCCGCTCGCGCGCCGGGCGACCGCGCGGCCGATCGCCCCGAAGCCAAGGAGGCCGAGCGTCGCGCCGTGGACGTCGCGGCCGAAGCGCTCCTCGACGAAGCGCCAGCCCGCCCAGGAGCCCGCGCGCAGGCTCTGCTCGGCGTCGTGCATCAGGCGAGAGGCGGCGATGACGAGGCCGAAGGCAACGTCCGCGGTGCTCTCCACGAGCCCCTCGCCCGCTGTCAGCACCGCGATCGCGCGCGCCTGCGCTGCGCTCTGGTCGACCGCGTCGCAGCCCGCGCCGGCGACGCCGATCACGCGCAGCTGCGGCATGCGCGCCTGGGCGGCCGCGTCGACGGGCTGTGTCGGGTCGCAGATCAGCGCCCGGGCGCGGGCATCGGAGCCGGGCTCGCCCTCGACGAGCTCGTGCCCGCGGAGGGGGTCGAGGCACCCGTCCAGGACGGGCGTGGAGATGAGGATCCGCGCCACGCCGGCCGCCTGCGTCGGCCCTACGGCTCCAGGCGGTGGGGCCCGCGGTAGAGGAACGTCACCTCGCGGACGTTCTCCTGGCCGAGGAGCTGCATCAGCAGACGCGTCAGCCCGAAGCCGAAGCCGCCGTGCGGCGGGGCGCCGAAGCGGAAGAAGTCGAGGTAGTACTGGATCGGCTCGACATCCACGCGCTTGTCGCGCGCCTGCTCGAGCAGGCGCTCGTAGCGGTGCTCGCGCTGCGCGCCGGTGGTGATCTCGATGCCCCGCCACAGGAGGTCGAAGCTCTTCGTGAGCTCTGGCTGCTCCTCGTGGCGCATGTGGTAGAAGGGCCGCACGGTGATCGGGTAGTCGGTCACGAACGCGAACTCGTGGCCGTGCTGCTCGGCGATCAGGGCGGAGAGGGCGCGCTCGCTCGGCGGGTCGAGGTCGTGCTCGGCGCCGGGAGCGTCGTGCCCGCGCTCGCGCAGCATCGCCTTGGCGTCGGCGAGCGTGATGCGCGGGAACGGCAGCGAGGGGACCACGACCTCGGTCTCGAAGGCCGCTTCGATCGCCTCCCCGTGCTCGTCCTTGACCGCGGCGAGCACGTGTGCGAGCCAGCGCTCCTCGAAGGCCATCACGTCCTCGTGGGAGTCGATCCAGGAGAACTCGACGTCCACGCTCGTGAACTCGGTGTCGTGGCGCGAGGTGAAGGACGGGTTGGCGCGAAACACGGGGCCGACCTCGAACACGCGCCCGAAGCCCGCTGCCATCGCCATCTGCTTGTAGAACTGCGGCGACTGCGCGAGGTAGGCGACACCCTCGAAGTACTCCACCTTGAACAGCTCCGCACCCGACTCGCTGGCCGAGCCCATGAACTTCGGCGTGTGCAGCTCGATGAAGCGCTCGCGGCGCCAGAACTCGCGCATCGCGTGCTCGACGGTGGTCTGGACCTCGAAGATCAGCCGCCGGTCGGGTCGGCGCAGGTCCATGTAGCGCCAGTCGATCCGCTTGTCCAGCGCCGAATCCGCCGCGATCGGCAGCTCGGGCTCCGCCGGGGACTCGACCTCGAGCGCGTGCAGGCGAAGCTCGAGGCCCCCGAGGTTGACGCGCTCGTCGGCCACGACCTCCCCGGCGATGCTGACCGCGGACTCGGCCGCGAGCGCAGAGACCGCCTCGTTCAGCGCGCTCGGCGGGTCCTCCTTCGCCAGGACCACCTGCGCGAGGCCGCTTTCATCGCGCACCACGAGGAACTGCACGCGCTTCTGGTCGCGCACCGCCTGCACCCAGCCCCGGATCGTGACCTGCTCTCCGACCTTCCCGCGCAGCTGCTCGATGAGTGTCCGCTCCACGCCGCGCACCCTATCCGAGGACCTGCACCCAGCCCCGGATCGTGACCTGCTCTCCGACCTTCCCGCGCAGCTGCTCGATGAGTGTCCGCTCCACGCCGCGCACCCTATCCGAGGACCTGCGCCGAGTCCTCGGGCGCGAGCTCGACGACGACCGAGAACTCCTCGGCCTCGACCTGCTCGAGCAGGTCGATCGAGCCCGCCTGGAGCAGATCACCGCGGCCGAGCTCCAACCCCCGCAGGCGGCCCGGCGTGTCGTGCACGACGATGCGCGCGACAGGCGCGCGCATCGGCCGACGCGCCTGGGACTTGGCCTTGCGCACCTCCCTGAGCACGTCGGCGGCGAGCGCCAGCGCGGTCTCCTCGCGCTCGCGCTCGGGGCTCGCGGCGGCGAGCCGCAGCTCCTCGGCCGATGGCCAGGGGGCCCGGTGCACGGACCCCTCCTGCCACCAGGACCACACCTCCTCGCAGACGAACGGGAGGAACGGCGCGAGCAGCCTCTGGAAGACCGAGAGCGAGATGCGCAGCGCGCGGCTGACCGAGGCCGCGGCCTCCGGGGCCTCGTCGTAGCGACGACCCTTGACGAGCTCCAGGTAGAAGTCGCAGTACCACCAGAAGAAGCTCTCCGCCCGCTCCAGCGCGCGCGCGTAGTCGTACTCCTCGAAGCTGCTCGTGGCCTCGCCCACGACGCTCGCCAGCCGGCCGATGAGGGCGCGGTCGAGCGGGTGGGTCAGCGCATCGCCCTGCGGGGGCAGCTCCGCCAGCGCGAACTTCGACGCGTTCAGCAGCTTCACCGCCAAGCGCCTGCCCACCTTCATCTGCTGCGGGTCGAAGGCCGTGTCGGTGCCGGGCCTGCCGTTGACGGCCCAGTAGCGGACGGCGTCCGCCCCGTACTCCTCCAGCAGGTGCATGGGCGTGACGACGTTGCCCTTGGACTTCGACATCTTCTTGCGGTCCGGGTCGAGCACCCAGCCGGAGATCGCCACGTTGCTCCACGGCAGCTCGTCGTGGTCGAGCTGCGAGCGCAGGATCGTCGAGAACAGCCAGGTCCTGATGATGTCGTGAGCCTGCGGGCGCACGTCCATCGGAAACACCTGCGCGAACAGCGCCTCGTCGACGCCCGCCTGCCCGGCGATCTGCGGTGTCAGCGAGGAGGTCGCCCACGTGTCCATCACGTCCGGGTCTCCCGCGAAGCCGCCGGGCCGCCCCCGCTGCTCGGCGGCGTAGCCGTCGGGGACATCGGTGGAGGGGTCCACGGGAAGCTGCTCGACGCGCGCTGCTATCGGCCGCTCGTGCACGAGCGCGCCGTCTGCGTCGACCGGATACCAGACGGGGAAGGGCACGCCGAAGAAGCGCTGGCGGCTCACGCACCAATCGCCCGTGAGCCCCTGCACCCAGTCCTCGAAGCGCGCGCGCATGTACGGCGGGTGCCAGCGCAGCTGCCGGCCGCGCTCGATCAGCTCCTGCTGATGGTCCATCGTGCGGATGAACCACTGCCGGCTGGTCACGATCTCCACTGGCCGCTCGCCCTTCTCGAAGAACTTCACCGCGCGCGTCACCGGCTGCGGCTCGCCGATGAGCTCGCCCGCCTGCTGGAGCAGCTCCACGACGCGGCGGCGCGCCTGGTTGATCGTGCTGCCAGCCAGCTCGCCATAGTTCTCGCGCGCGCGGGCGAGGTCGGCGGTCTCCCATCCGGCCGTGCCCCACGGCACCTCCAGCAGCCTCCCGTCGGGCCCCAGCACGGAGCGCACGGGCAGCTGCAGCTCGCGCCACCACATCACGTCGGTGAGGTCGCCGAAGGTGCACACCATCACCAGACCCGTGCCCTTCTCGCGCTCGACCTGCGAGTGCGTCATGACGGGGACGCTCGTGCCGAACAGCGGCGTCAGCACCTCGCGGCCGACGAGCTCGCGGTGGCGCGCGTCGTCGGGATGGGCCAGCAGCGCGACGCAAGCGGGAATGAGCTCCGGCCGCGTGGTCTCGATCAGGGCCTCGGGCCCGCCGTCGGCGGCGGCGAAGCGCACGCGGTGCATCGCGCCCGGCCGCTCGCGGTCCTCGAGCTCGGCCTGCGCGACGGCGGTCTGGAAGTCCACGTCCCACAGCGTGGGCGCCTCCAGCTGGTAGGCCTCCCCCCGCTCGAGCAGCCCGAGGAAGGAGCGCTGGGAGATGCGCTGGGCGAGGCTGCCGATCGTGGTGTACGTCATCGACCAGTCGACCGACAGACCCAGCCCGCGCCACAGCGCCTCGAAGACCTGCTCGTCGCTCTCGGTGAGCTGCAGGCAGAGCTCGACGAAGTTCGGTCGCGAGACCGCCACCGGCTCCTTCGCGGAGGGCTCCGCGGGGGGAGCGAAATCCGGGTCGTAGGCGACCGAGGGGTCGCAGCGCACGCCGAAGTGGTTCTGGACGCGGCGCTCGGTGGGCAGGCCGTTGTCGTCCCAGCCCATCGGGTAGAAGACCTCCCTGCCGCGCATCCGCTGGAAGCGCGCCACGGCGTCCGTGTGGGTATAGGAGAAGACGTGACCCACGTGCAGCGAACCGCTCACCGTCGGCGGCGGCGTGTCGATCGAGAAGACCTGCTCGCGCGGTGCGTTGCGGTCGAAGGCGAAGGTCCCGTCGCGCTCCCAGCACGCGCCCCACCTCTCCTCCAGGCCGTCGAGCGACGGGCGCTCGGGAACGCGAGTGGGCTCGGATGGGGGCGGCTGGGTCAAGGTCGTGGATCGTAGCCGCCCGCGCCGGGCGAGTCCGCAACATGCGCGAATATCCGGCCCGACGCTCCCCCGCCGTTGTGTATAAGCTCACTACGAATCAGGCGTCGAGCGTGGGGAGCGCGGGTGAGCCTACTTGGGAGGAAGATTCTAGGGGTCGGTCTGGCCGTCGCCGTCGTGGGCGTCCTCATCGGGCTCTACGTGGCGACGTGGGCGACGAGCTTCCCCAAGCCGGTCGCCGCGACGGCCGCCTCGGCGACCACCGGGGGTGCCAACCTGACGCTCGAGACCGTCGCGGCCGTCGGCGCGAGCGCGAGCCCGTCGCACCCGACGTGGGTCTCCTATCTGGTCCGCAGCAACGGCAAGTGGGTTCGCAGCACGGTCTTCACCGTTCCCGCCTATTCGGTGGTGCACGTGACGATCTACCAGTACGACTCGCCCACGGGCCTGCGCAACCCGTTCCTCTCCCAGGTCCAGGGCACCCTCGGCGGAACCGCGACGATCGACGGCAAGGCCGTCAACTCGATCCCGCCCGAAGAAGCCTCGCACACCTTCGCGGTGCCCCAGCTCGGCGTGTTCGTCCCGCTGCCCGGCGTGCCGGAAGAAGCCAAGCACCCCTGCGAAGAAGCGCCGTGCGACACCACGATGGATCACCGCACGATCAGCTTCAGCTTCCGCACCGGCGCCAAGGGCCGCTACCGCTGGCAGTGCTTCGTGCCGTGCGGCGCGGGCTACATCGACGGCAACGGCGGCCCGATGCAGACGCTCGGCTACATGGACGGGTTCCTAGATGTCGTCTAACCCGGCCACCGCCGGCGAGACGGGCTCCGAGCCCAACCACGCGCGCCGATTCACGGCGATCTGGCTGCTCGCGACCGCGATCTGCCTCCCGATCGCGATCTTCGTGATCGGCCCGATCATGCCGCCCGGCAACGGCAGTGAACAGGCTGCGGGCAAGGTCACCGACAACACCGTGCTGCTGGCGATGGCCACGCCGGTGCTGCTGCTCGTCACGCTCTATCTCATCTACGCGGTCATCGTCTTCCGCCAGCCCAAGGGCGGTGTGCTCGAAGGCCCCGCGATTCGCGGCGACGCCAAGATCCAGACCGCCTGGATCGTGATCACCTCGCTGCTCGTCCTCTCGCTGGCGGGCTACGGGACCGTGCGCCTGCTCGCCGACAACGGCGCGGGCTCGGGCAGCGGGCCGACGCCGCTGACGGTCCCCAAGGGGCCGAAGCTCCCGGTGCAGGTCATCGCCCAGCAGTGGGCGTTCACCTATCGCTACCCCACCTATGGTGGCGTGGAGACCACTCACCTGGTGCTCCCCGTCGACCAGATGGTCGAACTGCACGTGACCTCGATCGACGTGATCCACTCCTTCTGGGCCTACCAGCTCGGGGTCAAGGCCGACGCGAACCCCGACGTCGACAACGTCGCCTTCGTCAAGCCGACCAAGCTGCAGGCGTTCGACATCCGCTGTGCCGAGCTCTGCGGCATCTGGCACGGCTACATGTACGACAAAGGCCACGTGGTCACGCGGATCGGCTTCGAAGCCTGGATCCACGAACAGCAGGTGAGGTTCGCACCGGCGACCAAGGTGCTTCCCCCTTACAGCAGGACCTACCTACCCGAACCAACGAGGCGCGGCGGATGAACATGACGAGCGAATCAGCTCAAGCACCCCAGCCCATCGCGCGCCCGCTGTGGCGCCGCCTGATCGGCTTCAACCTCCTCTCCGCCGTCGTGCTCGGCGTGGGGGGCTACTACCTCGGCTGGTTCATCGGCCGGCACATGGGCGGCGGACCCAGCTACAAGGCGTTCACCGAGTCCGGTGAAAACGACGTTTCGCTGCTGCTCGGCTACATCTTCGGCGTGATCGGCTTCCTCATCGGTCTCGGGTTCCTCAACTACCCGGTGTCCCGGCTGCTCGGAAGGCCGGCGTCGCTGCGCGAGAAGGAGGAGCACGGCATCGGGCGCTACTTCGGCCTGTGCACCGACCACAAGGTCGTGGGCATCCAGTACCTGGTGGGGATCGGCGTGTTCTTCTTCGTCGGCGGCCTCAACGCGATGCTGATCCGCACCGAGCTGCTGCACACCTCACCCACGTTCGTGGGCCCCAACCAATACCTCTCGCTGGTGGGCATGCACGGCACGATGATGATGGGGATGATGACCTCGGGCATCCTCGGCCCGTTCGCGAACTACTTCGTGCCGATCCTGATCGGCGCCCGCCGGATGGCCTTCCCCCGCATCGAGGCGCTGACGTTCTGGCTGCTGATGGCCGCCGGCTTCATCCTCACCTCGACGATCTTCTTCGGCGGCTTCCCCACCGGCTGGACGGGCTATGAGCCCCTCAACGACCAGGCCGTCATGGGCATGGACTCCTACATCATCTTCTTCGCCCTCGTGGGCGTCTCGATGACGCTGCTCGGCCTCAACATGATGGCCACGATCATCACGATGCGCGCGCCCGGGCTGACGTGGTCGCGCCTGTCGATCTTCGTGTGGTCGGTGTTCGGCACGTCGGTGCTGATGGTGCTCGCCGCGCCGATGCTCATCGCGACGCTGCTCATGGCGGCGCTGGACCGCTCGATCAACACCTCCTTCTTCATCGCGGGCGGCGGCGGCAGCAGCTACCTGTTCCAGAACCTGTTCTGGTTCTTCGGGCACCCCGAGGTCTACATCCTCGCGCTGCCCGGCTTCGGGATCGTGCTCGAGCTGCTGCCCGTGTTCACGCGCAAGCCGCTGTGGGGCTACCGCCTGGCGGTCTCGGGAATGCTCGGCGTCAGCCTGATGAGCTTCTTCGTGTGGCAGCACCACCTGTTCGTGAGCGGGATCAACGCGGATCTGCGTCCGTTCTACATGCTCTCCACGGAGATCATCTCGATCCCCACCGGGTTCATATTCATGTGCGTGATGGGCACGATCTGGAAGTCGCGAATGTCCTTCTCGGTACCCATGCTGTTTTGCCTGGGGTGGACGTTCAACTTCCTCATCGGCGGGCTCTCCGGGGTCTTCCTCTCCGATACGCCGAGCGACACCGACACCCACGGGAGCTTCTTCGTGATGGCGCACTTCCACTACACGATCATGGGCGGTCTGATCTTCACGTTCTTCGCGGCGATCTACTACTGGGTACCGAAGATGCTCGGCCTGCGCTTCAACGAGAAACTGGCAAAGACTCACTTCTGGCTGATGTTCGTCGCGTTCAACTCCACGTTCATGCCGCTGTTCGTGCTCGGCATGAAGGGCATGCCCAGGCGTGTGAGCACCTACGCGCCGAACCTCCACGGGCTCAACGTGTGGGTGTCCATCTCGGCGTTCGTGCTGGGCCTCTCGATGCTGATCTTCCTCTACAACGTGGTCTACTCGCTGATCTTCAAGCGCGAGCCCGCCGAGGCCGACCCGTGGCGCTCGAAGTCGATCGAGTGGCAGGTGCCGACGCCGGTGCCGGTGAACAACTTCGAGCAGATCCCGGTCTTCGACTCCGACCCCTACGACTACGGCACGCCGCTGCCGATCGGCGGCCCGCAGACCGCCTCGGCGGGTGCCTGAGATGGCCGCCGCGGGCAGCGAAGAGCGTCCCCCGGGGCTGCTTGTGCCGCCCGTTCCGGCGGGCGTGGAGATCCCGCCCGAGCCGCCGGACGTGGGCGCGCGGGCGCTGTCGGTCGCCGCGAGGCTGCTGGCCGGCGCATCGACGTTCTTCTTCCTGGCGTTCCTGTTCGCCTACTTCTACCTGCGCTCACTCAACGTGGAGCACCTGTGGCACCCGGCCCACGTCAAGCCGAATCAGGGGCTCGGAGCGGCCTTCATCGCGTGCGTCGTGCTCAGCGCCCTGCTCACGATCGTGGCGGGCCGGCGCATGAAGGCGCAGTCGCCGAGCTGGCTGGGGCCCGCGATCGCGGGCGTGGTGCTCGGGGTGGCTGCGGTGGTCCTGCAGTGCATCGAGTTCACCGCCCAGCACTTCGGGCCCACCGACGGAGCCTACGCGAGCGTTTTCTGCGCGTGGACGGGCTTCTACCTGATCGCGGTCCTCGGGTCCATGTACTGGCTGGAGACCCAGGTCGCGACCGAGCTGCGAGCGCGGCGCGCCCCCGCCCCGCGTGACGGCGACATCAAGGACGCGGACAGGCTGATCGCGCCCGGGCTCGACGCGGCGGTCTTCTACTGGGCCTTCCTCGCGGGGCTCGGCGTGGTGGCCTACGTGACGCTGTACCTGTTGTAGTGCTCGCCGCCGCGGCAGCGACCCCCGGCCTCGGGGACTGGTCGTTCGACCCGCCGGTCGTGCTCGCCGTCGGCCTGGCGCTGATGTACCTGGTCGGCGGCCGCCGGACGGTGACGCCGCGGCGCACGCGCAACGCCCAGCGCTGGCGCGACGCGTGCTTCTACGCGAGCCTGGTCGTGCTCGTCCTGGCACTGAGCTCGCCGCTGGACGCGTTCAGCGCGCGGCTCTTCTGGGCGCACATGGTCCAGCACGTGCTGCTGCTCGTGGTCGCCGCGCCGATGGTCGTCCTCGCGCGGCCGTGGATCCGGCTCTGGCGCTCGGTCCCGCTGGCCGGCCGGCGCTGGCTGGGGCGCGCCCTCGGCCAGGGCGCGCGCACCGCACCGCTGCGCGCGCTCAGCAGGTTCCTCGGAGCCCCGGCGCCGGCCTTCGTGCTGTTCTCCGGGGTGCTGCTCGTCTGGCACGTGCCCGCGATGTTCGACGCGACGCTGCGCTCGAGCGAGCTGCACGCGCTCGAGCACACGCTCTTCTTCACCACCGCCGTGATGTTCTGGAAGCAGGTCATCGACTCGCCGCCGCTGCGCGCCACGCTGCTCGCCCCCCAGCGGGTGCTCTACGTGATCGGCGCGATGATCGTCACGTGGGCGCTGGCGGTCGTGCTCGCGCTCGCGCCGCACCCGCTGTATGCCTTCTACGCGCACGAGGCGGCGCGGCCCGGCGGCATCTCCGCGATGGCCGACCAGCAGCTCGCCGCGGGCATCATGTGGGTGCCCGGCTCGATCACCTTCGTGATCGTCATCTTCGCCTATGTCCACCGCTGGCTGATGCCGCCGGCGCCCGGGTCCTCGACCCGGGCCCCCCGGCTGGCGAGCGAGCACTAGGAGGGTCCATGCCAAGCAACGCGCTACCGCTCGCCTCACACTTCCTGACGGGCTCGATCCTCACCCTGGTGCTGCCGCTGGGCGTGCTGATCCTCGTCGCCATCTGGTACGTGGTGCTGTGGCGCAACGGCACCGGTGAGCGCTGAGCGGGCATCGGCGCGCTCAGCTCATGCTCACGTAGCCGGTCGCCTCACTCGCGCTGCGCACGTTGGCGGCGACCTTGTCTTCGTAGTTGCCCTCGATCGTCTGGATCTGGCCACTCGGCAGCACGTTCCTGACGATGCCCACGTGTTCGTCGCCTAAGACGATCAGATCGCCCGGCTTCGGCACCACGCCCGGCCCGTTGGACACGGCGCGCCCGGTCGACTGCGCCCAGGACCAGATCTCGGAGACCGAGCCGAGGCCCTGACCCTGGGAGCCGATCGGCTCACCCGCCTGGCGCGCAGCCCAGGAGGCGAAGTAGGCGCACCACGGGGCGCCGGGGATGGCCCCCGCGGTCGCGGTGCGGTACTGGGCGGACCCCGCGGGCGCACGCGTCTACGTGACTGTGCGCGCCAGCCCGGACCCGCTCGACATCACCGCGAACCTGCGCGCGCCGCCGCTGGTGGTCGTCGACGGCCGCGGCTACCAGGTCATCAACGCCGACGAGCAGTCCTCGCTGCGCGCGCCCCTGTTCGTGCTGCGCGAGCAGCCGGCGGCGAGCCAGCCGCACTCAGCCGACGCGGCCTGACGCCCGCACGCGGGGAGAGCGCCCC
>OCZT010005450.1_pt1 | contig 12687 bp, 8 predicted proteins | sample 1539031 | NCBI WGS metagenome assembly OCZT01 (sample SAMEA3539308, study PRJEB22396) | soil metagenome | biome: tundra; feature: field; material: soil | place: USA | collected 2010-05 | depth 0.15 m | reverse complement strand
GCTGTTCCGGGCCGACTCGTCGGAGGCGCTGGCCACCTGAGTCGAGGCGCTGGCCACCTGCGAGGCGGCATCGCGCACGTTGCGCACCATCCCGCGCAGGCCTTCCACCATGCGCGTGAAGGCGTTGGCCAGGGTGTCGTTGGCGGAGCGCGGACGGACTTCGACCGCCAGGTTGCCTCCGGCAATGGCTTCGGAAACCGCAGCCATTTCTTTCAGGTACTTCACCATGGAGTCGAATGTCCGGGCCAGTTGCCCAATCTCATCCGTGCCGCGAACGTCGATATTGTGCTCCAGATCCCCAGACCGGCCGATTTGATCGGCCACATGAATCAGCCGGCCCAACGGTTCCGTGATTCCCGTGGCCGTCTTGTAGGCAATGACGACGCCCACGGCCAGAGCGATCAGCGAACTGAACACCGAAAACAGAATCGAGAAGGTCGCTGCCTGTTCATCGGAGCGGCGCCGCTCATCCAGCAGCTTTTGGTTCTCCCGGTCGACATCGTCAAGAACTTCGCTCGAGCGCGTGACCCAGGAGTTGGGGTCTTTTTGCAGATAGAAAATTTGCAGTTCGGCCACCGTGGCATTGCCGCCGTCGACGGCGCGGCGCTTCTCGACCAGCGGACCGGCGAAATCGCTGTTCCATCCCTGTTCCAGCCCCTGCACTTTTTCCAGACTAGTTCGCTGCTGCGTGGAATTCGCGAGTTCCTGGGCGTGGCGCAGGGCGTCGCTGAGCCGGCGTTCGCCATCGTTCATTTTGTCAACGTCGCGCGTATCCCCGCTCAGCAGGTAGTTTTGCAGATGAAGGCGATTTTGCATCATCTGGAAGCGGACCTTCGAGGTGGCTTCCGTCATATCGATCGAACTCTGCGCCGCCGCCTTGGTCTCGTGTTCGCGATGCACCCCGTACAGGTTGATCGCGAGCAGCAACAGAACCGTCCCCAGAATGATGCCGAAACTGATGTACAGCTTCTTCTTGATATTCATGCTCCAACCTTCCTCATGCCGCGCTTTGCACTTTGGACCATGCGCCGTCTCCGCTACTGGCCCGGGTCAAAACGGAATTCCACAATCTCGGATGTTTCTTCCGGTCGCGCCTCGAAGCGCCACTTTCTGACCGCATCCATGGCTGCGCTTGCCAACACCGGGTGCCCGCCCACCAACTGTGCATCCTTGACCGACCCGTTGGCAGCAACCGTCACCCGTACTTTCACCACACCCGAGATGTTCATCCGCCTTGCCAGGTCCGGATACACCGGGGACACCTTGCTCTTTACTTTTCGATTGGTTTCCTGCCCTTTGATTTCCTGCCCCCATGCCAAGGGAGCGCTCGTCGCGGCCCATCCGCCAAGCAGCAGACCCACCGCGATCACACGATTCAATCCATGAAAAGTCACAGTACCTTCCTTGTCGCTTAATATTCCTTGTTGCTTAATATTCATCTAATATTCGTGCACCGACCGCCCCGGCGGATATCAAAAGTTCTTTCTGTCCATTACTTTAGTGATCAAGGAGATCGGGTGATCGGGCCATCGGGTGATGTGATCTGGTCATCGGGTGATCGATTTCCCAAGCGTGTGGGGTTTAGATCACCCGATGGCCCGATCACCCGATGACCCGATCCCAGATTGAGACGCCTGATCGCTTCCCGTATCACTTTTGTGCCGTTTCCCAAGTTGGCACCACCGTTCCTATTCCCTTGACTCAATTTGAGAATTCAGCGTAAGTTCGATATGTAATCCAATTGTTTTCAGCCGTTTAGCACGAAGAATGGTGGGTGCTGACAAGTCTCATGCGAAATTCGGAACTGGGGGACGGGTCTCAGTCTGAGGAGGATTTCCAGAAGCTTCTGCTGGGGCTTTCCCGCGCTGCTTTCCAGAGCCGCGAGCCCAGCCATCTCATCCTGTCTTTCTGCGCCCTCACTCGCGCCTTCTTCCATGCCAGCGGCGCCTATTTTTGGAGTTGCTCGGCGGAGGGTGAACTGGTTGGAACCGAAGCCGACGGCGAACAGGCGAAGTCGTTTCAGGGCATGCGCCAGGGCGTCGGCGATCCATCCATCGCGATGGAAGCGGTTCGCAAGCGTCGCGCGTTCTTCGCCAACCGGCTCGATGCCGCTCATTATCCATGGCTGGCGGAAGCCCACGCGCATGCCGTGATGGCCGCGCCTCTACTGGTTTCCGGGCAAGTGGTGGGCGCGATCGCATACGTGCAGAGTGCGCCGGATGCCGGATTTGACGAAGACGCCGTTGCCAAAGTCACGATCATGGCGTCGCAATTGGGCGCGGCGCTCGAAGCCCTTCGCCTGAACCAGCTTGCCAGCGAAGAGCACCGGAGGGCCAGCATTCTGGTCGAAGTCGCCTCCGCGCTGCATGGCTTGCCCGACATCGCGGCCGTGGTGGAGAACATCGCCGACCGCCTCCGCATACTTCTGCATTCGCCCGCCGTGCTGGTGTTCGTCCAGCAAGAGAAACGGTTCGAGTTGCAGGCGGTGTCGACCGAGACGCCGAGGCTCGCCCTCTCCATCCGTTCGCGTTTCCAGCAGAACCAGCTGCGCTCTGCGCTGGAGATCGCCACCCGCGCGATCGCCGCTGGCGAACGCATGACGGTGAGCATCGACGGCGCCTCGCATCTCGGAGAAGATTCGCCCCCCGGAGTGCTCATCGCAGCGCCGTTTCGCACCTCGCGCTCGCACGGCGCGATTCTGGTCTACCCCCGTCTCGCCGACCCGTTTACCGAGGAAGACAAGACCTTGGTTTCAGCCCTGGCCGGCTTTGGCGCGGTGGCGATCGCCAACGCGGAGTTGTGCGGCATGGCGCGAGCCCAGGCCCACGAACTGCACGAAATTCTCGAGATCTCATTCGAACTCGGTTCCGCGGGAAAACTCGACGAGTTCATGCAGGCTTCGGTGGTCCGCGCCAGCAGTTTCCTCGGCTTTCAGCGCTGCTTCATCGGGTTGCTCGAAGAGGCCGCCTTCCACGTTCGATGGGGAGTGGAGAACGGGGTGGCCCGTCCCGTCGATATCCCGCTCTTCGACGGAGTGGCGACGCGCGCGCTGCGGCAAAAAAATGTGTTCGTCACCGAGGACGCCGCCGCCACGCCGGGCGCGAATCTGGATTTCGTGGCCGCTTTCCACATCCGCCAACTTCTGGCCGTGCCCCTGATCGGTTCCAACGGCGATGTGCTGGGGATGTTCGGAGTGCTGGACCGGGTCGAGGCGGGGCCGATCAACGACGAAGACGTCCGGCGCGCACGTGCTCTGGCCGCGCAAGTGGCGATCGCACTCGAACTGACCCGCAACTTGCACCAATCCGAGGAACACCGCCGCCGCGCCGAGGCCCTGGTCACGATCGTGCTGGAACTGAACACCGTCCTGCATCTGCCCGAATTCATGCGCAACTTCGCGGTGCGCGCTGCCGGCCTGCTGGGAGTCCGGTCCGTTGCCCTCAGCCTTTTCCGGAACTCGGAGATGGATACGGTGCTGATCCGCGGCGTCTCCGAAGCCAGCGCTTCCGAAGTCAACGATCCAGTGCTGCTGCGCCGCTTCGGTCAGGCGCTCAGCGCGGCCCTGCCAAAATACTCCACCGACGTCGCCTTCGCCCCTGCCGGTGAGATGTTGGGCACCTCGCTCGCCTCCACCCTGGGATGGACCGATTGCACCCTGATCCGGCTGGCGGGCTCTTCGGGAGAAATCGTCGGCGTGCTTTGTCTGGCCGACCGCGGCGCCCCGCCGGACAGCGAGGATCGCCAGTTGCTGCGCGGCATCGCCGGCCACGCCAGCATCGCTCTGGAGAATGCCTGTCTGTTTACCCGCATGCAGCAGGCCAACCGGCACTGGCTGGAAGTCTTCGATGCCATCAGCGACTTCATCGTGGTCCACGACGAGCAGCACAACGTGCTCAGAGTCAATCGCTCGCTGGCGGATTTTGTCGGCATCGCGCCCGACCAGTTGATCGGCCTCAACATGCGGGCGCTGGAAGCGCTTTCCGTCGGCGCTTCGCCGCACTCCTGCCCTTTCTGCCGCAGCGGCGAGGGTCTGGACGAATACGTGCACCCCGTCCTCGAGCGCACCTACCTGATTTCCACCTCACGCATTCACTCCGCCAGCAGCGCCCAGTTGCAGACCGTGCATGTGCTCAAGGACATCACCGACCGGCGCGAAGCCGAGCGCCGTTATCGGGAACTGTTCGACAACACTCAGGAAGGAATTTTCTTCTCTACGCCCCAGGGTCGTTTCGTGGAAGTCAATGACGCGCTGGTTCGCATCCTCGGCTATAGCAGCCGGGAAGAAGTCATTCAGCTCGACATTCCCACCGAAGTTTATTTTTCTCCGCGGCGGCGGGAAGAACTCGGGGAACTATTCGAACGCCAGGGCGGACTGCACAATCAGGAAGAAATCTTCCGGCGCAAGGACGGATCGTCCGTTCACGTTTTCATCAACTGTTTCGCGGTGCGCGATCCGTCCGGCAACGTCCTGCAGTATCGCGGCCTCATACTCGATATCTCCGGCCTCCGCCAATCGCAAACCGAGCTGCAGAAAGAGCGTGATTTCTCCAGCAAAATCCTCAGTCATACCCAGAGCCTGATTCTGGTCACCGACACCGACGGGGTGATCAGTTATGCCAACCGGCGCTGGGGCGGTCTGGGCTTTCAACAGAGCCAGATTCTGGGGCATTCCTTTGCCGAGCTGTGTGCCCCTCCGCGCCGCGCGGCGCTCCGGGAAGCGCTGGCCGCCGTGGCGCGCGGCCAGCAGGTCGATAACTTCGATTTGCCCCTGGTTCGCGGCGACGGCGCCAGCGGCCAGTTCTCCGTCAATCTGAGTCCCATCCACGGCGAAGACGGCCGGGTAAGCAGCATCGTGGTGGTCATGACCGACGTCACCGACTCCGCCATGCTGCGCGCCAAGCTGGTACACGCCGAGAAAATGGCGGCCGTCGGACAGTTGGTCTCCGGCGTCGCCCACGAAGTCAACAATCCCCTCACGGCCATCCTCGGATTCACCGACCTCTTGATGGAAAATTCCGAGCTCCCCGAAAGCGCGCGGCGCGATCTGCGGGTGATTCTGCAGGAAGCGCAGCGCACCAAGCAGATCGTGCAGAACCTGCTCAGCTTTGCGCGCCAGATGCCGCCGCAGCGCCAACTGGTGCAGCTCAACTCCATCTTGCAGCGCACCGTGCACCTGCGTTCGTACGACTTCATCAGCCACGGCATTGAAGTGGTCGAACGCCTCGACCCGTCCCTGCCCGATGTCATGGGAGACTCCCACCAACTGCAGCAGGTGTTTCTCAATATCCTGAACAACGCCTACGACGCCGTCCGCGAAGGCGAGCACCCTCCCCACCCGGCGCGCATTGAGATCAAGAGTGAACAGGACGGCGGCGGATTCGTCGAGATTTCCTTTTGCGATAACGGCGTCGGCATCGCCGATTCCGAACGGATTTTCGATCCTTTCTTTACCACCAAAGACGTCGGCCATGGAACGGGTCTAGGCCTGAGTATTTGCTATGGCATAGTCCGCGAACACGGCGGAGAAATTGTGTGTCACAACAACCCGGACTCTGAAGGAGCGACTTTTATCGTCCGCCTCCCGGTAGCATCTGAGGCGGCATCCTTTGGAGCCGTTGCAGGAGACAATCCAAAATGACCCAGCCAGAAACTAAGACAGGAAACCAGCCGGGGAATATGACGGGAACGAAGTCCGCCAGTGCGCCCGTGCTGTTGATTGAAGATGAGCCCGCGGTCATGGCCTTGGTGCGTGCCGTTCTCGAGGGCCACGGATATTCCGTGGTTCCCACCGAATCCGGCGCCGAAGCTCTGCGCCTGCTGGCCGAAGGCAATTTTCACGGCGTCGTTTCCGACATGCGCACCCCGGGCGGCGTCGATGGCGCCCAGGTCTATGCCTGGATCGCCGCCCATCGTCCGGAACTGGCCACGCGCCTGGTGTTCATCACCGGCGATATGGCCAACGAGGAAACCGCTGCCACGCTGCGCCGCACCGGTGCGCCGTGCGTGGAAAAGCCGTTTCGCGTGCAGGAATTCATTTCCGTGGTCCAGCAGACCATGGGCAAGGCTGCCTGATGACGCAGAATTTAACGGCCCAGAATTCGACGACTTCAGACTTCCGCATCCGATTGTTAATCGTCGATGACGAGCTGACCATCCGCCGCCTCTGCATGACCGTCGGCGAATCGCTCGGCTTCTTCTGCCTGGAAGCCGAGAGCGGGGACGCTGCCCTCGCCCTGCTCGAGGAACAGCCTGTGCACATGGTCCTCACCGATATGGTCATGCCGCGCATGTCGGGCATCGAATTTCTGGAGCAAGTCAAACGCGATTTCCCCGCCATCGAAGTCGCCGTCATGACCGGTCACGGATCGGTGGAAACCGCGGTGCAGGCGATGAAGCTGGGCGCCTACGATTACATTGCCAAGCCCTTCGCTCCGCTCGACGATCTGCGCCTTTTTCTGCGCCGCATGGCCGATAAAGTCCGCCTGGTGGAAGAGAATCTCTACCTCCGCGAACGCTCCGAAACCGAGACCGCCGTCCACGGCATCATCGGCAGTTCGGCCAGCATCCAGCACGTGCTGCGCCTGATCTCGCGCCTCAAGGACACGCGCACTCCGGTCCTGATTGCCGGCGAAAGCGGCACCGGCAAGGAGCTAGTGGCCCGCGCTCTTCATTTTCGCGGGAACATGGCCAGCCGCCCCTTTGTCGCGGTCGACTGCGGATCGCTCGTTCCCACCCTGATCGAAAGCGAATTGTTCGGCTACGAGAAAGGCGCCTTCACCGGCGCGCTTCGTTCCAAGCAGGGTCTGCTGCAATCGGCCGATACCGGAACCATTTTTCTCGACGAGGTGGGCGAACTTCCTCTGGAGATGCAAGCCCGGCTGTTGCGCTTTATCCAGGAGAAAGAAGTGCGCCCCGTGGGCAGCAATCAAAAAGTCAAGGTGGACGTGCGCATCATGGCCGCCACCAACCGCGATCTCGACGCCGAATATAAGAAAGGAACCTTTCGCAAGGATCTTTATTTCCGCCTTAATGTAGTGACCATTTCACTGCCCCCGCTGCGCGAGCGCCGTTCCGACATTCCCATCCTGGCGGCGTTCTTTCTGGAGCGCCTCGCTCCCGGACGCGGCGTTCAGGTCTCCGGCAACGCCATGAAGGCTCTGCTGGCGTACGACTGGCCGGGCAATGTTCGCGAACTGGAAAATTGTCTGGAGCGGGCCGTCGCCCTCGGCGATCAGCGCATCCTCGAAGTCAGCGATCTGCCGCCCTCGATCGCGCAGGCGGAAATCCAAGCCGAACCGCTGGAGTCGGGCGACTTCTCCGGCCGCGCCACCGACTTGGGAGATATCGAGCGCGCCACCATCGAGCGCGTCTTTACCCAAGTCAACGGAGACAAAGCCCGCGCCGGCAAAATGCTCGGCATCAGCCGCGCCACCCTCTATCGCAAGCTGAAGCGCTACCACATCGGCGCCCGCGAAGAGCCTCCCCAATCCACCACGTTGCAATAAATTTGGATTGGGTGTGGTTTTATTGTTTTTTCCTTCGTGGTCCTTCGTGCCCTTGGTGGTGATCGCTTTTCTTCACGGTGCAACACAACCTCTTGTTCGCAACCTCGCCCTCGCAACCTTCGAACTGAGACCACTTGTGTCATCCTGAGACGCCTTTTCGCCAATCCCGAGGGAATGACCTCCTCTGGCCCCCGCGCGACGCCGTTAACTCCTTATCCTTTCTTTCACTTGCTCTTAGGGGCATGACCTTCAAGTTTTTGGCGGGGCTCGTGCACAGCTAAATGGCGAGAAAGCAGAGCGAGTCTCCTCGCAACTCTTTCCAACCAGGAAGAGGGGAGACTCGGCTGCTCCAACTCCCCCGGATCGAGGTTCTACTGTGCCGCACCAGGCAACTGCTCGCGCTCTCGAATCGGACATTGTAAGCCGCTTGGCCAAATTCTTTCCCGAAGCCAGCCCGGTGCGGATTCCCATCAAGCTCAGCCGCATTCATGGCAACGGAAATGGCCGTAGGACCGCTCACGAAAGCGACGGCATTTTGCTGCAGGAGACCGTGATCGAGTACGGCACGTCGCAGGAAGTCTTGTTTGCCATCAATCATCCGCTGGAATTTGGCGATTATGTCCTGGTCGAAAGCCGCGACCGCTCCCTTCGTGCCGAGGCGTCGGTGGTCGCGGTTCAATATCATCCGGAACGGACCGTGGTTGCCGTCCGCTTCCTCAAACCGGTTCCCAATTGGATTGTGAAATCATGACTGCATCCGCCCAACCTTCGTTGGAAGAGAAAGAAACCACGCTCTCTGCCCTGCGGCCCGTATACGCCGCGCTGGTCCGCGAATTTGTGATTGAGGTCCCTGCCTGTCCCGCCGATGAGGCGCCGTCGCCGGAGTCGGTCCAGCAGGCCGAAGACTGGTTCCAGCAGGTCGACGCGCAGATTCAGGTGCACCAGTTGCGCCAGTTTCTGCAGACCACGCCGCTGGCCAGCGAAGCCGTGCTGCGCCAACTTCTCGCCCATCACCTGCAGAAGGCCTCGAGGTCCGGCAGTGACCGCGACAAGACCGATTACCTGCTGGTCCAGTATTTTTCGCTGTGCGCTCCTTCGGGCATGGAAGACGCGGACGTCGACCTCGAATACGTTGCGCAAGTGCTGGAGCCGGCGCTCGGCCCGCAACAGCCGAAGCTTCCCGCATGGTTGGGTTCTCTGGAGACACTCCTGCAGTCGGCGACGCGCAGCCGGCGGCTGAGCGAACTGCTGCACAGCGGTGTGCTCGAACAAGGGCGCAAGCTCAAAACGCAGAATGCGGCCGATTACTTCGAGCCCTCGGCTATGGTGGGGTTTGCGCGTTTCAGCTTCATGCTGCGGCGGATCTTTTTCCGTCTCATGCACGACGATCTCAACGCCATCCAGGACGGCTTGCGCGAACTGGAGCGCCGCGGCGTTGCGACCATCGATTGCCGCCGCGCCCAATTTTCCGCCGAAGAACCGATCGGGCGTTTGCGCATGATCTGCCAGTCCTGGAAAGTCATGTTCCACGCCGAATACTCCACGGGACAGCCGCTGCGCATGCTGGTCGATCTGCGAGCGGCGGTCGACGACGCGCTCCAGAACGGGGCGCGCAAGAATCCGCTGGCCGCGCGCGCCGCCGCCGCTCCCGCAAAATCCGGGGCCGAAACGGAAAATTAGTCTCCTGTAGAGACGGGGCTTGCCCGTCTCCGCCGCGGCCGGAGACGCGGCCAGCCGCGTCTCTACAGGAAATCAGACGTCCCGATTGGCCGAGTCAGAAAGCGACCATGAGCACAAAACGCCCGACTGTCCTGATCCTGGCCAGCGACCCCGCCTTCGCGCGGGACATAAGCGCAGCTTGGCCCCAGGAACCCGCTCCGCGTTCCGCCACGCATTCCGGTCGGCCGGAGTTCGTCGTGCTCGACCAAGGCTTGTCGCGCGACCTCGAGGGCGGCCACTACGACCTGGCGATTGCCGACGCCTCTTTCGATGAAAAGAACACGAAAGGGAAGAACAGCCAAGCCCTGTGCAGAGACCGGCACCAAGTCCTGCGGCAGTCGCTCGCCGCCGCCCGCAAGCCCGCAATCATAATTCACTCAGAGCGCATTCACTCAGAGCGCATTTATTCGGACCGCTCGCTCAATTTCTACCAACTCCATGGGGCGGTTCTCGAATTGCGTCGCGAGCCCGGACTCTGGCCTGCGATTGCGGGTCTGGTCGGACGCGAAATCCTTCGCCGCCTCCAGGCCGAATCTCGCGCCCGCGAAGCCGGGACGCTTTCGGCCGCCGCCCAAGCCGAGGCCACTCTGGGGCGCTACATGATCGAGATGCGTACCAACGTCAACAACGCTCTCACCACCGTGCTCGGCAACGCCGAACTGATGGTGCAAGAGCCCGGACTGCCCGCCAACGTCCTCGCCGAAGCCGATACCATCCGCAACATGGCGCTGCGACTGCACGAAGTCTTTCAGCGTTTCTCCTCGCTCGAAAAAGAACTCAGGATCGACAAAGAACTCAGTGTCGCCGCTCGCGAGTCCGGCAAGAAAGCTGCCCACGCCGGTGCCGGACGTAGCTAGTCGGACCTTGTCAGGAATTTCCGATCGACGTCAACCTCAGGCGAACAGAAATTCTTTCGTCCTCAGCTCTTTGACCGCATCCCGCAGCTTGGCCGCCTTCTCGAATTCAAACCGCTTGGCCGCTTCGCGCATATCACTCTCTAGCTTCGCGATGTAGGCTTCCAACTCTTCCTGCGACTTAAATTCCGGAATGCCATCCACTTCGGCGGAAGTCAGGTCGGTGTAGTCGGCGGCTACGATCGCGACCAGGGTCATGTCGAGCGGGCGAATGATGGATTCGGGCGTGATTCCATTTTCTTCGTTGTAGGCCTGCTGGATGGCCCGGCGGCGGTTGGTTTCGTCGAGCGCCTTCTTCATGGAGTCGGTCATGCGATCGGCATAGAGAATGGCCTGCCCGTTCAGATTGCGGGCGCAGCGTCCAATCGTCTGGATCAGCGAACCGGCGGAGCGCAGGAAGCCTTCTTTGTCGGCATCGAGAATCGCCACCAGCGATACTTCGGGCAGGTCAAGGCCTTCGCGCAGAAGATTGATGCCGATCAATACATCGAACTCGCCTTTGCGCAGGTCGCGCAAAATCTTGACCCGCTCCAATGTCTCGATTTCGGAGTGCATGTAGCGGCACTTCACGCCGACTTCGCTGTAATACTCGGCCAGGTCTTCGGACATGCGCTTGGTCAACGTAGTCACCAACACGCGCTCGTTGCGGGCGACGCGGTCGCGGATCATGTGCAGCAGGTCGTCGATCTGTCCTTTGACCGGGCGTATCTCGACCGGCGGATCAATCAGACCAGTGGGGCGGATGACCTGTTCAACGACCACGCCGGCAGTCTTAGTAAGTTCGTAAGGACCCGGCGTAGCGGAGACGTAGACGATCTGGTTGGTGCGATGCTCGAACTCCTCGAAGGTGAGCGGACGGTTGTCGAGCGCGGAGGGCATGCGGAATCCGTATTCCACCAGCGTCTGCTTGCGCGAGCGGTCACCGTGATACATGCCGTGGAGTTGGGGCACGGTCTGATGCGACTCGTCGATAAACATCAGGAAGTCGCGCGGAAAATAATCGAGCAGTGTAGGCGGAGGCTCGCCGGGAAGCCGTCCGGTGAAATGGCGCGAGTAGTTTTCGATGCCGTGGCAGTAGCCCATGGCCTTGATCATTTCCAGGTCGTACATCACGCGCTGATGGATGCGCTGCGATTCCACCAGCCGCCCTTGCTTTTCCAGTTCCGCTTCCCACCACGCCAATTCGGTCTTGATCGAACCTACGGCCGCGGCGCGGGTCTCTTCCTTCATTACATAGTGCGTCTTCGGATAGATCGGCAGCCGCATGTAGCGCTGCTTGACCGTCCCAAACAAAGGATCGATCTGGGAAAGCGATTCGACCTCGTCGCCAAACATTTCAACGCGATACGCATTGTCGTCGTAGGTGGGATAAATTTCGATGACGTCGCCGCGCACGCGAAACGTCCCGCGCCGGAAATCGCCTTCCGTCCGCTCATAAAGAATGTCAACCAGCTTGCGCGTGATGTCCGCGCGCTTGATCTTCTGTCCCTTCTCCAGGAACAGCATCATGCCGTAGTAAGCCTCGGGCGATCCCAAACCATAAATGCAGCTGACCGAGGCCACGATCAAACAATCGCGCCGCTCAAACAACGACCGCGTAGCCGAGAGCCGCAGCTTGTCGAGTTCGTCATTGATCGTCGATTCCTTCTCAATGTAAAGATCCGCCGCCGGTACATAAGCCTCCGGCTGGTAATAGTCATAGTAGGAGACGAAGTACTCGACCGCGTTGTGCGGGAAGAAGCTTTTGAACTCGTGGTAGAGCTGGGCGGCCAGCGTCTTGTTGTGGGCCATGACCAGGGCAGGCCGGTTGGCGGCTTCGATCACTTTGGCGGCGGTGAAGGTCTTGCCCGATCCGGTGACGCCGAGCAGAACCTGATGCTGCTCGCGATCGAAGACGCCGCGGGTGAGCGAGTCGATGGCTTGCGCCTGGTCGCCTTGGGGCTTGTAGTTGCTTACCAGCTTGAAGTCCACACCGCCCATTATAGGGGAGGGGTGAGGGCTGGCCGAGGATGCACCTCTGAGTGGAGGATGCACTTCTGTGTAAATATGCTATTTGGAAGGCAGCACCTGGGAAGTTTGTACTAAGTGATTCACCTTAGACGCTGAGCAAAACTGGCGGTGCGCATGTGCCTGCAATGACGACAGTAACCGCCGTTTTCCAAGGAAAAAGCGCGCCGCAGAAGTTTTAACACTTAGTTAACAGCCGCAGCCCGATTTGGCCGTGTGAATGCAAAATGAGCCGAGGACCTGAGTGCTCAGCCACTTGCAGCGCCTGGGTCGGATCGGCAAGGTGCAGTGCTTATGGAAGAGAAGTTCGGCCACGTAGGACCCCGGGAGCGGCAGATCGTTGAGTTGCTTCTCCAGGGATGTGACAACTCGGAAATCGCTAAAGATCTGAACATCGCCGAGAGAACGGTCAAGGCGCATTTGAACCGCCTGTTTCTGCGTTTCGGAATCAGGGGGGGCATCAAGCGGGTTAAGCTCGCGACTTTATTTTATCGGAGGCAATTATGGTTGGAGAGACAGCAAACCGCCGCGGGCCCAGCGAA
>OCZT010005449.1_pt1 | contig 12692 bp, 3 predicted proteins | sample 1539031 | NCBI WGS metagenome assembly OCZT01 (sample SAMEA3539308, study PRJEB22396) | soil metagenome | biome: tundra; feature: field; material: soil | place: USA | collected 2010-05 | depth 0.15 m | reverse complement strand
ATCCTTGCTCGTCGTGCGTGAGATCCAGCGATAGGACTTTCCCTTTACCGTTTTCCAAGTGCGGAAATAGCAGAGGTATTGCCCCTCAGTCACCGACCAAAAGGCCACATTCTGCGAGTCAAACACCCCGTTCGTGAACACGGCCTGCGCTTGCAAAACGCTCCAGTGTATCCCGTCGGCTGATTGGAACGCGTGCAACCCTGAAACTTGTGTTCCGCCTAGGGCCTTGTATCTTGCCCCAGTCGCCGCCCCTGGGTTCTCATCCCGCAACGGACTGAAATTGTGGGTGTAAGGCGCATTGGTCAAAACGACGTTGTTGTGCCGAGTGCCCATCACTTCAAACAAACTGAGGTCCGGTTTGGTCCAGGTGATGCCGTCCTTCGACTCCGCATAAGCCACCACCGCCTCCGCGCTTCCGTCTCGTCCCGCGACCGGCAGGCCGCGATAATACATGCGATAAACACCGTCGTCCTTGATGACTGTGGCATAGCCGGAATACATGCCTTCCCACGGATTATCAAACTTCACCGCGACTCCCTCGCGAACCGGCTCGTGCAGCCTCAATTCCGCCCCCTTGAGCTGGTCAATCAGAAACCGGTCCACAAACAACTCCCGGTGCGAGCCGAGATCGATAGCGTCATCCGCGCAGGCCAGAAGCGGCAAAATAAAAGCGAGGACAAATCGTTTCACAAAGCTAGTCGATAACGGTTCATCAAGGTTTCAGCGAGGAGGAAACGGGCACGGCCCCTTGGCCGCGCAAGTTTTCTCCGATTTCCAACGCTTGCAGAAACGCTTCCCCGCGCTTGGCGGCCTTGCCCTCCGAATAGGGAAATCCCTGGAAACGAACTTCGACCACGCCATTGCGCGGAGCGATGTTCTTGAAAATGAGATCAACCGCCTTGTTCGTTCCCCCCGCCGTAGCGGTGACATCCAATTCTTGCACAACTTTCTTTCCATTGATCAAAATGTCGAAACAGTTCTTTTGGGTGTCGAGTCCGCGCGTGCCGGCAAAGCCGAGTCGAAGATCGTATTTGCCGGGACCGACCGTGAGATTCACCCAGAATTCGCCGCCATGAATACCGTAGCGGTACAGTTCCGGGTCCGGCGTGCCGGTAATTGTTTCAGCGGCATTTGTCCACCAACTCGCAGCCAGCGTATCAACGCCATGACCGCATCGGGCTGCGACTTCCGTCGCGGGCCGCCACAACCCGCCTTTGCTGTCACGATAATCTTCCCGATTTGTGTAACCGAAAATCATCCGTTGCGGCCCGGTTGGCCCCGTGCCGATTGGAAAACTATCCGCTTTGCTTTCCGTCGAAAACTGCACGGCACTGACATAAATGCGATCCCCCCGCGAATAAGGTTTCCGCTCGCCAAGCGCAACGATTTTCAAGGTGTGCTCACCAGCCTCCAAACCGTTTTTGTAATAAAGGATTTGCGCGGCGCGCGAAGTGGGATTCCAGTAATCAATCGGCATGATTTGTTTTGCGCCGTCCAGGAAGACTTCGGCCCGGCCGCCGAACGGGTCGGCGCGGCTCACCAAACGCACTTGATTGCCATGAAAAATAGCGGTGACGGAGGCGTCTTTTTCGCTGGCGCAAACATCCCCTGTGTCCTTCGACCAATTGCCTTCATAAAGCAACCCGCCGGCGTTGAACGCGGTTTGGGGATCCTGGCCGGTAATGACGATTTTCCTGGCACCGTCGTGACGGATTTGAACGATGGCGTCGCCATTGGACAATTTTCTGACGGTGAAACCGTTGCTTGCCAGATCGCGTCGTAATCGCAGTTTCTTTCCGTCCGCAATGGTGGTTTTGGGAGCGAAGGAAAGCCGGAGAACGTCAATCGTGTCGGCGGGCGCGTCGAAGGTGCTGCAAGAGATTGCGCCAGCGCCATAAATGATGCTCTTCACAACCGCGCTGGAACGCACCAAATGATTTTCGCGATTGGCGCCGAGTTCTTCGGGGAGCCAGCCAATGGAGTTCAGCACCCAGCGTAGCGGCCAGGGATGCGCAATGTTGAACCAGGTGCCGTTGACGATAATGCCGCCGTCGATGTTGTCTTCGCTCACGCCGGTTTCGTGCCCGTCGTAGGTCTGCAAAATCAACTGGCGATAAGCTAGTTCGCGCATCCAATCGTCATTCGCCTCGACGGCGTATTGCGCCATGATCGACCCGTCCATGAGGGGCGCGTACCAAAGCGAACGCTCGCAACAACTGCTGGATTCCGGGTAAGCCCACGCGTCGCTGTAAACGTCGCCGCTCGAACCGGGATTGGCGCTGCTGCGCATGAGAAACTCGGTGAGAATGTTGCGTGCGTCATTGCGCCAGTGTGGAAATCTTTTTTTGTGGGTGATCAAATAGGAGGCAACGTCGGCGGTGGTGGAGCAATTCTGGACCGCGTTGCGCCAGTCCCAGAAGTAGTAGGCCCAGGTGTCGTCTGCCGTCCAGCGTGGCAATAGTTTTTCATTGAGATAACGGAGACCGGCGTCACGCGCGGCGACAATTCTTCCATCGTTCCCGGTGTAGCCGATGCGAAGCAGCTCATCCAGAAACGCCAAAATCATGGTCACACCCCCAGTCTGTTTGTTGACGCCCGGCCAGGCAACATCTTCCGGATTGGCATAGCGCGGCCAAGGGTCGGAGTTCGGGTCCAAATTACAATGTTCGGCGAGCAAATCACCCCAGTGTTTGGCCGCATCGAGCCAGCGTTGGTTCTCGGTGACTTGATAAGCGCGCAGCAATCCTCTTCCCATATCAGCGCAAATATCGAGTTGGATCATGCCGTACGGGTCAGCATTTCCATAGGGGACTCCTTTGGTCGGCACGCTGATGGGAAATTGTGGCCACGGGTGATTCGCTGGTGTCTGCGCATGGTCGAGCAAATAGTCGCCCAGGTAAGTCAGGTGCGCAATGGCGGCAGGATCACCGGAGGAACGATAATAATCCACCATGCCATTGAGCACGCTGGTGTAGCGCTGGCCGAGATCGCCATTCATCCAATCGCCGGGATTCTGCGGAGTGATGACGCCGTTGGAAGAAATACTCCATTTGCTGGTGAACAGATAATCAGGATACGCGGCAATGGCATTGTTGGTGGTCGTCCACGGATAGCGTTTTAACGTCTCGGCTGCGACGCGAACGCGGAAATCACATTGGCCGTTGAGCTGCCTATACCACGGCGCTATGACACCATTCTTATCCAGAACTGCATCGTGACCATAGTAACGTGGTAGCGTTGTGGCGGCTGACCCCGGGACGCAGGACAAACACAAGACCGAGGCCGAAAGCAGCGTGGCAATGTTGGCAGTTGTTATTGAACTATTCCGGCCATTGCAGATTTGCATATTTCTTGCCAAACAGCTTAGTCAAACGAAACCGATCACGCCACCTTGCTGATCAACGCGATTCGCCAGGCTTTTTTCCATCTGCGCGATGTTGCCTCTTCCGCCCCGTGGTCCCCGTAGTCCCTGGTCCTGCAGTCCCTTCGTCCCTTGGTCCGTAACCTCGTAGTCCCATCGTCCAGTGATCTCGCCGTCTTGCGGTCCCATTTCAACTTTCTGCTTTCCCAATTTCAGCATTTCAGCATCTCCCTCCTTTAGCCTCCCCGACTTTAGACTTTAGACTTTATACTTTGGACTTCGGACTTCGGACTTCGGACTTCGGACTTCGGACTTTGGACTTTGGACGTTGGACTTCAGACATCCCCTCCTGTTTGTGGCCAGAAGTAAACGACCCACGATGCGCACAGTTCCAGTTCCAACCTCCGGTTTGACCCGTTTCCTGACGGCCCCGGGCGAAATCCTCGCTTTCCTTGAGCAGCAGGCTGCGCTGCGCCAGCCGGTCAAGCTGTTGCTCGCCCGTCAGCTCGCGCGGGGAGACGCCTTCCAGCGCCCGCAACGCGGATTGCCTTTCGCGCTCTCGCTTCTTCTGAAAGTCCAGCGTCAGGCGGCCCAGTTTGCCTTCGCCGTCACGCAGTCCGGCGCAGATGGTGGAAAATGTGGGGTTGTCGTGGAGCAGGGTCTCAAAGTACCGGGCGAGCAGCCCTTCAAATTGTTTCGCACTCCGGGTCATGGCATTAGCAACGCACAAAAAGGCGGCGCTTGCACGCGCGAATTGGAGTTCCCGGTAAAACCAATCACCCGCCAGACCCGTTCCCGCTCTCCCAAGCGGCCCATATCCATGTCTCATACAAGCAGCAGCCCAATACCCGGGCATTCATCCGGGAGCGAGCGTCGATTGAGCAGGGAGGCACGGTGATGGTCTCTTGAGTAGCCCTTGGGTCTCCCGAGGGTCGCTCGGAGGGCATCCTGATTGCTCCTGCCCGGATTTCCCCGGCGCCGCGGCGTCTCCATCTGCCGCCACCCTGATTCTGACCGCATCGACTTGGCTGCTATGGGACTAGTAGTCGTTTGTTGTGGCGTGTTCTGGATATAAGCCAATAGAACACGTCTCATAAACTATCCTTTACAAGGCTTCAGGCTGTGCTACGGTCTCACTAAGTTTACCGGCTAGCGCCATTGTGCCGGGAAACTCACAGGTCGGCTCGCGGACTTTTTGCGAGGGGGAGCCGGCTGGATTCGAGACTGCACCGAATACGATTGAAAGTTATGAGCCGGATTTGTTCTTATTGCATGGGGTGGTTGAAGCAACCGCTGAAGGGTGCCTCCCAATCCTCCTCGATCCTCCCCCGGTTGATTTTGGCGGCGGGCTCGCTGGTGATCCAAACACATGCCGGCACAATCACTTGGACCAACAATGCTGCCGGGAACTGGAACGTCCCCGCCAACTGGTCGCCGAACCAGGTGCCCGGCGCAGGGGACACTGCCGTGCTGGCGAACGGTCAAGCCGTGACCGTCACCGCCCCGGCGACGGTTGGAAGTTTTAACTTCTCCAGCGGAACCCTGAAAGGCAGCGGTCCGCTCACCGTGAACGGGACAATGAACTGGACCGGGGGCGACTTGAGCAGCGCATTAACCCTGGGTGCTGCTGGGTCGCTGACCATCTCCAATACCGTTTCCATGAGCTCTCAAGCCACTGGTGGCACATTGACGAACTACGGCACTGTCATTTGGGCCGGAACCCCTCTGTACGGCTATGGTGGGTCAATCTACAACGGAGGCCTCTGGCAATGTGTTGGCGATAACAACCTCAGCGTCCAGAGCGGCATCAATACATTCATTAACGCAGGGACGTTCCAAAAAGTCTCAGGAACGGGAACGACAACTATGGGCTGGTCATTTACTGGATCAGGCTCCCTTAACACCACAAGCGGACGCATCAATTTTGGCACCTGGGGGGGGAGCCCCGTAATTAGCGGAACCGCAAACCTCTCCTTTTCGTCTTTTCAAGGGGCGTTGACCGTGGTCTCAAACGGAATCCTGAATTGGGTCAGCGGCGACCTGAGCGGGTCAATGACCGTAAGTGTGGGTGGAACGCTGACCATCTCCAATAGTGTTTCCATGAGCTCTTACGTCGCTGGCGGCACATTGACGAACTACGGCACTGTCATTTGGGCCGGGAGTCCTCTGTACGGATATGGCGGGTCGGTGATCTACAACGGCGGCCTTTGGCAATGTATCGGCGACAACACCCTCAGCCTCCAAAGCGGCGTCAATACATTCATTAACGCAGGAACGTTCCAAAAAGTCTCAGGAACGGGAACGACAACCATGGGCTGGGCTTTCAACACCAGCGGCACGCTCAACACCGGAACTGGCCCATTCAGCGTTGCTACCTGGGTCGGAAACAACACCTTGAACGGCACGGCCAGGCTTACCTTTGCCAGGCTGAGCACGCCGTTGACGGTCAGCAGCAACTCAGTCATGGACTGGATCAGCGGTGACATTGGTCCCGGTCCCCTCACGATCGCAGCGGGCGGGATTCTGACCATCTCCAACAGTGTCTCCATGAGCTCTTACGTCACTGGGGGCACGTTGACGAACTACGGCACTGTCATTTGGGCCGGGAGTTCTCTCTACGGATATGGCGGGTCGGTGATCTACAACGGCGGCCTCTGGCAATGTGTCGGCGATAACAACCTCAGCTCCCAAACCGGCACCAATACATTCATTAACACGGGGACGTTCCAAAAAGTCTCGGGAACGGGAACGGCGACCATAGGCTGGGCGTTCCAGACAATCGGCACGGTTGAAACGCTAGTCGGGACCTTGTCGATGAACAACTTGACCGGGAACAGCATATTGCACGGCACAATTAGTACGTCGGGCTCGCTTGGCGCTCCGGGTACTCTGGTGACAGTGGCAAGCAATGCGGTAGTAACCTGCTTGTCGGCAACGCTCGACGGCTCTCTGACGGTGAACCCGGGCGGGACATTGAACTGGTCATCGGGAACGCTCAACGGCTCCCTGACGGTGAACCCAGGCGGGAGGTTGAACCTGACTAACAGCAATGGGGCTTACAGTTTTTACGGAGTAATCACGAACTACGGGACGGTGATTTGTGGCAACACCCCTGGCTACACGATCACCGGCTACAACAATGCGGCGATCTACAACTACGGACTCTGGCAGGCGATAGCGGACTATCCCTCGTTCAACTCCAGCGGCGGGCAGACCAACTTGTTCCTGAACGCCGGGACATTCCGCAAGACCGGCGGTACGGGCTCAACCACGATCAACTGGGGTTTCACCTCCACTGGCATTATAGACATTCAAAGCGGCGCTTTGAGTGTTGGGAATTGGGTTGGGAACAGCATCTTGACCGGCACGGTGACCTTGACTTCCAGCACGCTGGCCAGCGCGGGCGCGACGCTGACCGTGGCCAGCAACGCAGTAGTAACCTGGCCATCGGGAACGTTCGACGGCTCACTGACGGTTAACCCAGGCGGGAGGTTGAACCTGACGAACAGCAATGGGGCTTACAGTTTTTATGGAGTGCTGACGAACTACGGGACGGTGATTTGTGGCAACACCCCTGGCTACACGATCACCGGCTACAACAATGCGGCGATCTACAACTACGGACTCTGGCAGGCGATAGCGGACTATCCCTCGTTCAACTCCAGCGGCGGGCAGACCAACTTGTTCCTGAACGCCGGGACATTCCGCAAGACCGGCGGTACGGGCTCAACCACGATCAACTGGGGTTTCACCTCCACTGGCATTATAGACATTCAAAGCGGCGCTTTGAGTGTTGGGAATTGGGTTGGGAACAGCATCTTGACCGGCACGGTGACCTTGACTTCCAGCACGCTGGCCAGCGCGGGCGCGACGCTGACCGTGGCCAGCAACGCAGTAGTAACCTGGCCATCGGGAACGTTCGACGGCTCACTGACGGTTAACCCAGGCGGGAGGTTGAACCTGACGAACAGCAATGGGGCTTACAGTTTTTATGGAGTGCTGACGAACTACGGGACGGTGATTTGTGGCAACACCCCTGGCTACACGATCACCGGCTACAACAATGCGGCGATCTACAACTACGGACTCTGGCAGGCGATAGCGGACTATCCCTCGTTCAACTCCAGCGGCGGGCAGACCAACTTGTTCCTGAACGCCGGGACATTCCGCAAAACCGGCGGCACAGGCACAACCAGCATGGGCTGGCCGTTCACCACCACAGGGACGACTGAGGTTCAAACGGGCACGCTTTCGTTGGGGAACTTAGCGCTTCAATCCGCAGGACTCACATGGCTCGACGGCGGCAAGCTTTCTTTCAGTCAACCTTTCCAACTGCTCGGCGGTGCTCTCATCGGGACGAATACGATCACCGGCACAATTACCAACAGCAGCGTTGTCAGCCCGGGCGCGTCGCCGGGATTGCTGACGATCACGGGAAACTACATCCAGACGCCGGCAGGCCGGTTGGACATCGAACTCGGCGGCACCAACGTCGGCTCGCAGTATGATCGCCTCGCCATCAGCGGCAGCGCCACCCTGGCCGGGACGATGAACGTGATTCTGGATGATCCTTACGTGCCGGCGGTGAGCAACACGTTTCGGGTGATGACCTATGGCTCGTTCAGCGGCGCGTTTGGCAGCATCAACGGCCTGAGCCTGTCCTCGAATCTGTTGTTGCAGGCCACCTACCTGGCCACCGCCCTGGATCTGGCCACGATTCAAAACACCAACCAGACGGTGACCGCGCCGTCCATCGTCTCGCAACCTGCCAGCCAGACCATCATCAACGGCCAGACGGCGAGCTTCGCGGTAACAGTCGCAGGCACGCGACCGGTGGCCTACCAATGGCGATTCAATGGGACGAATCTTCCCGCCGCAACGAGTTCAAGCCTGACGCTAGTCAACACGCAGACCAATCAATCGGGCAGCTACTACGTGATTGCCACCAACTCCGGTGGGGCGGCTACGAGTTCGGTGGCGACGCTGACGGTCCAGCCGGTGGCCGACTTGGTCATCGCCGACATCACCAATCCGACGAATGGGCTGGCCGGACAGCCCATTTCCATCACCTGGCGCACGCTCAATCAAGGGAGCCAGTCCGCCCTCAGTCCCTGGGCCGAGGCCGTGACGCTTTCCACCAACGCGAGCGGCACACCGCAAATCACGGTGGCCACCTTCACCTATCACAACGACCTTGCCTCCGGCCAATCCATCATCCGCACCCAAAGCGTCATTTCCCCGCCGGGCCTCGACGGGACCTATTATGTCGTCGTCACCGCCGATAGCGCCAACCAAGTAGTCGAACAGGCCAACGAGAATAACAACACCACCGTAGGCACGACCCCCTTGCGGCTGCGCTCGCCGGACCTGCAACCGGTCGCCCTCTCGACTTCCCCCGCTTCCGCCCAGTTCGGCCAGACCATCCCGCTCTCGTGGAGTGTCACCAACTCCGGTTCCGGCCCGGCCCAGGTTGCCTGGAACGACGCGGTCTATCTTAGCCCAGCCACCAACTCTCTGGCCGGCGCCACCCTGCTGGCGACGGCGCCCGCGACCGCCGTGCCTTTGGCGGCGGGCAACTCGCTGTCCAACGGCGTCAGCCTGGTGCTGCCGCTTTCCTCGGAATCCGCGCCGGGCGCATACTATCTGGTGGTCTCGGCCGATACGGGCAACGCCGTCGCCGAATCCAAGGAAACCAACAATCTGGCCAGCCGGCCCATCACGCTTTCGCTGCCGCCGCTGCCGGACCTGGCGGTGACAAACGTTCTCGCTCCCACTCAGGCGCTCGCCGGCGTGCCCTTTACCCTGCGATGGACGGTGACCAATGCCGGCACGGCGGATTTGATCGCCGGCGCGTGGACCGAGGAGGTGGCTGTATCCAATGCTGTTGCCGAGGCGACTTTGGCCGACTTCCGTTTCACCAATACGCTGCATGTGGGCGAGGCCATCGTGCGCACCCAGCAGGTCACGCTGCCGTTCTGGCTGCCGGCCGGCGGCTACCAGGTCAGCGTCACGGCGGACGCGTTCGGTGAGCTCGTGGAAGCAGTCCAGTCCAACAACACCGGCTGGGCGACCAACGCCTTGACCCTTCCGGCCCAGCTCACGTTGGCGTTGGAATACGATTCCGTCAGCGAAGGCAGCCCGGCCTTCACTGGGACAGTCGAGCGAAATAGCTCTTATGCGCAAAGCCTCACCGTGATGCTCACCAACAGCCGCCCGGACAAGCTGACGGTGCCCAGCCAGGTGGTCATCCCCGCTGGCTGGAGTTATACCTCCTTTACGCTGACGCCCCTCCACAACAGCATTGTGGATGGCGACCAGTTGGTGACCATCGGCGCCAACGCCACCAACTACGCAGGCGCTACCTCCCAGGTGACGGTCACCGACATTGACGTGCCCGCCCTCGCGCTGAACTTTACCCCCCCGACTGTATCCAAGGGCCAGAGCGTCAGCGCGACCGTCTCGCGATCTGTAGCGGCGCCGGCCCTCACCGTGCTCCTGTCAAGTTCGAGCGCTTCGCATCTAAGCGTGCCGGCCTCTGTCATTATCCCGTCGAACCAACTGAGCGTTTCCTTCACGGCGGTGGCGGTGGACAACGGGCTCCTCGAGGGCACGGTGACCAATCAGGTCACCGCCTCAGCGACCGGCTACTCTCCTGCCACGGCAAGCCTGGCAGTGCTGGATGCGGATTTGCCGTCGGTCACCCTCACGCTGGCCTCAACCAACATCAGCGAAGGGGCGGGGCCGCAAGCTACGATGGGCACGGTCACGCGCTTCCCGGTCTCGGCCTACCCGATGGTCGTGGACCTGTTCTCGAGCAACCCCAACAAAGCGCTGGTGCCGGCCACGGCGGTCATTCCGGGCGGCCTGGCCTCGGTCTCGTTCCCGGTAGCAGCAGTGAACAACACGATTGTGGATGGTGACCAGGTGGTGCAGTTGCGGGTGTTCATCCGCGCCACGGGATTCAACGGCGACATCGCCGAAGGGACCGGGGCGAGCCTGCTGGTGACGGATGACGACGGGCCGTCCCTGGGTCTTGTCCTGAGCCACGACGTGGCCGCGGAAGGCGCGGTCCTGACGGCAACCGTCACGCGCAACACCACCACCAACAACCCGCTGGTCGTAAACCTGGGCAGCAGCCGGACCGACAAAGCGACCGTGCCCGTCTCCGTAACCGTCCCCGCCGGGACAAGCAGCGCCACGTTCAATGTGACAGCCCTGACGAATGCGATTGCGGACGGCAACCAATCCGTAGTTGTGACCGCCACTGCTACGGGCTTTTCCAGCGCCGCGGCCAGCTTTGTCGTGTCCGACCTGAACCTGCCGGACCTGGCCGTCACACAGTTGATCACCCTCATCAACGGGGTGACGGACGCCTATTTCTCGCTGACTTATCGCGTTGAGAACCAGGGCTTCCTCGACAGCGGTTCGAATGTCGTAACGCGGTTCTTTCTGAGCAGCGACCCGGTGGCGGGGAACGACACCTTGCTGGGAGATGCCACCGTTCCCGGCACGCTGCCGCCGGGACAGTCGTTTGTGCAGACGCTCCAGTTCCGCCTGCCGTCGGCGGCAGGGCAATATTGGGTGGTGGCCACCGCGGACCCGGACAACAAAATCAGCGAGTTGCGGGAGGACAACAATACCCGGGTAAGCGTGCTCCCCATTGCCGTGCAGTCGGCCTACACGGCCACCTTGCAGGCGTCGGTGATTACAGCCATCGTGCCAACCAACGTGGTCCTGAGCGGCATCGCCACGTTGCGCAGCGGCGGGCCTGCGCAGTATGTGCCGGTGAACATTCATGTGTTCCTGCGCGGCACCGACCGCATGATTCAGGCCATCACGGATGCAACCGGCCATTTCTCAACTGTCTTCACCCCGCTGCCGAACGAGGCGGGCAGCTACCTCGCCGGCGCGGCCCATCCCGGCGATGCAACCGCACCGGCCCAGGCCGCATTCACACTGCTGGGGCTGACGCTTTCGCCCCCCGCGGCCCCGCAGATCGTGATCGCGGGTTCGAGCATTACCGGCGCCGTGGATGTGGTTAACCTGGGCGACACGCCGCTGACGAGCCTGGCCGGGAGCGTGGTTGCCGCTTCGGGGAACCTGTCCGTCGGGCTAAGCTTCTCGACGAACCGGGTCGAGGCGCAGGGAACGGTCCGTCTCAATTATACCATCACCGCCAATGATGCCAGCCAGCCCCAGGCCATGGTGCAACTGCACGTGACCAGCGGCGAAGGTCCGGTGGCCGATACCAGCTTCGGTGTCTCAGTTTGGCCGCTGCATTCTCAGTTGGCGGCCATACCCGGCTCGCTCAACGCAGCCATGGCGCTCGGCGCCCAAAAGCAGGTCCAGTTCAGCATCGTTAATCAGGGTGGCGTCGCGTCCGGGCCGGTGATGGTCTCGCTGCCGGCATTGTCCTGGCTGAGCCTAGCCACCACAACCCCACTGCCTTCCCTGGCGCCCGGCGCCTCCAACGAGGTCACCCTCCTGTTGACGCCGGACACCAATGTCGTGCTCGGCCTTTATTCCGGCTCGCTGGTGGTCGCCGCATCCGACTCATCCGTGAGGGTGCCGTTCACATTTACCGCCATGACCGAGGCGCGTGGCGGCCTCCGGGTCACGGCGCAGGATGAATTCACCTTTTACGCCACTGGCGCGCCCAACGTCACCAACGCACAAGTGGTGGTCACCGACCCAGTCAGCCAGGAAGTGGTCATCAAGGGCGCGACGGATACCAACGGACAGTTCTACGTCGGCCAATTGCCGGAAGCGTATTACAACGTCTCCATCACTGCTACGCAGCACACCTCCTATCAAGGCACGGTCCGCGTGCGCGGCGGCATCACCAACGACCTCGCCGCCTTCCTGTCGCGGCAGGTTGTGCAATACACCTGGACCGTGGTGCCCACGACCATTGAAGACCGGACGCGCATTACCATTCTCACCACCTTCGAGACCTTTGTGCCGGTGCCCGTGGTGACCATCGATCCGCCGCTGGTGGATTTGGCCGACTACGGCACCAACGGCGGGCAGGTGATCCTGACCGTGCGGAATCATGGTCAGGTGGCCGCGAAAGGATTCAAATTCATTCCGGTGACTCACACCAATTGGATCATACGCCCGCTCATTCCCGAGCCGGGGGACATTCCACCGGGCGGCGCCATTCCCATCCCGGTCACGCTGCAGCCCACCCACCCAGGCGGCAACCCGACCGGCGCGCCGGGTGCGCCTTGCGGCGCCACGCTCATGGGGACATGGCATCTTGAGTGCGGCGAGGTCGTCCGCGATAGATCGGAAGAGCACACGTCTGAACTCCAGTCACGCCAATATCTCG
>OCZT010005447.1_pt1 | contig 12696 bp, 10 predicted proteins | sample 1539031 | NCBI WGS metagenome assembly OCZT01 (sample SAMEA3539308, study PRJEB22396) | soil metagenome | biome: tundra; feature: field; material: soil | place: USA | collected 2010-05 | depth 0.15 m | reverse complement strand
CTCGGCAGCCGGCTTTGGCACTGCTTGCTCCTCATCACCGGTTCGTACATACAAGCAATCCAGCTAGATCGCCACGGCGCGCTTTGCGCATCTCGCGATGACACGCCGACTTAGGCCGTCGCAGGGAGGGCTGCGGAAAAAATGATGACAGGCGCGCCCCCAGGCCTGATGCTGGAACCACCATGCTCACTCCGGCCCAAGTCGCTGAATTCGAGTCCCAAGGCTACCTGCGCGGCGCGAAAATGCTCGCGGACGCGCAGGTCGAGGAACTCCGCGCGGAAATTGACCGCGTGATCGACCAGCGGGAGCGCAAGGACATCCCCCAGCCGGTGCTTTGCCACAATTTCACGCACAACGACGCCACGCCGCTCTGGCAGATCGTCAACATCTGGGAGGCGAGCCCGGCCTTTGCGCAGCTCATCCAGCACCCGGTGATCGGCGAGGAAATGGCCCAGCTGACAGGCGCGACGGCGCTGAGGATCTGGCACGACCAGATCCAATACAAGCCGGCCGCCACGGGCGGGATCAATATGTGGCATCAGGACGCGCCGCTCTGGCCCATCCTCGCCCCGATGACCGAAGTGACGGCCTGGGTCGCGCTCGATGATGTCGACGTGGACAACGGCTGCATGAGCATGGTCCCCGGCTCCCATCTCTGGGGCGACCAGATCAAGGTGTTGCAGCAGTGGAAGGACTACGTCGCGGACGTGCCGAAGAAATTCGCCGGTCACAAGGTCACCGTGCGCACCTGCCCGGTGAAGAAGGGCGAGGTGCACTATCACCACTCGCTGACCTGGCACGGCTCGCACCCCAACACGAGCGGCCGAAAACGCCGCGCGATCGCGCTGCACTACATGACCGGCGACACGCGCTACGTGCAGTCCGGCGAGCACTGCATGAAGCAGTTCGTCGAAGTCGCCAACGGCGAGGTGATGAAGGGAAAACACTTCCCGCTGGTCTGGAGCCGGAACTGAGATCCCGTCATAGCGGCGATGAGGCATCGACAGGAACCAGGGCGCCCGCGATCCTGCCGTCATGCGGTTGTTGATCATCGGCGGCGGGGTTTTCCTGGGGCCAGCGCTGGTGCAATCGGCGCGGGCGCGTGGACACGAGATCACGTTGTTCAACCATGGGGTGTCGTCGGCTGGGACGGAGCCCGGCATCACGCGGCTGATGGGCGACCGGAACAGCGATTTGTCGGCGCTGGAGGGGGTGGGGCGCGGCATGATGTGCCGCCGAAGCCGCCGCCGGGCAAGGCGCAAGTGCGGCGATCTCAGGTGCGACGAGGCGCGGCGTGATCCGGGCTTTGGTGCGGCGTGTGAGCCAACTCCAACTTCATGCCGTCCGGATCCTGAAACCACACCGCGTAATAGCCACGGCTATAATTCATCTCGCAAGGCGCATCTAGGATGGTGGCGCGGTGCTTCTTCAGCAGTCGGTGAAGGTCATCCACTTGTTTGCGGCTTTCTGCATCCCAGGCCAGATGACTGAAGCCTGGGGCTTCGCAGTCGTAGCTTTTGCCTTGGCCGGCTTTGCGGGTGCGCAGGAGGATCAGATCCCCGATGCCATGCAATTTTCGATACAAGATGGCGCCCCCCCTGCGGGAGTGTTTGTAGTAGCCAAGAAAGGTGCAGACCGGATCGTAGAATGTTTCTGATCGATCGAGGTCGGTCACGTGCAGTGCAAGGTGATTGATTGAAGCCATGTTTGGTGGGGTTAAAAAGCCAAGCGGTGTATTTATCGGTGCTTCGGCTGCACCGGGACAAGAAGGTCTAATTCGCATTTTTCTCCGCCATCACCGAAACGGTCATCATAGCGCTCCAACTCCGGACCTTCGACGTGTTGGTAGTCCGAGCGCGGCAGCCAGGCACCGAAGATGTAATTGATCGTTTCATTCAACCGTCCGATAGGCCCGCGATGAGTGAAGTGAGCGTAGGTGCAGACAGGGATGCGCCAGACGGTCATGCCGGCGGGCGGCTGGGCGTCGAGGGCGACGCTGGTGCTGACGAGATAAACCATTTCATCCTCGTGCGTGCGTTGCCCGGCCGGGACGCAATCGCAGGCGCCGTAGCTGAAACAGTCCAATCGCGACGGCAGCTCGGCCCAGCGGGAGCCGAAGCGTTTGAAGAGCGGCGGGATGAGCTTCAGGTTGTTCGCGTCGGGCGACATGGCACAAATGAAACGGGTTTCCAAGCCCAGCAGGGTCATCGCAGGCAGGCGGATGATTTGGGGTTCCATGGTAATGCGTGAAAGGTGCTTCAGGTTTTCGCCGGCGAGGGGTGGCCGGGGGTTGACCCACGGGATGCGGTGATTGCGGCGGAATTCCGCCGGCGTAAAATGGAACACGGCCTTGAAGGCGCGGGTGAACGCCTCGTGGGACTCGAACTGATAGTCCAAGGCGATATCGAGGATGCGGCGCGAGGAGGCGCGCAATTCCAGCGCGGCGGCCGTGAGCCGGCGGCGGCGCACATAGCTGCCGATGGGCTCGCCGGCGAGTGCGGCGAAGATGCGCTGAAAGTGCCAAAGCGAGAAGCCGGCCCGGCGGGCGATGGCCTCGAGGCGGAGCGGTTCGCGGAGGTTGGCCTCGATGTGGTCGAGGGCACGGTGCACGGCGGCCAGGTAGGAATCCATGTTTTCAACCGGACTACCCTACCAAAGGGTGAAGGCCGGCCGCTTGATGTTTTGTGCGAAAGTGCAGCGCTGTCAGCTTTTGTGTGCCACCCAGAAGCGGCACTCGTCGGAGAAGGCGAGGACGGCGGCGGATTCCTTGGCGAGTTCGCGGCGCATGGCGTCGAACGTGGGCGTCCAGCCGGTGGCGGCGAGATCCTCGAGGATCTCTTTGCGATTGGGCAGGTGCATGAAGGTGCGGCCAGTGCCGGCTTCCTCGAAGTAGCGGTCGCCGAATTCGAGCAGCCGCGGATCCTGTCCGCCGCGCTTCCAGCGGCCGGCCTCGAGCCGCCACATCGCGCGCCCGGTGGGCGACCCATCGCGATCGTGCGTCGTGAAGAGCAGCGGTGCGCCGGGCCGGCAGACCCGGTGCAGCTCGCGCAGGGCGGCGCGGCGGTGCTCGCGTCCGGGGATCTGCATCAGCCCGTTGAACATGAAGAGCGCGCCGGAAAACTGAATGTCACTTAATACGTGACATTGATTCAGCGCGGTGGCGTCGGCGTGGAGGAACTTGATGGACTCGGCCTGGCGCTCGGCGGCGAGGCTCTGGGCTTGGTCCACCAGCTCCTCAGCGAAATCGAAGGCAGTGAGCTGGTGGTAGCCCAGCTGCCAGAGGCCGAGCGTCACGCGTCCCGCGCCGCAACCCGCTTCGAGCAGGGGCGCGTGATGGTCGGGGAAGAAGCGCTCGATCAGGACACGCTCGGACTCCCAGAGACCCAGCTCGTGCGCGGCGCGCGTGTAGTGCACGACGGCGAGCAGGTCGTTGAAGTCGGCGCGAACCGTGGCGGGCGTTATTTTTTTCGTTTCCACGCGGCGATGAACATGCCGTTGGCGTTGAGGTCCTGCGGCCAGAGGAAGACAGAGGTCAGGGATGAGAGGTCAGAGGTCAGGGGGGCCGGGGCTTGGGTGCTGACCGCTGGTTTCTGACTTCTAGTTGCTGAGAAAACCGGAACCGGCTCGAACTCGGGGTGCGCGGTGGCGAACGCGCCGGCCACGGCGGTCGTCTCGCTGCGCGTGAGCGTGCAGACCGAGTAAATCAGCCGGCCGCCGGGCTTGAGCGAGCCGGCGACGGTGTCGAGCAGCGCGCGTTGCGTCGCTGCGAGCTCGCGCACATCGTTGAGCGTGGTAGCCCAGCGGGCGTGCGGATTGCGCTGCCAGGTGCCGATGCCGCTGCATGGGGCGTCGACCAGAATGCCGTCGAATTTGGTCTTGGTGGGGAGTTTGGTTGAGCCGTCCCAGAGCGCGGTGCGGTAATTGAATAATTTCGCGCGGCCGGCGCGGCGTTTGAGCGTGTCGAGGCGCTTGGGATGTCGATCGGTGGCCCAGATGAGCCCCTTGTTCGCCATGAGGTCGGCGAGGTGCAGGGTCTTGCCGCCCTCGCCGGCGCAGGCGTCCCACCACGTTTCGCCGGGCTGGGGCGCAGCGGCGAGGCCGACCAGCTGGGAGGCGAGGTCCTGGATTTCGAATTCGCCCGAGGCGAACTGTGCGGTGCGGAAGAGATCCTGGGTGCCGGTGAAGCGGAGGGCATCAGGGGCGCGGTCCGTGCGCTCGCACGCGAACAATGATTTCGCGAGGGCGTCGGCGGTGCCGGGTCGGGCACGCAGCCAGAGCGCGGGGTCGCGTTGGAGCTGGCGGAGATAGTCGGCTTTCGGTGAGGACTTCACCTTCGGCAAGGCGTCCTCCTTCGATGAAGCTATGGAGGACGGGCTGGCCACCGACTCGTTTGGAAAATCCACTTCTGTCCACAGCCAGCCCGGGACGGCGAGCGCAGCGAGGGTTTCGGCTTTGATTGATTTCGGGTCGGCGGTGAAGCGCTCATGCAGGGTGAGCGCGTGGGCGAGGCGTTTCTGCGGGGGAGTCTTGGGATCGAGCCACGACAGCCAGCGAAAATAGACAAAGACCGTATGGCTGATCTCCCGTTTCGCCGGCGGCTGGAGGTAACGGTGCGACTCAAAGTAGAAGCGCAGCGCCAAGTCCGCCCGCTGGTCCGCCGAGATGGAAGCGAGGACCTGCGCGGCATAATTGAGCGTGGCTTGGTCGGGCATGAGTGGCATCACGAAGAACCCGAAGGGCGCGAAGCACAAACCTAGTTTGTCAGTGAGTGGCACGGGTCTCCCGACCCGTGTCGGCGTAATCGCTCTATTGGAGAACCTCAGTGCTCACCCCAGGTTCTTCCTCATTCATCATGGGTCGGGAGACCCGTGCCACTCGTGCTCAGCCGCGCTTCGACCAGCGGCGGTCCTGCTTCAGCTCGAGGCGCTTGGTCTCGAGTTGCACGCCGGCCACGGCGGGGTGGGCGCGCAGCTGCTGGAAGACGGCGGCGGTGAGCTTCCAGCCGAGGGCGGCACTGGCCTCGGCGACGGGCGCGGCGCGGTCGTCGAACACGAACGCGAATTCCATCCGCGTGTCGCCGGATTGCTGGTTGATGGTGTCGCGCAGCAGGCGAAAAAACGCGGGCAATTCCGGATGCGCCGGGTGCAAAAGCCAGGTGACCTTGCGCACGATGCCTGTGACGAAACCGTCGAGCGGGTAGCACTCCTTGATGTTGATGCGCGTGCCGTCATTGCCGCCGATGATGTTGCCTTGGACCAGGACGGGCGTCTCGGGCAGGAGATTGCCCGCGTAGGCCGCATAGGCGTCGGCAAACATGTTGAGCGCGAGCGAGGCGCGCTTGGTGGCGAGCGTGAAGGCCGCCCACGGGCGATTGTCCTTCTTCGAGAGTTTTTTCGTGATATTGGAGGCGATGCCGCAGAGGCGAAACTCGGACCGGTCGCCCAGGCGCAGCAGCTCGTCCTCGGGGAAGGTGTTGATGGCGTCGGCCAGCCCCGCGTAGACGTTCATCGGGTGGCCGGAGACGTAGAAGCCGAGCAATTCCTTCTCGAATTGCAGCCGTTCGGCGGAGAGGAAGTCGCCGGCGGTGTCGTGCACGGTGACGCCGCGCGGCGCCGGCGCCGCGCCTCCATTTTTGGGAGCCTCTTCGGCGAGGATGTCGAGGAAGCTGTGCTGGCCGGCGGCCTTGTCGCGGGCGGAGGCGGCCACGCCGGACATCGCGGCATCAATGCCGTCGAAGAGCGCCTTGCGCGAGGCGCCGCTGAAATCGAAGGCACCGGTCTTCACGAGGTGTTCCAGCACGCGCTTGTTGAGGGCGCGGGCGTCCACGCGGGAGACGAAATCCTCGAAATCATGGAACGGCCCGTTCTTCGTGCGTTCCTCGATGATCTTCTGCGCCGCCTGTTCGCCGACGCCCTTGATGCCGGCGAGACCGAAACGAATCGAGCCGCCGACGCTGCTGCGCGGCGGAATGCCGGCCGGCGAATGACCAATGTCCAATGACGAATGACTAATGTCAGACGCAGTACCATTTGCGGTGGGATTGCCATTGGACATTAGGCCTTGGTCATTGGTCATTTGGCCTTGGCCACTGGGCATTGGCCGGATCACCGGCGTAAACATTTCCCGCGACTCATTGATATCCGGCCCCATTACCTGCAGGCCCATCGCCTCGCATTCGGCGATGTAGTGCGCGACCTTTTCCGAATTGCCTAGTTCCGTGCTGAGGACTGCCGCCATGAACTGGACGGGGTAGTTGGCCTTGAGGTAGCCGGTCTGGTAGCTGAGCACGGCATAAGCGGCGGCGTGGGCCTTGGGGAAGCCATAGCCGGCGAATTTGTTGAGGATGTCGAAGATCGAGTTGGCCGTGGCTTCGTCGATATTATTCACGCGCTTGGCGCCCGCGACGAATTTGTCGCGCTCCTTGGCCATCGCAACGGCGTCCTTCTTGCCCATCGCGCGCCGCAGGATGTCGGCGCCGCCGAGGGTGTAGCCGGCGATGATCTTCGCGGCCTCCATGACCTGCTCCTGGTAGACCATCACGCCGTAGGTCTCGTGGCAGACCTCCTCGAGGAGTTTGTGGGGGAAACGCACCGTGCTCGGGTCCTTTTTGCCGCGCACATAGTCGGGAATCCACTCCATCGGGCCCGGCCGGTAGAGCGCGATGAGGGCGACGATCTCGTCGATGGTCGACAGGCTGATCTGCCGGCAGAGCGCCTGCATACCGCCGGACTCCAGCTGGAACACGCCGGTGGTGCGGCCGGTGTTGAGCAGCGCGTAGGTCTTCGGGTCGTCGAAGCCGACCGCGTCGAGGTCGAACTTCGGGTCCACCGTGCGATGAATGTTATCGAGGGCGTCGACGATGACGGTGAGGGTCTTGAGCCCGAGAAAATCCATCTTCAGGAGCCCCAGCTTCGTCACGGCGTTCATGTCATACTGCACGGTGACGTCGCCCTCCTGCTCGGTGAGCGGGACGAATTCCTCGAGCGGGCGGTCAGTGATGATGATGCCGGCGGCGTGCTTGCCGGTGTTGCGCACCATGCCCTCGAGCACGAGCGCCTGGTCCCAGATTTTCCTCGTGGCGGGGTTCTTCTCGATCTCGTCGCGGAGCTCGGCGGACTTCTTCTGGGCGTCCGCGAGCGAGATGTTGAGCTCGTCGGGGATCATCTTGGCGAGGCGGTCGGCCTCGGCGTAGGGGAGGTTGTGCACGCGCGAGACGTCGCGGATGACCATCTTCGCGCCGAGCGTGCCGTAGGTGATGATGTTGGCGACGCAGTCCTTGCCGTATTTCTGGCGGACATACTCGATCACCTCGCCGCGGCGGCGCATGCAGAAATCGATGTCAAAGTCCGGCGGCGAGACGCGCTCGAGATTGAGGAAGCGCTCGAAGACCAGCTTGAAGCGGAACGGGTCGAGGTTGGTGATGCCAAGCAGGTAGGCGACGATGCAGCCGGCGCCGGAGCCGCGGCCCGGGCCGACGGAGATGCCGTGATTCTTGGCCCAGCTGATGAAATCCCAGACGACGAGGAAGTAGTCGATGAAGCCCGTGGTTGTGATGACGGAGAGCTCGTAGTCGAGGCGCTGGATGATCGTTTGCGGAAGCGCAGCGCCCTCCTTCGCCAAGGCTTCGGAGGGCAAGCCGGGTAGTTTTTTGGCCGCATCATACTCGATGCCGTAGCGTTTTTTCAGGCCGGCGATGCAGAGATCGCGCAGATAGCCGGAGCGGTCGGTCTTGATTTCAGCGGGCAGCGGAAACTTCGGGTAGCGTTCGCTGCCCTTGGGGAAGGGAATGCTCACGTCGCACATCTCGGCGACAAGCTGGGTGTTCAAGACGGCATCGGGCCGTTCGAGGAAGAGCTTCGCCATCTCGTCGCGCGACTTCAGGTAGAACTGCGAGCCGTCGAAGCGCATGCGCTTCTCGTCCTCGATCTTCGCGCCGGTCTGGATGCAGAGCATGGCGTCGTGCGGGCCGGCGTCGGAGTTGTGGACGTAGTGCACGTCATTCGTGCAAATAACCTTGAGGTTGAACTCCTCGGCGAGCTTGAGGAGGCCGGGAATGATCTTGCGCTGCTCCGGGATCCCGTGGTCCTGGATCTCGACGAAATAATTCTCGCGGCCGAACACGTCGACGAAGCGGGCCATCGCCTTGCGCGCCTCGTCGTAGCGGTCGTGGAGCAGATGCTGCGGCACGAGCGACGCAAGGCAGCCGGTGAAACCGATCAGGCCGCCGGCGTATTTCGTGAGCGTTTCGAAATCGGTGCGCGGCTTATAGTAGAAGCCCTTGAGATGCGCGTCGGAGACGAGCTTGAGCAGGTTCTTGTAGCCGGTGAGATTCTTCGCGAGCAGGCCGAGATGGAAGATGGTCTTGCCGTCGTCGTCGGAGCGGCCGTGCTTCTCGAGGCGGGAGGTTTCGACGAGGTAGAGTTCGCAGCCGATGATGGGCTTGATGCCCTTGGATTTGGCGGCGTTATAGAACTCAATCGCGCCGTAGAGATTGCCGTGGTCGGTGAGGGCGAGGGCCGGCATGCCGAGTTCCACGGCGCGGTCCATCAGGCGGTCGATGCGACAGGCGCCATCGAGGAGGCTGTAGTCGCTATGGACGTGGAGATGGACGAAATTCTTGTCGGCGGCCGGCACGGAGGGACTTAACCAAGCCCAACGGCGGGCATGCGCAAGGCGGATTCGATCCCGATCCGTGACACGGAGGACACAGAGGAGGAACGGGAGGTCACGGGGCGCCGATGTCAGGCTCGGGAATTGATGGCCATGGAGCCAAATCAGGGGAGCTTGGGCCTTTCTCGGTGACCTCGAAACCTCCTCGGTGACCTCAGTGAAGCCGGAATTGGGCCCCAAAAAACGCCATTGACGCGCAGCGCTGGGCTTGGCCTATTTGTCGGCTTTTCCTTTCACAAACACGTCTGTCCACATGTCCATCGAAATCAAAATCCGCAAGAACGAGCCGGTCGACCGTGCGCTCCGCCGCATGAAGAAGAAGCTCGATCGCGAGAACATCATCAAAGGCACCCGCGCCAAGCGCTATTACGAGAAGCCCTGCGAGAAGCGCCGCCGCAAGGAGAAGGTCCAGGCCTTCACCCAGATGCTCCGCCGCCGTTACGCCGAGTAACCATTCGCTGAGAGCGAGTTAGCCATCTTTCACCGCGCCTCCGGACCCCGGGGCGCGGTTTTTTGTGGTCAATCGGGCGGGCGCTGGCTTCGTGAAGGCTGTGGCCCGTGCCAAACCGACCCTTTCCCTCTCCACCAGCTGGTGTTCGTCCCGGCATATTGACGGCTATGCGATGGCCCAAGAGATGGCCGGGCTGGGGTTTGAGCACATCGAGCTGAGCCATGGCATCCGGATCACGCTGGTCCCGGGCATCCTGAAGGCGGTCGAGCAGGGGGTGATCAAAATCGGGTCCACGCACAATTTTTGCCCGCTGCCCACGGGGGTGGTGCACGCGGCCCCCAACCTGTTTGAGCCGTCGGCGAGCGATGCGCGCGAGCACGACCAGTGGCTGCGGCACACGCGGCGCTCGATCGACTTTGCGGCGCAGGTGAAGGCGCGCGTGCTCGTCTGCCATCTCGGCAGCGTCCATTTCTTCTGGTTCAACCCGGCGAATGCGTTGCATCGCTATGCCGAGCAACATCCGGCGGCCGGCCTCGCCGCGGACAAGACCTACCAGGCGTTGCTCGCCAAATCGCTCGCGAAGCTGCGGAAACGCATGGGTCCGTTTTGGACGCAGACGAAGGCGAGCGTGAATGAGATCCTCGCGTATGCGGCGGAAAAAGGCGTGCGGCTCGGATTCGAGAACCGCGAAGGGTTTGTGGAGCTGCCGCTGGACGCGGATTATTCTGACTTCATGGCGGGCCTGCCGGCGACGGCGCCCGCCGGCTACTGGCACGACACTGGCCATGCGGACTTGAAGCAGACGATGGGGTTGCTCGACCACCGGGCGCATTTGGAAAAAATGGCACCGCGGCTGATCGGATTTCATCTCCACGACGTGAGCGCCGAGGGCCGGGATCATCAGGCGGTCGGGTCCGGCAAGATCGATTTCGGGATGGTCAGCCGGTTTTGGCGGCCGGAGCACCTGCTGGTGCTGGAGCTGAGTCCGCGGCTGCCCGTTGAGGATGTCATGAGCTCGATGCAGCGCATCGCGGCGCTGATGGGGTAGGAGAGCACTCTGGGATTCATCGTAGGCTGCGGGCCCCACGACAAGCTCGGGGCCCTGAGCAGGTCGAACGGGCTTGCTCACGCTTCAGAAAAGCGCCTGCAAGCAGGCGGCCTACGTTGAGAATCAGATGGATTGCTTCGTCGCCCGCTTCGCGGACTTCTCGCAATGACAAGGCCTACTTCTGCGAGGTGAACAGCTCGGCGATCACGTCCTCGAGGGGGACATCCTCGATCGTGATGTCGGCGACTGGGCCGGTGCTGAGAATCTCCTGCGACACGGCCACGACGTTTTCGCCGGAGACGCAGACGGTGAACTTGCCGTCGTCGGCGCGGGTGGTCGTGCCGAAACCGGATTTCCAGGTTTCCGGAAACGCATTGCCCCGCGCGCCGTCGGCGGCGGCGAGCGCGGGCTCGAAGGTGATGATTTTCTTGCGCGCGCCGCCGGCATTCTCGAGCTGAGCGAGGGCGCCGTCGTAGATTTTCACGCCGCGGTGGATGACGATGACGCGTTCGCAGAGTTCCTTGATGTCGGCCATGTAGTGGCTCGTGAGCAGAATGGTGACGCGATAGCGCCGGTTGTAGTCGCGCAGGAACTGGCGGACGGCGCGTTGCGAGACGACGTCGAGTCCGATGGTGGGCTCGTCGAGGAAGAGCACGCGCGGACGGTGGATCAGCGCGGCGATGAGCTCCATCTTCATGCGCTCGCCGAGGGAGAGCTCGCGCACCATGACGTTGAGCTTTTTTTCGACGCCGAGCAGCGTGACGAGTTCATCGAGCGAGGCCTTGAATTCGGCGGCGGGCAGGCCGTAGATGGCGCGCAGGAGATTGAACGACTCGATGGCGGGCAGATCCCACCAGAGCTGGTTCTTCTGGCCGAGCACGAGGGCGAAGAGGCGGCGGTAGGCGTTTTCGCGCTTGGTGGGATCGAAGCCGGCGACGCGGGCGGTGCCGCTGGTCGGGTAGATCAGGCCCGAGAGCATTTTCAGCGTCGTGGTCTTGCCGGCGCCATTGGGCCCGAGAAAGCCGACGAATTCGCCCTCGGCGATGTCGAAGGAAATGTCCTTGGCCGCGGCGGTTTCCTCGAATTCGCGATGAAACAGGCCCTTCACGCCGCCCCAAAAGCCGGGACTTTTCTTGTAGGTGCGGAAGACGCGGGTGAGGTGGCGGACTTCGATCATGGACGGGAAAGTAGCGAGTAGCTGGTAGCCGGTAGCGAGTAGATTTTTACACGAAGGCCGCCAAGAACGCAAAGGCACCCAGCATTGACCGCGGATGTTTTTAACCACGGATTGCACGGATATCGCGGATATGTGACCCAAACCCCTGATCGGAATGGATCGAGGTTTTATCCGGATCGAATCCGTGAAATTCGTGGTAAAAATGCCTTGGCTGGCTCAGGTGTGGCCGAGCTTCGTGTAGTCGAGGACGGTGTGGCTGATGAGGCCCGCGGCGAGGCAGGCGCGGTCGGTCAGCGGTTCGCGGGGCGAAACGTCCTCGCCGATCCTCCAGATGAGGCGGTGGGTGCCGTCGTCGTCGCGCGGGCTGAAAAGACCGGGCACGAAAAGCCGGGCGGGCACGGTGCGGCGCAACGGCGTGTCGGGGCGGCACTGGGTCGGGAAGTTGACGTTGTGGACGGTGAAACTGTGGCGCGGGGTGGCGGCGAGGAACTTAGGGGTAAGGTGGGCGGCGTGCGCGGCGGCGATTTTCAGGGTGGCGAGGAGTTCGCCATCGGGATCGCCGCCCCGCTCCTTCAGGTGGTTGTAGGTGTCCTCGGAGACGTCCTGGGAAAATGCGACCGCCGGCAGGCCGTGAATCGCGCCCTCCCAGGCGCCGGCGACGGTGCCGCTGGCGAGGACGAAGCCGAGCGAGGCGTTCATGCCGACGTTGATGCCGCTGACGACGCCGTCGATGGGGGTCTTGACGAGGTGCGCGAGGGCGATGTTGACGCAATCGCTGGGCGTGCCGTCCACCATCCACGTCGGGCAGCCGAGGCCGCGGTCCACGGCGGCGGAGCGGACGGGCTTGGTGCGGGTCTTGGAGGCGCCGGTCCAGCTCTGCTCGGTGACGGGCGCGACGACGTTTACTTCCTGTCCGGCGCGGAGCAGGGCTCCGACGAGCTCGTGCAGGAAGAGGCTATCAATGCCGTCGTCATTGGTGACCAGAAGTTTCATCGTCCCCAAAAAGACACAGAGCGCGCGGAGAGGGAAGCAGGGAAAACAACAACCTCGGACGCCTGAGGCGCTTGCAGTGTGATGGCCGCTCGCTCAGCCTTCAGTCCTGCACAATTTGTAAGAGCTAGACCAAGCGCAGCCGAAAAATGCAGTAGGTTAACGAACATGACAAAAACGTGGCATTGGACGTACTGGGTCGCTGGAGCGATCAGCGGTGGAATTTGGTTTTTTATCGCACTCGGATTGGACAACGGGTGGGCAATTCCCACAACTAAACAGAGCGACAGAAATAAATGCGCATGAAGCTAGATTGCACCGAGGCGTTTGAGAACGGGATTTGGGCGGCTCCAGTTCTCG
>OCZT010005446.1_pt1 | contig 12697 bp, 29 predicted proteins | sample 1539031 | NCBI WGS metagenome assembly OCZT01 (sample SAMEA3539308, study PRJEB22396) | soil metagenome | biome: tundra; feature: field; material: soil | place: USA | collected 2010-05 | depth 0.15 m | reverse complement strand
AATAGAGGATGAAGATTTTAATAATATAGTGTATCAAAGAAATTAAACCGTAACGCTTCTCCTTTAAAAATCGTATAGTACAGTAATAACAAATGAAAATCCTACTCTCCATATTTCTAATGGTAATTCTTCCCGAAAGAATTTTACTTCAGGTGTTTAGCATCGAAGGAGTAACGGGAAGAGGGGTAGGATTATGCCAGAAATACATCTTGAAACCATTGCAGAAAGACTATGGTTGAGTGGCATCGGCATTATATATTAAATAACCTTATATTAAAAACCTCCGTCTAAATACGGGGGTTTTCTGTTTTTGGTAAAATCCTAAATTTAATGCAGACGGAGGAGAAAAGAAATTTCCAGGAGCCTGGAGCTGAAGGCGGTCTTATTTTTCTGTTTGGAGATATACGACAAATCCGGATATCTTTCTGTTAAACGCATCTAACAAAAATATCTTTGGAATAAACGTATATCTCAAAGTTCAAAAACACGTCCTTTGGAGCCAGGGTTTTGACTGGGAAAACATCCTCCTCTAAAAAAACACAGCAAAATCAAGGGTTGCAGAAGTATGGTTTATCTGGGATAAATTTTTGTGTTTGTGTAACATTGTTGTAGGATTTTACGTATAGTACAGTATTAACCAACCACAATGAAACGCAAAAACAAATCTAAAAGAATACCTATCTATAAAGAACCTGTTTCGGAAGTTTTTATAAAAGAAACAGAAGTTGGTGCTTATTATCGAATTTTCAATTTGATTACTTCTGAACTTTGTTGCAACAAAAAATTTAATTCTCATGAAGAGGCAGAAGAATTTTGTGACAAAAAAGATTGGTTTTTATTTGTTTCTCTTGAAATGGAAGATGGTAGAATAGTTCTTGAAGATGGTTTACGTTTAAACCACAACTGTTATAATTTATTAATGTAACACAATTATAAACTTTTTCGTATAGTACAATATGAACGACATTATAAAAACATTTAACGATTGGCAACGTAGAGATATTAAACGTCTTAAAGCCAAAAGAAAAAAACAAGAAAGAGAACGTTTGGCACTTCTTAGTTTACTGTCCATTATTGGAATGGTTTTTATATACTTATCTTATTATTATAAACCATTGATAATTTTTGGCGTTATATTCTCTATAATCGGTGGAATAAATTTTGGCAAATTGATTCATACAACTGTAACAAAGTAAGAAACTTTTTCGTATAGTACAATATAAAACAAATAAAACAAACCACATGAAACACTTACCACATATAGTATCGACATTTACTTGGCTTATTGCAATTATTTATTGTCCACAAGAAAAATTAGTTGTTGTTTCCGTTTGTGCAGGAGTGTTTTTTATGTCTGAAATTTCTTTTGTGTTAAAACAATTAGTGGAACAAAACAAAAAAGATGCTGAGGAATTAATAAGAAGTAATGAAGCAAGAACTTTTGAATTAACAAAAGCGATTTGTAAAGACAAAAAATGGGACTAATCCAAATAAATGAAAACAAAATTTTTAAAAATAATTTCTTCTGTGCATACCAACAATTTGGTTGTAGAAGTATTAATGGGAGCTTTTAACGAAACTGCCATGCAAGTCAGAAGGAGTCATTCAAAAGCTGGAAGAAGGAAATTGGTTGAAATGTTTAAATAAAAAAGAAAATGGCAGGAATAATATTTATAATCTTAATTTTAGTTTTATTTATTGATATGTTAAATAAGAAATAATGAACACAAATAACGAATTTTTCCCGACTGACATTGTAGTATGGAATGGAGTAATAGCTACACATAGTTCAATATCAGTTTTTGTTGAAGAAGATGATGAACTAAGACTTGCAACTTTTGGAGAAAAAATGGAACATCAGATTGTTTCACTAATGTAACACTTCTCCCTTTTAAATCGTATAGTCCAATATAACCAACAACCAAACAAAACAATCATGAAAAATCTTTTAGCAAGTATAGGGTTAGTAATTTTAGGTGTACTTATAAGGGCCATTATCATTCTCCCTTTTAGTGTGTACGTTATAATGGACATTGCAAGGCTTTTTAATGTGGAAAGGGTTTTGATTATTCCAAAAGAAGCATTATTTGGGTTAATGATAATTATATCTATCGTATCTCATAGAAATAGAAAATCAAAAACAGAAGGTGAAAAAGACAATTCAACAAGAGCAATAGAAATGATTACGTCTTTTTTTGAAACGTTTTTAGTTGTCTTAATAGGTTGGAGTATTGCTTATGTGGTTCATAAGATTAATTTTTAATAAGTGTAACGTAAGAATAAGTTTAATCGTATAGTACAGAACAGAGATTCAGTAATAACCAACAACCCAACCAAAATGAAAACAGGAGAAAAAATAAGCATTGAGGAATTAAAACAAGGCAGAATATTAGATTGTAAAGAATTGTTGTCGTTTTTTCAGGCTCACAAAAGTTTATTTTGGAGTTGGGGTGCTCATGCTTTTATGAAAATGACTGAAAGTTGTTTAAGAATGAAAGTAAATGGACATCACCATAAAGGACACGTTTATATTTTTTTAAATGCGGCAGATACCTTTGACGTTTATTTAACTTCAACACAAGGAAAGATACTTCAAATAATTGAAGGGCTTTACATAGACCAAATTTTTAACGTATTGGATGAAAGAATTGAAAAAATTGCGGCTTATAAAGTGTAACGCCATAATAAGTTTTATCGTATAGTACAGTAAGAAACAAAAATAAGGTTGGGTAGCTCAGAGGTAGAGCGGGATGCCGAAAACGTCTGTGCCAGTGGTTCGATTCCATTCCCTTCCACAACAAATTAATAACAACATGAAACACGCTTGGTTTAATCAACATTTTTATCCAAAATATATTAACTCCGTTAGCAAAAGTTACATTTTACGAAGATGAAGTTTACATACATTGTGTATATGTATTTGGAATAAGAATAATTCGTTGGGCGGCTTTTAATGTAAAATAAAGACATTCTGTTGTATCCTGTGGTTAGGTCAATCAAGCCTCGTAGAAATACGGGGCTTTTTTGTTTTTGGTAAATACTGATAACCCTGAAGAAAAATCCAGGAGTCAGCCGGCGGAAAATCCTTCAATTTCCCATTTTGGAGATATACGAAAATTCCGGATATATTTTTGTTAGACGCGATTAACAGAAAAATCTTTGTAATAAACGTATATCTCTAATTTGTATTTTGAAGTCGTTCGATGACTGGGACGTTTCAGGAATAGGATTTTACTCTTTTGATTTTCAGTATTTTAACATATCTTTGTGTAACATTTATGTAGGTTTTAACGTATAGTACAATATAAGAATGGGAACGGAAGTAGAAAATAAAGAGATTAAGATAAAAAACGGACATGAAATGTTGCGTGAACTATGTTCGTTTGAAGCAGATATTAATTGTTTTACAAACAATTTAAACCCAATATCTAATCGTGTTCAGTATATCATGGCACAATTGGATGCGAATAACATTGTCTATAAAATAGACAAATATCAACCTATTAAAGATACTCCTGATTTTATTGAAGGATTACCTGTTGAGGTAAATATTATAGTTGAGATTGAAGGGTTAAATCAAGACCTGACAACGGTTTTCACAGCACATCATGACGTTGCAAATATGCACTCAGAGAACGCACAGGATAATTCTGCAAGCGTTTGTAATTTGCTTGATTTGTGTATCAGGTTATCGAATAATAAACCCGCTAATAATGTAGTTGTTTGTTTTAACGATAGTGAAGAAAAAGTCCTACCAAATACTTGCGGAATTAAAAGGTTTTCTAATCAAATAATAGAAGGGAAATATGGTAAAGTCAAATGTTTGTTTGTATTAGAGTTAACCGCTGTCGGTAATTGTTATTGGATGAGTTATTTCAAAGAAAATTTAGCTTCAAAAACCATAAGAGAAATTAATTTAACTACCATTAGGGTAAGGACACCATATTCTGATGCGTTTGTAACTGAGAAAATGGGCATTGATAGTGTTTGTATTGGCTCATTAAACGAAGGTAATATGAGGGCTGTTGAAACAAGTGGATATTGTCATACGTGGTCGCTCTGTCATTCTCTCGAAGACAAATTTGAAAATGCCAATGAGGGAGATATGAGTGCATTTGTTAATTTCCTTGAAACTCTAATTCAAAATTGAGTTTATTTCTTTTAATATCTCTATTAATTTTAGAACACAAAGGTTGAAAGTTTGTGTAATGATTTAATTTAATTATCTCTTCTTCTGTTTTTGCTGAACTGACTGGAATTATGTGGTCAAAATCCCAGCCATATTCAAATTTGTTTTTATCATATAATCCTTGATTATTCCAATTCATCCAAGAAAGAAATTGATTCTCAATATAAGTTTTAAATTCTTCATAAGTACAACCTAATATGTCTAAAGTTCTTCCTTTTTTAAGAAATTTTTTCTTTTTTATAGATTCTTTAATTGAATGTCTAATAGTCATTCTTAACTTATACAAAGGGTCAATTGCTCTTTTTTCTTTGCTATATTTTCTTTGATATGTATTTATTTTTTCTATATTTTCAGGTTCTTTTCTATAATCTTTTCTATATTGTACAATATCCTCTTGGTGATTTTGGCGATATTTTTTACCATATTCTAATGTTTTATCTATGTTATTTTTTCTGTATGTTTTACGACTTTCTTTAGCTTTTTCTGGATTATTTTTATTCCAATCACTACCTCGTTTTTTATTACACTCTATACAGTGTGGCATAAATTTATTATTAGTAAAATAAAAGAATTCTTTCGTAATTGGATATGTGTTTTTACAAATTGTGCATTGTTTTTCTGTTTTTATAATTACTTCATTTTGTTTTATGTAGAATAATTCATAAAATTCTTTATTATCAACCGACACTTTTTCTCTCTTATTTGTGCAATTTTTGCATTGTGAATATGTTTTATATTTACCATTACTTCGTTGAAAAAAGTCTATTGTGGCAGGATAACAATTTCCACATTTACTACATTTTTTTACTATTAACTTTTCCAACAAAACATATCTATTTATTGTGTTTTTATTACAACATTTTTTACAAACTGCTCGAAGTCCGAATAAAGATTTTTTATCTTTCTGAAAATATTCCAAAGTAGCAGGGTGAATTTCTCCACATTTAATACATTTTTTTGCTCTGTATTTTTCTATTAATATGTATGTTTTTGTTATCATATCTATAAATAGTAATAAATTTTAAAAAATATTACCATAATAACATTTTTTAATGTATATTTGTATTAAATTAAACACATACCAAATGAGCAGACACATATTAAAAGAAGAAGAAAAGAAAGCAAGGTTATCTATTACCATGAATCCATTATTAACAGAAATCTTAAAGGAAAATAAAACGAATTATTCAAAATATATTGAAAGGTTGGTTTATAAAGATTTAAAAAAAGATGGACATATAAAAAAAGACATTTTACTGTAACACATAAGTAGAATTTATCGTATAGTACAATAATTAGGATTTAAAGTGTAACATTTATTAGGATTTTACGTTTAAACACAACGCCAGTAACCCGAAAATGGCAATATAGAGTAGGGAACAAAAAACAAAATAAACATGAAAAAATTAATTATTATCTCAATTGCCTGCCTTTGTATTGTAGGTTGCAAATCAAAAGAAGCAAAATTGAAAGAATGTGCTGAAGGTGTTATAGCAGGTAAAGAGATCACAAAAGAGTGTACTGAATTACTTTTATCAAGTACTCCCGTCCCTACTCCTGAAGAAAAGGAAAAAATGGAAAAATCTGCAAAAAGACAAGCTGATAGTATTGTTGAAAATATTAAAGAATCAATAAAAAAGTAAGTTAATTCCAAAAAAACCGTAACGGATTAATAAATAAAATCGTATAGTACAACATAAAATCAATTAGCTAAATGGAAGAAACAGAATATAACGCAAAATTAAAAAAGGCAGGTGATGATTATGAAGCCGCCAAAAAAGCAATATACATTGAGTTTGCTATGAGCCATGTTAAATATTCTAAAGGGGATATTATAAAACAAACATTTGGTTCTGAAACAACCATCTTAATTGATAAAATTTATCCGCATAAATCTATTGGATTACCTGAACCTGTTTATGATGGAGTTGTGTTAAAAAAGGATTTGACTCCCAAAAAAAATTTTGAGCGACATCAAATTTATGGAGATAGATTAACTGAGTTGGTTAGAGCAAAAGAAGTTAAAGCAGAAGATATTTGGAATGATGAAAATATGAATAAAATAAAAGAACATATTAAGAATAATCCCGAAAAACTGTAACGTAAAATCCAGGAAATTCGTATAGTACAAAAACAAACAGCCGATGAAAAACAACAATACAACATTATCAAGACCAATTTGCGAAATCGCTCAGGAAATTAGGAATGATTGGAAAAACGTTTATTTTGGAGCAAAGCCATACCTTGAAGCTATGTTTTGTTTATTTAAAATTACAGATACATATATAGAAGATAGTGCTAATAGTGTAATATCTTATTTCTTATGTAATGCAGGAACTTGGAAGGGTGAAACCGCCAAAAGAGTTAAAAAGGAATTAAATAAAATGATTAAATAAACTGTAACATTTCTCCAGTCTTTTTCGTATAGTACATTGTAAGACACATATTAAGACATTTAAAAACTAAAAACTCAAAAAAACATCATGAAAAAATATTAAAAGAATCAAATCGAAATTTTACTGAAAACACCCACACTAACCTCCATTATTTGGAGGTTTTTCTTTAAGAAAAAAAGATACAGAGTGTAACGCAGAAATAAACTTTTTCGTATAGTACAGTAATAAAACAAACAGCCGTAACCAATTAAAACACAGAAATATGATAATCGACGGAAATGATTTAATGAAAAAAGTTGTAAGGTTTACGTTGAAAGAAAAAGAATTGCTTGAACAAGGCAGGGAATTAATGGAGAAGTTTGAAACTGCTCAAAATTTACACAACGAATCAGAAATGATAAAAATCAATTCACAAGGTGAAAGTTTGCAAAATAAAATAGACGTTCATTGTCTTGAAAAAATTGTCATGATGAGTATGGTTGTTGTGAATAACCCGAATTTCAAATGTAATTAACGATAGCCGTTTTAAGATTAAACAAAGCCACGCAGAAATGTGTGGCTTTTTTGTTATTAGGTAAAATCCTAATATTCTGCCATTATTAGACAAAAACCTAATACTTGTATTTAAAAATTTCCTGGGAGCCACCTGGCTGGAAACCTCAAATTTTCTATTTGGAGATATACGACAAATCCGGATTTCTTTCTGTTAAACGTCAAACAAAAACAGCCGAGCGTCTAACAGAAATATCTTTGGAGTAATCGTATATCTTAATAAGCGAAAAAAACAGATTTTTGACCAGGAATTCGCCCTGGTGGAACTTCTCCTCCGCCGTCGTTTTCAGGATTTTACTTAAAAATAGTTCCGAGGTGTAACACAAGTATAAACTTTTTCGTATAGTACAATAACCAACAAACCACAGAAAAATGGCTTATATTACATCAGAAGAAATATCAGAAAAAAGGAAAGCGATAAAAAAGGCTTTTCCTAAATGGAAGTTTAGCATTACACGCAGACATTATAGTACCATAGTAGTTGACATATTAGAGGCTGATATAAAACTGACAGACAAACCTTATGAGGGTGTTAATCACTTTTATATTAAAGACCACTATCAGGGCGAAATAAAAGAAGCATTACAGCAAATAGCTGACATAATGATAAAAGGTGAAAAAATCGTTTCTGAGGATTCAGATTATGGCTCTATTCCAAATTTTTATGTAGATTTGAACATTGGTAAATGGGATAAACCATTTATTTATAAAGCTATTTAAAACTGTAACTTAATATCAAACAATTCCGTATAGTACATAAATAAACAACCAATGGAAAACAACAATGATTTATTCGACTTATTTGATGCGATAGAAACATCAAGCATTGAAAAAGAAAGTAGCCCGCTTTTAAATATTGCGGATGATGAAATTTGCATACCTTTGCATTATCAGATTTTTTCAACCTCTAACAATACCTCTAAAGGTCATAAGGAAGTAGTTGATACATACGCTTGTGATAGAAAAAAAGGTATCGTTCCTACAATGAGAGCCAAAGGTAAAGCCGACGGAATGAAACAGGTATATCCAAATAAAGTATTTTTTGTAATGGGATATTATGAGATAATTTATGCGAACTCAAAAGGAACAAAAAAATTCACTGAAATAATTTACCATACAAAATAAAACAAATGAGAAAATATTATTGGTATTCGCTAAGTGAAGGGTTTTTTATAACTAAAACACCTTTCGTTGAACAAGTGGAAGGTTTACGTTCTGTTTCTCTTGAAGAATATGCGGCATTTAAAATAGCTGAATCAAAAAAACAAAAAAAATTAAAATAAGCATGAGAAAAACAATTCTTTTAACCCTCGCTTTTTTCTTGTTATCACTCTTGTTAACAAGTTGTGCAGACGTATCTCAAATTAAAAATTATCTTCCAGAAGAACATACTTATGGATTCTGGGGAGGTTTATGGCATGGAATAATTGCCCCATTTGCTTTTATCGGAGAATTATTATTTCCAGATGATATTGCGGTTTATGCTCACAATAACAATGGAAGATGGTATGACTTCGGATTTTTATTGGGTATTGGTGCATTTGCAAGTAGTAGCTCATCGGCATATTCAATAAGTAAAAGTTAATTCTCCCTAACACACACAATGAAAAACTCTTTAACTTATCATAAACAAGATTATTTTAATGATATTGATTTTTATGTCATGGAGGGAGCATTGGGTGAAATGTTGGTATCTAAATTAACATTAAGTGATAATGGTTATTGGTATTGTAATGTAGGATTGCAATATAAAATGACAAGCATTAAATGTATCAATGCTTCAAGGGAGATTCATGGTAGACAGGTATTCTTTAAAGATAAAGCCTACTCAGGTAATATTAATCTTTTCTTAGAACCTAATAACATAGGCGTTTTTTGGTATCGGGGAGATCAAGTGAGAAAATGTGGTTTGGCGAACTTTTGGATTAACATAAAACATATAACATTTAAAACTTTTGGAACAATTGAAGTGTAACGCTTCTCTTTGTAAAATCGTATAGTACAGTATAACCAATAAAACAAACACAAAATGATACTAAGAGATTTATTTTCAACTCCAATCAGCAAAACAAAAATTAGAAACGGCGTTTTTGCTTATAAATATCCTAATGGTACTATCAATATTAACGGAGAAAAGTTTATATTTTATTCTATAAAAGATGCGATAAAACTTTGGAGGAGTAGAAATTAACAGATTAAGTGTAACGTAAAATCCATGAAAATCGTATAGTACATTATAAAATAAGTAAAATGGCAAAAACTATTCCAAAACCAAATCCAAATAAAAAAATAGATACAGAGTGGTATTTAAAAGTAGAAAAACAAAGTGGTCGCAAAATTCCGAGAGTTAATTTATTAAGTAAATTATATAAAATCCGTAATGGCAAAGAAAAAACATAAAGAAACTCCAGCTACAATCAGAGCCAAACATAAACGTAAGGATATGGTTGAGGCAGGGGCTTATGATGGTCGATACAAAGAAAAGGTTGTTAAGGACAAGTCTAAATACACTCGAAAGAAAAAACGTAAAGATAATGATAAAGAGGTGTAACATTGTTGCATCTTTTTTCGTATAGTACAATATTAACAAACAACCGAACCGCATGATAATAATATCCATAATAATTTTAACGGCAATTATATTCGCTTTTTTAACATTTTTAATTGTTATATTAAGCAATACCAATTCTATATTAAAAAAGACAATTGCTCAACAAAAAAAATTAATTGAAGTTCAGAGGAGTACAATTGATTTAAAAGAAGGGACAATACAAAACTATAAAAAGGCATTAAAAGGAGGAATTTGTATAATAACAAACGAACAGAAAAATTAAGAACAATAACACATCGTTAATTAACCCTCGTAGAAATACGGGGGTTTTTGTTTTGGTAAAATCCTAGCTCCGGAAGGCGGAAGTTCTCGAATATTTTCATTGTAGGATATACGACAAATCCGGATATCTTTCTGTTAAACGAATGGAAGCGTCTAACAGAAAAATCTTTGGAATAAACGTATATCTTAATAAGCGAAAAATCACCCACTGGGACACTGGAATTCCACCGGCAGGAACATCTGCTACGCCGTCGTCATTTTCAGGATTTTACTTATAGGTGTAACGCTTATCTAAATTTTTTCGTATAGTACAGTATGAAAGTAAAATTATCATCAGTAGGAAATCCTGACTTTGGTCAAAATCCAAACCAACCAATGTACGGTTGTGAAAAAAATAAAACTGTCAAAATAACTTCTTTTAAAGAAGCAAAGGAAATTTGCATGAAATTCATTAAAGATAATGATTTAGGAGGTGGAAATTGGAATGGTGGGCAAATAATGAATGATGAAGGAGTAATAATCGCTCACGTATCTTATAATGGTCGTGTATGGGAAGGTGCGGATTATTCAACAGATGCTAAAGAAATAGCAATATAAAAACAAAAACTGTAACACTTCTCCTTTAAAAATCGTATAGTACAGTAATAAACAAAACCTAACTGTTCAGGTTTAAGAGAGCAGACAAATCATCACAAATAAAACAAAAACAAAGTATGCGGAAAATGTTAATTTTTATGCTATTGTGTGTAACTGGTATAGGTTATGCAATCGCGAATCAGGAAAAGAGTCCTCAAAATCTCAGCCATTCTGAATTGACAAGAGGTTCACCAACAGAACTTGTTTATATATTGCCTTTAAAACTTGTGCCATGTGAAATCGCTGAAACCCGAAATTGTAGGGATGTTGATGTCCGAAATAGGGAAACAACAATAATAATTGCCAGCGAAGCAGCCAAAAAATCCTCATAAGCGGAACTCGGAAGTGTCGGGACGTAGATTTGTGTAGCAGGCTAAGTTTTAATATTATATGCAAAATCGCCGCAACAGACAAAAGCATAATCCTTTCCCGTGGAAATCTTGGGAATTGGCAGAGCAAAACGTTCTAACTATAATTAAAAAGACAAAAAACAAAAAATAAGGCTATAAGCCAATCGAGCTGAGGCTCACAAAAAAAATTAAGACCAACGGAATGACAAACCCCGCCTGGTCTTTTTTTATTTAACAAAAATAATTTCCGGAAGTGTAACATAATTCTCCCTAAATTCGTATAGTACATTATAAACAACATGAAAAAAATTAATCAATACATTATAGAAATGAGCAATATGGGAAAAATTAATCATAATGGATGGACAGTTCTTTTTTTAGGAAAAGACCTAATCGTTTATAAAAACGGAGAGCAACGCACTTATAAAATTAAAGAGAAAAATGGTGGATTAGAACATAAAGAGGGAGAGGATTATTTTTATATCCGAACTGAGAAAGGATTTTACTACCAGTTTAAATTTGAAGAAAATAATTTCTTAGTAGGAGATAAATTTAAAGATAATAATGAACATATTGGAGAATATGCAAGTCATGTTTTTGAAGAAGTGTAACGCAATAATAAACTTTATCGTATAGTACATTATAATAATCTAAACAGCCGATGCACAAAATAACATTTGACAGAGAAACGTTTGAAGAATATAAAAAACTGTATTTAAAGGCAGTTTCAGAGGGACAGGACACTTTTGTTCACAAAGGCAACCTTGTGTTTGTTCATAACGCCATAAGGCTTATAAACAAGTTTGAGCCACATTTTAAAGACATGAGCATAAACCATGCAGAAATATCATATATTTTTTAATGGAACTGTAACGTAAAATCCATGAAAATCGTATAGTACAATATAAAACCAAAACAATCCAAATGGAAACCAACGAAAACACTCACAGTCGCAAAGTAAGAAAAATCTTATTCAACCAAAGTGAATTTGCCGTATCAAGACGATGGAATCTGACAGGGTGGATTACAATGTTAAACCGTGTTGAATTTGTAATACAAACAAAAAAATTTCATGGAGTTATTTGTGTTGAAACTTTTGAAGAAAACAAATGTTATTTTTTAGTTGGCAGTTCTGATTTTAACACTAATGGAACTGTAAATTGGAAAGTTGTTTCCCAAAATGAATTATTCGATTTTATCGACAATTTAAGAGGATATGAAGCTCCGCACTCTCCCTCTAAAGATTATTTTACAATACCGAATGACGGGAAATGTGTAACGCAATAATAAATTTAATCGTATAGTACAATATATTTCAAAACATAAAACAAAACAATATGAAAACAGCTTATTTAGAATTACAGCATGATGGAAAAACCTGGACACTACGAATTTTAACAGTAGATGCAAATGAAGCTATAATATCCATCACCGACGCAAAAGCAAACGAATTAAAAAACATAAACATACCGATATATTCGGCAGACTAAAAGTTTCTAAATATTAATCCATTTATGTAACGCAATAATAAATTTAATCGTATAGTACAGTATAATCAATTAAAAAACAGCCGAATGAGCAAAACAAAAGACATATCAATAACTCAGGAAGGAAAAAACGTTGTGGTTAAATTCATAACAGAAAAAGCTAAAAAAGCCTTTTATAATGCTGGAGGAACTAAGAGTGTAGAAGATAAGGTTGGGATATTGTCTGAATCTATATCTAATATGGTAGCTTGGGC
>OCZT010005445.1_pt1 | contig 12698 bp, 10 predicted proteins | sample 1539031 | NCBI WGS metagenome assembly OCZT01 (sample SAMEA3539308, study PRJEB22396) | soil metagenome | biome: tundra; feature: field; material: soil | place: USA | collected 2010-05 | depth 0.15 m | reverse complement strand
GGACGTTTCCGCGCCCCCGCCCATCGGGGGCGCGGTCTCTACTGCACGCTCTGGGCTAGTAGCTCACGGTGTAGGACTCCGCGCCGCTGACGCTGCCGAACTCGATCCCGATACCCCAACCGCAGCTGTCTCCCTGAGACGTGTTGAAGTAGACGAAGTGCGCCGGGACGTTCTGCCTCCTCGGCTGGCCCGCGCCGCCGGCGGCGCCAGCCGCGAGCAGCGCCACCGCGACAACGAGGCCGAAGCGGACGGTGCGGGCGAAAGCCGGGTGCCTGCAATGTCGAAGTCTTGGCATCAGACGCTCACACCCGGCCGGGCACGCCAAACGCGACCGCCATATCGCACAACCGTGCCCCTCCACAGCCCCGATCAGTAACTACCCGTAGGCAACGCGCCCTCGGGATCGACGCGACCCGGGTCGGTTCGGTGGTCGTAGCAGCACTCACGAGGACGCGTCGCGGGCTCGTGTCCGAATTGGTGCTGACGCCGACGGAGGATGGCGTGCCGACCGAATGCGTCGTCAACTTCGACAACGTTCACACAGTCCCGCGATCGGCTTTTCGCCGCCGGGTGACGCTGCTCTCGACGCCGCGGATGGCCCAAGCTTGCCTGGCGTTTGCGCGACGCGGTCGGCTGCTGAGACGGCCAAAATGTCTTGGGCTCAGAGGTCGAGCTCGATCTGACGCGTGACGCCCTGCTCTCTCATCGACGCCTCGCGCGCTCAAGCCGCATCAGCTCGTCCTGCGCGACCCAGTTCGGTTCTGGGAAGAGCTGGCAATACTTGGCGTCGCGCATCAGTTTCTCGACGCCGGTCTCGCGGATGTAGCCGGTGCCGCCGAACACCTGCACGGCGTCCGTGGTCGTTGCGACGGCGGCGTCAGTCTGCACAATCTTGGCGGCGAGCGCTTGCGTCTCACCGGCACTGGTCGGGAGCGGAATCGCGAGCCGCACGGCCATCGCGCCGAGCAGGTCGCTGACCGCGCCGTGCTCGATGATCGCGACGCCGGTCTGGCGACGCGCGTTCGCGTACTCCATCGCCATCTCGTAGGCACGGCGCGCGATCCCGCGCGCGATCGCTGCCGTCCCCGCCCGCAGCAACATCAGCGGCTCGGCGTCTTCGGTCGCCGTCATCTCTGAGCGAGCGGTGATGTCCGCGAAAGTGAGCGACGCCCCAGGCGCGGCGCGTAGACCCATTTGCGTCTGATCGCGCTCCAGCTCGAGCCCGGGAGTGGCCGCCGGGATCGCTATCGGTTTGAACCCAGCCCCTACGAGCACGAGCCCGTCCGCTTCAAATGCGCCGAGGGCACACGCGATCCGGCCGTCGAGCCGCCCGTCGGAGATCGTCACGTCGTCCCCGCACCCGACCGGGACGAGCAGCCATCGCGCCCCCGCCGGGAGCGCTGCAAGGTCCCCGGGCTGCGTGGTCGCGAGCGCCGCGTTGCTGAGCAGCACGCTCAAGGCGATGCCGCCGTCTCCGACCGCAAGCTCTTCGATTGCCGCCAGGAGATCGAAAAGGTCAAGTGCCGCACCCCCGTGCTCCTCGGGTAGCAGCGCGCGCTCCAGGCCGAGCTCCACCAATTGGCGCCAACAGCTGCCGATCACGGCCAGCTCACCCGCATCGAGTGCCGTGCCGCGCGGTATCAGCTCACGGCGCGCGACTTCGCGGGTCATCTCCAGCAGCTCGGCGCGCTCGCTTGCGGTGGCGCCGGTCATGCTTCGCCCTCAGCAACCAAGGTGCGGTGCAACGGCGGCAGGCAGTGCAGGGTCTCCCCGCTGCACAGTCCACGGTAGACCTCGATTCGGTTGAGCTGGTTGGTGCCCTCGTAGATCTGCGTCAGCTTCGCGTCACGCCATAGCTTTTCCAGCTCGGTCCGCACCGTCCCGGCACGCAGCCCGACAAGCTCCAGTGCCTCGCCCGTCACGCGCATCGCGACGTCGGCGCCGCGCGCCTTCGCCAACGACGAGAGCGCCAGCGAGCGTGTGAGCGCCTGGTCACTGGTGGTGCGGTGGAGGAGCCTCACCGTAGCGTCGCGCGCCAAGTCGGAGGAGAGCCAGCCGCGCACCGCGTGACACCTGCGGATGCTCGCGGGAACGCGCCCGAGCGCGCGGACCGCCGGATGGGCCAGCGCGCCTCCGAGCGCGGCGAAGTCAAGCTCCGTCGCAGCGTCCATGTATGCCTGGCGTGCGAGGTGGATCTCCTCCTCCATCGAGGCGAGCGCAAGTTGGACGTGCTCGCGACCGAGCAGGCCGCTGGCGGCCTCATCCTCTTGCAGCCACGTGAACACGCGCTCGTAAGCCCCGCGGGCGATGCCGGTCGCGATCGCGCCTACCGGCGGGCGTGAGCAGGCGAGCACGATCATCGTCATCGCGGCGCCGTCGCCCTCTCTACCCACGACGCGCTCATCGGGGACGAACACGCTGTCGAAGGTGAGCTCAGCGGCGGGAGACGCGCGCTGGCCCATCTTGTGCTCCACGCGGCTTACGGTGAAGCCCTCGCTGCGGGCGTCGACGAGAAAGCACGTCCATGTTTCCGCTGGATGCCGGGGGTCGGTCGGCATGAATACTGTGATCCACCGGGCGACGCTGCCGTTGGAGATGAACCGCTTGATGCCACTCAAGCGGAAGCCGCCGGGAACCCGGCGAGCGTGACTGCCGATCCGCGCGCGCTGGAGGAGGCCGGGGTCCTCTACGTCGGTCCCGGCCTCCGGCTCGGTGATCGCAAAGGCCATCAGCGCCGGTGAGCCGGCGCGCTCGGCGGAGAGCAGCTCTGCAAGCACGCCGTCCCAATGCGTCGCACCACCGGTAAGCAGTGGCGAGACGCCAAGCGCGTGGGCGCCGAAGATGACTGCGATGCCCGGGCAGGCGGCACACAGCTCCTCCATCGCCACCGAGGCATGCGTGGCAAGGCCGCCAGTGCCGCCCGCCGGTGCCGGCGTCAGGATCCTGAGCATCCCGTGCTCGGCGCCCGCGCGGACGAGGTCCCAGTCGAAGTAGCGCGGATCCTCACCGCAGCGGCGGTCGATCTCGAGCGCCCGCGGTCGGACGTGAGCGTCGGCGAACCGGCGGGCGAGCGCTCGGAGCTGCTCGAGCTCGCGCACCCGTGCCTTCCCGCCATCCTGCGTCAATCGCGGGAACTGCTCTCGCAACGAGCGCTCGAGTGACATGACCCCCACAGCGAGGCCGAGCTAGGCGACAGCGACTCGATCGCCGGCGCCGGAGCGCGCGGCCAAGCGGTCGATCAGCGGCAGGGTGAGGTGCTCTGGGCCGTACAGGATGCCTTCGAAACGTGGCGCGTACTGGTAGAGGATCGGATGGCGCGAAACGAGCAGATCAGCCAGCTCACGAGCGATCGGGTGGTTGTCGCCCAGCTCCAGCGGCGCGGCGCCCGGCCGGACGCTGTTGCCCATCTGGATTGCGTTGATCTTGAACTCCGAGCTCTGTGGCTGACGATCCATCCATAGGTGGCTGAAGAGCTGGAACTGCTCGCTGCGCGGCGTCGCGATGCGCTCGACGGGCAGCGTGAGGATGTGCTCCTTCCCTTCGGTGAGGCGGCAGACGCGCTGGCCGTCCGTTTGCTCGAACTCGATCCCACCGATGAACTTCGGGTAGTTGTAGAGCTCGACGCCGCCTACGCGGGCGATCTCGGTCGTCACCGGCAGGTGATGCACCCAGCCGTGCAGCTGCCGGCGCCGGATTCCCGCGAGCATCGCACGCCCAGGCAGGTTCGGCAGGAACCACGGCTCATTCAGCGCCACCGAGATCGCCAGCTCGTTGTACGGGCCGATGTCGGTGTCCCGGTACTCGAAGCACATGATCCCGACCGCCCCGAGACCCGGTGCCAGACGCGCAGGCGAGATGCGCGCGTCTGGCATCAAGCGGCGCAAGGCGCCAAGCTTCGCCGGGAAGAAAGCGCCCGTCGCGATGCCGTCGTAATAGAAGATCGGCAGCTTCACGACCTGTTCGCCAAGCCGGGCCTCCATCTGTGGAACGCCTTCAAAGAAAGGTGAGCCTCTCATCCTGACCTTCTTTCGGCTCGGAATTGGTCCTCTTCGCCATGGCACCAGCAGCCTGGCGAACCGCAGGAAGCACACGTGATCCCGCCGGCGCGGGTCAGTGCCAATCTCTGCGTTCCGGCGTCGCCGCACATCCGATCCGCTCCGTATTTAGAGACGTGGTAACTACGGAAGCGAACACTGGAAGAAGCGGCCGCTGTCGGCGAGCAGGTCGGACGTGAACGGCCGGCCGCTCGGCACGCACCCAACCACGCTCGTATGACCAACTGCGCCTCCCGGGACGCCTTGCCCTGGAATGCCGTCGCGTTGGTGCCGTTCGACGGCGTCACGCTCGTCGCACGACGACGGATCGGCCGACCGTCACTCGCCGCTCGGTAGAACACCGAAGGCCCGTTCAGTAGCCCACACCGGCAAGGTCCGGTGCTGGTTACTGACGATTGGCCAGCTCGTGGCAATAGTCTGGCGGGATATGCCCGCGGAGCGAGATCCAGCGCCGCTGCGGCCGTCGAGCCATCACCTGACGCACGCGGCGGGTTCGGCGCGGCGCGAGCGCGACGAGCGGATGGTGATGGCGGACTTCGACGATGCGCCGTTCACGATCGCCTGGGAGGTCACGCGCGCGTGTGCGTACGCTTGCGCTCACTGCCGCGCCGACGCGCAGCCTCGTCGCGACTCACGCGAGTTGGGCACCGATGAGGCGCTGACCCTGATCGACGACCTCGCCGGCTTCGGCAATCGGCCGATTCTCGTGCTGACCGGTGGCGATCCACTGATGCGACGCGACCTCTTCACGCTCGCGCGCCACGCCGACGAGCGCGGCCTGCGGGTATCGCTCACGCCCACCGCGACCGCGCTCACCACACCCGCGCGTATGCGACTGGCCCGCGACGCAGGCGTGCGGCGGGTCGCGTTCAGCGTCGACGCAGCCGCTGCCGCTACACACGACGCCTTCCGCGGTTTCCAGGGCTCGTTCCAGCGGACGATGGACGGCATTGACGCCGCGGCCAGTGCCGGCCTACCGCTACAGGTGAATACCACGGTATGCGCCCGGAACGTGGCTGAGCTGCCGCGGCTGGTGCCGCAGCTGGAGCGCTGGGGCATCGTCCAGTGGTCGGTGTTCTTCCTCGTGCCGACCGGGCGCGGCGCCGGGCTGTCGATGCTCTCCCCGGCCGAGCACGAGCGCGTGCTCGGCTGGCTGTCCGATCTGTCAGGCAGCGTCTCGTTCGACATCAAGGCGACCGCGGCGCCGCAATACCGGCGCGTCGTCTTCCAGCGGACGGGTCGTAAGACGGGCGCCGGGTTCCATTACGCCGACGGGCTCGATCGGCCGACACGGGGCGTCAACGACGGGCGAGGTTTCATGTTCATCTCGCATCTCGGCGAAGTGATGCCGTCCGGCTTTCTCCCGATCGCCGCGGGCAATGTACGGTCGCGCAATCCCGTCGGGATCTACCGTGACTCGCCGCTGTTTCGACGGCTGCGCGACCCCGGAGCGCTGAAGGGCAAGTGCGGCCGTTGCGAGTTCCGCGAGCTGTGCGGTGGTAGTCGGGCGCGCGCGTTCGCGGTAACCGGCGACTTTCTCGCCGCCGACTCCAGCTGCCCATACGAGCCGATGGCCCCGACGTCGGGATGAGCAGCACCCGGGGCGGGAGCTGGCGAGCTCAGGCCCGCTGGTCCGCAGCCGCAGTGACCGGACAGGCGTGCGACCGGTCTTGCGGGCAGCGGTGGTGGTGGCCGCCTTGTACGTGATTCGGGCAGCTGTCGGTATCTCGGTCCTCGCGGCCGGCGACAACACGACCGTCGAGGTGCTCAACTCCCCGATCGGGTCACTGACCGACCCTCTCTGCTTCAGGTGGTGATCCCTACGCACGGCCTGCCCGTGAGTGAGAGCTCGGCGGCGATCCGGGCGGCGGCCGCCTCGCCGTCGCGGATGCATGCCCCGACGCCCACGCCGTGGAACGCGGCGCCGGCTAGGTGCACTCCGGGGAGTTCCCTCAGCGCCGACTCGACGCGCGCGACGCGCTCGAAGTGGCCTACGTGGTACTGAGGTAGCGCGCGCTCGAAGCGCACGACCTTGACGTCGAGTGGTTGCCGGCGCAGACCCATCGCCTCGACGAGCTCGGCGTGCACGTGCTCCGCGATCTGCTCGTCGGTCAGGTCGAGCGCATGCCGGTCGCCCGCGCGGCCGACCGATGCCTTGAGCAGCATCGTCTCGCCGGTCAAGTGTGCCCATTTCGCCGATGACCATGTGCACGCGGTGAGCGTGCGCCGTTCGGTGCGGGGTACGAGAAAGCCTGTTCCCGGCAACGGGTCGGCGAGCGCTTCCAGCGGGTAGCTGAGCAGGACAGTTGCCACCGAGGCATAGTCAATTGTCTGCAGCTCGTGCGCGGCCGGTGCGCAGGCCTGCTCCAGGATCCCGACGGCGGCGTGCGCCGGGACCGCCAGCACGACGTGGTCGGCGACCAGCTGCTCGTCGCCGGCCAGCAGCAGCCGGGTACGGCCTTCGGGTAGTGCCTCGAGCGTTTGCACCGCGGTCCCGGTGCGCACCTCGGCACCGTCGAGGCGCGAGCGCAGTACGCGTACGAGTTCGCCGAGTCCGCCACTCAGGCTTAGGAATGTGGGACCCGGCGTGGCCGATGATCCGGCAGCGGCGGCTCGCAGCCCGCGTACGAGTCCGCGGTGCGAGCGTAACGCAGCCACCAGCTGTGGGGCCGTCGCGCGAACGCTGAGCTCGTCACAGCTTCCGGCGTGGATGCCCCCGAGCAGCGGGTCGACAAGTCGTTCCAGAACCTCGTGGCCCAGGCGCCGGCGTACGAGCTGACCAATCGAGACGTCGTGATCGGGCGGTCGCGACGGCAGCAGCAGGTCAAATCCCGCGCGCGCGAGGCCGAGGTGGGAGAGGATCCCGGTCGATGCGACGCTGCTCGCGCCGCCTGGCGCGCCGGCCATCATCTGCCGGGGCAGCGGGCGTAGGCCGCCGCGCGTCCAGAGGTACGCCTGGTCGCTGGCGGGCGCGACGAGCGCATGCTCCAGGCCGAGCTCGCGGCACAACGCGACCGCTTCGGGCACACGGGTGAGCAGCGCTTCGGCGCCGGCGTCGAACGGCCGACCAGCGAAGACCTCCGTCCTGATCTTGCCGCCCAGGCGCTGCTCTGCCTCGAGCACGGTCACGCGTGGCGGATCGGCGGCTGCGAGCCGGCAGATGCGGTGCGCGGCCGCGAGGCCGCTTATCCCTCCGCCGACGACGACGACGTGCCGGCCGGCGCTCACGGCTGCACCTCACCGAGGTGCTCGAGCACCGCGCAGGCGAGCGCTTCCGCGAGCTCTGGGGCGTCGTTTGGCGACGCCGTCCGAGCGAAGGCGAGCCCGAGCTCGGCAGCGCGAGCTCGGGCCTCGATGTCGACGTCATAGAGGATCTCCAGGTGATCGGCGACGAAACCGGCAGGGCACACGACTACCGCGCTGGCGCCGGCGGCGGCTTGCTCGCCCAGTGCCTCGAGCACGTCCGGGCCGATCCACGGCTCGGGTGTTCGTCCGGCGCTCTGCCACGCAACACCCCAGCGATCGAGCCCAGCAAGCGCCGCAACCGCAACAGCCGTCTCCCGTAGCTGGGTGGTGTAGGGATCGTCTGCCTCAAAGATCCGCTTCGGGAGGCTGTGCGCGGTGAATAGCACGTGTGCCTGATCGCGGGCCCGGTTGGGGAGTCCGGCCAGCGCGGCGCGGACCTCGCGCGCCAGGAACGCCAGATACGCCGGCTGCAGGTGCCAGTCGCGCACGACCGTCAGCGGAGGCGGATGCGGTGCCTTGGCGACGGCCGCGAGCGATCGGTCGGAGTATTCGCCCACGCTCATCCGCGAGTAGTGCGGCGCGAGCACGATGCCGACGATCCGACCCACGCCCTCGGCGACGAGCTCGCCGACCCCGTCCTCGATGAACGGCGGGGCGTGCTTGCACCCGAGCGTGACGGCTGCGGCTGGCCGGCCGGCCGTTTCCAGGGCGCCGCTCAGGGCTTCGAGCTGCGCCCGCGTGATCTCGAGCAGCGGCGAGCGGCCGCCGATCGCTTGATAGCGCCCGCGCAGCTCGTCGAGCAACTCGGGGGTCGGCGGGCGGCCGCGGCGGATGTGGGTGTAGTACGCCTCGATCTGATCGGGCCCGGCCGGCGTCCCGTAGGCCATCGCCAGCACGCCGAACCGCTCGCCGCCGTTACGGCGGCCGCGGCCGACCGTCATCTCGGGCCTCACGCCGGCACCAGCTCACGACGGTGGGCGTGCACCGTCTCCACGACTCTGCTCAGCACTTCTGGCGGCGTCTCAGGCAGGACCCCGTGGCCGAGGTTGAACACGTAGCCACACTCGGGCGCCAGCCGCAGAACGTCGCGGACCTCGGACTCGAGGACCTCCCACGGCGCCAGACATGCCACGGGATCGAGGTTGCCCTGGAGCGTGATCTCGGCGGGCAGCCGCTTGCGCGCGAGATCGAGTGGCACACGCCAGTCGACGCCGACGACATCGGGACCCGCCTGCCCGATCAACTCGAGCAGGTGCCCCGTGCCGACACCGAAGTAGATCCGCGGCACCCCCAGCCCGGCCAGCCCCTCGAACAGCCGCTGCACGACCGGCAGCACATGCAGCTCGTACTGCCGAGGAGCGAGGGACCCGATCCAGCTGTCGAACACCTGCACAGCACCGGCGCCCGCATGCACCTGCGCCCGCAGCGACGCCAGCGCGATGTCGCACAACCGCTCCAGCAGCAGCCGCCACGTCACCGGCTCGGACAACATCAGCGCCTTGGTGCGCGCCTGAGCCTTCGACGGCCCCCCTTCGATCAAGTAGCTGGCGAGCGTAAACGGGCCGCCCGCGAAGCCGATCAGAGGCACGTCGAGCTCGGCGACCGCGAGGCGCACCGCCTCACCCAGCCATGGGGCATCCTCGTCGGGCTCGAAGTCGCGCAGCACCCGAAGGTCTCCGGCCGTCCGCACGGGCGCGGCGATCACCGGCCCGACGCCGGGACGGATCTCGAGCTCGACGCCGATCGCCTCCAGCGGGCTCACGATGTCGGAGAACAGGATCGCCGCGTCCACTCCGTGCCGGCGAACGGGCTGCAGCGTCACCTCCGCCGCAAGCTCCGCGTTGTGGGTGATCTCCACCAGGCTCGCGCGTGAACGCACCGCTCGGTATTCCGGCAGCGAACGACCGGCCTGGCGCATGAACCAGACCGGCACGCGGTCCGTGCGCTCACCGCGGCAGGCCGCCAGCAGCAGCGCATCGCCGGGAGCGGGAGGAGCCACGATCGCTCCCCGTGGGCTGTGGGTTGTTTGCATCGCTCCCACGCTAGACCAGCCTCGCCCTCCGCCAACCGGTCGTTCTCCCAAGGAGTAGTACGTAGTTCCCACGGGCGCTCATCCGTGCGCCGCCGCGACGATGCGGCGAACAGATGAAGAATCGTCGGGTTGTCGGCCGAGACAACTTAGGGCCACCTAAGTAGGGCGCCCTAACTCCTGGTACAGTGCCGCGCCGATGACCATGCGCGTCCGCTTCGCCGAGCCTCGGCCCCCCGGTCACACGGTCTTCGAGCACGTCCTGCTACCACGCCTCGGCCTGCCGCTGATGGCCACCGTGCTCGCCGACCTCGGCCACGACGCCGCGGTTTTCTGCGACATGCTCGCCCCCATCGACCTCGATGAGTGCCTGACCGCCGACCTCGTCGGCATCTCGGCCACCACTGCCACCCAACCGGCCGGATACGCGTTGGCGGATCAGCTCAGCGCAGCCGGGGTCGAGGTCGTGCTCGGCGGCCCGCACGTGACCTTCTGCGCCGAAGAAGCACTCGAGCATGCTCGTTTCGTGGCGCGGGGCGAAGGACAGCAGACGATCGTCGAACTCGTCGACGCCCTGGAGTGCGGCCTGCCCTTTGGCCTGATCGCGGGCCTTTCGTGGCGCGATCAGGACGGCGCGGTCCATCACAACCCGGCTCGCGAGCGCTGCACCCAGAGCGAGTTCGAACGCCTCCCGATCCCCGATCTCTCTCTGATCAGGGGTCACGAGCGGATGCGCGTGAAGCCGATCATGACCCAATGGGGCTCTCCGTTCGACTGCGACTTCTGCTCGGTCACCGCTCAGTTCTCGCGCGTCGTGCGCTACCGGCGCACGGATCAGATCCTGGAAGAGCTGGCCGGCCTGTCCGCCACCGAGGTCTTCTTCTATGACGACAACTTCGTGGTCAACAAGCGCCGCACCCGGGAGCTACTGCTGGCCATGATCGACGCTGGGGTGACGCCTCAATTCTCCGCTCAGATGCGGGCCGACACCGTTCTGCGCTCACGCTCACGCGGCGGGATCGATCATCAATTCCTCGAGTTGCTGCTACAGGCCGGCTGCCAGACCGCGATGATCGGGTTCGAGAGCGTCTCCGACGAGAATCTCGCGCTGATCGGCAAGCGCTCGACCGTCGAGGATTCGGTACAGGCCGTTCGTGCCTTCCATGATCACGGGATCGGCGTACACGGGATGTTCATCGCCGGGCTGGACGGAGACGACGCCTCGAGCGCGCAGGCCACGGTCGAGTTCGCGCGCCGGCTCGACATCGACACGATGCAATTGATGATGATCACGCCCGCGCCGGGAACTCGACTGTTCGATCGCCTCGCATCAGAGAATCGCCTGATCGAGACGGACTGGGCGCTGTTTGACGGTCACCACGCGGTGCTGCGTCCGCACGGAATGACCCCGCTGGAGTTGCAGCTCACCACGCTCGACGCTCTCAGGCAGTTCTACTCCCGAAACGCGATCGCCAGTTCGGCCATCCGTGGGATCGTACGAGAGCTGCCCGCACTGCTTGGAATCGCGACCCACGGCGCGGCGGCCGCGGCCAGCGCCCTCGGCCGCAAGCTGTGGGCGGCGACGGTGCTGCACGACTCGGACCCCCCGAACGCGACACCTTCCCAGCCGCTTGCGCGGATCGCGCCCTCGCTCACGAGCGAGGTGCGCGATCACCTGCAGGCGGCGCTGTGGGTCGCAGCGCTGCGTCTCTACGGCCGCCGTCAGATCGCCATGCAACGAACCCAGGAGCGAACTATCGACCATGTCACCCACCTCGCCACACTGTCATGACCTCACTGATTGATCACCGCGAGCTGTACCGGCTTCCGTGGTCGCTGCCGGACAACGCGATCGCATGGCTGGAGCCGACCACAAAATGCAACCTGGCCTGCCTCGGGTGCTACCGGGAGAATGACCCCAAGGGCCACAAGACGCTCGAGGAGGTACGCAACGACCTCGACGTGTTCACGCGCCTGCGCACCGTGGACGGAGTGTCGATCGCGGGCGGAGAGCCGCTCCTGCACCCCGCGATCGTCCAGATCGTCGAGTCGGTGGCCCAGCGTGGCCTGAAGCCGATCATCAACACCAACGGCCTCGCCCTCACCGAGAAGCTGCTGGGGGAACTCAAACGGGCTGGCCTGGCCGGCTTCACATTCCACGTCGACTCCAAGCAGGGACGCCCGCACTGGAAGAATAAGAACGAGATCGAGCTCTGCGAGCTACGCCAACAGTTCGCCGAGATGGTGGCCGCCGCCGGGGGCCTGGGCTGCTCGTTCAATGCGACCGTCTACGAGGACACGCTCTCGCAGGTCCCCGATCTCGTCGAATGGGCGCAACGCAACATCGACATCGTCAACACGATCGTGTTCATCGCCTTCCGCGCCGGCGTCGTCGGGGGCCAGTACGACTACTACGTGCGGGGCGAACCGGTCGACTTCGGCAGCGTGCCGTACGCCACCCCGGACCAGACGCCACACGAGATCCAATCGACCGACATCGTCGCGGAGATCCGCAAGCGCTTCCCGGACTTCGCTCCCGCAGCGTACCTAAACGGCACCGAGCGCCCTGACACGCTCAAATGGCTGCTCACGGGTCGCGTCGGCAGCAAGGAGCGAATCTACGGCTACGTCGGCCCACGCATGATGGAGCTCGCCCAGACCTTCCATCACCTGACAACAGGTCGCTACTTGGCCTACACGCGGCCCCAGACGCTGGGCCACGGCCGCGCGATGCTGGCGCTTGCGCCGCTGGACCCCCGCCTGCGGAGCACCGCAAAGAGCTACCTGTCGGCGGCTCTGCGCAAGCCATCTCGCATATTCGAAAAGCTCCACTTCCAGTCGGTGATGATCATCCAGCCAGCCGACATCTACGCAAACGGCCACCAGAACATGTGCGACGGCTGCCCGGACATCACCGTATTGAATGGACAGCTCGTGTGGTCCTGTCGCCTGGAGGAGCCGGAGCGTTTCGGCGACTTCGTGCAGATGGTCCCCAAGAAGCCCGCGTAGAAGACCGGCCGGGCGCCGGCGAACAGACGATCGCTGGTCCGTGACCCTCCGACGAACGCCGCTACGCTCGTCTGGAGGCAGGGTGAGTCGCGCGACGCTCCGGCTTGCTATTGCGTGCGCGTCGCTCACGCCGCGGTCTCGGCGCGCGCGTTGGCGAACGCCCGGTCCGCGAAGGGCACGAGCGCGGCGGCGACAGCGCGGGTTCGGTGGTATGCGGGACGTGCCCGGAGTCGATGATGACCAGTTATGTCCTGCAGCACATAACTGGTCCTCGCCAGGAGCGGCCACGAGAGCGGTCCGGGCCGGACGTCGTCACGCTTGAGCTGGTGCACCGGCCAGCCGACGGGCCGGTGCAGATT
>OCZT010005444.1_pt1 | contig 12700 bp, 13 predicted proteins | sample 1539031 | NCBI WGS metagenome assembly OCZT01 (sample SAMEA3539308, study PRJEB22396) | soil metagenome | biome: tundra; feature: field; material: soil | place: USA | collected 2010-05 | depth 0.15 m | reverse complement strand
ACCCGCTCGCACGGTTCTGAGGGGGGCCGGGCACAGCAATGTGCCCGGCCTACCCTGCCGACCCCGAGCGGCCGCAGCCGCCCATCGGGTTTCGGGATGTACACCCTCCGCGACGGTCTTGCCCGGTACGCACCCCTGTGAACCCGAGCATGGAGATCTGTGAGGTTGTCCTCCAACTCCAGCCCGTAATCCGCCCACGTGACCCCGTCCACCCCGGGCGCAGCCTTGGGCTTCAGCACCCAATACGCCGCCCGCAGACGATCGACATCAACGTGGTGCAGGAGCGCGGTGAACCGCGCTTCCCTGTCCATTGCTGCCACTCGGCGCACACGACCAAGCTCACTCAGCGCGCCCTGCCCGGCACTGAGTCCGGGGCGCGTTTCACTGGTCGTGTTCCCCTTGGCTGATCGCCTTCCCTCCACTATCTCCGCCGCCCCGCCTTGGGCGTTGTTCGACAACTTCACCGGTACTACGCGACCATCCGACTTCTCACGATCGTCCATCACGGGATTACAGCCTCAGCCTTCCCCGCACGACCCGCCCCTCCATCACGACAGGCGGATGATCATGAGATCTCCCGGTTCTCAGCATGAAGAGATCACGCACATGCACGGGTTCTCCGACCCCGCGGGGTCCGCTGACGGCTCACGCATAACGCCGCCACCGATATTGCCTTCCGCTGATCCACAGCACGTCGGCACCCCAGCTTTGCCTATTTCGAGGCTCAATAGCCGGCCTGCGCGCACCCCGAAACCAACGCTTCGCTGCGCCCTCACGGGACGCCAACGCATGGTCAGGGCCATCGCGATTCGCTAGATCTTCGATGCAGGACTCCTTCATTCCCTTCTTCATGCCGGTTGTCCGGCGCTTTCGTGGATTGAGGCTAAGTCTTGTCCGGCGACGCGACCCTGACGGCCTGGCACGCTGCCGGACCGGCGTCTGTGAGCTTGACGGTCCGAGGGCGTCGGCGGACGATGCCGGCCAAGACTGAACGTACCTGCCTACTCGGCGACGTTTCGCTACGGCAAATAGCGAGCCGTGGCGCGGTCTGGCGTCGCCGCTGTTATGCGCGTAAGGCGAGCGTCCGTCCCTGTAGCCGCTGGGCGTCTCCCTTCGCCCACGAGCAGGCGCGCCGATCCGCGTCGGCGCGGGCCCGCGTGAGTTGGGCTCGCGATGCTCGGCCGACTTGTGCTTTGCTCGAAACTGGAGCGCGGGACCGCCTTGTGCTTCCGCGTGCAACCAGCGGCGCCGACCGGTCTGCCGGCGCCGGGCTGGCCGCTTGTGCATTCGCCCAGGAGCATGCGTCCGGTCGCCGGCCAGTCGGGCGCCTGGTTCGTGACGATTGCGATCACGGGCTCGCCAGGGACCACGTCGCCGCACTTGGTGCAAATGAGCCGTCTGAGAAGCCCGCAACCGATCAGCGAGACAGCCGGTGCGGAACGTTGGCAGCACGACGCGGCGACAAGCGCTCGATCTGTCCTTGGGCTAGCCGATGCGGAAGTCGCCGACGACGAGATCGTCGCGCCCGCTAAGGACGCAGACCAGTTGTCGGTTCTGTTCGATGGCGCTCGTAGTCGTTCGCATGAAGCGGCGGTGGTCGACGCGTTCGCTTGTGGCTGCGGGCGCGGCGCGCCTGCGGACGGCCTGGGACTCCGTCCAGGAGTGACCGGCGAAGCTCGATCTACGTGGACCGCGCGCGTAGGACGAGTAGCGTGGAGTATTCGAAGAAGAGCTCCGTCCACGGCCGGGGGGTTTGCAGCAGCTTCGTTCCTGCGTGCTCTTGTGATCCGTTCTGCATCGAGTTGAACGAGACGTGCAGCTCGTCGCTCTCGTCGAGGTGCTCGCCGAGGATCACGGCCATCCGGTCGATCAGCTCTTGCATCGACGGGGCGCTGACCGAGAAAACGCGCACTCCCAGGTGCTCGGAGCCGACCGTCCCGTCCGGGAGCTGCGCTGCCTCGCTCATCGCGTTACGCCGGTGAGCGCGTGAGTGACGGCCTTGCGCGCGTCTGACACCAGTGGCGTCACGACACGCTCCAAACCATGCTCCACGTGACCGAGCGACGACGACGACGGTCCCCGCCCGAACGTTCGAGGTCCGGAACGAAGCGCGGTCGTCAACGCCAGCGCGGCGAACGCAAATAGCAGCAGCGGGAACAGCATCCGCAACAGCCGCCACGCGAGAAACAGGCGCAGCATTCCGATCCCTCGCGATCAGCTCGCCCGTCGGCGAGCAGCCGTTTGCGTGTAGATCAGCTCGATTTCGCCCGCGAGCTCCCGTGCGACCTCGGAGAGCTCCGCGAAGGCGCGGGCGATCGCGCTGAGCGCGACGCCCTCCAGCGCGGATCCGAGCGTCCCGACCGCGGCGTCGAAGCGCTCCCACAGGTCGTTCGGGCCCGGTCGGTGGCCGCCGCGGCGCAGCTCGTAGGAGAGCTGCATCGTCCGCGCGTTCTGACGCGAGCGCCAGCCGAGGCCGAGCGAGTCGGCGTACCGAAACGCGGCTGCTTCCTGCTCGCTGGCGTCAGCGATGTCCCGCACGCGGGCGGCAAAGCCATCATTCGGGATCGCTTCGGCGCTCGCCTGCAGCGCCGCCTCCCACCGGCCATCGGCCATGCGCAGCTGCTCGATCGCGACCTGGGCGTCGTCGCTCACTCAGTCCGCCCTTTCAGAGGCGCCCGTGGTGATGACGTCACTCGCGAGGTCAGTCGTGGGCGGGACGTAAGGGTCGGGAGCCGCCTCCTGTGGAGGCGAGGTGGCCGGCGCGCTGCCGAATGAGGAGTCGGATCGCAGCAGCCGGTCGACCTCTGAGCGACGGACCCGGAGACGGCGGGGGCCCGGGCGGGAGGCCGCGAGGCGCTTCGTCGCGATCCACGTTCGGACGGTCGCTTCGTGAACGCCGAGCTCCTTGCTGACCTGCTGGACGGTCAGCCACGGATCCTCGTCCGATTTGGGTATTCCGATTTCAGTCATTCATCGTGCCTCGGAACGTAGATCATCGCGCTTTTACCAGATTAGCGTGTGTAGCGGCACGTAATGTTATGCTACATGACGGGGATGACGCCGCCAACCTCAACCAACGACAAACAGGGCACCGTCATCGACGGCACGGCCCGCTCCGCGGAGTGGCGTAAGAAGCAGCGCGCCGCCCAGACGCCTCACGCCCCGACCTCACCAGCAGCGAGCGACGGCGTCCCAGCAGCAGACTTCGACCCGGCTGCCGCGAAGGATTTCGTGTCCTCGGTGATGATTCCCGCCAACCAGATCGCCGGCGAGACTCGGACCAAGCGCCGGGAGCCGGAACCTCCTGACCCGTACATCGACACGCTCCTCAACGGGTCTGGCGAACGGCAGCCGCCGCAAGAGCTCGAGGAAGACGCGAGGGCGAGCTCGACGCAGAGCGACGAGCTCGACCGCTGGTTCGAGGAGCAGGCGACCTCGGTCCCGCGTGCGCCGGCAGGTCAGAAGCTCCCGCGCGGCAGCGCAAGCCTCGACATCGAGACGGCTGAAGGGGCGAGCGTTGAGCGCGCTCGACGTGGCCGGGCGCTCGGTCTGCGGCTCGAGCGCGCGCACGGGAACCGCCCGCGGCGTCGACAGCCAGCCGACCGGCGATCCCTCCGCGCGCGCGTGCATCCCACGCGCGTACGGGTCCTGGCGGTGACCGTGGTTGTCGTCCTATCAGTCGCGGCGATCGCGATCGCCGCGGGTGGCTCCCCGGCCCACCGCTCCTCGATCGGCTCGGCGCCCGCATCAATCTCGACGACCTTCCCTGGTCTCCTCGACACGTTCTTGTCGAAGGCGGGTCGGCTCCCGGGCATCGAAGGCCCCGTTGCCCGCGCTCAGGATCATCAGCCTCGAGCGCATCGGGCTCGTCGCCTGGCGCGGCGACGCCCGATCGCGCATCGCGCTGCCTCAACGGGCGCCTCGTCGAGCAGCTCGTACACCCCTCAGCTCACGAGCCAGGCAGAAAGTTCGCCCGCGCCCGCCGCGCGCACAGCCACCGGCGGCAGCAGCAGCCCGGCGCCGAGCAGCTCGCCGCCGACGCGTACGGGACCCAGCGGGCCCATATCACTGATCGGAGCCGGCACCACCCCGAGCGGATAGCGACGCCCCAAGGGCAGGAAGGTAGGGAAATTGAACAAAGTCATCCAGCACCTCCGCGGGAGTGCGGTCGCCTACGTCGCGCTGTTCGTCGCGCTCGGCGGCACCTCGTACGCTCTGAGCATCCCCGCCGGCAGCGTAGGAGCACGGGAGCTTCACAACGGTTCGGTTACGTCGAAGAAGCTCGCCAATGGATCGATCACGCCCGCGAAGTTGGATGGTCGTGCGATCGGCGGCTCAGTCCGAGACTGGGCCTTTGTAAACCAGGACGGCAGCGTGATCGGCGGCAGCCACGGAGTTCACGTGTCTCAGGGGCCTGGTGGGGCGCCCTACTACGTGAGCTGGGGGGACCAATTCTCGCACTCGTGTGCCGTGCTCGCGAATTCCCCTGGCACCGAAGGGAACGGTCCAATCGCTGACAGCATCGGCATTCACGTCAACGAGCCGGGCACGCGGCGCGGAGCGACTGTCGTTTGGGTCTGGCCGTATATCAACGGGACGTTTGCGAGCGCGCGGTTCTACATAGCGGTCGTCTGCTGAGAATCCCGGAGGCGAAGGCTGATCTCATGAGCAGCAGGCTGGCAAGAGTTCATCGGGCGCCCGTCCTGATCGGCGGAATGGTTGTGATCGGAGCGATGCTCAAATTCGCCGCCGCGGCCGGCGCAGCCGGGATCATCTGGATACACGTCTGCGGAAGCTTTACCCCGGGCGCCGGCTCGACCGGCGGCGCGCTCGGAACTGCCCACTCCGGGTCGTCGGCGTCAGGCGTGAGCACGCCGTATCAATGCCCGGGCCCGGGTAGCGCCGCGAACGGTATGGAAGTGATCGGCAGCGGATCTAGCGTCCCTGCCGGTGGCCGCGGCTACTGGCAGATCGACGCTCCCCAGGGCCTTGCGATCGTGGGAGCGCACACCGAGGGCGCAGGCATGATCAGCTACGGCGTCAACTCGAACATGGGTTGGGGCGGCGGCTTCTATTGGCAGGGGGGCGGAGTGGGGGCTCATGCGGGTGAGGTTGCCTTCAGCTCGCCACCCCTGCTCTCGTCGTACTTCGGCTGGCAGATCATCTGTGGCTGGAGCAAATGCGACGGGGCGAACAAGCCCGGCGAGATCAGCGTGCTGGGGCTCGAGATCGAGGGCGCGGAGGCCTCGGGTCCCTCGGTGTCTGCGACGCCCGGCAGCTTGGGCGCCACCACGGGCTGGGTGCGAGGTTCGTGGCCCGTTGCGTTCTCAGCTGACGGGCCGTCGGGCGCGTGCCAGCTTGCGGCGACGCTCGGCGGGCTGAGCGTCTCGCAGCCCGTCAACGAGCCGCAAAGCCAGACCACGTGGCACCAGTGTCCCGTGGGATCGTTCTCACAGTCGTTCAACACCGCGTCGGTGGCCTCGGGATCGTCCGTGCCGCTAGTGATGTGGGCGCGTGATGCCGCGTACGACTATTCAGCCGGGGCGTATCTGTCGTCGGCCGTCACCAAGTACGTCAACATCGACAACGACCCCGTGACCGTGAGCATGTCCGGGCCGACGGACGCGCCCACGACAGCTGGCGTGCAGTACGTGACCGCCACCGCCTCGGCCGGACCAGCGGGTGTGGCCGGCCTCTCGTGCTCGCTGAACGGGGCGCCCGCCCAGTGGTACCCCGGATCGAGTGCCCGCGTGGCAGTGCAGAATCTCGGACCGAACTCCGTCACTTGCTCGGCGGCCAACAACGCTCGCGATGCCGCCGGCAACCCGGCGTGGTCCGCGCCCGCGTCGTGGACGCTCAGCATCCGTCAACCCACGACGGCCGCGCTCTCGTTCGGCTCGCGGATCCTCGACGCGCTCCAGTGCGCGCGCTCGAAGGAGCGGGTGAAGGTCCCTGCTAAGTGGGTGATCGTCCGGCGGCAGGGCAAGCGCGTGAAGGTGAAGCGGCGGGCGCATACGAAGCTTGTGAAGGTGACGCGCTGTCATCCGCGCATGGTTCGTGTCCGGGTTCGCGTCAAGGTCAAGGGGCATTGGCGGTGGCGGTCCGAGCAGCAGGCTCGGCTACCGCACACGATCCAGCTGAGCACGTGGCGAGCGCGCCATGGCGCTACCACCAAGGTCGTTGGCTGGCTCGGCACATCTGCTGGCGTTGCGCTCGCCGGGCAGACCGTCCGCATCTTGACCGCGCCCAACAACGGCCTGGATGCGTTCACGCAAGCAGCGGTGGCGACCACCGGCCAGGACGGCGTCTGGAGCGCCACGCTGCGGGCCGGGCCCTCCCGGCTCGTCGAGGCGGTGTACGACGGCGGGAGCACGGTCGAGCCGGCGGCGTCGGGGCAGGTGCGGCTGATCGTGCCCGCGCTCGTCAAGCTCACGATCAAGCCGCGGCGGACCCATTGGTGGCGCTCGCCCCGCAGTCCGGGCACGATCCGGATCTCGGGCCGCGTGCTCGGCGGCTACATCCCAGGAGCGGATCAGCAGCTCTTGCGGCTACGGATCGGCGTCGTCGGAATCCCGGGGGTGCAGAGCACAATCGGGATCCCGGACATCGCGCCCGACGGCCGGTTCCACACGACCTGGACGCCAGCGCCTGGGAACGGGACCGTGCATTTCTGGTTCTCCGTTTCGACGCTCCACGAGGCGGATTTCCCATTCGCGCCCGCGAGCTCGCGGCGGGTGGACGTAATCGTCCGATGAGCCCCACGGCGGGTGTTGCCGCTTAAGCTAGTTTCGAATGTGAAACGTAGCTTCGAACCGTAGTTTCGAATGTGCAACGCAGGTCGAATCTGACAAGTCGAGTGCGCTCGAATCGCGGCCGTATCGGCGCAAAGCGACTGGGCGAGCCGCCTCGAGCCCTGCGTTGGTGACGCCCGCGGCGCGGATGGTCCGATCTCATAGGACGAGACGGCTTGTCTGGCCTGGTCGCGTTTGCGTCTCATCGTAGGGTTGTGCGACGTGCTAGTCGTGCGAGTGGTGGCGAAGCTGGAACTGGGGGGTGCGCAGCTTTCGCTCCTGCGGGTCGCGCGCGCCCTCGCTGAGCGTGGGCATCGGACGCGGCTGTTGGCGGGAAACGCGAACCCTACGGGTCTGCAGCTCGCTCGCGCGCACGGGTTCGAGGCGGAGGTGATGGGCTCGGGCGCGGATCTGCAGTGGGCCTGCGATCCGGGGTTCGCGGCGTGGCTGGCGCCGCGGCTTGCCAGCGCTGACGTGGTCCACGCACACATGCTCGGTGCCTGGTGGGCCGCCGCGAGGGCGGCGCCGGGCGACGTTCCGCTGGTCGCGAGTGAGCACAATGGCTATGCGTGGTGGGGGGAGCCGCCGTGGGCAGCGATGGCCGACGTGGCCGAGCGCGTTGATCGTTTTTACGCGCACGGTCCGGGCGCGCGCGCCGGCGCGGTGCGCGCAGGGATCCCCGAGGACCGCATCCGCCCGGGGATCTCGCCGGTGGTGGGAATGGATGCCCGCCCGCGGCCGGGGTTGCCTTCGCCGCGGATCGTCGTCACTGGGCGCTTGAGCCGTGACAAAGCACCGGACGTCCTGATCGACGCGATCGCGCGGATGGCTGCCCCGCCGCCGGTGCTGATGCTCGGCGCGGGGGCGCTGCTGGACGACCTGCATGCGCAGGTCGCGCAGCTGGGGCTTCAGAGGGTGGTGAGGTTCTGTGGCTGGGTGGACGAACCGGGACCTTGGGTCGCGGGCGCCACGGTGCAGGCCTGCCCGTCGCGCGATGAGGCGTTCTCGCAGACGGCGGTGCTGGCGATGGGCCTCGGTGTGCCGGTCGTCGGCACGAACGTCGACGGCTTCCCAGAGACGCTCGCCGACCGTCGCGGAATCATGGTTCCGTCCGAGGACCCGGAGGCGCTGGCCGTCGCGCTCGAGCAGGTCCTGGCCGGACGGTTGCGGCCGGACACGGCCGCGGCGCGCGTGTGGGCGCGGCAGTTCGACACCGAGCGGGTGGCTACGGTTTACGAGCAGACCTACAACGATCTGCGCCAGGCGCCGGCACCAGAGCTCGCCGCGTGAGCGGGCCGGCGAGCGACTCCTGGTGCGAGGAGGACCTTCATGCCTGGCACGTTCTGGGGCCACTGCTGGTCCAGGGCGGCTACCTGCCTTGGACGACGGGCTCGATGCGCCCCGCGGGTCTCGTCACGGTCTGCAACGAGATCGTCCACGGATCGCGCACGCGGATCGTCGAGTGCGGCAGCGGCGTGAGCACGGTGGTGCTCGCGCGGCTCCTACGCGAACGCCATGCGGGTGGTCTCATAGCACTCGAGCACGACCGTCACTGGGCCGCGCTCGTGCAAGATCACTTGCGGCGCGAGACTCTCGACACGATCGCCCGCGTGCTCCACGCGCCTTTGCAGGGCGAGCCGCCGTGGTACGGACTGGCCGGACTGGAGGAGGTTCCCGACGAGGTCGACCTGCTCGTCGTTGACGGCCCGCCAGCGTGCGATCCCGATCACGGCACGCGCCGCGCGCCGGCGCTTTCAGAGTTCGCTGAACAGCTTGTCGTTGGCGCAACGGTCGTGCTCGACGACATCAACCGCCCCGGCGAGCGCAAGGTCATCGCAAGCTGGGAGGCGTCGACCGATTGGCGCTTCGTCGTGGACGAGCGCGCCGGCGTGGCCATCGGCCGCCGCGATACTGACATCCGGGCCAGTACAGCCAACAACATCCTTCGCTAGCCCTGGCGCCCCGGCGGGCCTCGGCCAGCGCACCGTCTGCAAAGCAGTCGTGCGGCCATCGTCGTTGGGAACTGCCCAACACGGGATCGCACGGGATCAGTCATCTCAACATTCATTAGGATGACGGCATGTCCGACGACCGCTGCGATCTGCTCTGTCTGGACCTGCCGCGCGCGGAGGCGATCCGCGCGCGTCTGCAGCCGAGCCTTGCCGCCCAGGCCGCGGCGCGGGCCAGTGCGCTCGCTGACCCCACCCGGTTTCTGATCGCGCTTGCCCTACGCGACGAGGAGGAGCTCTGCGTGTGCGATCTGGCGTGGATCACCGGCCGCGCCGAGAACCTCGTCGGTCACCACCTCCGCGCGCTGCGGGATGCGGGCCTCGCCGGCTCGCGGCGCGAGCACAAGATCGTCTTCTACGCGCTGACCAACGCCGGCCGCGACCTGCTCGAGGCCCACGTTCAAGTCGCCGAGGTCACATCATGAGCACGCCATCGCTAGCTAGAGCTACCGACGCCAGGCACGCTAGCGATTGCACCCAAGCCAAGACCAGCGCTCCAGGAGCACGAGCGCGATTGGCTCATTCGTCGCGCCAAGACGCTCTCGTGGCTGAGCCTCGCGTACATGACCGTCGAGGGGGCTGTCGCGATCACGACCGCGATCATCGCCGGCTCCGTCGCGCTGCTCGGTTTCGGCCTTGACTCGGCGATCGAGGGCCTCGCATCGATCATCGTAATCTGGCGCTTCACCGGCCAACGGCGCCTCTCCGACCACGCCGAGCAACGCGCCGAGCGGCTCGTCGCGATCAGCTTCTTCCTGCTCGCCCCCTATGTCGCCCAGGCCGCGCTGCGCGCCCTTATCAATGCCGACCGTCCCAGCATCAGCTGGATCGGGATCGGCCTGTCGATCTCCAGCATGCTCGTCATGCCGCTACTCGGACGCGCCAGGCGCCGCATCGGTTCCCAGCTCGGCTCGGGCGCCACCGCCGGCGAAGGAACCCAGAACATGCTCTGCGCCTACCTCGCCGCCAGCGTGCTCGTAGGCCTGGCGCTGAACGTCGCCTTCGGACTCTGGTGGGCCGACCCGGTTGTCGCGCTCGGCATCGCCGCGCTCGCGATCAAAGAAGGCCGCGAGACCTGGCGCGGCGAAGGCTGCTGCGCCACCACCCCGATCGCCGTAGACGCCGACCACGCCTGCCGCGACGACTGCTGCATCTGATCCCCGCAGACCGGTCGCCCCAACAACTCCGGGCACCATTCAAAACTACGTGGCACATTCGAAAGTAGCCTGAGCGGACGTCCTGTGTCAACCCCGGGAGGATGAGCGCCGTCAAGCGTGCGGGGGCAGAGCCCGGAATGTGGACCGGGGGCGCATCCCCCGGACCCCCTGGCGACCCCCTCACGCAGATGGCGCGCTGCGCGAACGGCAGGAGTGAGGGCCCGCCCGGCCGGCTCGGCCGGCGCAAAACGGCACGCGCCGGCCGCCCCAGCGCCGCCGTGCGGCTGAGACAGTCAACTTGAACGTCAGCTGATGGTGTCGGCGCGGTTGTCGGCGCGCCGGTTTCGTGGAAGCGTGCGCCGAGCGCAAGGAGTTACTGTGTGGCGGTCACCTCTTGCTCTCGGGGGTTCGCGGCGGTGGCGACTGCGCCGGCGAGCATGCGCTGGGTGGCGGCATGGTCGACGACGGGCCCCGACACGGTCGGGATGGTGACGGTGATGTGCTGTTGCAGGGCGCGGTGGCGGGCCGGGTCATACGGCACGCCGTCCTGCCAGCAGCGCCATAGGATCCGGCACCAGGCGCGCCCCAGGGTGCGGATCGCGCGGGGATGATCGTGCCCGCGCTGGCGGGCGCTGGCGTACAGGTCCTGCGCCCAGGGGTTGTGGTGGCGAGTACTGTCCGCCAGCGTGCCGACCGCCCCGCGTAGGCGCTTGTTGCACGCCCAGCGGAAGCTGGCGGCTTTGTATTTGCCGGACTCCTTCGCGACGGCGGCCTGGCCGGCGTCGGCGGCGAGCGTGTCGCGGGTTGGGTAGCGCGCGCGGCAGTCGCCGATCTCCGCCAACAGCTCCGCGGCGCAGATCACGCTGCTGGGATTCTTGAACAGCGACAGGAAGACCTGGCCGTCGGGATGCTCGCGGATGGCGGTCGCGATCTGGCGCTCCAACTGCTTGATCTGCTCGTTGATCGTCTTGATCGTCGCGACCAGGCTCAGCACCAGCTGCCGGCGGGTGGCCAGCTCGAGCTCGCCGACCCGGGTGGCGGGAGCGCGGCGGAGCTTTGCGAGCAGCTGCGCGGGCTGCTGGCGGCCGGTGTAGTGCTCCCGGACCAGGAACCCTTGCAGGCGCGCTTCTCCCAGGCCGCGCGCGTCCGTCGGGCTGGGGTAGCGCTCAAGGAACGCGAGCGAGATCCGGCTGTGCAGGTCCGTGAACAGCCCCAGCGGGCCGGGCCAGAACCGCTCAAGCTCCGCGCGCAGCTGGTTGGTCAACGCGGTCCTGGTGCCGACCAGATCCTCGCGTGCTCGGGTCAGCGCCCGGAGCGCCTTGGTCTGATCGCTGTCGGGCTCGAGCACCCGGAAGCGGTGATGATCGGTGCGCGCCAGCTCGCACAACACGAACGCGTCAAACCGATCGGACTTCCCGCCCGAGACCCTGAACCGATCGCGGGTGGCCGCGACCTGGTTGGGATGCAGCGCCAGGATCCGCAGCCCCGCGTCCAGCAGCCGCTCGACCAGCAGCCCGTCAGGCCGCTCGATCGCGACCAACTCCACTTCCAGGCGCACCAAGGCCCGGCACAAGGACCGCACTCCCTGCTCGTCGTGCGCGAACGTCGCCGATAACAACCGCTCACCCGCCGCGTCCGCGACGAGCACGTCGTGCTTCTCCGACGCCCAATCAACGCCGGCGTAATTACTCATACTCATTCTCTTCGTACTTCCTTTTCGGTCAGGTCTTCACAGCGCCCCGACCGAGAGGTACCGTTGCGGATGCCTATAGACAGGCCCTCAACACGGGGCTACGTCCTGTTGCCGCTTGCGGCACCTCACCACCGCCGACAGGGGCTGGTCCGCTCATGGCCCTCCTCACAGGGGGCAGGCAACAACTAAGCCCTCTCCCGGCGGCGGTCGAGGCAACAACCAGCTTAGGATGACCTATAGGCAACAGCGGGTTGTTGCCGCTCAGCGAAGTTGTGCATGTGAAACGTAGTTGAACCCCGTAGTTGTGTTTGTGCAACGTAGTTGGACCCCCAGCACCACGATTGCCTGGAAATATGGGCGATCCGGGACTTGGCGAGTCGCTCTCAGACCTCTTCGCCGGGTGGATACAGGGCCGCAACTGCACGCGTGTTACCCCTCGATACCTCAGTCGATGCCTCGAATCCGCCGAGATGGCGGGGTGGGAAAGTAGCTTTCATATGCACAACTTCGCTGAGCGGCAACACGGGTGTTGCCGCTCAGACTGGTTTCCAATGTGAAGCGTAGTTTCCAGCGACGAGGCGTTGCGTCGGGAACAGCAGCCGACCGAGCGCCGCCGCAACGTCGGTTCCAGGTCGGGGAAGAACCGACGGCCGGTGTCCCTCAGAGGCGCCTTGTTCTCATGACCGGCGTCTCGGCCTGGCTGCTGGAAAGCACCAGGAGCGATCACATCGATCGCTCGAGACGGCGTGGCTGCTCTTGGGCGATAGCGATCGCCCGGCGAGCCGCCGACTGAGTCGATGATGGATGACTGCTTCGTCGCCTAAGCGCTCGTGCGCCGGAGCGGCGCTCGGCTATGGAAACGATCGTGCGGACCGCGGCAGCCCGACGTTCGCGTTTGGGCGAAAGCGATCGCGCCGAGCAGGCGCCCGCAGAACTCGATCGGGCGGTCGCATCGTCGCCGTCGGAGTCGTCCGCTCCGAGGCCGTCCAGATCGTGAAAGATGGTATGTCCCGGTTGGCGTGTGACCCGGCGGTGAAGGTGGTCGGCACT
>OCZT010005443.1_pt1 | contig 12705 bp, 10 predicted proteins | sample 1539031 | NCBI WGS metagenome assembly OCZT01 (sample SAMEA3539308, study PRJEB22396) | soil metagenome | biome: tundra; feature: field; material: soil | place: USA | collected 2010-05 | depth 0.15 m | reverse complement strand
AGCCGTTTGGGTGGCTCGGCGGGCCATCGAGGGCAGCCGGCCACCCACCCGCCGCCGGCTGGCCGCCGCGGCGGGCCTGCCCACGGCGACGATCCGAGCATCTGTCTCCGATCTCGCCGCCTTCAAGGACTGCGCCCGCCGTTACGCCTATCGCAGCGTCTACCGCCTGCCGGTGCCAGCCTCGCCCCAGCGCTGGTACGGGACCCTGGTGCACACCGTCCTCCAGGCCCTGGCGGCGCTGCGCCAGACCGGTGCCGAGGCCGGGCCGGACGAGGCGGGCCGCCTGTGGGGTGAGGCATGGGAGACGTCACGGGGCCCCAAGGGTGCTCATGCCGAGCTGCGCAGCCTGGGCGAGAGCCAGCTCCGGCGCTACGCGGCCTCACCGGGGTGGCGCGACGCCGAGCCTCTCATGGTCGAGCAGCCCTTCACCCTCGAAGTGAGCGCCGGCGACGTGGCCGGACGATTCGACCGCATCGACGCCGGGCCGGGCGGGGTCCAGGTGGTCATCGATTACAAGACCGGGCCGCCGCGCGAGGAGGAGTCCCTGCGCAAGGACCTTCAGGTCCGCGCCTACGCGGTGGCGCTCGCCCGCGAGCAGCACCGCGACGAGGCCACGGTCGAGCTGCACTGGCTCCAGACCGCCGAGGTCAGCCGGATGACGTTCGACTCCGTCGCCCTAGGTCGGTTCCATTTCCAGGTGGAGAGCACGGCCCGCGAGCTGGCCGAGGCCCGCCGCGCCCACGACTTCCCGCCCAAGCCGAGCAGCTGGCGCTGCGGCCACTGCGAGTTCCGGACGGTGTGCGACGAGGGGCGGGAGCAGTAGGAGGCTGGGCAGGCGGCGGGAGCGGAGGGTCGCCGCCCTCGTGCACCGGTGCCCGTCCGGGGGCGCCCAACCCTCGGGAGCGGGCGGCGCCGAGATCAGCTGGCCGGGCCGGGACCCGTCACACGCGCCCCGCCGGCGTCCGCCGCCTGCTCACCGTCGTCGAGCCAGGCCAGCGGGCAGCGGGGCCCTTCGGACTCATCCACCAGGAAGGGCAGACCATTGGCCGACGTCTGGCGGATCGGCACCACCCGGAACCCCGCGCAGGTGAGCGGCTGACCGGCGAGGTAGGCGGGGCAGTCACCGGTCGCGGTCGGGCCGGTGCAGATGTCGGCCACCCGCCGCGTGCGCGGGTCGAGCAGGAGGAAAAGCCGGTCCGCCGGAGTCGACATGCCCATCTCGGTCCCTATCTCGCAATCCCTCCGGACCATGGTCCGCCGCCACCCCGGCGGAGGCCATGGCCATAAGCCCCAGCCAATCTGACGACTTAAGTCACATGACAATGTGATCGGGGGCCCATAGCTTGTAAGGTCAGAGAGACGATCTTTGGGGGGCCCCCGCTGGCCGGTGCCCCCGCTCACCTTCCGGAGGACCCAATGAACAGCCCGGCGCCGTACTTGCACTGGGGATTCATCCTCATCTCGCTGCCCAACCTGATCCTGATCGCGGCGATGGTGCTGCTCTTCGTGGTCGCGCTCATAGCCCCCTTCCCCCACAACACCGCCAAGCACCGGGACGATGACGATGAGTGAGGCGAGCGGCCTGGGATCGGGCACGGGCACTCCCCCGCTCGCCGCCGGCTCCTCCGCGGAGGGCGAGCCCGGGTGGACCGCCGCGGTGCGTCGCCGCCTGGAGGGCCGCCTTCCCCTCGAGGAGGTGCTGCCCACCCGCCAGCCGGCCTTCGTCGGCTCCTGGGTGTACGTCTTCGGCGTGGTGACCATCGCAGCCCTGGTCTGGGTGCTGGTGAGCGGGTGCGTCCTCGCCTTCATGGGCTCGACCTGGTGGCACACCTCCAACCTGGGCCACTTCTTCAACAGCATCCACTTCTGGTCGGTGCAGATGTTCTTCATCTTCATGGTGCTGCACCTCTGGGGCCAGTACTGGGGCGCCGGCTGGCGCGATGGACGGGCCAAGACGTGGATGGTCGGGGTGGTGCTCTTCCTGGTCAGCATCGTCACCGCCTTCACCGGCTACCTGGTCCAGCAGAACTTCGACTCCCAGTGGATCGCGGTCAACGCCAAGGACGCGATCAACGCGTCGGGGTTGGGGGGCTTCTTCAACGTCCTCAACTTCGGCCAGATGTACGGCATCCACGTGATGCTGTTCCCGATCGCGCTCACCCTTCTGGTGGTGCTCCACATCGTGCAGGTGAGAAGCCGCGGGGTGGTGCGGCCGATCGGTGACCCCTACGTCCCCGATACCGTGGCCAGCGCGTCCACGGGAGCACCCCAATGAGCGCCCGCCGACCCAAGATCGACAAGGCCGACTACTACCGCGGCATCCGGATGACGCCCTACGACCTGATCAAGGAGATCGCCATCGCCACGGTGGGCATCCTGGTCGTGGTGCTGATCCTCTCGGCTGTCCTCTCCTCGCCCGACGTACCCTCGGCGACCATCCAGGCATGGGCCAAGTCGGACCCGGTGGATTTCGTGACCACGGCCGCCGGCGAGCTGGTGGGAGAGAGCACAACGGCCCAGTACGGTCCGCCGTACACGAGCGGCAGCGGGTCAGTGCAGAGCATCGGCCCGATCGAGCCGCAGGTGTGGGCCGGGGTGCATGTTGCGGTCAACGCGCCTCTCGACTTCGTGCTCCAGCCTCTCACACAGGCCACGGTCGGCGATCAGACCCTGGTCTCGGCGCTCAGCACCTTCAACGATGCCAGCGCCGCCCAGCAGGACGCGTGGCTCGACGCCTACACCAAGGACCTGCCCAAAGCCAAGGTGGACAAAGATCAGGTGACCGTGCCGAGCGGCGACGACGGCCCGGTGCCGGTTCTGATGAGCCGGTTGCTCGTGCTCGCCCGCAGCGGGGGCCTCGACGCACTGCTGCTCACCAGCGACCACTTCTACCAGACCGACTACAGCAAGCCGCTCCTCTTCCTGAGTGATGGCGGCTACTTCCGGGGGCTCGCCCAGGCGCAGGACCTCACGGGTTCGCAGTGGGGAATGATGAACGAGACCGGGCGGTATCCTGGCCAGGCCTGGCTCTGGCTCTTCACCCTCTGGTACCAGGTCCCGGCGATCGGCTCGGCGAGCAACGCCGACCTGCTGGTGGTGGTGGTCATGACCATCCTCAGCCTGGGTCTCCTGCTCGTCCCCTTCATCCCCGGGGTGCGCGACATCCCGCGCTGGATACCCGTGCACAAGCTGATCTGGCGGCAGCACTATCGGAGCATGGCGAGGCGCACTCGAGCCTGACCGCGGGAGGAGGCCAAGCACCGCCGGCAGCTGATGCAACTCTTGAAGAGCGACTTCGAGGACGTCGGGCTCTGGGCACGGCGGGGCTAGACGGGTACGGAACTCAGCGCCGGCTGCGGCCAGCCGCGATCAGGGCCGGCCCAGGGTGTCCTCGAGGCTACGGACTACCGGCCTCAGGGCCACTCGCTGGGCTGGCTCTCCTTGCGCCGGGCGACGAAGGCGGCCACCTCGGCGCGCCGCTCCAGGCCCAGCTTCATAAGGATGTTGGAGACGTAGTTCTTGACGGTCTTGTCGGCGAGGTGCACCCGCTCGGCGATCTGCCGGTTGGTGAGCCCCTCGGCGACCAGGGCCAGGATCTTGCGCTCCTGGGGGGTGAGGTCATTGATGATGTCCCCGGGGGTGACCACCTCGCCGCGCAACCGGGCGAGCACGCGCTCGGTGACCTGCGGGTCGAGCAGCGAGTGCCCCCCGGCGACCTGGCGGATCGCGCCGATCAGGTCGACGCCATGGATCTGCTTGAGGATGTAGCCGGACGCCCCGGCCATGATCGAGGTGAAGAGCGCCTCGTCGTCGGCGAACGAGGTCAGCATCAGGACGTGGGTCTCGGGGTAGGCGGAGCGGATCTCCCGGCACGCCTCGATCCCCGATCGGCCCGGCATGCGGACGTCCATCACGACCACCTGGGGGTGCAGTCGGGCGACAGCTTCAAGAGCGGCGTCCGCATCCCCGGCCTCTCCGATCACATCGAGGTCGACCTCAGTCTCGAGGAGGCGCCGGAGGCCCAGCCGGACCAGCTCATGGTCGTCACAGAGCAAGACGCGAATGGTGTCTCTGGATTCCATGGCACCGAATTCTACGCTCATGGCTGCTCAACCTCGCCCAAAAGGACCCCATCTGAGGGTCCTCGGTCACGAGAACTCCGGTCCGCGAGGCCCGTGGGGGTGGGGCCGCGCGAATTGGGCAGCTCTGACCGGAGGCCGCAGCCCGGGTGATCAGCCGCCGGGGTCGCCGGGGCCGCGTCGGCGCCGGGCAGGGTCGGCGAGCGCGACGATGCAGAGGACGACCACCACCACGGCCAGGGTCCCCGCCAACCAGAGGCAGGCCAGACCCCACTGCTGCAGCGACATCAGTGCTGCCCTCTCATGACGGGACGGCGGGTGGCGACGCGGAACATCTCCTGAAGCTCACGGCGCGGCGGCTGGGCGAGCCGATGGTCCCCCTCCGGCACCTGGCGCTGTAAGGGCCACACGACCCCCACCGGTCGGGACCCTGGTCACGGCCACCCAGCAGGCCTCAACCCGCCACGGCCACTTGGCCCCATCAGAGTAGTGACCTTTTCCCCTGGTCCAGAGGGTGATGGCACAGTGATGCTCCGATCGTGGGTCCTGGGAACGCCTGGTTCCGAAGACCTGACCGTTACGACCCGTCCGAGCTCCCTGCGACTCCAGGCGCCGATGGTGTGGGCTCTCCCCGGCGCTTCCGGTGGCCGCAGGGAGCGAGGCGGGATCGGATTCCGCCTCGCGGTGGACTCACACCCGGACGTGTGCCGGCCATCCCGAGACCGAGGCCCATCGTCTCGGTGACCATCGGCCCACGACATCCGGCGGCCGATTTCCGTAGGCTGGGACGGTGACAACCGATACCGCAACCCCACCTCCGATCTCGCTCACCTGGAGCGCCGACGCCGCCCTCATCGACGGGGCGGCGATCACCATCCGCCCCCTCAACCCGGACGATGTCGAGCTGCTCCGGAGCTTCTTCACCTCCCTCTCGGCCGAGAGCCTGCGGCTCCGCTACTTCTCCGCCAGTCACGCGCTGACCGACGACGAGCTGACCCGTCTCACGACGAGCGACGCCGCCACCCACACCCACCTCGGCGCATTCCACGCCGGATCGGTGGTCGGAGTGGGCGACTTCAGCGTCTCCGCACCTGGCGAGGCCGAGGTCGCCTTCGTGGTCAGTGACGAGTTCCAGGGTCGAGGCGTCGCCTCGCTGCTCCTCGAATACCTGGCTGAGGTGGGCCGTGCGGTGAGGATCACGCGCTTCCGCGCCGAGACGATGGCCGAGAACCTGCCCATGCTCGAGGTGTTCCGCCACGCGGGCTTCATCGAGCGGGTGGGAACGCCAGAGGCGGGCGTCGTCGGTGTCAGCCTCGACATCACCGACGTCCGCGGCGTGAGGGCGGCGAGTGGTGAGCGTGAGCGGCTCGCGTCGGTCGCCGCCATGCGCGGTCTGCTCGAGCCAAAGAGTGTCGCCGTGATCGGCGCGGGGCGTGCCCCGGGCGGGATCGGCCACGAGATCCTCCGCAACCTCATCCGCGGACCGTTCAACGGTCGCGTCTACCCGGTCAACCGATCAGCGGACAACGTGTCGGGCGTCCCCGCGTGGCCCTCCGTCGGCGACATCCCCGGCAAGGTGGACCTGGCGGTCATCGCCGTCCCGATCAGCGCGGTCCTCGCCGCCGTCCACGAATGCGGCGCCGCCGGCGTGGGCTCGCTGGTGATCATCAGCTCCGGCTTCGGCGAGACCGGGGCCGACGGCGCGGCGAAGGAGCGGGAGCTGCTGGACGTCGCCCGCAGCTACGGCATGCGCGTGGTCGGGCCCAACTGCATGGGCGTGATCAATACCGACCCCGCGATACGGCTCAACACGACCTTTGCCCCCATCCAGCCACCCACCGGGAACATGGCGTTCTTCACCCAGTCGGGAGCACTCGGGGTGGCGGTCATCGACGAGGCGGGACGGCTCGGCATCGGCCTCTCGGGCTTCGTCTCCGCCGGCAACAAGATCGACATCTCGGGCAATGACCTGCTCCAGTACTGGGAGCAGGACGAGCGCACCGACGTGATCCTCCTCTACCTCGAATCCTTCGGCAACCCGCGCAAATTCGCGGAGATCGCCCGCCGGGTGTCGCGACGCAAGCCGATCATCGCGGTGAAGGGAGGCAAGAGCACGGCGGGGGCACGCGCCGCCGCCTCGCATACGGCCGCCCTGGCCTCGCCCGACGTATCGGTCGACGCCCTCTTCCGCCAGTCGGGCGTGATCCGGGTGGCCTCGCTGGAGCAGCTCTTCGACGTCGCCCGGGTGGTGGCCACGGCGCCACTGCCGGCCGGCAACCGGGTGGCTGTGGTGGGCAATGCAGGTGGCGCCGGCATCCTGACCGCGGATGCATGCGAGGCCGCCGGGCTGGTGTTGCCCGAGCTGAGCGCGGAGACGATGGAGCGCCTGCGCGAGGTGCTCAACTCCGCCGCCGCTCTGGGCAACCCCATCGACATGACGGCGATGGGTGGCCCGGAGGAGTACCGGGCCGCACTCCAGGCCGTGCTCGCCGACCCGTCGGTCGACTCGGTGATCACCATCTTCACCCCGCTCCACACCGACGCCGTCGGGATTGCCGAGGCGATCCGGATGGTCGCCCGCGAGGCCACCAAGCCGGTCCTGGCCGCGGTCTTCGGCGACGCCCAGGAGCGGCTCCGCGCCAGCCGCGACATGCCCGTCTTCACCTTCCCCGAGGCCGCCGCCTACGCCCTCGGCGCGGTCGCCGACTACGCCGCCTGGCGGAGGCGCGACCCCGGAACCGTCGTGGTGCCCGCGGACATCGACCTGGGCGCTGCCCGGGATATCGTGCAGAAGGCGCTCGCCGCGAATCCCGAGGGCTGCCAGCTCGGGCCGCTCGACGCGGCCGCCCTGATGCGGGCGGTGGCCGTCCCGGTGGCGATGACCACCCGGGCCGACACCGCGGACGAGGCCATCGCGGTCGCCGAGGCGATGGGCTACCCGGTGGTGCTCAAGGCGGCCGCGCCGGACATGGTCCACAAGACCGAGCGTGGTGGTGTCCTCACCGACATCGCCTCAGCCAAGGCGCTGCGGACGGCCTTCGACACGATGCAGGCCCGCCTCGGCGACGAGATGGGTGGCGCGATCGTCCAACCGATGCTGGGCGCGGGCGTGGAGACCATCGTCGGCGTCGTCCGCGACAGCCACTTCGGGCCGCTCCTCGTCTTCGGCTCCGGTGGGACGGCCGTCGGTCTGACCCATGACCAGGCCTTCCGAGCGGTGCCGCTCACCGACCGCGACGTCACTGAGCTGATCCGCGAACCCCGCGGTTCCGCGCTCCTCTTCGGGTACCGGGGGACCTCACCCTGCGACACCGAGGCGCTCGCCGGGATCATCCAGAGGATCAGCGCCCTGGTGACCGCACTACCGGAAATCGCCGAGATGGACCTCAACCCGGTGATCGTCAGCCCCGCGGGCGCGGTCGCCGTGGACGTCAAGATCCGGCTGGAGGCGGTCCCGCACGACCCCGTCGTGGGGGCGCGCCACCTGCGCCGCCCGGGCTCGGCCCAGCACTAGAAGGACTGTCCCGGGGCCGGCCGGGCCAGCCGTCGAAGTGTCGGGACCGCGGGGACACCGTTGGCGCCCCCGCGGTTCCGGGTGCTGGTGTCGGGTCCACCCAACGCGTGCCACGGACGCCGCGCCGAGTACCTCCTACCCAAGGCAGTGAGGACCTCCGGCCCTGGCCCCGCTTCTCTCCCGCCGGGAGAATCGGCCGCGCATGGCCCTCGACCTCGCACGCTGGCAGTTCGCGATCGTCACCGTCTTCCACTTCTTCTTCGTTCCCATGACGATCGGGCTGGCGTTCCTGGTGGCCGTGATGCAGACGCTCGCCCTGGTCCGGAAGGACGAGACGTGGGACCGGCTGAGCCGCTTCTTCGGCCGGATCTTCCTCATCAGCCTGGCCGTCGGGGTCGTCACCGGGATCGTGCTCGAGTTCGAATTCGGCCTGAACTGGTCGGCGTTCTCCATCTTCGTCGGCAACATCTTCGGCGCCCCCCTCGCCATCGAGGGCCTGCTCGCCTTCTTCCTCGAGTCGACCTTCATCGGCCTCTGGATCTTCGGGCGGGAACGCCTCTCCCCGCTCCTCCATCTCGCGACCATCTGGCTGGTCAGCATCGGGACCGTCCTCTCGGCGTTCTTCATCCTGGCCGCCAACGCCTGGATGCAGCACCCGGTCGGTTACACGGTCGATGGTGGCCAGGCAGTGCTCACCAACTTCTGGGCCGTGCTCGGCACCTCGACCCTCTGGGCGTCGTTCATCCACACCGTGGCGGCCGCGCTCGCCACAGGAGCGGCGCTCACGCTCGGCATCGCCATCTGGCGCGCCCGCCGCGCCCCCGACGACGGGGAGCGCGAAGCCTACCGGCGGGCCGCCGCACTCGCCTGCGCGGTGTTGCTGGTCACGGTCGTGGTGACCGCCGTGTCCGGCGATCTCCAGGCCCGGCTGATGGACGTCCAGCAGCCGATGAAGATGGCGGCCGCCGAGGCCCTCTACAACACCCAGAACGGAGCCAGCTTCTCGCTGCTCACCATCGGCAACCTGAGCGGCCAGCCGGTGTTCCAGATCCGGGTGCCCCACCTGCTGTCACTGATCGCCGACATGAGCTGGAACGGCCAGGTCGTCGGGATCAACCAGATGCAGGCGGCCGAGGTCGCCAAGTACGGGGCCGGCAACTACGCACCGATCCTCTGGATGACCTACTGGTCATTCCGGGCCATGGTGGGCGCCGGCATCCTGATGATCGGGGTCTCGGCGTGGGGCGTCTGGCTCTGGTGGCGCAAGCGGCTCGCGGCGAGCCGGTGGTTCCGCCGGGCCGCCGTGGCCGGCATCGTGCTGCCGATCATCGCCAACGCCTCCGGGTGGATCTTCACCGAGGCGGGGCGGCAGCCGTGGATCGTCTACGGCCTGATGCAGACCGCCAAGGGCGTGTCGACGGTCGGAGCCGGGGACGTGGCCCTGACCACGGCGGTCTTCGTCGCCGTGTACACGATCCTCGCCGTCCTCGCCGTGGTGCTGGTGCTGCGGGCGGCCCGCCACCCCTTCGACGAGATCGGTGAGCCCCCCGCGGACGCGGACCCCCTCCCCGCTCCCGGACTGGTCTACTGAGGAGCCTGACGTGACCACGTACACCGGGCTGAGCGCTCTCTGGTTCTCCCTCATCGGGCTGCTGTGGGCCGGCTATTTCTTCCTCGAAGGATTCGACTTCGGGGTCGGCATGGTGAGCCCGCTGGTGAGCCGGGACGACACCGACCGCCGGCTCTGCATGAATGCGGTCGGACCGGTGTGGGACGGCAACGAGGTCTGGCTGCTGGTCGCCGGAGGGGCGACCTTCGCCGCCTTTCCGCTCTGGTACGGGCTGCTGTTCCAGGGCGCCTACCTCGCCCTCTTCCTAGTGCTGATCGCCCTCATCGCGCGAGGCGTCTCCTTCGAGTTCCGGGGCAAGTTCGACGATCCCCGGTGGCGGCGGGTCTGGGACGTCGCCAACTTCGCCGGCAGCCTAGTCGCCGCCCTCATCTGGGGGGTCGCCTTCACCAACTTCGTCCACGGGCTGCCGCTCTCCAAAGCCGGCTACACCGGCGGTCTGATCGGGCTGCTCAACCCCCTGGCACTGGTGGGCGGGCTGGCCGCCCTCGCCGTCTTCGCATTCCACGGCTCCGTCTTCCTCTCGCTCAAGACGAGCGGCGGGCTGATGCAGCGAGCTCAGCGCGTGGCCCGCATGGCCGGCGGTGCCGCCATCGTCCTGCTCGCCGCCACGATCGCCTGGGTGGCGGCAAGCGGCCGGCCGTGGCAGTCCCTGGCCGGCGCGCTGCCCGGCGCCATCCCGCTGGCCCTGGGCGTGCTCGCCGTGGTGGTGCTCGCGATCGCCACCCTCCTGGTCATCCGGGGAAGGGACGGGCTCGCGTTCGCCGGAACCGGCGGTGCCATCCTGCTCGCCCTGGGGGCGGTCTTCGCGTCGATGTATCCGGCGGTGATCCCGGCGAGCAACGGTGCGTCCCTCGCCCTCACCGTCGGGGCCGCCGCCTCACATCCCTACACCCTGGAAGTCATGACCGTGGTGGCCGCGATCTTCACCCCCTTTGTCCTCCTCTACCAGGGCTGGACCTACTGGGTGTTCCGGCGGCGTCTCCAGCGGCCGGAGGCCGTGGCGGCCTCGGCTACCGGCGCCAGCGGAGGCTGAGAGCTTGCCCGCCGGCACCGGCGTCGCCCGGAGAGCGGCGGGGAGCGCAATCGGACCGGTGGAGCGCCGTCTGGTCCGGGAGCCGGCTGTGCGCCGGTCGGTGGCCGTCTCCGTCGTCATCGGACTGGTGTCCGCGGCCAGCGTGGTCGTGCAGGCCGTGGCGCTCGCCGGCCTGCTGGCAGGCGCCATGGGATCCGCCACCCAGGACGTCCTGCCACCGATCCTCTGGCTCACCGGGGCGATCGCCATCCGCGGCCTCTGTGCCCTCGCCGGCGAGCTGCTCGCGGGGCGCGGCGCCGAGATCGCCAAGGCGGAGCTCCGCCGGCGGTTGCTCGACGCGGCGCTGCACCGGGCATCCGGTCCCGGCGCTGTCGGCGGCGGCGTGGGCGGCGGCGATGTGGCGACCCTTGCCGGGCGTGGCATCGACGCCCTCGACGCCTACGTCGGCCGCTGCCTGCCGGACCTCGTGCTGGCCGCGGCAGTGCCGATCGCCCTGGTCGCCGTGATCGGGGCCCTGGACTGCGTGTCCGCGATCATCGTCGTGGCCGCCCTCTGCCTCTTCCCCGTGTTCGGCGTCCTGGCCGGCCAGTCGAGCGGCCGGCTGGCGGCGCGGCGCTGGAGCCACGTGGAGGCGTTCGGCCGGCAGATCGCCGACATCTTCGATGGTCTGGCGGTGCTCAAGGCGTTTGGACGCAGCAAGCGTCAGCGGGAGCGGATCGCGGAGGCGGCGGAGGGGCTCCGCCTGGCCAGCCTCTCGACGCTCCGGGTCGCCTTCCTCTCGGCGCTGGTGCTCGACACCCTCGCCTCGGTGTCGGTCGCCCTGGTGGCCGTCCCGCTCGGGCTGCGGCTGCTCTCCGGGTCGATCCCCCTCGCTCCGGCGCTCGCCGTGCTGATCGTGGCCCCCGAGGTCTTCCTCCCCCTGCGGCGGGCGAGCGCGGAGTTCCACGAGAGCACCGAGGGCCTCGCCGCGGCGCGCCGGGCGATGGATGTGATCGAGGGTGGCGGCACGGGCCGAGAGGTGGGCAGCGCGAGCAGAGAGGAAGGCGATACGGGCGGAGAGCGAGCCGATGCGACGGCGCGGGCTCGGAAGCCCGGCGATCCGGCGCGGGTGCGTGTGGCGCTGCACCGGGTGCGAGTGGAGCTGCCCGGTCGGGCGGAGGCGGTGCTGGACGGTGCGTCACTCACCATCCAGCCGGGAGAGAAGGTGGTCCTGGTCGGGCCCAACGGTGCTGGGAAGTCGACGACCCTCTCCCTCCTGGTCGGGTTCCTTGCCCCCTCGAGCGGATCGGTGACGGTCGGGGGCGTGGACCTGAGCGGTCTGGATCGCGACGCGTGGCGGCGCCGGCTCAGCTACCTCTCGGAGCGCCCGACGCTCATCGCCGGCTCCCTGGCCGACAACCTCCGGCTGGCCGATCCCGCCGCCGGGGACGACCGCCTGCGGGAGGTGCTCAACGAGATGGGCGCGGGCGATCTGCTGGCGAACCTCCCCCACGGGCTCGACACCCAGCTCGGGGAGGGTGGTCGCCAGGTCTCCGCCGGTGAGCGCCAGCGGATCGCCTTGGCCCGGGCGGTCCTGCGCGACGCCTCCCTCCACCTGCTGGACGAGCCGACCTCCCACCTGGACGACGACACGGAGGCGACCGTCGTCGAGGCGCTCGGCCGTGCTCTCTCCGGGCGCAGCGCCCTGATCGTCACCCATCGGCCGGCGGTGCTGAGGCTGGCCGACCGCGTGGTCATGCTGGAGGGGGGTCGCTTCGTGGCAACACGCGGCGCGGGCACCAGCGCCACCGGGGCCACCATCCTCCCCGAGCTGCGCGGATGAGACGGGCGGTGGATCGGAGGTCGAGCGCCGTGCGGCTCAGCCGGCCGGTCGGACCGCCGGCGCGTCGCGACCTGGGAGCGGCGGCCGGGGCCGGAGCGCTCTCGGCCGCGTGCGCCATCGGTCTCCTCGCCACCTCGGGCTGGCTGCTCACCCGGGCCTCCCAACGACCGCCGGTATTCGACCTGGCGGTCGCCATCGGTGCGGTGCAGGCGTTTGCGCTCGGGCGCGGGATCACCCGCTACATGGAGCGGCTCGCCGTTCACGGCATCTCCCTGGAGACGCTCTCGCGGCTCCGTCTCTGGCTGTATGACATCGTCGAGCCATTGGTCCCGGACGGCCTGCGCGCGGCGGCGGCCGGCTCGCGCGCCGCCGCCTCCCGGGCGACGGGCTCGCTGCTCAGCGGATTCGTCGCCGACACCGAGGACGTGACGGAGGCCCTCGCCCGAAGCACCACGATCACGATCGACCTGGGCGCGAGCGTCCTCCTCGGCACCGCGGTCGCCGCGCTGCTCGACCCGGCGGCCGGAGCCATCCTGCTCGCCGGTGCGGCGGTCGTCGTCGCGGTGTCGGTCAGATCGGAAGAGCGTCGTGTAGGGAAAGAGGGTAGATCTCGGTGGCCGCCGTATC
>OCZT010005442.1_pt1 | contig 12708 bp, 9 predicted proteins | sample 1539031 | NCBI WGS metagenome assembly OCZT01 (sample SAMEA3539308, study PRJEB22396) | soil metagenome | biome: tundra; feature: field; material: soil | place: USA | collected 2010-05 | depth 0.15 m | reverse complement strand
ACCGGCGCGATCGCAACCGGCATCACGACCATCATCGTGCTGGTCGCCAAGTTCACCTCGGGCGCATGGGTCACAGCATTGCTGATTCCCACGCTGATCGTGCTCATGGTCGTAGTCAAGCAGCACTACACACGGGTCAAAGGCGACGTAGTCGAGATGTCCCCGCTCAACCTGAGCAACATGCAGGAGCCGCTTGTGGTCATCCCCATGGCCCGATGGGATCGCATGACCGAGAAAGCGATGCGCTTCGGAATGCTGCTCTCCAAAGAGATAAGGGTCGTCAATGTCGAAGGCGCCGACGGTGAGCAATCGCTGGTCGACATCTGGGAAGAAAACGTCCTGAAGCCCATTCGCGACAAAGGCATTCCCGAGCCGGAACTCATTAGTCTGCATTCCAGTTTCCGTCTCGTCATTTCGCCGCTCATGGACTACATCCTCGAGATCGAAAGCCAGAACCCGGACCGTAAGATCACCGTGCTTCTCCCCGAACTCGTTGTCCGCCACTGGTGGGAGTACCTGCTCCACAACCAGCGTGTCCAACTGCTCAAGGTGCTACTACTGCTCAAGGGAAAACAGCGCATTATCGTGGTCAATATTCCCTGGTATTTGTGAGGGCGCCGTTAGCTGCTAGCTTCAGGCTATTACCTGGAGAAAGAAAATGATGGATCGGATCTCTGAGTGGATCGAGTTGCTTCTCGTAAACCTCGGAATGGCACTCGCCAGAATCTCTACCGAACAGAGAAGAATGATTACGCTTTTCTGGCCTCGCTGCTTTTGGCTGCTGTAGTCGCTCGCGCACTTCAGATCGCTGTTTTGCGCTAGTGACTCGCTCGAACCTTCAGGGTCGCGGATAAAGACTGCAGGCAATTGTTGCTGCCTTTTGCGAGAGCAGGACTTCAATGGGCGTTGAGTTTCTGAAGCATCTGAACGGCGTTGCGGTTTTTTGGGTTCTTTTGAAGAGATTCCCGATAGTCCGCGATAGCCTGTGACCTTTTTCCGTCGTCCATGTGGGCCTCGGCGAGGCTGTCGTAGACGTTGCCGGATTGAGGATACGCTTCGACGTTGAGTTGGAAGATGCGAATGGCTTCGTCGAACTTCCTGCTTCGGAGAAGTTCGTAGCCCAAACCATTGAGCTCGTTTTCATCGAAGTTATAGGTGGCGGGCTGCGCGGCCTTGAGGCGACGGTATTGCTCGGCAGCCGTGTCGATACCGCTGGACGCAATGGTGGCGGAGAGGACTTCAGCGATGGATTTGCGGCTGTCGAAGGCGGTTTTGATGTGGGGCACAAACACGCCCACGGTGACCGCCGAGATTCCAGCGCCCAGCGCGATGGTCAGCACAAAGAGAACGGCCGCCATCGCGATGCGGCGCGGCGCGCCAGGCCGCTCCTGGGCGCGCAGATATAGTTCAAGAACGGCGAGGGGCACCAGGTACTGGGCGTAGCCCAATTCGGTGAGGAACGGTCCCTGAATCGCAACAGGATCGAAACCAAAGGGTCCTTTAAGGGGAGCGAACGGCAGGAGGATTGAAGCCGCCCGAACGAATAGGGATGCGCTCACCACAAGGTACAGGCGAAGCGCCCACCGGCGATGCGTGCTGAAGTCGCGGGCAAGAGCATAGCGCAGCGCCATGGCCGCGCAGAGCATGATCAGGACGGCGTCCAGGCTTTGTGCCACGTGTTGCGATACACCGCCAACCGCGCCGCGGAACCACAGCATGTAAAGACCGGCAAGGCTGACCGTGAACGCGAACACCATGTAGATCCGGCCATTCCAGCGGTGAAAAGCGGGGGCGCGCTGGCGAATCCGCGGAATCAGCTGAATCGCTCCGCCGAGGATGATGATGACGGCCGAGGCGAGATGGATGGCGACGACCGCGTTGCCCACCAGAAAGCCGGGGGTGTATCCGTGCGTCATCGTCTTGTTCCAGGCGTGCCAGTTTCCCCGGAAGGCCGTTAGACCATAGAAGGACGCAATCGAAAACGCGAAGAAGAGTTGGCCGATGAGAACCACCACAAACCAGAATCCCGCTGCGGTTTTCAAAGCGATATCGGCAAATCTCCGCATCGAATGCGGCTGGGGCAAGGTCCCGGCGGTCGGCAAAGCCATTGAAACCGAATCGTTTGTCGTGCTTTGGATACCCGGCATGGCCCTTTGCTCCTTACGCGCTTCGCATATGGCCCGGAAAGACAATGGTTCTTCGAACTACGGCTGGTATCTAACAATACGCAGGTGCAGGGGCGAAGTTCCCGGCATTCGAGCGGGAGGCAGACGAAACTGAGGGCTAGTGGCTGAGGGCCAGCTTCTTCGGGCTCAACTCTCTCAGCCGGGCCACGGCCGCGGGAACGATCTCCAGCGCGGCATCTACCTCATTGGTGGTCGTTAGCCGGCTCAGCGAAAAGCGCACACTGGCTCGCGCGCGCGCCTCGCTCAGCCCCATCGCCGTGAGCACATGCGAGGGCTCGGTCGCGCCCGACTGGCACGCTGACCCGCCCGACACCGCGAGCCCCTTGAGATCGAGCGCAATCACCAGCGCCTCTGCCTCCACGTGGTCGAAGTAGAGGTTGCTGGTGTTGGCCACGCGCGCTGCTCCGCCGCCGTTGACGCCGGTCTCGTCGATCGCCGCAAGAATCCCTTGCTCCAGGCGATCGCGCAGCGCGGCAAGCGCTTGGGAACCATTCTCCGACAGCCATGTCCGTGCCATCTCCGCCGCCTTGCCCAGCCCGACAATCCCAGCGACGTTCTCGGTACCGGGACGCCGCCCGCGCTCGTGCAGGCCGCCGAAGAACATCGACCTGAGCCGCACGTTGCGCCGCACGAACAACGCACCCGTCCCCTGCGGCGCGTACATCTTGTGCCCCGAGATGCTCAGCAGATCGCACCCCAGCGCCTTCACATCCAGCGGCAGCTTGCCCGCTGCCTGGATCGCGTCCGTGTGAAACAGCGCGCCCGCCGCATGCGCCACTTCCGCCAACTCGCGCACCGGCAGAATCACGCCGGTCTCGTTGTTGGCGAGCATCACGCTCACCAGTTTCGTGTTGGGTCGCAGCGTAGCCTGAAGCGCAGCCACGTCGATCAATCCTTGCGGCGTACACGGCAGAAATGTAACGTCGACGCCGCGGGCTTCCAATTCCTGCGCAGCATGCAGCACCGCGTGGTGCTCGACGCTGGTGGTGATCAGGTGATCGCCCGGCGACAGGACGCCGAACAGCGCCATGTTGTCGCTTTCCGTACCACCCGAGGTAAAGACAATCTCGGCGGCTCGGCAACCGAGCAGCCCAGCAACCGACTCGCGCGCTCGATCTACGGCGGCACGTGCGTGCTGGCCTCGCTGGTGGATGGAGCTGGCATTGCCGAACTCCTCCGACCAGAACGGGCGCATCGCGTCCAGCACCTCCGGAAGCACAGGCGTCGTGGCGTTCGCGTCCATGTAGATGCGGCGCATTACCTCAAGTTTACGCTGTTACGCTCCGGAACCGGCGCGGGACACAGGCATCGAGGCGGTGTCGCCTGGCTTGGCGATGGGCATGGCGGGGTCAGGCTTGATGGGATACGGCGGCCCTTTGCTGAGGACCTGCTGCAGCTTCTGGTCATAGCCGTAGAGATCGTCGAAGAAGTGGGTGTGGCCGTCCTCGGCGGCGATGGCGGTGACGTAAAAGATGACGATCGGGATGGGGGTCTTGAGGTTGACCTGGTGATTATCGGGCCCAGTTGTCATTACGTCATGGATGGTGTCGGCGTCCCAGTCCTTACCTGCGGGGGCGGCTGTGTTGCTATTGGCGAGCACCCAGACGGCGAGGTCTTCGGGCTTCTGCACGCGAATGCAGCCGTGGGAGAAGTCGCGGCGCGTGCGGCTGAACAACTCCGGCTGCGGCGTGGAGTGGAGGTAGATGTCGTACTGATTCGGGAACATGAACTTGACCAGGCCGAGCGAGTTTTTGGGGCCTGGCTTTTCGCGGACCTGGAGTCCCCCGTGCTGAATCTGCTTCGCGGTGAAGTTGGTCAGCACGTTGCCCTTGCTGTCGGTCACCTCGAAGTTCTTGCTGGCGAGATAGCCGACGCCGCTGGCGCGGATGTGGGGCATTAGCTCCTTCTCCACAATGTCGTGGGGAATGTTCCAGTAGGGGCGGAAGATGAGGTACTTCATCATGTGGGCAAAGACGGGCGTGTCGTGGTCACCCACGACCTTGCCGACCACGACCTTCATGGTGAAGTCGAGTTGGTGCTGCGGGTTGTAGCCGCGCAGGACGAACTCTGGCAGGTTGACCATCAGCGCGGCGTTGACATACTGGTTGGGCAGCCAACGCCATCGCTCCAGCGAGTCCTGAAGCTGGATCACACGTTCAGTGAGCGGCACGTTGAGGCTCTTGATCGTCTCCGGCGTCAGCTTGCCGTCGTCGACGAGGCCATGCCGGTGTTGGTAGAGCTTGACGGCATCGGACAACTCGGCCGTGTAGATTGAGGGAAGATCGGGCGGGTTGAAGGCGGGCGGAACGGCGGAGTCCGGCGCGGGCCCAGCAGCCTTTGCGGCATGGGAGGTCGACCGCTGGTGCAGAAGGCCCTTGGCTCGGGCGATGGTCTTGGATCCAAGTCGCGGCGCTGCAGGCTGCACCTGAGGCTGTGCCTGGGTGGGTTGCGGTAGAGGCGCCGCATGATAGGGGTAGTCGCCGGGAGCGTCGCCTTCGAGTTGGAGGCGAGCGAGCAACTGGCCGGTCGCGGGATAGTAGCCGCCAGAGGACACGCCGGGCTTAGCCACCTCAGGCAAGAGCGGCGCGTCGGCTGCGGCCTGCAGTTTGGCGAGATCGAGATAGTGGGCCAGCGCGGTTTCCGTGGCGCGGTACTGATCGGAGTCGGGCTCGACCTTGCGGATGAGGCCCGGAACGTCGGTCGCATCGACAGCGTTGTCGGAGACGAACTCGGCGAGATCGTACTTTTTGTCGGCGACGTCGATGTCGAAGTTGAAGTGCTGCGGGTTCACACGGCCGATGCGCAGGTCGGAGATGTAGCGCATCACGCAGACGGTCATGGCGGCGTCGAACTGGCCGACGGTGTCCTGCGCGGAGTCGGAGGTGTCGTGAGCCGCGGCGATCTGGGCGATCCGCTGGACGCGCGCAGGCCAGCGCCAGGCATCGTAATCGTCGGAGTTGAGGCCCTTCGCGCCGGCGTCCTGGAAGGCGTGGATGAAGGCGGTCGCTTCAGGTGTCGGTTTGAGGTCGCGCAGCCATGCGATCTCGTAGTTGCGGTCGTCGTAGAAGCTGGTCACGGCGGGCTGATAGTCGGAGTAATTGGGCCAGCGCAGGATCGAGAGCTGCGGCTTCGCTACGACAGCGCGGATGTTGTCGGCGTAATCGGTGGTATTGGGTACGGAAGTGGTCTTGCGATGGCGATGGCATCCGGCAAGCAGGAACGGCACAAGAACGAGGGCCGACACTGCGGTTCGGCGAAGGGTGCGGCGCAAACTGGGGTTCAAAGCTAACTTCCTCTCAAGGTGAAGACAGGGGTTGCCAATGAGCGTCCCACGAGCGGTGAAATTGCGCAAGCGCCTTGTGGTGCGGCAGTCGCGCCATTTCGATTACGATACAGGCATGTCAAAGACGCAATCGAGCATGGTGGAACTTGGAACGGTCGCCCCGGCGTTTGAGTTGACGGACGTGGTCAGCGGCCGGGCGGTGGGGCGGGACGATGTGGCCGCATCGGCGGACCGGCGCGGACTGCTGGTGATCTTCATGTGCGTGCATTGCCCTTACGTGAAACACGTCGAGCGGGAGTTGGCGCGGATCGGCGTGGATTACAAGGGCAAGATCGCGATTGCGGCGATCTCGTCGAACGACGTGGCGGCGTTTCCAGAGGACGATCCGAAGGAGATGAAGGCTCAGGCCGAGCGACTCGGGTTTCGGTTTCCGTATCTCTTCGATGAGACGCAGGAGGTGGCGCGAGCGTACACCGCAGCCTGCACGCCGGACTTCTTTCTGTTCGATGCCGACATGAAACTGGTCTACCGGGGGCAACTCGACGATTCGCGCCCGCAACGCCCCAGCGGAGGCGGCAACGACATTCCGGTGACAGGCAAAGACCTGCGCGCGGCGATGGATGCAGTGATCGCAGGCAAGCGTCCGGATACGAATCAACGGAACAGTATTGGGTGCAATATCAAGTGGCGCGAGTAGGGGTAACCCATCCCTGTGGAAGGCTTTGGCGCAAGTGCAAAGGCGGTTGCGGCCCAGTAAGGACGCAGACTCTCTAGTGCGTGGACGTGGAGATGGACTAGGATGGGACGAATCCCAGGAGAGAATGCAATGCGTTGGGGCCTTGCAGTTGTGGCGTGCGGTCTGATGGTTGTGGCGGGCTGTTCGAGCAGTTCGTCGAGTTCCCAGAGCAATCAGCCTCCGCCAACGCAGCCTCCCGTGGCGAACGCCGGTGGGCCTTACACCGGGACGGTAGGGACTCCAGTGACCTTCAGCGGAGCCGCTTCGACCGATCCGCAGGGGCAGGCGCTGACGTATGTGTGGGACTTCGGCGACCAGACCAAAGGATCCGGCGTAAGCCCGACCCACACCTACGCGCAGGTTGCCGGCTCTACCTCAACGACGTATACCGTGGGCCTGACGGTGACGGACACCAGCGGACTGAGCAGCCAGGCGACGAGCAAGGCGACAATTCAGGGAATCACTCCGCTCGTCGATGCGGCGCTGACCGGCGTCGTCAAGACGGGCAATAAGCCCGCCTCGGGTGCTCATGTGTATTTGTACGCGGCCAATACGGCCGGTTATGGACAGGCAACCTTCTCGCTCCTGAGTGCGGCACTGACCGTGACTTCGGACACCCTGGGCGCGTATGTTCTGACAGACCCCTTTGGCAAGTTCACCATGTCCGGCGCTTACACCTGCACGAGCGGCCAGCAACTTTACATCTATGCACTCGGGGGCGACTCCGGCTCGGGGGCGAACTCGGCGTCGGGGCTGCTCGCGGTGATTGGAAGCTGCCCCAGCAGTTCGGGTCCTGCAATCACAGTTACGGTCAACGAGGTGACGACGATTGCGGCGGCATATACGATGGCGCCTTATGCGGCGGACGCGACGCATGTGTCGAGTTCGGGTACGGCGCTGGCGCAGGTGGGGATTGCCAATGCGTTTGCGAATGCGGCGAACCTCGTAACCCTTTCGACGGGCGTGGCGCTGGCCACGACTCTGGCGGGCAACGGTACGGCTCCGCAGGCTGAGATCAATACCCTGGCCAACATTCTGGCCGCCTGTATCGATTCCGGTAGCCCCACGGCAGCCTCCTGCACCCTGCTGTTCAATAATGCGATCTCAGGCGGATCTTCAGGAACCACCCCAACCGAGACGGCCACGGCGGCGATCAATATCGCGCATAACCCGGCCTTCAATAGCACTTCGCTGTTCAACATTCCTGGAGCTTCACCACCATATGCGCCAGGGCTCGGTGCGGGGCCCAACGACTTCACAGTCGCGATCAGCTTCGCCGGGGGAGGATTGAATGGGCCTCAAGGTATCGCGATCGACGGCTCGGGCAACGCATGGGTCACAAACTTCAGCGGCAACAGCGTTACAAAGCTCTCCAGCCTGGGCGCTGTTCTGTCCCCGGCAGGCGGCTACACCGGCAACGGACTCAACAATCCTTTCGGCATTGCCATCGATGGATCCGGCAACGCATGGGTCGCGAATTACGGCAACAGCAGCGTCACCGAGATAACGTCTGCCGGGACGTTCCCCTCCGGCGCTACCGGGTACACCGCGGGCGGGCTGAATCATCCGCGCGGGATCGCCATTGATGGCTTGGGCAACGCGTGGATCGCAAATTACGGCGGCAACAGCGTCACGAAGCTCTCCAGTTCCGGCACGGCTGCAACCGGCTCGCCTTTCACCGGCGGGCTCAATCAGCCTTTCGGCATTGCGGTCGATGGCTCGGGCAACGCATGGATCTCGAATTACCTCGGCAACAGCGTTACTGCGCTTTCCAGTTCGGGCTCGGCTGTCTCCGGTTCGCCCTTTACAGGCGGAGCACTGCTCTCTCCCGTCGCCGTTGCTCTGGATAGTTCCGGGAACGAGTGGATTGCAAACGGCACTGGCGCGAGCATCACGAAGCTCTCCCATGCCGGCGCCGTCCTCTCGGGGACGACTGGCTACACCGGTATCGGGATAGGTTTTCCGTACGGCATCGCGGTCGATGGCTCCGGCAATGTGTGGACGGCCAATCAGAATCCGTACAACATCACCGAGTTTTCCAGCAGCGGCGCCATTCTATCCGGGCCTAATAGCTACTCCTACAGCGGATTGAATCTTCCTACTTCCATCGTGATCGATGGCTCCGGCAATGCGTGGGTCGCGAACAATGGCAACAACACCGTCAGCGAGTTCGTTGGCGTTGCGTCGCCGGTGGTGACGCCGATCGCTGCGGGACTTCCCGCCACGCCCACTGCGGGCGGGGACAGCAAGCTGGGCACTCGGCCGTAAGGGTTGAGAACCGGCCGGGCGATCGTGGATGCGTCTGCGGGACTATTTGCGGGTGGGGCGGTGGGGCGGGGGTGCGGTGGTCTGACGCCAGGTTTGCAGACCTCCCCAAACACGAGCTGCGGTGAGATCCATGTGAATGGGGGTTAGGTCTTCCGCGGGCGCATCGGGCGCTGGGGATGAGTTTCGTCCATGCCCGCGCCCGCTGGCCGTGGGCTCTACGGGAGGAGTTGGCGGGGCGGCAGCAGTACGCTCGATGACCTTGTCGAGCCCGTCGCCGAGCTGGGGAACCGCATCGCCGAGGGCGAGGACGCGGGAGGGGATGGCGCTGCCCGTGAGGTGCAGGGTGTAGCCGTTGGCGTCGAAGTGGCCGTCAAGGGTTGCGGACTGCTTGCCACCCAGCGCCAGGGACACGGGGAGCAGGTCGAAGCCTCTTTCGCTCGCCGACTGCGTGGCGGTGGGCTTTGTACCGCTGGGAGAGCGGGAGGAAGGTTCTTCGGGCTGCGGGGTGGAGTGGACCAGGAGATCGCCGAGCGGGATGCTGTCCGGGCCGAGGGCGGGGAGATTGAGGGACTCCCCGGAAAACTCGAGTTCCCCGGACCAGTTGAGCTGGGGTGAGCCGGAATCGGCGGATGTCGCGGGCTGAGAGACGGGACGCCAGGCGATGGTGCCAGCCAGGGTTCCGGTGTCGGCGAAGCCGGTTGGAGGATGCGGGGTAGCGATGCTAAGCCAGTCGAAGAACGTGCCGGCAGGGAGGGCGGGAAAGGTGATGCTCGCCGATCCTGAGTCTGGCTGGCTAACGTCGGGAAGGTCGGCTGTGAGGATGAGAATGTTGCGGTCGGACGAGTCCGCGGGGGGCCAGTGGCATTCGATCGAGGAGAAGGAATGGAAGGTGTCCCCTGCGACAGCGCTGCAGGTGGCTTCGAGCGAGAGCAGGCTGGCGGGGACGAAGTCGGCGCGGCGGGCTTTGGCGAGCTTGATGTTGGTTGCGATGGCGTTGTGGCCAACGGTGCCGAGGATGCCGAATGACACAGAAACATCTCCGCGGAGACCAGTGTCGCGTCCGAGCACGAGTTGGCTGAGGCCTCCGAGTTGGGCGTCCTGCCAGTTGCCGTGAAGGTCGATGGGAATCTGTGCCAGCGAGGCGGCGTTGAGGTCTGTTCCGCCGAGCGTACCTTCGACTCGGAGAGTACCAGTGTCGCCGGAACTGGTGTCGGTGCGGATGGGACGGGCCTCGAGCCGGAGATGCCACTGGTGAGGCTCGGGCAGCCATAGGGCGAAGTCGGCGTCGGTGAGTGAGAAGGGGGTCTTCTCCTGGTCGAACTTGAGGTTGAGGCGGGCGCCGGTGGCTTCGATATAGGGGAAGCGCCTGTCCGGGCCGGCAAAGCGCTGGGCGGTGGGGGCGGCCTGAAGGTGGGATGCCCGGAGCAGAAGGCTCTCGATATTCCACGCGCCATTTGCGGCGTGGACGAGATTGACACTGGGCTCGGTGAAGGCGATTTTGGAGAATTCAACGTGGTGGCTCCAAAGGGAGCTGATGCGAAGGGTGACGCCAACCTGGTCGGCGCGGAGGATGGGCTCGGAACCGAAGGCGGGGTCCTCGTCGATCACGAATTTCTCGAGCGTGAAGCCGGGCATCGGAAGCAGCGTGAGCGAGACGCGATCAAAGTGGACGGGGCGGCCAAGCGCGGCGCTGATGTTGGCTGCGATGCGGTGCTGGAAGCGGCTGACGTTGAAGAGCGGCGGGAGGAACGCGATCAGGAGAAAGACGACCAAAAGAGTGAGCAGGACGACGATGCGGCTTCGGCTGCGCGATGGAGGCCGCGTGCCTTGATCCGTTTCGTCGTCAGTGTGAGTCGGGTGCATGGGTCTCGGGGGCCGATCTGTGCGGACGGATTATTCTAGCTTGTCGCGGCGGCGTGGTGATGCGTCAAGAAGGCAACCCACCCTTTCACAATGGAACTGTGAAAGGATGGGCCAACCCGGGGTCAGGGCACTTTTAAAGGCTAACGGACGATGTGGAGGGTGCGGTTCCAGCGGGTCTCGTCGAAGATGTGCAGGAGGATGTGGCCCATGAAGGCGATGCGGTCGCCGATAGATTGCTTGTCGATCTGGTCGGCGGGCGTCTCGAAGGACCAGTAGACGAACATGGGGCGGCCGACGATATTTTCGCGGGGGACGAATCCCCAGAAGCGGCCGTCGAGCGACTTGGTGCGGTTGTCGCCCATGGCGAAGACGGTGCCCGGGGGTACGACAAGTTCGCCGTTGATGATGTGGTTGGGCAGGTCGTTGGCCCATAGAGGAGCGTTGTTGAGGCTGGCCTGCTCCTCGATGCCGGCGAGGTCGGAGGGAAAGTCGTCGCGGTAGGGTTTGTAGGCGTCCTCTTCGTCGCCGTCGTTGCGGGGCATTCCGGCGTAGGGCTCGTTCTGGGCAACTCCGTTGAGGTAGACGACGCCGTGCTCCAGATGGATGCGATCGCCGGGGACGCCGATGCAGCGCTTGACCAGGTAAAGGTCCGGGGATTCGGGGTGAGGCTTGAGGAAGACGATGATGTCACCGCGCTGGACGTCACGGTGATGGACGAACGGCGCCCAGTGGGCCGGGGGCGCGAGCGAGATTCGATCGACCAGCACGTGATCACCGATGAGCAGCGTCTTCTCCATCGAGGCGGAGGGAATCTCGAAATTCTGGAAGATGAAGGTCATGACGAAGAGGCCGACGGCGAGGACGGTGCAGATGGAAGCGAGCGACTCGAGCGCGGTCTCGCTCTCCTCGTGCTTGGACGGCGCGGCGGTGGTTGCGGGCGCAGTCTTCTCTTCGGGGGTGGTGGCAGTGATCTCGGTCAACTTGGTCTCCGCGCCCGGCATGGGGTGCAGGAGATAGTGTATCGCGGGCGGAGTCCACGAGGTGGCTAGGAATGTGGGACAGGGAGAGAGCGGTCGAGCTTTGCTCGATGCCCACTCATCGCAAAAGCGATGAATGGGGCACCCAACCTCGTGTCCTAGCCTAGCGCACGGGGTGTTCGGAGAGGCGGGGCTGGCGGCCGTCGGTGGCTTTGCGGAAGTAGAGGCCTGCCGGGCAATACTCGGAATCGCTCTTGAGCTTGTGGGCGATGTGGGGCGGAGGCGAGTCGGGCACGTGATGGCGGTGGATCTTGACGGCGCCGGTGCAGTCGGAGCAGCGGAACTCGGTGTCGTCGTCGATGAGGGCTTCGGTGACGGACTTGAGCTTCCAGAAGGGTTCATAGCCGCCGCCGATTCTGAGGCGTCGGCGTTTGACCTGGCACTCGTAGATTTTTTCGGATTCGGCTGCCATAGGTACTCCTTTGTGGTTCGGTTAAAGGCGAATTGGACTTCGCGCGTTCAATGGGGGACGAGAGGCGTGACCTCAGCGGCTAAAGCCGCGGTTCCAAATCGTCCCATGCGGCACGGTTGAAGCCCGTGCCCTTAAACAAAACTGAAAAGCGTCTGCGCAACCTGACGGAAGAAGGTAGTAACTGCCCTTCAGGTTCGATAACTCGCCTGCAGGCCGCTAGTCGACAGGATGCGCGGAGTGTCTGGGTTCGCGACCGTCTATGGCCTTCTTGAAGAGCAGGCCAGAGGGGCAAAATTCGGCGTCGGCGGAGAGTTTGTGCTCGACGTAGGGGACGGTGCCGTTCTTGCCGTTGCGGCCAAGAAGCTTGACTGCGCCGGAACAATCCTTGCAGCGGAAGTCGGCGTCGGCGTCGGAGAGCGCGACGGCAACATTCTTGACCTTCCAGAAAGGCTCGTAGCCGCCGCCAGCTTTCACGCGTCGCCGTTTGACTTCACACTCGTACATTTTTTCGCGCTCGGCTGCCATGGTGTTCTATTGTCCTGTTCCGCCGACCGTCATGCGGTCGAGCCTTATTGTGGGCATGCCAACACCTACGGGCACGCTTTGCCCGGCTTTGCCGCAGGTGCCAATTCCTTCATCCAGGGCGAGATCATTCCCAACCATGGAAACGAATTTCAGAGCTTCGGGGCCGTTGCCGATCAGGGTTGCTCCCTTGACCGGACGTGTGACTTTGCCGTCTTCGATGAGATAAGCCTCGGAGGCGGAGAAGACGAATTTGCCGTTGGTGATATCGACCTGGCCGCCGCCGAAGTTGACGGCATAGAGGCCACGCTGGACGGACTTGATGATGTCTTCGGGCATGTCGTCGCCGTTCAGCATGTAGGTGTTGGTCATGCGCGGCATGGGGATGTGGTGGTAGCTCT
>OCZT010005441.1_pt1 | contig 12711 bp, 7 predicted proteins | sample 1539031 | NCBI WGS metagenome assembly OCZT01 (sample SAMEA3539308, study PRJEB22396) | soil metagenome | biome: tundra; feature: field; material: soil | place: USA | collected 2010-05 | depth 0.15 m | reverse complement strand
ACTAACCCTGGTCCTGATGCTGTTCGTAAACGACCTGAATATGAATGTAGCCCCGGCATGGCTCGGTTACCGCCCCGCTGATTTCGACGGGATGGGCCTTGCCGACTGGGTATTCCCCGGATTCCTTTTTATCATGGGAATGACTATCCCATTTGCATTTTCAAAAAGATTCTCATCGGGTCAATCAACTTATGAAATAAGTCGCCATATTCTTACAAGATCACTGAGCCTGATCGTCATTGGTGTACTGATGCTTAACAGCGAAAGAGTCAATCCTGAATTGACAGGTATAAGCAAAAACTTATGGGCAATTTTAATGTACCTTGGTGTATTCCTTTTCTGGAACGATTATCCCGATAAGGAAAATAAATTCTTTACAATTACCGGACTCAAATTTACAGGACTTGCAATCTTTGTTTTCCTGATCTTTAAATTCAGATCGGGCCAATTCGAGAATAATGGTTCACTGGTAACCTCATGGTGGGGTATACTTGGACTTATAGGCTGGGGATATCTTGTATCAGCTTTTACTTTTGTTCTCTGCCGCGATTCAGTTCTTAAAATATCTTTATTCGCTTTGTTATTTCTTGTCATGAATATGCTTTCCGACTGGAAATTGCTGGGCTTCCTGGACCCTCTCAATCCTGTCTTAGGAATAATTATTGACGGAAATGTACCCTTTATTGTTCTCTCCGGTCTGATCGGCGGACTGATAATTAAAAAAATACCGGTTTTAGATTTCAAAAAAGTCATTCTAATCTTTATAGGACTGGGAGTACTTTTTATCATTTCAGGATTTATCCTCAGAAAGTGGTTTATAATCTCAAAAATTCAGGCTACTCCAAGCTGGGGAATGATATGCATCGGGATCAGCTTCCTGATATTCATACTTTTATACTGGATAACTGATGTCAGGGATAAAATAAGATGGGCTTCATTTTTGCAACCTGCATGTGAGAACTCTCTTACTACATTTATTGCATCTTATATATTTTATTGCCTGATCCGGAGCTCAGGTATTCCTTTACTTATTTATAAACAATCGCATGAGCCTCTGATCGTGGTTGCCGGTTCTATAATTTGGGCCCTGTTAATGGTTGGATTAACTTCTCTTCTGGTACGACTTAAAATTAAGCTGAAAATTTAGTGAGTCCCCTCTTTCGCGCTCATAGAATATGGATAAGCGCCTTCCGAGGTACCACGGTTTTTTTCAGGTTGAGGGCCCATTCTGAAAATAATTGTCCCCCCTTTCAACAGTTCGCCATGCCTGAAATAATTTTTATTTATCTTCTTGCCGTTAAATTTAATATCCTGAACATAAACATTATCCTTTGAGTTGCCGGGAGCATCAATTACAAGTTTTTTGCCGTTTTCGAAGGTCAGCGTCGCTTTATTAAATAACGGAGAACCAATAACATATTCATCGGTCCCGGGGGTAACAGGATAAAAGCCCAGAGCAGAAAATACATACCAGGCAGAAGTCTGACCATTATCTTCATCACCGCAATAACCATCAGGAGTATAATTATAAAGTTTATCCATAACATCACGAGCGTGGTACTGTGTTTTCCAGGGTTGTCCGGCATAATTATACAGATAGATCATATGCTGAATCGGCTGATTACCATGAGCATAATTCCCCATATTGGCGATCTGCATTTCCCGTATCTCATGAATCACAACCCCATAGTAGGAATAGTCAAAGACAGGAGGTACCGTAAAAACAGAATCAAGTTTTGCAATGAAATTTTCCTTCCCTCCCATCAGGTTTACAAGCCCTGCAATATCCTGAAATACACACCATGTATAATGCCAGCTGTTTCCTTCAGTAAATGCATCGCCCCATTTATAAGGACTGAATGGCGACTGGAAAGTACCATCAAGGTTACGGCCCCTCATCAGTTTCCTGCCATTATCGAAAACGTTTTTATAGTTCATCGCTCTTTTTGCATACAGATCAATCTCATCCTTTGGTTTACCTGTTTCCTTCGCAATCTGCCAGATACAAAAATCTGCATAGGCATACTCAAGGGTGCGGGCAGCATTCTCATTAATACCAACATTATAAGGCACATATCCGAGATTATTGTAATAATCTGCTCCGAGCCGCCCGACAGATGATACCGGTCCCGGACCCTTTGTATTTTTAATAATAGCCTTATATAGTGTTTCTATGTCATAGCCTCTTATTCCTTTATTGTATGCATCGGCAATCAAAGATGCAGAATTGGAACCGATCATGCAATCGCGATGGCCAGGGCTTGCCCACTCCGGGAGCCATCCACTTTCCCTGTACGCATTAGCAAGTCCCTCCATTATCTTGCTGTCGACATCAGGATACATAAGGGTAATAAACGGGAAGAGAGCCCGGAAGGTATCCCAGAATCCGTTATCGGTGTACATGTAACCTTGAAGAACTTCACCGTTATAGGGACTATAATGTACAATCTCATTCTTCTCATTAATCTCGAAGAATTGGCGGGGAAATAATATCATCCTGTAAAGACATGAATAAAATGTTCGTTGCTGATCAGGTGTACCTCCCTGCACATCAACACGGCCAAGCTGTTTATTCCAGGCCTCCTTTCCCTCTTTTTTCAATGTCTCAAAGTCTTTTACACCAGTTTCGCGGGTGAGATTCAGTAAAGCCTGATCCTGACTTATAAAAGAGGAAGCAACCCGGACATTAATCTTCTCCCCCTTTTTAGTTTTAAATCCGAGAACAGCACCTGCATGATCACCTTTTTCCTCAAGTTCATAGATATTTATTGTATCTCCATGCCAGGTATAAGATGATGCAAAATCATGATCAAAAACCGCAACAAAGTAATTATGGAAGTTTGCGGGTACTCCTCCATGATTGTTGCGGCAATAGCCGATTACTTTGCGTTCTGCAGGAATTATTTTCACCATTGAACCTTTATTAAAACCATCCAATAAAATATATGAGGAATCATTTTCAGGGAAAGTAAAACGGAACATAGCTGCTCTTTCAGTGGGCGTAACCTCTGCAGTGACATCATAATCTGCCAGATAGACACTATAATAATAAGGTTTTGCTATCTCTGCCTTATGAGAAAACCATGAAGCTCTTTCATTTTCACCGATTCGTATTTTGCCTGTCATTGCCATTAAAGAAAAAGCAGCATATTCGTTGATCCAGGGACTTGGCTGATGAGTCTGCTTGATTCCCATTATCTTATTATCGTTATAAGTATAACTCCATCCATTTCCCATGTTCCGGGTCTGAGGTGTCCAGAAGTTCATTCCCCAGGGCAAAGCTATTGCGGGATAGGTATTCCCATTCGACAATTTATATTCCGAATCTGTACCCATTAGCGGGTTAACCAGATCGGCCGGGTCTTTTTCTGATGTCTTACTATTTTGCTGAATAAAGAAAGCTATAATTACCAGTGCCAGTGCAGTCAATCCTGCAATAAATCTTCTCTTCGATGTTCCGGATGTGAATTTTCCAAAACGTCTGTCTGAATGATCTTCAAAATTCATATTGAATATATTTAATATAAAAGCTCATTTTTTTTGCCGATTGTCCATCGTAGATTGAAAGATGGTCCTTTGTGTTACTTAGTGCTTTCCTTTGTGATCCTTTGTGTTTAAATGATTTATGCTTTACCACAAAGAGACACAAAGGATTGCACAAAGGTTCTCAAAGGGGAAATAGCAAATATTTCATTTATACATTTCATTTCGATTCACCTGCCAATACTAGCTTTTCAATTTTCTGAAAGACAATCTCTGGTGTCAGCCAGTTCATGCATGCAAAATCTCCCCTTTTGCATTCTCCTTTTCCATAAATAGTGCATGGACGGCAAGTCAGCTCATCAACCGGGATACGGATCGAAAAGCTATCAGGTTGCATCCATGCCGCAAAACCACCTAACGGGTCGGTGCCGCCCCAAATAGATATGACTTTAGTCCCTACCAGTGCTGCCATATGCATATTTGAAGAGTCCATAGCAATCATCAGGTCGAGCCTGCTCATAAAAACCAGTTCCTCCTCAAGACTAAGCCTTCCGGCAAGGCTGGTTGAGCCTGGTATTCTTGTCTGTAATGCATTTAGCTTTTCAGCGTCTTCATTACCACCAAAGAACCAGAATCTGCATTTATGTTTTTCTGAAATCAGGGCCAGTAGCCTAATCATATAATCTTCAGGCCACACTTTCAGTTTATGTTTTGCATAGGGCGCCACTCCAATATTCAATCCACCTTGCATTTCATTACTGAATTCTTCTCTTATCGATATTTCAGGAGATGGAACAATCCATTTATCTTTTGATGGGGTTACAGGAAAACCTGCTTTTGCAAAAACATCACAATACCTTTCCACCGAGTGCTTCAGCCTGATTTTTTTCTTTCCTTTAATCAGTGCCCTCTTCTCGCTTCTCCCTTTATCTATTATTGCTACTGGGACACCCTTAAGTATGAACAAAACTCGTAAAATCTTAGATCTTAAAACATCATGCAGATCAATTACATAATCAATTTCAAACTGCCTGTTAATGTCTTTAAACAACCGAATCAATCCCGTGAACCCTTTATGCCTTTTTTTTAAATCAGGGAAAAAAAGATCGAGTCCTTTGATTGAAGAAAAAAATGGTTTGAAGGCAGGTCGTGTGATAAGCAACAGTTCGATATCAGGATATTTCTCCCTCATCCCTTTTAAAACAGGAGTTGTGAGAGCTACATCGCCCATAGCTGAAGTTCTTATAACAAGGAGACGCATTTCAGTATTTTTCGTAGGATTTTTCTTCCATAAGTCCTGAAGAGGTCTTAAAATTTATTTCCCTTTTGAGTTCAGATCTCTTGTCATTTTTAATATAGACAGCCCTCGCGGTAGCAACAAAGTCAGATCCAAAATCTTTTTTTCTTTCAAGGTTGCGTATATGATCTTCGATTTCCCACAATTCGCAATTTACATCATACAGCGATTTATATAAAGGATCGGAGGTGCCAATGATTGAGGATGAAGCTTCAATAAGTTCATCGTACTCTTTCTGAAGATTTGCTTGCTTAGCCTTGTCTTTGATCCTTTCAAGCTTTATCTGGATAATTGTAAGCTTATCAATTATTTCACCGTTTGATACTTCGATTTTCATATTTAGATTTATTATAATTCAAAAGTAGTATCTTAAAATGAAATTAAACCGGAGCGGAGCTTAAATTCTAGTTATTATGATATACTATTCCCTTATTTCCTATATTATTCTTAACCCTACCCAAACCCTTCCCTTAAACAATAAGTGAAGGGCTTTATTTGGTTATATATTAGCATATTCTGGTTTTTAAGAAGTATCTTTCATCTCATCCTTGAAATATAAAGTGACTAATAATATTGGTATAACTTACTCCCCTTCCCTTATTTGTTTAAGGGAAGGGGATGGGGGAAGGGTTAAAGAAATAAATGGATGATATCAGTATGGATCCACATCAACTGCAATTTTAAGTGAAGAAGCTCCCTTTTCTTTTTCGAGCCTGTCAATTGCCTCAATAATAAGTTGTTTGGCTTTTGCCGGAGGTTTTTCTCTTTCAATTTTTATGAGTATGGTTTTTATATACCACAACTGAACTTGCGAAATAACCGGTGATTCAGGTCCCAATACTCTTTTACCAAATATTTCTTTGAGATCTTGTCCGAGAATATCCGAGTAATAATTTAACTGTGTCCGGTCCTTATGCTTAATGCTTATTTTGACCATGCGACAGAAAGGAGGATAGTTGAAAGTTATTCTTTCCTCAGACTGCATTATGAACATGCCACGATAATCATGACGAAGTACAAGTCTAATTATTTTATTTGCAGGATCTGATGTCTGAATCACTACTTTACCTTGCTTCTGTCTTCTTCCTGCTCTTCCGCTCACTTGTTCCATGAGCTGGAAGCTTCTTTCATGTGCCCTGAAATCAGGATAGTTTAAAAGGTTGTCGGCATTTAGTATGCCCACAACAGTAAGATTTTCAAAATCAAGGCCTTTTGAAATCATTTGAGTCCCTATGAGGATATCGATCTGTCGTTGTTCAAAAGCGCTTATTAATTTGTTGAATGAATTCTTATTCCTGGTAGTATCCTGATCCATCCTTGCAACTCTGGCTGACGGAAATATTATTTTTATATCGTCTTCAATTTTTTCAGTTCCGAATCCTCTTGTCACCATACCTGTAGAATGGCAGTTGTCGCATTCTGATGGCGTACCGATTGTATATCCACAATAATGGCAAACTAGCTTTCCTATTCCCTTGTGATATGTCAGGTTTACTGCACACTGAATACATTTAGGTATCCATCCGCATTCCGGACATTCAATATAAGGAGAGAAGCCACGCCTGTTCTGGAAAAGAATTATCTGTTCTTCCTTGCCAAGAGCAATATCCATTGCCTGAAGCAATTCAGGAGTAAAATGGGAAACCATAAGTTTCTTCCTATATGCCTCCCGTGTATTTGCAAGAACGATCGAAGGCAGTTTAATGAGACCAAATCTCTCCAATAATTCTGTCAATCCGTACTTTCCATTCAAAGTGTTGTTATAACTTTCCACCGATGGAGAGGCTGAGCCCAGTATTGTTTTTGCATTATGCATAGCAGCCAGCATAATTGCTGAATCACGCGCATGGTATCGAGGGGCAGGATCGTGCTGTTTATACGAGCCGTCATGCTCTTCATCCACAATGATCAATCCGAGGTTGGAAAAGGGAAGAAAAAGTGAAGATCTCACACCGAGAATAAGCCTATAGCTGTTTAAGGGATCATTTTCTGCAACTCTCTTCCATATTTCTACCTTTTCGGGATCGCTGAACCTTGAGTGGTAAACTCCCGTAACTGCTCCGAAATGTCTTTTAAGTCTCAGGATGATTTGCGTTGTCAGAGCTATTTCGGGGAGCATGTAAAGAACCTGTTTACCCTTTTTCAGTTGTTCGTCAATAAGGTGAATATATATTTCCGTCTTCCCGCTCGAAGTCACGCCATGCAACAACACAATATCTTTTTCACGAAATTGGTATTTGATTGATTCAAATGCCACTGACTGAGCTTTGCTGAGTTGCTTTACAGGTTCCTTAAAACCGTCTGTTTCAGCTATTCTGGAGACCGTTTGAGATCCTGACGTCAGAATACTCTTATTGATCAGAACATCTAAAATACCTGCGGAAGTATGTGATTCGGATAAAAGTATTGACTTACTTACTGGTAAAATCTCTGTTCCTGCTGGATAACCCGTAAGTCTTAAATATGCTAAAAGAATTTCCTGTTGTCTGGGCGCTTTTTTGAGTTTATCGAGAATCTCATTTAATTCATCTTCAGAATATTTCCGGGAAAACTTTATATATGTTTCAAGTCGGGGTTTAAAATTATTCAAACTCAATTCGCTGGGCAAAGCAGCTTTCATCACCTCCCCTTCGCTGCATAAATAATATTCTGACATCCATAGCCATAATTTTAGCTGTGACTCATTTATCAGAGAAGTTCCATCCAGCACTTTTATTACAGGTCGGATGTTTTTTATATCGGGCGATTCGTTATGAACCCTGCAAACAATTCCTGAATAAAGCTTGCGACTACCAAACTGAACCGTTACCATCACTCCGGGTCTGACATTGTCTGCAATATTATCGGGGATCCTGTAGGTGAATCTTCCCCTTACTGCCAGGGGCAATATAATATCAGCATATAGGTTATTTGGCATTCGTTAAAATTACTCAATTTTCTTAACCCTTCCTTGCTTAATGTATTCACCCCCTACCTCAATTTTTCTTAACCCTACCCTACCCTTCCCTTAAACAAATAAGGGAAGGGGAAACTCACTGATATATAATTGATTACTCCCCTTCCCTTAGACAGAAGGGAAGGGGTCGGGGGATAAGTTCATAAATATGATAAAGAAGAGACATAGGGATGAAAAAGAAAAAAAAGAAGGGATATTGGATTATAGTTAAAGTGATCCCTATCAGTTTGATTTTACAAAACTCGACATGACAGTCAACAGATGTTCACGTCTTATCGGTTTTATGAGGCAGGCATCGCATCCGGCTTCCAGAATAATATCTTTGTCATCTTCAAAGATGAAAGCAGTCTGAGCAATAATCGGGAGGTTTTTGCGGATTTTTCTTATCTCCCTGGTTGTTTCGATGCCATTCATCTCGGGCATCTGCATATCGAGAAGAACAACATCAATATCAGGAGTTGCTTTTATTATTTCAATGGCTTCGAAACCTGATCTGGCAGTGATGATGGAAACTCCTGTATCAGTCAGAACACGGTTCAGGTAGATCAGTACATCCTTATTGTCGTCGACGAGAAGACATTTTCTGGAACTCCAGTCAATAGGCTTCATAATACTTTCGTTGATCACTGTAGCCACTTTAGTTTTTGGGCTTCCTGCCGGCCGGTAAGGAATTGAAAAACTGAATTCAGACCCGACTCCTTTTTCAGACTCAACAACGATCTTTCCTCCCATCCTTTCTATCACCTCTTTTGCAAGCGTTAGTCCTATTCCAAGTCCTTCAAAAGGACGATGATGACCGTCAAATTCCTGACGAAATTCTTCAAAAATACGCCCAAGGTTTTCTTTGTTTATCCCGATGCCCGTATCTCTGATTTTGAAAACAATATTCTGATTTTCCAATAAATATGAGAATTCAACAGATCCTTCAAGAGTAAATTTCACTGCATTATCCATGAGGTGATTTAGTACCCTTTTAAGCCAGATCCTGTCTGTGAATATAAGATCACCCACATCTTCAAAATGATTTTTAACATTGAGGATAATAGGCTTTTCGTTTCGGCGAATGATCTGGCGGGCCTCTTCAATTATCTCATTGACAATAGCACTGAGGGACGCCTCTTCATAAGTAATTTCAATCTGGGAACTTTCAAGCCTCGACAGGTCAATAATATCACCAATTATCTGAAGCAGTTTTTCACTGTTATGGTTAATATGTTCAATGTATTCCTCTTTAACCTCGTTTGTCAGATTATTGTTCAGAAGCAGGTTTGAAAATCCTACAACACTATTCAGGGGAGTACGTATCTCATGTGAAATGTTTGCAAGGAAGTTAGATTTCAGTCTGTTGCTCGCTTCGGCTCCAATATTCGCTTTAATAAGATCTTCATGAACCTGTTTCAATCTTGTAATATCGCGTGATATTGTAAGCGCTCCCAGAACCTCTCCCGAATCGCTTCGGACCGTAACAGATCTGGTCGACAGGTTAACATAATGCCCCGCTTTATGCCTTAATCTTAATTCAGTCTCGAAGAATCCGTTATTTACGAGGGACTGCTCTCTTCTTAACTGGTAATCATGGTCTTCGGGATGGATCAGATCAGGAGGATTTAAAGAATTATAAGAATCCCTGTCATAGCCAATCATTGTATAAAAAGCAGAATTAGTAAATTTTAAATTCCAGTCCCTGTCATAAAAAGAGATACTATCATTTGCGGATTGGACCAGCATCTCATAGAATTTGTCAGACTCAAAATGTTTTTTAGTGATCAGTTCTTTCTGTATTGCCAGTTCCTGGTTTGATTTCTGAAGGTCGGTATTGATTTCTGAAATCTGCTTGTTGCGTTCCAGTAACTCACCATTAACTCTTTTAAGTTGAACCGAGAAAAAAACTATAATGGCGCAAATAACTATCAGCATAGCCAATACTGTAAGGATCAAATGACTTAATGGCTGTGATAAAATCACTCCTAACCCACATACCCAGCTATTGCTTATCATAATTTGTTGCCCAATGAATTTTTAGTGTGAAGGCCCATTTTTATCGCGCGGCTAAATAAATGAAATTTACTCATTTAAAACATGATATAACACAAATATAAATATTCATTATGTCACTTCAATCTGAATATGTATAAAAAATGCTAAATTGCGGCTTGGTATATAATATTTTCCCTTGCTGATTATAGAGTTTAGATTCTGTATTTCAAGGTTTATAAAAACTAACCTGTAAGAATTTAGATTGATAATCAAAGAATAAAAATTTAGCGGTGATGGAAAGAAATGAAAGCCAATATTCGGGAGGCAGGAGATATAAAAACAATGATATCACAGTTTATTGGAAACCATCTGCCTGCATACATGCTTCATACTGCTACAGGGAACTTCTTGAAGTTTTTGATCCGAGCAGAAGACCGTGGGTCGATATGAACGGTTCCACTACTGATAAGATTATTGAGGTTGTAAATTTATGTCCGACTGAGGCTCTTGCCTGGAAATGGAACGACGAAGAAAAAAACAACTCGGTAGGCAGTGATCAGCTTAACCATATTAAGTTCAGGAGACCTGAACTGATGAATTCTGACGACCCCGATTCAAAAGAACAGCCTGTTTCGGTGAAAATTATGGCTGACGGGCCCATTGTGCTTAAGGGCAATTTTACTTTATCATATAATGGTACTAAAAAAGAGATTCATGACAGTATGATCTCAATATGCCGGTGTGGAGTCAGCGATCATATGCCTTTCTGCGACGGACAACACAGAAAAGCCGGTTTTATTGGTTAATATTTCAGGTATGGAAGAGAATAAGGAAAATAAATCTCAGGCAATAATAGAAGTTATAGATTTCGGACCGTTGAAAATTACCGGTAATTTTCTACTTAAAGATTTACAGCGGGATAAGGAAGATTCTCCCGCTGAGGTCCGGCTCTGCAGATGCGGCAAATCAGGGAACAAGCCTTATTGCGACGAATCGCATAAAAAATAAAAATTGAAATCAGATCAGATATTCTCTTAAATGAATTATTTCCTGATTCCCTCTGTTTTCCATTGTAATGATTTTAAATGAGAAAGCTACGTGCTTAATGAGAAACAACATGAAAACAATTCTGTATTTTCTCATAAGTTGCCCAGCACTTATTTTCTTCTCTCAGTTGCCAGATGACTTCAGCAAGAGCCTCTTTTAAGAATTTTTTATCGCAATTTGTCAAAACCCATTTCCGTGCAATAAACTTTTTATAACTTATATCGAAAGCGTTGCCATAAAGGTGAGGACTGTTTACCGACGCATTACCATTGAACCTTCTGAGACTCTTAATATTATCAGACTTCCTGGTCATTGATGTTACATAAAATTTGACTCCGTTCAATCCTTTCTGGGAAGATTTTTCCCTGAACCTCCTTGCAATCTCATCCAGAAGTATTTTACTGTCGTTGGTTACACAGGGATAACTGAAATTCATCTTTTCAACTATATAGCTGTTGCCGCTTGTAACTTTTACCAGTATCCCTTCCGAAATTCTTAGCTTGAGTTCTGTTTCATCCTTACAGACACTTATTCCTTTCATTTTTGCAGCAGCTGAATAGTCAACAATTCTGTCATTCAGTTTTCTGCTGAAATCCTTCTGTTTATAATCTAAGCACCTGGTGCTGAAATAAGCTGACAAAGGCTTTTTCCTGTCTCTTTTAATAAAAAAAAAGATCGAAATAAGGATGAAAATAACAACTGAAAATATTTTCAATAATAAAACGTGATGCGACTTATTAAAATTCATTACCAGGACTCTTTCAACTATTTGCTTTTGTTTAAAATCTTTGTAACCAGTTCAGCTGCTTCCCTGAAGGAAATAGCCGAAAACACTTCAAGCCCTGAATTATCAATTATCTTTTTAGCTTCTTCTGCATTTGTTCCCTGCAGCCTTACTATTACAGGAACTCTTATTGTTCCGATTGTTTTATATGCCTCAACAACACCATTTGCCACTCTGTCGCATCGTACAATTCCACCGAAAATATTAATCAGTATTGCTTTCACTGCAGGGTCTTTCAGTATAATACGGAAACCTGCTTCAACAGTCTTGGGACTAGCGCCGCCTCCAACGTCCAGAAAATTTGCCGGTGATCCGCCCGAAAGCTTAATAATATCCATTGTTGCCATTGCCAGGCCTGCTCCATTGACCATACAGCCTACATTGCCATCGAGTTTTACGAAATTCAGATTATATTTTCCTGCCTCAACGTCAATCGGATCTTCTTCATTTAAATCTCTCATTGCCAGAAGCTCCTTATGACGGAATAATGCGTTATCATCAAGAACCAGTTTGCAGTCGACTGCTAAAATTCTGTTATCACTTGTCTTTAAAACCGGGTTTATTTCAAGTAATTGAGCATCGCAACCAATGAAAGTTTCATAAATCCCCGAAAGAAACTTCTGCATGTTTTTAAAAGAGGTTCCTGACAATCCCAGCTTAAAAGCAATATTACGTGTCTGGAATGGCTGGAGTCCCATTCCGGGGTCAATTTCTTCCGTGAAGATCAGATCAGGTGATTTTTCGGCGACTTCTTCAATAGACATGCCGCCTTCGGGAGAGTAAACAACAATGTATCTTCCTTTATCTCTGTTCAGAAGAAGACTTATATAAAATTCTTCTGTTTCAGATTCCCCACTATAATAAACGTCCTGCGCTATAAGTACTTTGTTCACTTTTTTCCCTTCAGGGCCTGTCTGAGGAGTGACCAGTTGCATTCCCAGCATCTTGCTTGTAATCATGCCAACATCTTCTAACGATTTCACAAGTTTAACACCGCCTCCTTTACCCCTTCCTCCGGCATGAATTTGTGCTTTTACAACAAAAAACTCAGAGCCTAATTTTTCATGCAATTGTTCCGCAATGGTAACTGCCTGTTCAGGAGTTTCTGCAACAAAGCCTTCCTGAATGTCAACATTGTAAGCTTTCAGCAAAGACTTACCCTGAAAT
>OCZT010005440.1_pt1 | contig 12711 bp, 10 predicted proteins | sample 1539031 | NCBI WGS metagenome assembly OCZT01 (sample SAMEA3539308, study PRJEB22396) | soil metagenome | biome: tundra; feature: field; material: soil | place: USA | collected 2010-05 | depth 0.15 m | reverse complement strand
GGGCCCGGCCGGCCCGGCGGCCGGGCCACTGCGGGTCGTGGTGGCCGGCCACGACCTGAAGTTCTTCGGCCCCATCCTGCAGTACCTCAGCGACCTGCCGGGGCTGGACGTGCGGGTTGATCACTGGCTCGCCCTCGGCAGGCACTCCGCGGAGATCAGCACGGCCCTGGCCCAGTGGGCGGACGTGGTGATCTGCGAATGGTGCGGGCCGAACGCGATCTGGTACAGCAGGCACAAACGGCGTGGCTCGCGCCTGATCGTGCGGCTGCACCGATTCGAGCTGTCGGCGGGCTACCCGAACCTGGTCAATATCAAGGCGGTCGACCAGGTGGTATGCGTGAGCAGGCACTATGCGCGGCTGTGCCGCGAGCGCGCTGGCTGGCCGGCCGGGAAGGTCGTCACCATCCCCAACACGGTCGATGAGGCGCAATTCGATCGCCGCAAGCTGGAAGGTGCGCGGCACCACCTCGGAATCATCGGGATCGTGCCCGCCCGCAAGCGCCTTGACCTCGCACTCGACGTGCTCGAAGAACTGCGCCGCGACGATGACAGATACCTGCTGTTCGTCAAGTCCGGGATGCCCTGGGATCACTGGTGGGTGTGGCGGAAGGCGGAGGAACGCGCGCACTACACCACCGCGCTGCGGCGGATCCAGCGTTCCGCGCTGCTGCGCGGGGCCGTGGTGTTCGACGAGGCGGGCCCGGACGTGGCCGCGTGGCTGCGCAGGGTCGGATTCGTGCTATCCACCAGTGACGACGAGAGCTTCCATGTCGCGCCAGCGGAGGGGATGGTATCCCGGGCCGTGCCCGTCCTGCGGCACTGGCCGGGCGCCGAGACCATCTACGACATGCGGTGGATCCACCGCAGCCCGGCCGACATGGCCCAGGCCATCGCGGCCCTGGGCGACGACGAGTGGCAGCAGGCCGGCGATCTGGCGCATCAGCAGGCCGCGGACGCGTTCGCGGTAGACCGCGTCCGCGGCAGCTGGCTGGACTTGCTCACCTCGGACCTGCCACCGGCCGTCCCCGACCCCATCTACGAACTGCTGGGCGCGCCCTGATCAGCCGCGCTGACCCGGGCGGCCGGTCACCCGCGCCCGTACCGCGCTTCCGCCCGCCAGAAGTAGACAACGCCGATGGCCATCGCGCCGAACGCCCAGCCGACCGCGGACACCCAGATATGTGGCATGGACAGCGGCGCGTGGCAGTAGGCCTGGGCGCCCGCGGCGCACTTGGCACTGTTATACGGCCTGGCTCCTGGCTCGGACCTCCGCTGCGAGGCGAGCAGTGCCTGCCGGGTCAGCGTGATGTACACGGCGGCCGGGTTCCCGGCGAGCCCGGTCCTGGCCCACGACGGGATGGCCACCGGCAGGGCGGCGATGCTGTACATGACACCGCAGAAATAGCGCCAGGTGCGCAACAGGAACGGCACGAGCTGGCTCACGTCGCGGACCTGAGCGCCCATCCTGGCCAGGATCAGCGCCGCGCCCAGATTGAACATGGTCTGCAGCAGGAGCACCGGGATCAGCAACAGCCAGTACCAGGTGATCGGCTCTCCGGTGCCGAGCACGATCCCGAAGAGAACGATCATGGACAGCAGCATCTGCTGCAGCTCAACCACGCCGTAGGCGAGCGGCAGGCATGCCCTGGGGAAGTACATGGCCCTGATCAGCGAGACGTTGTTGGCCATCACCCGGGATCCGGCCAGGATGGAGCGTTCGGTGAAGGAGAAGACGAAGACCCCGGTGACGAGGAAGGCCGGGTAGTTGGGCACACCGCGCCTGGCCCCGAAGATCACCCCGAAAATGAGGTAGTAGACGCCCGCGTTGAGCAGCGGCGTGAGGATCTGCCAGATCTGGCCGAGCCGCGCCTCGGTGTATGTCGAGATATTGCGCGCGGTGGCATAGGCGCCGATGAAGTACCGCCGCTGCCAGAGCAGGCGCAGGTAAGCGGGCAGTGAGGGCCGGGCGGCGGTCGACCGCAGGCCATGGCGTGCCGCCAGCACGGCCAGCGGGTCATCCGGAAGCGTCTCATCGCCGGCCCCGTCCGCAGGTGGCCTGGCCAGCACGGCCATGGCCTCCGGGCCCAGACGGCCTGGGCCGGAAAGTCGCCGGGGATCATCCATAGAGCAGCCACGCCCGTTCCGTTGCCGATGAGCGGGCACGTGACGTCAACCGGTTTGTGTTCCACGGCCCCTGGGGCAGCGTAGGAGGGCCAGGGGCGCACGCCTCGTTGCCTTAAAAAGGTATTCGGCGGCAGTTAACGGAAACTTCCGCTCCCGGACCGGGGGTCGCTGCGCCGTGCTGGGTTCCCCCGTGCTGGGTTCCCCCGTGCTGGGTTCCGCTGCGCCGGACGATGGCTGACTGTACAGCGCAGGAGCAGGAGCAGAGCGATGATCACCGGGACCACGGAGTCGGGCATCCGGGCGGAGAGCGCGATCACGAGCCACACGGCGGCGACGGGCACCAGGGGCAGGATCCGCCACGTCCGCTCGCCGGGATCCTGAGCCTCGACGGGCGGCGGATCGCCCGCCGCCCGGCTCGCCGGGTGCAGGTCGGCGCCCAGCCTGGCCTTCCGCGGAAGGTCCTTGGTCAAGTCGCCCAGCGCGCCCCAGGTTCTGCCGGTCAGCGCGGCCGTGGTGCGCTCGTCGAACTCCGCCAGGGTCAGCCGCCCGGCCGCGTAGGCGTCGCGCAGGATAGCGACGACTTGTTCCCGGTCAGAGTCCGAGGCACGGATCGTGCTGTAGGTCGTCATGACCGGACCTCCCGAGACCTGCGCCCTTCTCCGGCAGGATACCCCGCGGCGATGGTCCGTCTGTGGTGCGGATGGCCGCGCTATGGTTAGATCGCGCAGTGTCCCCGGTTCCCCGGCGCTTCAACCATTACCGCGATCATCTGATCGTTTGCGGAGATGACGCGCTCACATTCCGCATCGTCGAGGAACTCACCGCGCGTTACGGCGAACAGGTGACGGTCATCGTGCCGTCGCGGGAGCGCTCGAACGCCCCTCGCATCGCACGGCTCCCCGGGGTCCGGGTCATCGAGCGGGCCGAACTCGACAGCGCCGCCTTCGCGGATGCTCAGGTGCAATCCGCCCGGGCACTGGCCCTGCTGAGCCAGGATGACCTCGGCAACTTTCACGCCGCGCTCCGGGCTCAGGAGCTGAATCCGGATCTGCGGCTGGTGGTGGCGATCTTCAACACCGGCCTGGGCGAGCGGATGCGCGCATTCTTCCAGGACTGCGCCGTGCTCTCCGGCTCGGCGATGGCGGCGCCGTCGTTCGTCGCCGCCGCGCTCGGTGAGCCCGCGCCCAGCCACGTCAGGCTGGCCGGGCGGACCCTGTACGTGGCCAGGCGCGAGGAGACCGATGCCGCGCACTTCGTGTGCGGGCTGGCCGTAACGGAGGATGACGCCGTCTCGCCCCTCCTGCTCCCCCCGGACGAGCAGACCGCTGCGCTGGTCCTGGCGGTGGCGGACGGCACACCGCGCAACCCGCTGGCCAGGCCGCGGCGCCGTCCGCTGCGCGCGGGCATGAGAGTCCTGCGGAGGCTCTTCGGGCACAAGTTCGGAATGGTCTTCCTCGCCCTGTTCGCCGTCCTGGTCACCGGGTTCGTCCTGCTGGCCTCGGCGGGCAGGTTCTCCCCCGTCAACGCGCTGTACCTGACCTTTCTCGACGCGGCAGGCGCGGCGGTCAGCGATCCCGGGCTGAGCACGCCGGAGAAGCTCGCCCAGTTGCTGCTGACCTTCGATGGGGTGGCCTTCCTGCCGGTGGTGACCGCCGCCGTGGTCGGGGCCCGGCTGACCGGCTCGCTGCGCGGCACCGAGCGCCCGGTCAGCGATCACGTGATCGTGGCCGGCCTGGGCAACGTCGGCACCCGGATCGTCGGCCAGCTGCACGACCTGGGCGTGGACGTGGTCTGCGTGGACAAGAACGAGGACGCGGCCGGCGTGAGCCTGGCCCGCCGCCTCGGCCTGCGGGTGGTCATCGGCGAGACCCACCGGGAGGAGACGCTGCGGGCCGCCGGCATCGCCACCAGCCAGGCGCTGGTCTCGGTGACCAACAGCGACATCGTCAACCTGGAGACGGGGCTGCACGCCCGGGCCCTCGCCGCCGACCTGCGGCTGGTGTTGCGGCTCACGGATGAGGATCTCGCCGAACGCGTGCAGAAGACCGTCGGCAACACCATCTCGCGCAGCGTCCCCTACCTCGCCGCGTCGGCGTTCGCCGCGGCCATGCTCGAGCACCAGGTGCTGCGGACGATCCCCGTCGGCCGCCATGTCCTGCTTATCGCCGACGTCCAGGTCGGCCTGGCATCCGAGCTCGCGGGGCTGCCGGTGGAGGACGTGCATCAGACCGGCGAGCTCCGGGTCATCGCGCTGCGGCGCAAGGGCGCGGACGGCGTGGACTGGTCGCCCCGGCGCGACTACTCGATCTCGCCGCAGGACCGGCTCTACGTCCTCGCCACGCGGGCCGGGCTCAGCCGCGTGCTGGCCCGCAGCCAGGCGCCGGGCGGCTGAGGACGGCCGGTGTCCGGGCGGCCCGGCGCGAGGCAGGAAAGCGCAAAATCTGGGCCTCCCCCCGGCGTGCCTCCAGCGTTACGCTCAGGGCAGATCTTCCCATTGGTTCTTCTGAGCCATCTGTGAAGACGGAGAAAGGTCCGCGTATGGCCGGTTCTGTACTATTCGTCGGCTCTGCCAGCGAGGCGCCTGTCGAGGCCCAGGCGCCTGGTAGGCCTATCAGTCCAGCCGGCCACGGCGTCCTTAATCAATCCGCGCGCATGCCCTGCCGCTACGGCGGCACGCCCACGGCCGGGCGGCGCACTGCCTCATCAGGAGGAATCAGTTGAGTGTCAACGACGACCGACCGCTAGCCGCCATAGCCGACCCAGCGCCCCTTGGGCTGGCCGCTTTCGCGCTGACCACGTTCCTGCTTTCGGCGGCCAACGCAGGCTGGATGAAGCACGCCACCGGTGACGCATGGCTCGGCTACGCGTTCGCCTACGGCGGCCTCGGCCAGTTGCTCGCCGGGATGTGGGAGTTCAAGAACCGGAACGTGTTCGGCGCCACCGCCTTCTCGACGTACGGCGGGTTCTGGATCGGGCTGGGGCTCTGGGCACTGCTGGTGGCCCCGAAGGCCACCTCCCCCGCGGCGGCCGGTCACGACATCGGTTGGATCCTGCTGGCGTTCGCGATCTTCAACACCTACATGCTGATCTGGAGCACGCAGGTGAACGTGGCCGTGTTCACCGTCTTCCTCACCCTGGAGCTCACCGAGATCGTCCTGTTCATCGGGAACCTCGGCGGCAACGCCAACATCATCAAGGTCGGCGGCTACATCGGCATCATCACCGCGCTGGCCGCCTGGTACGCCTCGGCGGCCGGTGTCGCCAACGGGATGGGCGGCAGGCTGTCGGTGCCCGTCGGCAAGCCGATCCTCGGCCCGCGGATCTGACCACCAGGTACCGCACCTGAAGGTGCCGTGATCCCGGAGGCCCGGCGGGCCTCCGGGATCACGCATGCCGGGGCCAGGTAGGATCGCGCCGGTGGATCTCCAGGAGAAACGGCAGCATGACCTGGCCATGCAGATGGCCAAGGTCAGGAGGCGCGCCCGGCCCTGGCGGTCCATCATCGCCGCCGTTCTCGCGCTGCTGGCCGGGATGACCTCATATTCGGCGCGGTACGAGACCATCCGGCGGACATACAGTCACCTCACGGCGGACATCATCGCCCAGTCCGCGGCCGCGGCGTTCTGCATCCTGGCCGTGATTGCCGTCCTGGGACTGGCCGGAAAGGCTCAGGAAGTGCTCCGGCCCAGCGTGGGTACGGCCCACGCCGCGGTGGTCCGTTATGCCATCCTGCTCACCGGGGGCACCGCGGTGCTGTTGATGACCCTGGACCTCAGCGGTGTCCCGGTCGGTCAACTCGCCCTCGGCGGCGCGGCAACCGGAATCCTCCTCGGGATCGCCGGGCAGCAGTCTCTGGCCAATGTTTTCGCCGGCCTTGTCCTGCTGCTGTCCCGCCCGTTCGGCGTTGGGGACCTGATCCGGTTGAGGTCAGGGGCGCTAGGCGGGCAGATTGAGGGCATGGTAACCGAGATCGGCATTACCTACCTGCGGCTCGAAACGCCGGATGGCGTGCTGCACGTGCCCAACGCCCAGGTCCTGGCCGCCGCGGCGGCCGCGGCGGGGCCGATCGCGAATTCGCCCCCGGCGGGCACGGTGCAGCCGAGCACAGCAGGCAACCCGGTGCCGCCCGGTAGTCCCGGAGCACCACCCTCCGGCAGCGGACCGGCGCCCGGCAGTGCCGGGCCAGTAACGGGCGGCACCGGAAGTGCCGGGCCGTCGACCGGCAGCGCTGGGCCCCCGGACGGCGGACAGCCGCCCGGGGTGCCATGAGGCCGCCCGTCAGTGGTGCTTGGCCTCATATCTGGTCACCACGTCGGCCGGGATGCGGCCGCGATCGCTGACCTCAATCCCAGCCTGCTTCGCCCACGTACGGATGGCAGCACTGTGCTGACGGTGCGCCGTCGTCCGCCGTTTGGTACGTCCCAGGCGCGCCGATGCCCTGCGCGCATGCTCGGCGTATCTGTTCACGACCTCGTCGAGCTTTTGGCTGTGCTTCGCGCACAGGTCGATCTCATAGTCGCGTCCGTCCAGACCGAACCCACGTGTCCGATGCTGGCCGACCGGAATCTCTTTCTGGTCGTAGTCACAGGCAAATGTGACGGAAACCTTCTGTGCCACTTCTGGCCCCCCTTCCCCTGGGGCAAATATATCCCCCCTGGAGCGGGCCAACCGTAAAGACGCCCAGACAATGTCTTCTGGCAAGTTCCGCGCGGCCACCATTGGCGCCTGGACACGGCCCAGGCGCAAGCGCGCCACCGGGGTGGCGTTGCCGGAATCGGAACAGTTCAGGGGACCAGGTTCGGAGGACGGACATGACAGCTATGGGTCAATGCCGCCCGGGATAGCGCCCTCGCTCGCGCTGCCGGCGTTTGCCGGGCGGCCGGCCATAAGGGAAGGATTCCGGGGACGGATCCTCGCTATAGCTACCGAGCGGCCCCACATCGGTATCCTCCCACTCGCGGCTGGGAGGCTCATAACCCCCAACGCCGGGAGGGGACTCCAAGTCGTGCTCGGGCGACTCGCCGGGATAATCCCCGATGGCCGGTTCATGCCCATAATCCCGGAAAGGTGGCTCACCGGGGTAGGCCGACGGCAATGGCTCCACCGGGTAGCCCACTGGCTCATCGCCGTAACCATCGCCAGGGTTGTCGCGGTAGTCACCGGCCGCACCGCCCCGGTAACCCCCGGCCGACGGGTCGCCGGAGTAGCCGCGAGGCGGCGGCTCGCTTGAATAGTCCGCGGAGTCGTCACGGTAACCCGCCGGTGCGTCACGGTAGCCCGCCCGGTCGTCCCGGTAACCCGCTGCCGCGCCACGGTACTCCCCGGTCAGCGGGTCGTCCCGGTAGCCCGCCGGTGCGACGGTACGGTAGTCGCCGGTCGCCGGCTCATCGGGGTAGCCGCCACCCGGGTAATCGCCGTTCGCCGGGTCTTCCCGGTAGCCGCGCAGCGGCGGCTCCCCCGGGTAACTGCCGGGCTCGCTGGGGTAGCCGCCGGGCTCGCTCGGGTAGCCCCCCGGCTGGCTCGGATAGCCCGCCGCCGCGTCGTGATACTCGGCGGGCTGGCCGTCATAGCCGGCATCGGCCCGGGAGACCGGAATCCGCGCGTCCGCGGCCGACGGCGGCCGCATCGCCACGGTCGATGGGCCGGGATCAGGCCCATCCCCGGGGTCAACTGCCGGGGCCGCTCCGCGGCCCGGCCCGAGATCACGGCTACCCAGATCACGGCCATAGGCCTGTTCAGCGGACGCCTGCCCGCGGGAGGCGTCGCGACGCGCGCGGGGGCCCTGCGAACCTCGGCGCAGCGCCTCGACCATCCTGGTCAGGTCATCGATGGGCAGCCGGAACGTACCCGTGCACGTCCCGCCCTGCCAGATGCTGAATACCGCGACGCCCGTATCGGCGTACCAGCTCAGCCGCATGCTGCGAGAGTTGCCCCGCACATCGAAGAACACTTCACCGAGCCGGGGCAGAGGAGCGGCGTCCGACGCAGACATGCTGCCCATGGTGACGCTGAACTATCGCATTTGTCCAATTAGTGATCACCGGTTGCCGTGTCGGCAAACGGAGTGGCACGTGTCCCCGGCCCGGCCAGATCTCCCGGCCCGGCGAGGCAGCGGCCCGAACCGGCGGTCCTCGGCGGCATCCCGGCGATCGCCCCAAAAAAGAGGTATCCCGGCCCGCCGGATTCCCGATCCCGCCTGCGGAACAGGCCGGCCGGATGGCATCATTGATCATCGGTCCGCTGAACGACCTAGCTTCACCCGGACGGTTGCCGAACATTGGGTCACCGTCCATCCGGCAAGGTTGCTGGACCGGCCTGTTTCCCATGCTGAGCACCGTCCCACGGTGAGCGCGCGTAGCTGAAGGTCGCTCGCACACACGGGAACACGTTGACGATGCAACGCGTTGCATCTTAGGCGGGGAAAAAGGCCGCACGGCGCAAGACCGAACGCTCGGCGAACCACGTGGTCGACCGGGCGTGGAACACACGATGAGCTGGTTGAGGAGATTCACTCATGTCTGAGGTACGACGGCAGGTTGCCCTGCCTCCCCGGCCGAACTGGGGCTGGCAAGATGCCGCCGCGTGCCGCGGAACGGAGGTCGTCCTCTTCTTCGGCCCGGACGGCGAACGGCAGCCGGAACGTGACATCCGCGAGCGCAAGGCAAAGGCTCTGTGCGCCTCATGCCCGGTACGTTCCGATTGCCTCAGCTACGCCGTATCCCGGCCCGAGAAGTATGGCACCTGGGGCGCCCTCAACGAGGATGAGCGGGCTTCAGAGCGTCGGCGCAGGATGCGCCGGGCAAACGCGGCCTGATCAGGCCGCCTGACCCCGGGTACCCCGGCTGCGGCGACGGCTGGCCGACGGACGGCAATGGCAGCATGATTTGCGAGTCGTGCCGTGGCCAGCGCCATCTGGAGTGCCCGGGCGGCACTTGGCGACCCGCCAGCATCTGCCGCCGGCCAAGCCATCGGAACTCCCGGTCAGCTGGATCAGGCCGGGCTGACCGGCGCGATAGGTCAAGAATCTGTCCAGGCTGCCAGCGCGGTTCCCGGGTGCGCGCATGAAAAGGCGGCTATCCGGAATAGCTGCGCCGGCCGGGCGGTTGGCGCCTGACGTGAGCATCAGCCGACCGTTGCCCCCGCGCCGCCCCCAACGGGGAGAAACTTTCTGGACAGAACGATATAGCTCGTGTGATGCTTCTTTCGTGACCGCCGCTGACCCCCTCCTTGTTGCGCGCAGGCATGTCGACCTGCTGCGGGTCCGCAGTGCGGTCTGTCGGCACGGCCGCTGACCACCGCCCATCCCGCATGAAGGGCGTGTGCTGCGGCCGGTGCCCTGTCCTCCTGGCGACATAACCAGTCACCGAAGGCCGGCCGGGTTCACCGTCACCGCTGATCCCGGGTTCGCTGTAGGTGCCCGGCGCACGCGCCCCTGGACAGGAAGAGGACGCGCCACATGCCGCCAGCCGCCCGCCACCGAGGCCAGGGCCAGTGGGGGCTCGGGTATCACGAGCCGCTGAATAAGAACGAAGAAAACAAGAAGAACGACGACGGGCTGAACGTCCGCCAGCGCATCATCGACGTCTACGCCAAGCAGGGTTTCGACTCGATCGACCCCGCGGACCTGCGCGGCCGGTTCCGCTGGTACGGCCTGTACACACAGCGCCGGCCCGGCATCGACGGCGGCAAGACGGCCACGCTCGAGCCTGAAGAGCTGGACGACCGTTATTTCATGATGCGGATCCGCATCGATGGTGGCCAGCTCAGCAACGAGCAACTGCAGGTGATCTCGGACGTGTCCAGCCGCTACGCCCGGGGCACCGCTGACATCACCGACCGGCAGAACGTCCAGCTGCACTGGGTCGAGATAGAGAACGTGCCGGCGATCTGGGAGGCGATCGAGCGGGTCGGCCTGTCCAGCACCGAGGCGTGCGGTGATACGCCGCGGGTGATCCTGGGCTGCCCGCTGGCCGGGATCGACTCCGACGAGATCATCGACGCCACGCCGGCGATCTACGAGACAGCCGCCCGCTACGTGGGCGACCCCGCCTTCTCCAACCTGCCGCGCAAGTTCAAGTCCATGATGAGCGGCTGCGCCGCGCAATGCACCACGCACGAGGTCAACGACATCGCGTTCGTGGGCGTGCCTGGACCGGACGGCGAGCCAGGGTACGACCTGTGGGTGGGGGGCGGCCTGTCCACCAATCCGATGATCGCCAAGCGGTTGAACGCCTTTGTCCGCCCGGAGCAGGTTCCCGAGGTCTGGGCCGCGGTGACATCTGTCTTCCGTGACTACGGGTACCGGCGCCTGCGGCACCGGGCCCGGTTGAAGTTCCTGGTCGCCGACTGGGGACCGGAGCGCTTCCGCGAGGTGATGGAGAAGGACTACCTCGGCTACGCGCTTCCCGACGGCGCAGCGCCACCGCCGCCCAGTGAAGGGCGCCGGGACCACATGGGCGTGCATGAGCAGCGGGACGGCCTGCGCTACGTGGGCTTCGCGCCCAGGGTGGGCCGGATGACGGCCAGCTCGCTCGGCCTGGTCGCGGACCTCGCCGCCCGGTATGGCAGCGGGCGGGTGCGCACCACCTCCGAGCAGAAGCTGGTCATCCTGGATGTGCCGCCGGACCGGGTAGCCGAGCTCACCGCCGAACTCGACGCGGCGGACCTGTCGCCGAATCCCAGCATGTTCCGCAGGCACACCATGGCCTGCACCGGCATCGAGTTCTGCAAGCTGGCGATCGTGGAAACCAAGGCACGGGCGTCGGATCTGATCACCGAGCTGGAGCGGCGGCTGCCGGGCTTCACGGAGCCGGTCACGATCAACGTGAACGGCTGCCCCAACTCGTGTGCCCGCATCCAGACCGCTGACATCGGGCTCAAGGGGTCACTGGTCACCGGTCCCAACGGGAAACAGCAGGGCGGCTTCCAGATCTCACTCGGCGGCGGCCTGACCGGAGGGGACGCGTCCGGCTCGGGCTTCGGCCGCAAGATCAGGGGGCTGAAGACGACCTCGGAGGACCTGCCGGACTACCTGGAGCGGGTCCTGCGCCGGTTCGACCAGGACCGCGCGGCCAACGAGACCTTCGCCGCCTGGACGGCCCGAGCCAGCGAGGAGGACTTCGCATGACCCGGCCTTCCGGCACCCGGCCTGCCAGAACCGGTCCTGCCCGCACCGGGCCTGCCAGCGCCCCGCCTTCCACTACCGGGCCGTCATCCGCGAGAGGGCCGTCCTTCGCGACAGAACGCGCGGTCCCCTTCTATTGCCCTTATTGCGGTGAAGAGGACCTCGAACCCCAGGAGCAGGACGGCGAGTGGCGTTGCCGGAGTTGCATCCGGACCTTCCGGCTACGCTTTGCAGGAACGGGAGTGATCTTGTGAGTCCCACCGTGGCCCGGCACGATCAGCGTGACCTGGCCATACCTGAGCGCCGGGAGGAACCGATCCGGATGGAGAGGCTCGCAGCCCAGGCGGCGGAAGATCTCGCCGAGGCGCCCGCTCAGGAAGTGATCAGGTGGGCGGCCAAGACCTTTGGCGACCGGGTGGCCATTACGTCATCGATGACCGACGCGGTGATCATCCACATCGCCGCGGCCGTCCAGCCCGGTATCGATGTGATCTTCCTGGACACGGGATACCACTTCCCCGAGACGATCGGCACCAGGGACGCGGTCACGGCCGTCTACCCGGTGAACGTGATCAACGTCACGCCATCGCGGACCGTCGAGGAGCAGGACGCCGCGCTGGGACCCCGGCTATACGGGCGTAACCCCGACCTCTGCTGCTACCTGCGCAAGGTCGTTCCGCTGGAGCGCGCGCTCGAGCCCTACGACGCGTGGATCACCGGTGTCCGCCGGGACGAGACCACCGCGCGCAGCGATACCCGGGTGGTCGAGTGGGACGCCAGGCGCGAGATGGTGAAGGTCAACCCGATCGCCAACTGGACGCAGGAACAGGTCGAGGCCTACATCGCTGAGCAGGGCGTGCTGGTGAACCCACTGGTCGACGAGGGTTACCCATCGATCGGCTGCGCGACGTGCACGATGCGGGTGGCGGCGGGGGCGGATCCGCGCAGCGGGCGGTGGACGGGCACGGGCAAGACAGAATGCGGCATCCATACCTGAGGTCCGCCGATCGCACATCCGGCCACCGGTGGCCTGCGCCACGTGCAGCATGGCCGCCGCTGGTCGCCGTGGCGCACGGGAGCAGCGACCCGCGCGCCGGGTCAGCGATCGCGGACCTGATTGCCCTGGCCCGCGCGCGGGCCGAACTGCGCGGCCGCCCCGGGCTCGATGCCCGGGCCGCTTTCCTCGGGCATGCCGCACCGGCGCTCCCCCAGGTTCTCGCTGCTCTGCACGGCGCGGCGCGGCGCAGGGTTGTCGTGCTGCCGTTGCTGCTCACGGCCGCCTACCACAGTGACACGGACATCCCGGGAGCACTGCGGGAGGCACAGGCCGCGTTCCCCCGGCTGAGCATCACCTACGGCGAGCCACTGGGCCCGCACCCGGCGCTGCTGCACGCCCTCGAACGCCGCCTCGCTGAGGCCGACGCTGGAGCCGATGGTGGGGCAGCCGGGGACTACCGGGTGAG
>OCZT010005439.1_pt1 | contig 12715 bp, 8 predicted proteins | sample 1539031 | NCBI WGS metagenome assembly OCZT01 (sample SAMEA3539308, study PRJEB22396) | soil metagenome | biome: tundra; feature: field; material: soil | place: USA | collected 2010-05 | depth 0.15 m | reverse complement strand
CATTATCGTGGTGGCCACGGATGCGCCGCTGCTGCCACACCAACTCAAGCGTCTCGCCCGTCGTGCCGCGCTGGGCCTGGCGCGTACCGGGTCCACGTCGGGAAACGGATCGGGCGACATCTTTCTGGCCTTCTCCACCGCCAACCCGCACGCCGATGCCGAGCCCGGCCCCAACACGGTTCAGGCGGTGTCCAACCAACGCATCAGCCCGCTGTTTTCCGCCACCGTCGAAGCCACGGAGGAGGCCATCGTGAACGCAATGGTTGGCGCCAGGACCATGACCGGCATCGACGGACACACGGTGGTTGCGCTGCCCCACGATCAGCTTCAGCAGGTGCTGAAAAAGTACAACCGCTGAGCTTTTGCGTTGCTAGTCTTTCTTGTCGCCCTTTGAAAACAACGGAATGTGGAAGGGCATCTCCGCATCGGATCTCTTTTTGCCTTTGGCGTTGGGCGCGTCCTCGCGCAGCACCGTGCGCTGCGAGTTGACGCACATCCAGCCGCCGCGCATCTTCTCAAAGACATGCGTGAAGACGCCCTTTTGGTCCTCCTGCGCGGAGCCCACCTTGTGGTGCAGGACGTAGGTGCCGTTGGCCACCGCGATGTCTCCCAGCATGCGCACCGTGATCAACCGCTGTTCCAGGTGCATGGTCTTGTCTTCGCCGGTGATCAACTGCGCCAATTGCTGGTTGCGGGTGGTGATGTCGCCGGTCGCGGAAACATCCACGAATAGAGGAGACAGCACCAGCTCCAGGGCGTACTGGTCGCGCTGGTTCATGGCCGTCGACCAGGAATCCTCAATTTTCTGGAATTGGCGAATCTCCGGGCTGGCATCGGAGGTGGCTGCGGAGGTTACCGGAGCGACGGCTGGAACCGGGGCGGAATTCTGAGCAAAAACAACGCCGCAGAAGAGCATAAAAACAGGCAAACAAGCCACTTTACGAGTCATAAGGAATGTGAGACTCCCCTCTCCTAGATGATATGCTCTTGGACTCTGCCGGCGCGCGGAGGGAGCCGCAAAATATGCGGCGAACAGAGACGGGTGGCCTAAACCAGGGTCTGCAGGGATTCCGGGTGGTGAACCGTGACCACGGAGTCCTCGATCGAGATCCAGTTGTCTTTGCGGAACTGGCCCAGCGTGCGGGTCACCGTCTCCCGCGTGGTGCAGGCCATGGAGGCCATCTCTTCGTGGGTCAAAAGAAGCGGGAACCGGAATCCTCCGCCGTTCAAATGCTCGCCGATCTGGTTTCCAAGCTCCAGCAGCAGCCGGCCCAGCCGGGCAGCCACGGTTTCTGCCAGCGCAATGCGGCAGGCATCCTGCAGCGCAAACCGGTACTCCTGGCAGATGCACTGCACGGCGCGCATCTGGGCCTCTTTGTGCGTACGCAGGAAGCCGAGAAACCGCTCCCGCTCCACCGGGCGCAACTGGGCGGTGGTCAGCGACTCCGCTGAAACTTCATAGACCCCATGAGAGAGAACCGCGTAAAGCCCCAGCATGGAGCCGGGACCCGCCACGCGCACAATCATCTGGCGATCCTGGGCGCGACCGGCGGTCAGCTTGAGGTATCCGCTGCATATCAGATAGAGGCAGCGCGCTTCTTCGCCCTGGGTAAAGAGAGGCGCCTGTGAGGGGAGAGAGATGGTACTCGTGGCCAGTTCGAGATCGGCCAGAACCGCACTGCCCAGAGAACAGAACCAACCCGGCCGCCGATTGGAGCAGGCCGCGCACCCAACCGGGGACTGGCGGCCCACCGCCTTGTGCCGTATCTCCGATACCGCAATGTTTCCCGCGTCCGCCATGGTACTGCTCCGATCACTGCCGGCGAAGCGCTGTCGACCCACTGCCCCTCCAGTCGCCGCGAGGGGTTACTGCTCAGGTCAAGCACTTCGGGCCCCGGAAAGAGCTTTCTCTCCATCAAAGTGTGCACGACCTGACTTTTTCTTGGATGTGATGAGCCTCACGCTATATTGGCGCATGGCGGGAACGCGTTTCAGGCAGATCAGGCCAATGTTGAGTATTAAGAAAGCTCCGGGGCGGGTTGAGGCCTGCCTGCGGTTTGTGTGCTATTCTGCACGGTCCGTGGTCGAGAACTATGGTTCGCTACGAAAGAGCCACCCTTGGGGCGCCTTCGGAACTCCCTGCCTCAAGCAAGCCGCATCTCGAAGAGGCCAACGTATGGCACACCCGCGGAAGTTCGATTTATTCCCCTGATCGTCTGGATTTGCGTAACCAAAAGTAAAATCGGCGTTTTCATCCAGTGTGATAAACGTCACCGTCGCTATGGGACAGGAAAACGTACGATTCAGCGCATGAAGTGATGTTCCGCACGTTAGCCACTTCTGCAAGAAGCTCAGAGTCTCTGGCCGCTTCGCTTTTCCGCCCATCGGCAGAAGACGCGCTCCGGTCAGACTCATCGAAGCAGAATCAGAAGGCCAAGAGATCACGTCCGTAAGGCGGTATTTTCCATGCATATATGTAGGCCAGTGACAAGATTGCAGATTAGTGCGGTTCCGCGAAAGACGCCGGGACTGCGAGCTTGTTTCGTCTTCATCCTGGGTGCAGCGATGTTTTGCGCCTATTCGTGGGCGGCACCCGCGCCCGGCGCCAGAGCGGCCGGCACTCAGACCAAGGATGCGCCGTCCTCGGATTTTGTAGGCTCCGAGACCTGCGCGACCTGCCACGAGGAAGTCTCCAAGGGATTCGCTTCCAACCCGCACAGCAAGCTCGCACTGCAGCATGGCAAGAACGGCGTCACCTGCGAGAACTGCCACGGAGCCGGCAAGGCCCACGTGGACGGTGGCGGCGACACCAGCAAGATCTTCAACCCCTCCAAAGCCTCCGCCAAGGAAGTGGATGCCAAGTGCCTGGGATGTCACCAGGGACAGCACGCCAACTTTGAGCGCTCCGGCCACGGTGAAGCGAACGTAAGCTGCGTGAACTGCCATAGTGTTCACGCCGGCAAGGATCCTGAGCACCTGCTCAAGGTAGCCCAGCCGCAGCTTTGCTTCCAGTGCCACACCGACATCAAGCCGCAGTTCAATATGCCGTTCCATCACAAGGTGGAGGAAGGGCTGGTGCAATGCACCGACTGCCACGATCCACATGGAACGTTCGGCAAGAAGGGCCTGAAGTCGGCCAGCCAGCAGGACGCCGTCTGCATCAAGTGCCACACGGAGACTGCCGGCCCGTTCGTGTACGAGCACGACGTAGTCAAGACCGAAGGCTGCACGGCGTGCCACAGCCCGCACGGCAGTCCCAATCCGCGCTTGCTTAACCGCGCCACGGTTAACGTGCTGTGCCTGCAGTGCCACTCGCCGTCGCCAAACTACACGACGGGCCTGCCCATCGGGCCGGCGCACAACCAGAATCAGCAGTATCAGTCGTGCACCATTTGCCACACCAGCATCCACGGCTCAAACATCAGTCCAGTTTTCTTTAACTCCAAGTAGGTAAGGGGCGAGCGATGACAAAACAGACGATATCTTTGAATAGTCTGGGTGGGTCGCCGGCCGGGATGAGCATCTCCCGGTTGTGCACCCTTACCCTGGCGGCCATTCTGGCCACAAGCGGCGCGGTCGCCGGCATGGCGCAAGCCCAGCCGGAGGCGGCCAAAGCCGCACAACCCGTTTCAGAAAAGAAGCCGGTCGCACCTCCCGCGGAAAAGATCGTGGGCGGTTACCAGGTCCACCAGATGATCGAGCTGGGCGGACGTATTACGGACAAGGGCGGCAGCGATGCCATGTGGTCCACCATGGTCAACCAGACCACGGGCATGCGCGTCATCGGCCAGTCGCTGGAGATGCATTCCATCGATTCGTCCAAGACGCCTTTCTTCGATTCATTGAGCACCAACAGCGTTGGCTACGGCGGCGATCCGTATGACGTCTCCTATCTCAAGATGAGCAAGGGACGCCTGTACGACTTCAATGGCAGCTTCCGTCGCGACCGCAACTACTTCGACTACAACCTGCTGGCGAACTCGCTTCTTGGACCCACCGCACTGGTGCCCGAGCCGGACTCGCTCCACGTCTTCAACACGGTGCGTCGCAACACTGACACCCTCCTGACCCTGTTCCCGGTCTCGGCGTTCCACGTCCGTGTCGGATACAACCACGGCACGCATGAGGGGCCCACGTTTACCACCCAGCACGGCGGCGGCGACGTTCAACTGTCGCAATGGTTCCGCAACGCCAGCGACACCTACACGGGCGGCGTCGACGTGAACGTAGCCAGGCGGACAACGCTCAGCTACGACCAGTTCTTCGTCCTCTACAAGGGCGACACAACCTTCCGGCTGGCTCCCACACCGTTCACGCTCTCCGATGGAACGCCCGTCTCGTTGGGCGTTGACACTCTTGCCACCGCGACGTGCGGCACGGGTGCAGCCAAGACGCTGGAAGTGGTGAACGGCATCGCCAATCCCTATTGCAGCGGCACTACCGCGATGAACCTGGTTTCGCCCACGCGCACCACCTTCCCGACCGAGCAGTTGCGCTTCGCTTCTCATTATTGGGATCGCCTCTCCATGAATGGGCGCGTTGCCTACAGCGGCGACACTGACAACGTGAATAACTTCAACCAGACGTTTACCGGTCTTTTGGCCCGTACCTTTAGCCGCCAGGAAATCGACACAGGCGGACTGGGCAGCGGCCGTATGGCCCATAACAAACGGATCAGCGTAAACGGCGATTACGGTGTGGTTGCCGAGCTGGGCAAATACCTCTCCATCTCCGATGCGGTCAACTTCTGGGACTTCCGGACCACCGGCAGCAACAGCGTTGTCTCGCAAGTGTGGGCAGGCACGGCAACCACCAAGCCGCCACTGAGCATGTTTACCCCGCTCAGCTCGTTGACACCGACCACCACGACAACCCCAATTTCAACTTTCCTGAACCAGAAGAACATCGGCAACACCGTGCTGGGCACCGTTACGGTTTCGCCCCAGGTCAAGCTTTCGGCTGGATGGCGATTCAACAGCCGGAACATCAGCGACTATGGCCCGGACGATCTGACGTGGCACCAGAACTGGCTCCTGCTCGGCATGGTCATGCAGCCGTCGCCGATCACCCGGTTCAACTTGAACTACGATCAGATGTCGATGAAAGCCGCCAATTCAGCGACGCCAAGTAATACCTACACCCGCGAGGCCCCCAACAAGACCTACCACTTGCGGGCACGCACCACAATGAAGCCTGACAAGTATGTCAACTTTGCGATCACAGGCAATGGCTTCTGGGGCAAGAATGACGATCCCCTGGTGAACCACCTGGAACATAACTACGACTTGAGTTTTGCCACCCAGATTGTTCCCACTGAGACGGTCAGTTTCGACTTCAACATCGCTCGCGATGTGGTCTACTCCAGGACCGACCTGTGCTATCTGAGTTCGGCCACGCAGACGCCCTACGGAGACAGCAACGGAGGCACCTGCGTGCCTACCGCCACCAATACAACCGCGACCAGCAACCTGTTGCTGGGCAACGGATACTACAACGCGCCGTCGACCTTTATCTCGGGGGCCATCAACTGGGCTCCCTACAAGCGCCTTCACCTGAATGGCGGCGCCCATGTAACCACCGTAAGCGGCCAGGCAGAACTGCTCAGCCCCTTGCAGGTTCCGGGAGCGTTGACTTCGCAGCGGATGTCGCCGTTTGCCGACTTCCAATTCAACATCGCCCCGCAATGGGCGTGGCACGCGAACTGGGATCACCAGGGTTACTCTGACTCCGGCGGTTACGGTCCTGCGGCGCGCAACTTCCACGGAGATATCGTCTCCCTGAGTGTGAAGTACGCATTCTGAAAACCGGGGTGGGCTGGCGCGATGCTGCGCCGGTCCACCCTTCACGCTTTTTAACCGCATTCTGCTACCGTAGAGCCTTCGCATGGTGCGCCGGCCACAACATGGCACTCATGCAGGGGTCTCTATCAATAAGGGTTGTCCTCGCAAGTCGAAGACCTCCCAGGAGAGTACGACAATGACAAAGAGCATTCGTTCGCAAGTGGCGGTGGCCGTGGTTCTCTCGCTGGCCAGCGCCGTGGGCTTTGCGCAGTCTTCAGGGGAGACTCTCTACAAAGCCAAATGTCAGATGTGCCATGGCGCCACGGGATTGGCCGACGGCGCAGCCGGGAAGGCAATGAAGGTGAAGCCGGCTACCGATCCCGACGTGAAAAAGCTCACTGAGGATCAGATGATCACTGCAGTCAAGAACGGCATGGGCAAGATGCAGCCCTACAAGGACAAGCTCACCGACGTCCAGATCAAGGACGCCGTCACATATTTCCGCACCTTTGCGAAATAAGCACGACCGCTACGGATTGAACGGGGTTGCGCGGGCCGGTCAGAGGTGGTTGAATTCAACCATCGCGCATCGGCCCGGCCCTTTTCTGCCGGAGAGTTGGGTACAACGAAATTCCCACAGCGCAGGCGTCGCGCGTACTGGCCGTGGGTGATTCAAGGAGAGTCGCAATGACGAAGAGAATTCGATCTCAAGTGGTGTTGGCCCTTGTTTTCTCCGTGGCCGGTGCCGTGGGTTTCGCCCAGTCTTCGGGTGAAGCGGTTTACAAAGCCAACTGCCAGAGCTGTCACGGATCCACAGGCACCCCGAGTCCCGGAATCGCCAAGATGATGGGCGTCAAGCCGGCATCCGAGTACAAGACCACCGAGAAGGAACAGATTGATGCCGTGAAGGCCGGCAAGGGTAAAATGAAGGCCATGAGCCCCAAACTCACCGACGCCCAGATCAAGGACGCCGTTACATATTTCCGAACATTGAAATAGGATTCAATCCACGGCCCGCCCTTGTGGCGGGCCATTCTTTGAGGAGCCGAGGGTTACGTGCCTACTTTTTTAAAATTCCGCGAACACTGGGTGCGTCCTGCGCTGTTTTTTGGCAACAATCCCTTGAGCCTTGCCGGCGGCGCTCTGACCACCGCTTCCGGCGTCACCATGATCGGGTATTGGCTGGTGGAGCTGTTCGGCACCCGCTACGAGAACCCGTACCTGGGCATCATCTTCTTCCTCATGCTGCCCGCCCTGTTTATCGTCGGATTGGCGCTCATCCCCATCGGCGTCTACGCGCGCCGCAGAGATCTGCAAAAGACCGGCCAGATCCCGGCCGTGTTTCCCAAGATCGATTTAAACGACCGCATGTTCCGTCACGGCATCGACATCGTGCTGGTGGCCACCATCGTCAACCTGCTTGTTGTCTCCATCGCCAGCTACCGGGGCGCGTCCTACATGGATTCGCCGCAGTTTTGCGGCCAGTCCTGTCACGTGATGCATCCGGAGTACGCCGCCTACCAGGTCTCCGCGCACTCTCATGTCGCCTGCGTCGATTGCCACATCGGCTCCGGGGCCACCTCTTATTTCGAGGCCAAGGTGAACGGCACCAAGCAACTCATCGAGGTCACGCTCCGCCCGGTTGCGGGCATGGCTCCCAAGCTCATCCCCACTTATCCCACGCCGATTCCGTCGCCGGTACAGAATCTGCGCCCCGCCCGCGAAATCTGCGAGGGCTGCCACACCCCGGCCCGGTTCATCGGTGAAAAGCTGCTGGTCAAGTCCTCATTTGCCGACGACGAAAAGAACACTGAGACCCAAAGCGTGGTATTGCTGCACCTGGGCGGACGCGATTCCCTCTCCCATCTCACCGGCATTCACGGCGTGCACTTGGGCCACATCGAATACATCGCCACCGACGAAACGCGTACGACGATTCCATGGGTGCAGAGGCGCAACGCCGATGGCTCCGACACCGCATTTTCCGCCTCCACGTTGAATGGAGCCATGCCCAAGGGCGAGCGCCGCGTGATGGACTGCGTTGACTGCCACAATCGCGCCGCGCACACCATGCAGACCGCGGAAGACGCGCTCAACCGTGCCATGGCCGAGGGCGCGGTCAGTCCCGACCTGCCGTGGGTCCACAAGGAAAGCCTGGAACTGCTCAAGACCAACTACGCTACTGAAGCCGAAGCAAGCGCCAAAATCCCCGTGCAGCTTGAGGCCTTCTATCGTTCGCAACACCCCGAGGTGATGGCCTCCAAGGCCGCTCTCGTCAAGTCGTCCGGCGAGGGACTGGTCTACATCTTCACGCATAACGTGTTCCCCGAAATGAAAGTGACCTGGGGAACCCATCCCAATCACATCGGGCACATGAGCTATCCGGGCTGTTTCCGCTGCCACGACGGCGACCACACAGCCAAGGATGGCAAAACAGCCATTACACAGGACTGCGCGGCCTGCCACAACCTGCTGGCCGTCGACGAAGCCAAGCCCAAGGTGCTGTCGGACCTTGGCATCCAGCAATAAGCTCAATCACCGGCCGGAGCCGTCCTGCGAGAACCATTTCGCCGGACGGCTCCGGCACTTCCTTCTTCCCACATCGGCAACGGTCTCGCGCGCTCCTCTCCGCCGTCCGTCCTGCCTCCGAATCTCCCGCCCGGCAAGCCTCCGCCGCGATACAATCGGGGCCAAACGCATACATTGCGCAGCTTTGTCCCCAAAAGTGGTAGGGCGCGAAGACCGCTGTGTGGCGGAAAATAGGGTGTTCGCCTTTCGTCGGTTGCATGAAGCGGAAAGTCGTGCGGGTTGGGTGTAAAAAAGAGGAACATGGCACACACAAATAGGTTTAGCCTGCCGCTGGCGCTTCTGATGGCAGCGAGTGCGGCAGTGATCGTCGCCCAACCGCCGGTGGTTCGCCCCGCGAAGGTTGACCAGGCTGCGCCGGCTCCGGTTTCGCGGCTTGTCGGCGATTGGCGTGCCAGTGCGCCCGTCACGCTCCCCGCCGCCACACCGTCCCTTTCGCAGGCTGTGTCTGACTTGGGCGTCGCCCCAGCCGGCGCGCGCCTTGAACGTGTGATGCTCCTGCTTGAACCCTCACCCGCGCAGCGTCAGGCGCTCGATGCGGAGCTACAGAACCAGCAGACCCCCGGTTCCCCCGAATATCACCACTGGCTCACGCCGTCGGCCTTCGCTGACCGCTATGCGAACTCCGCCAGCGACGTTGCAGCCGTGGTCGCATGGCTCCAGGCGCAGGGACTGCAAGTTGCGCCGCTTCCTGTGAGCCGCGGCTGGATCGAGTTTTCAGGAACCGCGGCACAGATCGAGCCAGCCTTCCACACGCAGATCCACTCCGTTGTCACGCCTGCGGGAACGCGCATGGTGCTGGCGCAATCCGTCGCCGTGCCCGCCGCGCTGCGCCCCCTCATCCATGGTCTGGCGTCACTCGATGGGGCTGTCTCAGCGGCGGCGCTCACCGCTCCGCAGCCGGTCGCGGCATCGCCTGCCACGCTCGCAGCGGAAACCTCTGTAGTCCACGCCGAAGCCCTCACCCCTCAATTGGTCGCCCAACTGCTTCACCTCGACGCGCTGCATGCGGCCGGCGCCAGGGGCAGCGCCGAGACCATCGCCATTGCCGCGCGCAGCAACGTGCAGCCGCAGGACGTGGCGGCGTTCCGTTCCACCTTCAGCCTGCCCGCAAGCCCGGTTTCCGTCGTTCTCAATGGCAGCGATCCGGGATTAACCGGTGACCAGGCTGAAGCGGTGCTGACTGCTTCCTGGGCTAGCGTAGCCGCTCCTGACGCGCAGATCGTCGTGGTTTCCGCCGCCACCACCAGCGCCACCGACGGTCTTGACCTCTCCCTGGCCGCCATCGTTGACCGGACGCTCGCGCACACCGCCCTGGTGGGCTACTCGGCGTGCGAAGCCGCACTGAGCGAATCGCACCAGGCCTTCTACGCGGCGCTCTATCGCCAGGCCGCGGCCCAGGGCATCGCCGTGATTGCGGCTGCGGGTGACAGCGGGCCGGCCGCCTGCCACGCCGCGGGAATAGATGCGGCCGTGACTACCGGCTACGCAGTCAACGCGCTCGCCTCCACGCCGTGGAACACCGCCGTGGGCGCCTCGGCGTTTAGCTCCGCAGGTCCGGCAAGCGGCGCGTCCGCCCTCGCCGGCTGGTCTCCGCTCAACTCCGCGGACGCCGCCTACGCGGGTGGCGGTGGCAGCAGCACTCTCTACACGGCTCCCGTCTGGCAGCCCCTCCCGTCGCAAAATACAGCTGCGGCCAGCGGCGGCAACTCCCGCCTCGTGCCCGACGTCGCTCTGCCTACGGCTCTCGACGCAGGCGTCAGTCGTGGCCTGGCGTTCTGCCTCAGCGGCTCCGCGCCCGCCAACGGCTGCAACATCGTACGCAGTGGAGGAAGCTCCGCCGCCGCCGCGCTGTTTGCGGGCATCGCCGCGCTGGTTGCCGAAAAAAACGGCCCGCAAGGCAATCTGGCGCCCAACCTGTACGCGCTCAGCCGCCAGGCCGGCATCTTTGACGACGTGCAGCAAGGCAGCGCCCGTCTCGCGTGCGCGGCCGGCACCCCCGGCTGCGGCGCATCCGGGCAGATTGGCTATTCCGCTGCTCCAGGGTACGACCTGGCCACCGGCCTCGGCTCAGTCAACGCACAAAAGCTGTTGAGTGCATGGGCCACCCCGCAAGCCAATGGCGCCGGCGCAGTCAGCGTCACCATGACCACGGTGACTCAGACCATCAACCCCTCCGGTTCGGTCGACCTGGCAGCCAACGTGACTTCGCAGACCGGCGGACCCGCCCCCACCGGTACAGTGATCTTTTTTGACCAGTCCAACAGCTCCGGGGTCACCACCGTGGCCCTGGTCCCAGGCACGGGCGAAACATCCACCGCCTCCGCCACCGTCACCGGTGTTCTGATTCAAGGTGGGCACCCCATCCAGGCCAATTACAGCGGCGACAGTGTGTATGCCGCCACAAATTCGCTGCCGGTGGTCATCAACGTTGACAAGAGCGCCACCACGCTCGTGGTCACGCCTGCCACTCTTACCCCGGCTGCCGGATCCACGCTGACCGTGACCGCTACCATCTCGGCCAGCAATCCTGGCGCCTCCGCTCCCTCGGGGACGGTCAACTTCACTCTCGATGGTGTCAGCCAAGGCTACGGCAAAGTGATTCAAGGCACTCCGTCCACATCGAGTGTCTCCATGGCGGTTCCTTCGGCTGGAAGCCACACGATACAGGGCATCTACAGCGGCGACGTCAACTACGACAATGCGACCGCCAATGGGGTCACCATCGTGGTGTCAAAAGGCGCCACGGTCACGGCGCTCACGGTCACTCCCTCCATCCTCACACCCGGAATCCCTGAAACATTGACCGTGACCATCAGCCCGCTGAGTGCCGCCTCCGGCACGACCTATTCCATCACCGGCACAGTGAATTTCTATGACGGCGCTACGTTGCTGGGCACCAGCGTTGTCAGCGCCAACGGGGCATCGCTGGCCAACGTCACCCTTTCGTCGGCCACCACCCATCTCATCACCGCCGTCTACTCCGGCGACACCAGTTGGGCCACCAGCACATCGAACCCGGTGACGCTGGCTGCGGTCCTGCTTGCTGACAAGGTCACGCTAACGGTCAATCCCGCGGCCGCCGCTCCAGGCCAGGTCGTCACCCTCATCGCGACCGTCACGCCTGCAACCGCGCCCGCCACCACCACGGAGCAGAACCCCACCGGCACCGTCATCTTCTACAACGGAACCACGATCCTCGGCTCCGCAACCCTCGCCCCTTCTCTCTTCAACACGTCCACGGCAACCATCCTGAATGCCACGCTTCCGGCCGGCGAGGATGTGCTGACCGCGGTTTACGTGGGCGATCTCTTCTACGCCACGGGCACGTCAAATACCGTCACCATCAGCGTCGAGGATTTCTCGATCCTTCCGTCCCCCACCAATCCGCCCACCAATCTCAACATCATCAAGGGCTCGTCGGGCTCGGCCTCTTTTATCGTCACAGGGCTGGGCGGATTCAACAACATCATCCAAGTGGTGTGTGCGGTGCCCACGCAGGATGACATGACGTGCATCGCCAGCCCGCAGCAGGTCACACCTCCCGGTACGGTCACGTTCACCGTGCAGACCTACGCCAGCGGAGGCACCACGGCCAGCCGCGATCGTGCGCCATTGTGGCCGCGGGCAGCCGGAGGCACGGCGCTCGCCGCGCTGTTCTGTTTCCTGCTCCCCATCGGACGCAAGGCGCGCATCCTCACCGGCAAAAGCACACGACGCTTCGTCGCACTGTTGTTGCTGCTGGTCTCGGTTGGTGCAGGGGGCGTCGGATGCGGCAACAGCGTCACCCTGCCCTCCAATTCAGGAACACCTTTGGGCGTGGCTACGCTCACCATTACAGCGGCGTCCTACGTCAACAACACGGTGGTCAGCCATAGCGTCTATCTCACCGTCAATGTTCTGCCGCCGGGCTCAACCACAGCCGCACAACCAAAGACCAACCCAAAGTGATAGGCTGACTCTTCACGCATTCAGGAGCCACCGATGAACTCCAGCCAGCCTTTCCACTTCAATCTTGTGGCTGCGGCTCATGCCGCCATGGTCGAACACGGCTTTCAGCCCGACTTCCCCGCGGGGACCGACGGTGAACTCGCCACCATCGAGGCGCACGCTCAACCGCCCTCTTCGAACGAGTCCTTCGTCGCGGAATTCCAGGACCTGCGCAGCCTTCTCTGGTCGTCGATCGACAACGACACGTCAAAAGATCTCGATCAGATCGAGTGGGCGCAACAGTTGCCCGACGGGCGCATCCGCGTTCTCGTGGGAGTTGCCGACGTGGACTCGAAGGTGGCTCCAGGAACCGTGATCGACGGGCACGCCCGCAGCGAAACCACCTCGGTCTACACCGG
>OCZT010005437.1_pt1 | contig 12716 bp, 7 predicted proteins | sample 1539031 | NCBI WGS metagenome assembly OCZT01 (sample SAMEA3539308, study PRJEB22396) | soil metagenome | biome: tundra; feature: field; material: soil | place: USA | collected 2010-05 | depth 0.15 m | reverse complement strand
TCTTTCATGCGTCCCTATCGTCTAGTGGCCCAGGACTCCGCCTGTTCCCGGCGGCAACACAGGTTCGAACCCTGTTGGGGACGCCACTTGATTCAAGCTTAGCGCATGGACCTGGGCGTCTCCATGTGTGGCGGGGCTCTGCGGGGACTAAGGAGGAACGATTTAGTCAGTCTTATCCTCCAATCATTCGAACTCAAATGACGATTCGACTGCTAAGCTGGCGCGATGATCGTGAACGGTACTAGTGAAGTGACGCAGTTCCTTCTCAAGCTGGAGCACCACGCCTCATTGACGCAAGCTGCGGCCCTAAAAACTATCGAGAAGCTTCGGATCCATGAGAGCTGCTCCGAAGGCAGGACCTTACCTTGTTCGGCAGCCTGTAAGCCACCCGAACAGGTAATCCTATCTCCGATTTCGGCGGGCGTGGCGAAGGAAGCCTGTCAGAAAAAGGCATTGCCCCCCGGCCTGGTGCTTCAGCCGAGGGGCAATGGTTGATTGCGGCGCCAAGTTAGAACGTAAACCTTCCGGAAAACTGGAATGCACGAGCATCTGCGCTGGCGAATCCGAGCGTTCCGAAGGTGGCGGGCGCGTCTACGTTTACACCGATGGTGTTGTTGGACGAGTTGTTGCCGAAGGTTACGTGGTTGGTCACGTTCTGGCAGTCAACTCCGAAGACGAACTTAGCGCGTTCGGTGATGTCGAACGTACGGCGGACGGCGCTGGTCAGGCGGTAGATGTCCGGACCACGCAGGCCATATGGGGCGACGCGCGGCAGATCGCCGATCATGTACAGCCCTGAGTCGCAGTAGGGGCCGTTGGTGGTGCCACTGTTGGTGACACAGGATCCTACGGAATTCTTGAGCGCGCCGGTGAGATAGCTGACGCTGCCGAGGGTGGCGGCAGTTACACCGGTTCCCCACGCACCGCCTTGGCGGACGGCGCCGCCTGTGAAGTTGGGGTTCGCGTCGGGCATGCAGGTTCCCTGTCCGACGGTGAGGGTTCCAGTGCAGCTTCCGGTGAGCGCCAGCGGGAGGCCAGAGCTGTACTGGAAGATGTGCGATGTTTCCCACCCGCCGAAGAGCGCGCGAACGATGAAGTGGTCTCCACCGATGTGATTCTTGCCGAAGGGGAGTTTATAGACGCCGTAGACGCTGAGGTTCTGCGGCTGGCTGTTGATGCTGAGCGAGCGGTCGATGCGGTTCTTGGTAAAGCTCTGACCCGAGATATTGGTAAAACCCGGGATGTCGTAGCCGCTTCGCTGCGTGCCTGCATCGTCTATGTTGTGGGAGTAGGTATAGTTTACGTTGAAAGCGAGGCCGTGTTCCTCGCGCATGGCGATGGACAACTGAAAGGCGTTGTAGTTTGCGTTGGCTACATTGGTGCCCCAGGTGTCGCTGGTGCCGGCGTACTGCGGCTTCCATGTGAGCATGTGGGCGATAGTGGCGGTGGTGTTGACGGCTGCCGCGGCAGTATAGCCGGGGTAGGGGATGGGAAGCGTTACGCCGGTGGCAGTCTGGGCCAAGGCTATATTGGCGGCGGTTGCCGGCATTGCGAGGTACTGACGCAGGTTAAGGTACTTGGGATCGAGTTGGCCTGCATAGAAGCCGCGGATTCCGCCGGCGCCTGCGATGAAGTGGCTCTGGCTACCCGCGTAGTTGAGGGTTACGGTGAGGTTCTTGGTGATCTCGCGCTGCATACCGAAGTTGAAGAAGGCGAACTCCGGTGCGCGGCCTGAGAGATAAGGATCGGGGAAGGCGATGCTGGCACCGCTTCCGGCGGAGTTTCCTGTCGAACCGTTGCACGGAGCGTAAGGCTGGCCAGAGCACACATAGAAGCCTGTGCTGGTGGCCTGGCTGATGGCCGAGATTGGCGTGACGGGGGGCAGTACATAGCCGGGGCCGCCGAAGTTTGTATTGGCTGCGGAGAACGCCGTGTTGTTATTGAGATAGAAGGCCGGTCCGGCGACGCTGTCGGTGAAGGAGACGCCGCTGCTGAAGCCGACCTGGCCGGTTCCGCTGCCTGCTCCGCCCGCTCCGCCGGTGCCGCCGGCATGAGAGTAGAGGAGGCCATAGCCGCCGCGGAAGACGGTTTTCTCGTCCACGGCGTAAGCGAAGCCAAGGCGCGGTCCGAAGTTCTTGTAGTACGTGTTAACCGGAGTCCTGCAATTGCAACTGATGCCGGTGCCGCGATTGCCCGCAAACTGGAGTGCACCGGTGTTTCCGGTGACTGGATTGGTAATGTCCGGGTTGAGGAAGGACCACCTGTCCTGCGCCTCACGGTAGGTCGGGAGATAGTCCCACCGCAGGCCGAGGTTGAAGGTCAACTTGGAGCCCGCCTTGAAGTCATCCTGGAAGTAGATGGCGAAGGGATGGAAGCGCGAGCCGACGAGGCCTAACGCTTGCTGGGTGATGCTGGAGCTGCTGACGGCGCCGAGCAGGTAGCTGGCGTAGGAGTAGCCCGTGTTGGACGTGTAGGTACTGGCGGTGGCCAGATTGGCCGTCGAGTTGGTGCTGAAGGTGAGTGGCACCTGAGCGGAGGCAGTGTCGAAACCGTTGGCGCTGACATTGTTCTCGAGCCATTGATACTGGCCGCCGAAGTTCATGGAGTGTCTGCCCTTGAGCCACTGAATGTTGTCGAGGGCGGTGAACGTCTCCGAGACGTTGGTGGAGGTAGGGTTATTACCGCCCCAACTTGTGGGAGCGTTGGCGCCGGAGAAGGTGAGATTCGGGAAGTCATCGGAAGCCTGGCCAAGAGGGAGGCCTGCGGTTCCTGACCTCGCGAAGCCGTATTGCGACTGGGATGCGCCGATGTTCTGGACAGGAGGTCCGCCAAAGTTCATGAAGCCGTATTTGAACTGATTAATGAGATTTGGGGTGAACGTATAGGTGTGCTCGAGATCCGCCCAGTGGCCTGCGACGATCGAGATCGTCGAAGAGAAGTAAGGTATGGGGAGGGGCGGGTTGGCGACTGAAGTATACGGAACGGCATGACGGTTGCCCCCGGTGAGTGAGATGGAGAGCGTCTGCCGCGAGGAGATGTTGTAGTCGATACGCCCGGAGTAGAGCCAATTGTCGTACCCACTTGGGACGCCGCCCAGGTAGTTGTTCTGGATGACGCCGGTGGTGTCGATGGTGGGCACGGGCAGGAATTTCTGCATGTATTGCGCGATGGGCGAAAGCTGGCTGGCGGGAATGACATTGGCAAGCCCAGGCGACACGAGGATTGGATTGCCTGCCGCGCCATTGCCAGATCCTGGCCCATATCCATATTGATAGCGGCATGGACCGGTGGTGCTGTGCGCCGTGCAGGTGGCTTGCGTAGTGGGATCGTAGATGGGATAGTTGGCGCCGGCGGTGTTGCCCTTGCCGCCGGTAATCGTGCTGGCCGGGATGAGCTCCTGAAAGTTGCCCTGCTTCATGAGGGTGGTGGGGACGGTCATCGAACTGGGGTTGGCAGCCTGACGCGACCGGAACTTGTCGTAGGTCGCGAAGAAGAAGAGCTTGTCATGGCCATTGAAGAGGAAGGGGATCTTAACTGGGCCACCCACGCTGAAGCCTGTCTCGTTTTGATGCTCGGCAGGCTTGGGACCCGGCACGGTTGTAACGAGGCCGGTGGTTGGGTCGATTACTTTCTGGGTGTTGCCGCCGCCCGGCTTGGACGAGAACGACCATGCGTCGAACGCGGTATTTCGGAAGAACGCGAACAGTGCGCCGTGGTACTGATTGCCGCCGGCCTTGAGGTTGTAGTTTTCTAAGCCGGCGCCCTGGTACTCGGCTGAGAAACCGCTGGTGACGACCTTGATCTGATCGATGGCTTCGAGGGGAACGATATTAAAGACGGGGCGGTTGTCGCCTTGCTGACTCACGGTAGTCAGCGGGAGACCGTCGAGGTAGATCTCGCCGAGGCGCTGGCCAGTACCACCGATAATGGATGAGCGTCCGCCGGGATTGACCTGTGCGCCGGGCAGAAGGTTCGAGAACTGCGTGACGTCGCGCTGCTGGAGACCGCTGATCATGACGGGCAGCTCTTTGTACATGCTGTTTTCGATGACTCCGCCAAGCGTCGCACTGGTGGTGTCGAGCTGCGCCGGCGCGCTGGTCACGGTAATGGTCTCTGTCTGACTGCCAGTCTTCAAAGTGACATTCAGGCCAAGGTTACTGAGCGCGTCGACGACCAGGTTCTCCTGCCTGAAGGAACTGAATCCCGTCGCGGAGACGGTAAGCGTGTATGTGCCTGGGATGAGCGGGGACACGTTATAGAGGCCGTCCGAAGAGGAGGTACGCGACGTTTCGACGCCGGTTGCGACGTTAAGCGCGATGACCGTTGCCTGAGGGACTACGGCGCCGGTTGGATCGGCCACGGTGCCGGAGATTGCTCCCTGGCCGCCTATCTGGGCTTGCAGCGCGATGGGTGCAGTGATGATTGTGAGCACCACCAAAACGGAAAGTACGTGAGCGATCGTCCTGGTGAACCTACCAGTCGACTGAAGATTGATGTGATTCATGGTCACCTCGAAAAGAGCAGAAAAAAAGAAGAGATGGAAATAGCTGATCCCAAACCTGAGGACTTGGAGGAAGGTGAGCTGAGATCCGCCAGCATTATACAGACCCGCGGAGCGCGCCTAGCAAAATAGTTGCCGCTGATTTGGGGTGGCTCGCGGCGACGCTCGAGCAGGCGGTATTCGGACTTCTTACGCCTATGAAGTCTGTGTTCTGAGGATGCTCGCTGAGGGTGATTTTTCCTGTGAACGAGCTCCGTCTGTCTGAGGCGCAGTGTTGTGCAGAGTTCAAGCTTTTCAACACGGGCGAACTCTATGCGCATGCAGCGACTGGCCACAATTCCATCAGGCTATCCGCTCAATGCTGCAAGGTCGACCAAAGACGGCCAAAAGCCCTGAAACCATGTTTCCGGCGGCAACACAGGTTCGAACCCTGTTGGGGACGCCAACGCAAGTCTTAGTGACAGAGCGGCTCGTCCTGAAACTGCTTCGTTGCGGCCATGGAAGCGAGAGCGCGAGCACACCCCAGGATCTTCTGGTCGAGCGGATTGTTGTCGAATGAGTCCGGAGCAATGTTGTTCGCTTTGGCGTGCATCGCCAGGAATTGATCGCTCATCTGTTGCATATTGGTGAACTCGTTCCGCAACAACTCGACTGCCTTTTGGTCCGGCTCAGTCGTTGCCGCTGCAATCGCGAGTTGCAGCTTGGCGTCGGCAGATCTGCGCAGCCCGCCCACCCAATTGTCCGTGACGGGATAATTGCTCTGGATGGCGTAAACGAGTGACGCACGCCATTCGCGCAGCCCAGTGATCGCCTCAATCTCGGCGCTGAGGAAGCCTCCAGAGAGCTGCGGAGTCTTGACCGGCTGCGCAGATGTTGTCGGCGCCGTCGTGCTCGCCGAGGAAGGCAGCGTCAGGATCGTCTGACTCCCCTGAAACCGAACCGACCCGTGCGTGATGCGAGCGAGCGACTCGATATCCACGTAGGTCTTGCCATTGATTCGGACGACGGAGGCTTGGTCGGGCTGACCGGCGATCGTGAGTGTTCCAGCCTGTTGGGGAGTCTGCGCTTGGGCCGCGATCGGCAGAACCAGCAACATCGCCAGTTTCACGAGCGAGCGTACGGATAGGTCGTTCATAGGGCTGCTCCTTGTGCCTTATGGTTGGATGCACGGGAGCACCTTCTGGGCAACTTCACACTTGCACGGAAGATAAAACGGAGTGCGAAGAGAGCCGCGTCTCAGCCATTGCCTGTCCCTGAGTCGGTTACATCCGCTCCGATCGGTGTTAAGCCTTTTCTTTAGCGCCGCACAGCCCGTTTGACCTGCGCATATTGCAGCAAAATGAAGCTGTCGGTCATACCGGCGATATAGTCGGCGACGACGCGCGCGAGCCCCTCGGTCTCAATTTCTTCCACATAGCCGGAGGGCAGCTCATGGGGTTCATTGATCCAGAAATCGAATAGCGCGGTGACTACCTGTTCGGCCTTGTCGTGCTCCAGCGACAGCACGTCGCACGTGTAGAGCGTGTCGTAAAGGTAGCGCTTCTCCTGCAGGCGATGCGCCTCCGCGAGCGGGGAGAATGTGGCGAGCCGAGCTGGATGGTCGCGCACCTGCTCCAGGCTGGTCACGCCAATCGCGCGCGTCTTTGCCAGCGTGGTCGCGATGAGATCGTCCGTGAGTACGTTCTGCATCAGTTGCAGCGCCTCATTAAATAGGAATTTGGCCTCGATACCCACGTGCTCACGTTCCACCTGCGCATAGCAGTGGGCCAGAATGTCGACGTTGCCGCGAATGTGATCGATCTCGAGCAGACCCGACTCAACCCCGTCGTCGAGGTCGGCGGTGAGATACGCAATCTCGTCGGCGAGGTCGATGATCTGCGCCTCCAGCGGAGGCCTCTCGCCAAGCAGGTAGCCGGAAAGCTCAGGGTATTGGTCGGTGCTGTAGTCGCGCGAATGTTTGATGATTCCCTCACGCACACCAAGCGTGAGGTTCAGCCCGCGATGGGCGGCGTAGCGCTGTTCGAAGTGCTCGACGATCCGCAGCGCATGGAGATTGTGATCGAAGCGCAGTCCGTGGCGCTTGAGGCACTCATCGAGCGCTCGTTCGCCGGCGTGGCCGAAGGGCGGGTGGCCGATGTCGTGAACCAGCGCCAGCGTCTCCGCCAGGTCCTGGTTCAATCCCAGCGACTCGGCCACGCAGCGCGCGATCTGCATCACTTCAATGGTGTGCGTCAGGCGGCTGCGAAAGTGGTCCGAGGCGCGACTGGTGAACACCTGCGTCTTGCCGGCCAGGCGGCGGAACGCGCGCGCCTGCACAATGCGTTCCCGGTCGCGTTGAAACGCTGTACGCGACGGGCGCTCGGGCGCGGCATACACCCGCTCCGTCAGCACATCGTCCACGTCTCCGGAAACCGCACAGAGATGCAAGTCGGAGTTCATTGTCCCGTTTAAGGTCACAGTTAAGTGTAACCGGCGCGACCAATCCCAGTCGCTTCATTGCGAGGACCGAAAGTGGATCAGCCCTGCCGTTACGGTTCGGATTGCCCCACTGTTACGGCTCGGATTGCCCCACCGTTACGGCTCGGATTGCCCTACTGTTACTCTTCGGATTAGCGTGGGGCTTTAGCCCCGGGCCTTTCGTTCGGCCTGCAAAATCAGCCTAGTGGGCGTCCTTGTCGGCAGAGGAATTCAGCTTGGCCAGCTTGACCCGGGCATTCTCCAGCTTGTGCTGAACCTTCTGCACGTCCTCTGGGTCCGCATCGGCGGGCAGTGAATGGGCATATTCCGTCATCGAACGCTCCCACTGCGCGACCGCCAGCTTCAGCTTGCCAGTCTTCTCGTAAACCTCGCCAAGATGATCGTGGACGGTGGGATCGCTGTTGATGCGCTCATTGGCCTTGCGCAGATTCTCTTCCGCCTGCGCATACTGTCCCAATTTGAAGTAGGCCCAGCCCAGCGAATCCAGATACGCGCCGTTCTGCGGCTCCAGATCGACCGCCTGGCGGATCATCTTCAACGCCTCGGGCAGTTTCTGGCCCTGGTCGGCGAGCATGTACCCCAGGTAGTTCAGCACCCCAGCATTCTGCGGATCGATGGCCAGCGCCTTGCGAAACTCGACCTCGGCCTTGTCGTACATCTTCTGGCGGTCGTAAAACTCGCCGCGCAGGAACAACGCATAGACCTTCTCCTCCGGCTTGGTGGCCAGAGCATCGGCTTTGTCGAGCTGCTCACTCGCCTCTTTGAACCGCTTGAGACGGATGAAAAACTGGGCCAGGTCTTCCTCCACGTCACGATCGTCCGCACCGCCGGTCAACTGGGCTTTGGCGAGAGCCAGCCCTTCGTCCACCTGCCCCATATCGGCGAGCTGCTGCGCGTACATCAACTGAACCAGATGGTCTTTCGGAAGCGTCTTTGCGGCGTCGGTTGCGACAGCCGTGGCATCCTTCCACTGGTGCGCGTCGCGATAGGCATCGACCTCACCCTGATATCCGTCGCGGGCGTAGTCGCCGCCAAGGCTGGCCATCTGCTTGTACGCTGCCACCGCCTCGGTCGTCTTGTTCTGCTCGCGATAGATGATGCCCAGGCGATTGAGGAAGATCGCGCGGTTCTGCTTCTCCGGATCGGAATACTTGCCCTCGGGATGAGCCGACGAGTCGAGAATGCCGGTCAGCACGCCCGTTGCCTGGTCGTATTTGCCCAGGGCGTCGTAGATGAGGGCTTCGTTGTAGCTGAGTTCAAGCGAATCCTGAACCTGCGACTTCGCCTTCTCAAGCGTTGCGAGCGCTTCATCATAGTGCCCCTGGCGGCGTTGAATCTCGGAGATATGAATCTCGGACGGACCGTCCGAAGGGTCCGCGGCCACTAGCGCATTCAGCACCTTCAGCGCCTCATCCAACTGATTGTCCACCAGCAGCGCATTCGCGAGACCGCGCTCCGCATCCGGATTGTCCGGCTCGATATCGAGCGAACGGCGATACGCCGCGGCAGCTTCCTTCGGCTTCTTCAACTGGTCGTAGATCGCCCCGAGAGCAAACTCGATGCGCGCCGTTCGATCTTCAACCGGCACCGCCGAAAGCGTGTCCACCGCACGCTGCAGGTCGCCGTTCTCCCCATAAAGCCGCGCCATGTTGAGCACAACATCCTCAGAGTCTGCGTCGATCTTCTGAGCATCCTTGAACTGCGCCTCCGCCTTGGCCGAGTCATGGTTCAGCGCGTAGAGCTGACCGAGCAGCAGTTTGGACTCGAGGTCGTTCGGCTTCAGGCGCGCGATAGTCTCGTATTCCCCGATCGCTCGCTGCAGCATCTCACCCGATTGCGCGCCCTGCATATCGCCCAACGAACGCAGATACACCTGCCCCAGCAGCGTGTGGGCCGCGATATCGTCCGGGTTTCGCTTCACCTGGTCCTGCGCCGCGCTAACCGCATCCTTGATGCGCCCGATCTTGAAATAGAGGTCGGCAAGACCGTCCTGAAGCAGAAGCGACTTCGGATCGGCATCGAGCGCACGCTTGTACTCTTCAACGGCCTGGGTCGCATAGTCCGGGCGACCGGCGTTGACCGCCATCTCCTCATAGAGATGGGCCAGACCATAGTGGTAGTAGGCGCCAGAGCGATCGGAGTCCGTCTGGCCTGCGCTGGGCGGCGTCACAGCGACCAGCCTCTTCTTGGAAGAAGCGTCCTGGGCCACCGTGAGCAGTGTGGGCATCGCAATCAGCAACGCGACGATGGGAACCAGCCGGAAGTGGCGAATCCGCGAAGCACGAAAGAGCATGGTCATGGGCAAAGGTTCCTATCCGGCGGGATCAAGGACGCAAACACTGTTTAGACGATGCGGTGCTTCATTTGGATGCTATACGAGCCGCATCCCGGAGATATCCGGTAATTATAGCCTTCCCCGAAGCATTCTCCGAGCCGCTACCCATGCCGGAAATGGCGTATCCCGGTGAAAACCATGGCGATGCCTAGCCGGTTTGCCGCCGCGATCACCTCGGCGTCGCGCACCGACCCCCCGGGCTGAATGACCGCCGTCGCCCCAGCCGCCGCCACAGTTTCCAGTCCGTCCGGGAACGGAAAGAAGGCGTCGGAGGCAGCGACCGTTCCAGCCAGCGGCAACACCGCCTTCATCGCGCCAAACCGCGCCGCATCGACCCGGCTCATCTGCCCAGCGCCAATCCCAACCGTCTGGCCATGGACCACCCCGTCCTGGCTATAGCATCGCGCGTACACAATCGCGTTCGACTTCACGTGCTTGCACACGCTCCACGCAAAACGCAGCGCCCGCATCTCCTCCGCCGTGGGCGCACGCTCAGTAGCAACGCTCAGATCGGCCTCCGCGACCCTGCCGCGGTCCGCATCCTGCATCAGGAATCCACCCGACACCTGCTTCAGCGTCCGATACGGCTTGCCTCCATCGGAGCCGCCGACCGCAATCTCCAGTAGCCGCAAGTTCTTCTTCGAGGCGAAGCGGGCGACCGCCTCCCCGGTGAAGGACGGCGCAATAATCGCCTCGACAAACAGCTTCGCGATCTCCTCCGCCGCCTCAGCGTCCACCTCGCGGTTGATGCCGATGACGCTGCCAAATGCCGAAACCGGATCAGCCTCGAGCGCTCGTCTATAAGCTTCAAGGACGGTCGCCCCGGTCGCCGCTCCGCATGGGTTCGTGTGCTTAATGATCGCGACCGCAGCATCCTGTGCAGCATCGAAATCGCTCACCAACTCCCAACAGGCGTCCAGATCAACGATGTTGTTGTAGCTCAACTCCTTGCCCTGCAACTGCCTCGCCGCAGCCACTCCCCGCCCGCTGCCGTCGACGTAGAGCGCCGCCTTCTGGTGCGGGTTCTCGCCGTAGCGCAGCACGGTCTTCAGCGGATCGATCACGCGAATCACCGGCGGCATCGCATCAGCGTCGAACTCCGCAGTCTCACCGTGCGGTGTCGGCTCGACAATACTCTCGAGCGTCGTCGCGATCCCCGCGTCGTAGGCCGCCGTCACCGCAAACGCAGCCTTTGCCAGCCGCCAGCGCGTCGCCCGGCCCAGCGAGCCCGCGTACGTAGCAAGTTCCTCCGCGATGGGCCCGTAGTCCCCCACCGACGTCACGATCGCAACGTCCTCGAAGTTCTTCGCCGCCGAGCGCACCATCGACGGCCCGCCAATGTCGATGTTCTCAATCACGTCCGAGAACGCCACCCCAGGCTTGTTCGCCGTCTTCTCGAAGGCGTACAGGTTCACCACCACCATATCGATCGGCTCGATCCCGTGGGCTTCGATGGACGCGACATGCTCCGGACTATCGCGCATGTGCAGAATGCCGCCGTGCACCTTCGGGTGCAGCGTCTTCACGCGGCCATCCAGCATCTCCGGAAAACCGGTCAGGTCGCTGATGTCGCGAATAGTCAGGCCGGCCTCACGCAGCGCCCGCGCCGTTCCGCCAGTCGAGACGAGTTCGATGCCATGAGACGCCAGTGCCTTCGCAAACTCAACCAGGCCGGTCTTGTCGGTCACGGATAAAAGGGCGCGGCGAATCGTGCGGAGGCCGTTGTTAATTTCGACACGGGGTGCGGAGATGGTTTCGGTGGTCACACAACCATTTTATGACGCAATCATCACCCGCCTGTTGAAACCTCGCCCCAAACCGCCACCTGGAGCTCGCAGCTCTTAGCTGCATCTCTTCACTTCCCACTCACTGACCACTTACCACTGACCACTTACCACTCGCTTCACCGCACCAACGCGCCGGTCAGTTCGCTCACGCGGGGTACATCGTGGCTGGCGCACCAGCGGCGCAGGCCGTTGGCGATGTGCTCCACCGCGCGCGGATCGGCATAGCTCGCCGTCCCCACCTCAACTGCGGTCGCACCCGCCAGCAGGAACTCCACCGCATCCTCCGCACGCACAATGCCGCCCATCCCAACCACGGGAATCCTCACCGCCTGCGCTGCCTCATACACCATGCGCACCGCAATCGGCCGGATCGCCGGACCAGACAGCCCGCCGGTAAAGTTGGCGATGCGCGCCTTGCGCGTCTCAACGTCGATAGCCAGCGCCAGGAATGTATTCACCAGCGAGATCGCCTGCGCGCCAGCATCGGCTGACAGCTTCGCCATCAGACCGATGTTGGTCACGTTCGGCGAAAGCTTGACCATCAACGGCCGGCCAGCCGACTCCGCAACCTCCCGGCAGCGCACCGTCAACTGATACAGCGAGTCAGGATCGGTGCCGAAGACCATCCCGCCGTGGCTGGTGTTCGGGCAGCTCGCGTTGAGCTCGTACATGGCGATACCGGGCGCATCGTTGAGCACCTGGATCACCTCGACGCAGTCTTCAATGGTGTAGCCAAACACGTTGGCGATGACAACCGTGCCCGTCATGCTACGCAGCTTCGGCAGCTTGTCGGCCACAAACGCCCGCACACCGATATTCTGCAGGCCGACGGCGTTCATCATGCCGGCTGGTGTCTCAATGATGCGCGGGCTCGCGTTCCCGGCCATAGGCTCGCGCGACAGGCCCTTGGTAACAAAAGCCCCAATCCGATCGAGCGAGACAATCTCCTCGAACTCGACCCCATACCCAAAGGTTCCGCTGGCCGCAATCACCGGCGAGCGCAACTCCACCCCGGCAATCGTCACGCGCATATCGGGCTTGCTCAGATCATCACCGCCGTTCGCATCCCTCCAGTGTAATAGCCGAAGAACCTGGGTGGCCCATCCTTTGTGGCTTCATCACAAAGGGTGGGTTATCCAACGTTCCAACTGCCGTAGAATTGGATGGATGCTAGACCTAGGATTTGTACGGGCCAACCTGCCCCTTGTAGAAGAAAAACTGCGCACCCGCGGAATGGAACCGGCAGAAGTCCTCGGCGACTTCGCCGCCGTCGACGCCCGCCGCCGCGAGTCCATCACCCTCCTTGAAACCACCAAGGCCCGCCGCAACATCCTCTCCGCGGAATTCGGCAAACTCAAGCGCGAAGGCAAAGACACCTCTGAACTCGCCCAAGAACTCGCAGCGAGAAAACACCAAACCGAGATTCTCGAAGAAACCGCGGTTGATTTCGACGACCAACTCCGCGAGATGATGCAGGCCGTCCCCAACCTGCCCCAGGTCTCCGTTCCCATCGGCACCTCAGAACTCGACAACTCCGTCGAAAAGGTCTGGGGCGATAAGCCCGACTTCGCCTTCCCTCCCCGGCCCCACTGGGAGATCGGCGAGCGCCTCGGCA
>OCZT010005436.1_pt1 | contig 12716 bp, 6 predicted proteins | sample 1539031 | NCBI WGS metagenome assembly OCZT01 (sample SAMEA3539308, study PRJEB22396) | soil metagenome | biome: tundra; feature: field; material: soil | place: USA | collected 2010-05 | depth 0.15 m | reverse complement strand
ATTTCGCTCGGCATGGCGCTGATGTTCGGCACGGCGGGGCTCCCGCACATTCTCATGCGCTTCTACACGGTGCCGGATGCGAAGGCCGCGCGAAAGTCCGTGTTCTACGCCACCGGATTGATCGGGTTCTTCTACCTGCTCACGTTCATCCTCGGATTCGGCGCGATGGTCCTCGTCGGCCCCGACGCCATCAAGGCGGTGGACAAGGGCGGAAACATGGCCGCGCCGCTGCTCGCCGAGTACCTGGGCGGCACGCCGTTCCTCGGCTTCATCGCCGCGGTCGCGTTCGCGACGATCCTGGCGGTGGTCGCGGGGCTCACACTCTCCGGCGCGGCCGCGCTGTCGCACGATCTCTGGACGAGCGTCGTGCGAAAAGGGAAGGCGCGCGCGGGCGAGGAACTGCGCGTCGCCCGCGGCGCCGCGCTTGTGCTCGGCGTCATCGCCGTGGTCCTCGGCATCGTGTTCAAGGGCCAGAACGTGGCGTTCATGGTGAGCCTCGCCTTCGCCATCGCGGCAAGCGCGAACTTCCCCGCCCTCATGCTCTCGATCTTCTGGCGGCGCTGCACCACGCAGGGCGCCGTCGCGAGCATGGTCGCCGGAACATTCGGAACGCTCCTGCTCATCTGGTTCTCGCCGGTCATCCAGGTGGACATCCTGAAGGGTGCCACCGCGTGGTTCCCACTGAAGAACCCCGCGGTGGTGACGATTCCGGGGTCGTTCCTCATCGGGATCCTCGTGTCGCTGATCACGTCGGACAAGAAAGCGCTGGACGGCTACGACGGCAGCGTGCGGGACATGATCTACGGGGAGCGGGCGGCATGATGTCGCCCGCCGTCCGCCGTCTAGCATCTAGCATCTAGCATCTCGCATCTCGCATCCAGAAACATGTCCTCGCCGTCCGTTCCCGCACCCTCGCTCCCCCGGGTAGAGGACAAGAACGACCTCGGCTTCGGCGCGGTCGTCGGGGCGGACAGCCGGCAGCGACTGCTCAACAAGGACGGGAGCTTCAATGTCCGCCGTCTGGGCGTGCGCTGGTTCGAATCGCACAGCCCGTACCACCTGGCCCTGAACGCGAGCTGGCCGCGGTTCCTCCTCGGCTGCGTCGCGACCTACACGGCGCTCAACGTCGTGTTCGCCGCCGCCTTCTGGCTCTGCGGATCCGACGCGCTCATCGGCGCCTCGTCGCGCGACCTCGGCGGAATGATGTGGCGCGCATTCTTCTTCAGCGTCGAGACCTTCGCGACGATCGGATACGGCGACATCACGCCCGTCGGCTTCCCGGCGCACGCGGTAATGTACGTGGAGTCGCTGACGGCGTTGATGAGCCAGGCGCTCATCACCGGACTGCTCTTCGCGCGCTTCTCGCGCCCGACCGCCGCCATCCGGTTCAGCAGCTCGATGATCGTCGCGCCATTCAAGGGCGGACGCGGCCTGATGCTGCGCCTCGCGAACATGCGCGACAGCCAGATCGTGGACCTCAGGGCGCGCGTGAACTGCAGCTGGCTCGAGCAGGGGGTCGGCGGCATCGGCCGGAAATACCAGCTGCTCGATCTCGAGCGTGCGGAGGTGATGCTCTTCCCGCTCTCATGGACGCTCGTGCATCCCATCACGGAAGAGAGTCCGCTCTGGGGTCTGGCGGACGAGGACCTGCGGCGGGGTGAGTTCGAGTTTCTCGTGCTGGTCTCGGGAGTGGACGAGACGTTCTCGCAGCAGGTGCACGCCCGGTCCTCGTACAAGCCCGCCGAGATCGTCTGGGGGGTGAAGTTCCGCAACATCTTCAATCCGCCCGACGATCAGGGGCGGCTCTCGATCGACATCCATCGCATCGACCAGAGCGATCCCGCGCCGCTCGGCGCCTGAGCGTTTTCCTCCACGGAGGTGTGTGATGCGCCGTCTTCGTTCCCCCTCGTCGCGCGCGTTCGTATTTGCGGTCGCGTTGATCGCGCTCGCCGTCCCCGCCGCCGCACAGCCGTCGCGAGCCGCGTCGCCGAAGGCCGCCCAGGAACGCGCGGCGCAACTCAAGGACCTCGACGCGTTCGTTGCGAAGGGCGTGAAGGACTGGGGGATTCCCGGTCTCTCCGTTTCCGTCGTGAAGAACGACACCGTGATCTTCGCGAAAGGCTACGGCGTGCGGACGCTCGGCAGCCCAGGCGCGGTGGACGACCAGACGCTTTTCGGGATCATGTCCACCACGAAGGCGTTCACGGCGATGGCCCTTGCGATGCTCGTGGACGAGCACAAACTCGCCTGGAACGACCCCGTCGCGAAATGGCTGCCGCAGCTCGAATTTCCGGACGTGCTCGCGACGCGCGAGCTGACGGTGAAGGACCTGCTCACGCACAACACCGGGCTCGGCAATGCTGACCTGCTCTGGACGCGCGGCGACCTCTCCCGCGACGAGATCCTGCGCCGCGTGCGATTCCTGACGCCGGCCTACTCGATCCGGGGCGGGTTCGTCTATCAGAACATCATGTACGGCGCGGCGGGCGAGGTCGTCGCGCGGGCGTCGGGCGTGTCGTGGGAAGATTTCATCCGCACGCGGATCTTCCAGCCGCTCGGCATGACACGCTCCTATCCGACCCTCGACCTCATGCGCGCGGCCCACGACGCGAACGTCTCGTCGCCCCATTTCAAGATCCGCGACACGCTCCGGGTCATCGCGGACGAGCCCGCCGATCCGATCGAGTCGGCGGGTGCGATCTGGTCCACCGCCGGCGACATGGCGAAATGGATGCGCTTTCTCCTCGACAGCGGCCGCGTGCACGGCACGCGCCTCGTGAGCGAGCGCAGCTTTCGCGAACTGTTCAAGCCGCAGGTGGTCGGTCCGCCGGGTGGATTCTATCCCACGTCGCGCATCATCAAGCCGCACTGGGAGACGTACGGGTTCGGCTTCTTCGAGGAGGACTATCGCGGCAAATTCGTGGCGTATCATACGGGAAGCCTCGCGGGCCGCACGGCGATCATCGGCCTCATCCCGGATGAGCGCATGGGTGTGTACGTCCTCGGCAACGTCGACCACGCCGAGTTCCGCCATGCGCTGATGTACAAGGCGTTCGACCTGTTCGCCGGAACGGCCGAGACGCCGACGCGCGACTGGAGCGCCGAGTTCCTGAAGCTCTATGGCGATGCCGACAAGAATGCGCAGGCGGCGCGCACGGCGCGCGACGCCATGCGCGTCATGGGCACGCGTCCGTCCTTGTCGCTCGAGAAGTACGCCGGCACGTACGGGCATCCGGCGTGGGGCGACCTCGTCGTGAGCATGGACACTGGCGGGCTGCGTGTCGCGATCGGGCCTGGCGCGGACAACACCGGTCCGCTCGAGCACTGGAACTACGACACGTTCCGCGCGACCCTCGGCGACGGCCGCGGCGGAAGAAACATGCTCACGTTCCAGCTCGATCCGGCGGGGAACGTGGCGTCTGTCATGCTGGACGGGAGCGAGCAGTACCGCTTCACTCGCCGCTAGTCCGGGCGTGCGCATGCGCCCGGTGATGCCGGCGCTTGGCCGCGGCGGCCCGCCTGCGCACTTCGGCCTGTGACAGCGGCGCCAGGATCGTCCCGCGACATTTCTTCGCTCCGCAACGGCAGACGTACAGTCCGGTCTCCTCCTCCTCGGTCTCGGAGCCGTCGCGCGTGTACGCGTAGTCGTACGAGAGCTCCTCGCCGGTCCTGATCGGCTTGATCGCGTCGATGAACACGCGGCCGCCCTCGATCACGGACTCGCAGTTCGGGTCGCACGAGTGGTTGATGAACCGTGCCTCGTTCCCGTCGACGGTCGCGTCGATCACGACCTTCCGGCTCACGGTGAACAGGAACGTGTGGTGCGCGCCGCCCGCGTGGTCGTCGTAACGCGAATCCGCCACCGCGTGCGAGACGCGCTCGCCGAGATACTCGACGATGCGCTCACCTTTCGGTATGGCGCGCGTTGCGAACGCGCCCCTGCCGGCGATTCTCGAACCACGGATTGCGAACGGGAAGATGGCGATCCGTGCTGTCCGCGCTGCCGGCTTCCGTGCTGCCGGCTTCCGGCTTCCGGCTTCGGTCTTCGGTCTTCCATCTTCCGTCTTCATTTTACCGCGCGCCATCCGATCTCCATCCCGAAGTAGTAGTTGCGCAGCGGGGCCGGCTCAATCGTCCGGCCCGCCGCGCCGTTGATCGTCACCGACCCGATATACGCCTGGTTGAGCATGTTGCTGACCGACGCGAACGGCTGGACGCGCAGATCCCGCAGCTCGCCGCTCCACGTGGCGCGCAGGGACAGGTCGCCGCTTCCCCACCCCGGGATGAGCTGCATGTTCTGGTCGTCGGCGTACATCGACGAGCTCCACGTCTCGTCCGCGTCGAGCGTCCAGCGGTTCCAGTGCGTGCGCACACCGAGACGCACGAACCGGTCGGGTACGCCCGACAGCTTCTTGCCGTTCAGCGTGTCCGTCACCGCGCCCACCGGAAAGATGTAGCGCACGAACCGGTAGTTCGCCTCGGTCCAGGCGAGATTGAGGTCGGCCCAGTTTGCGACCCGCGCGCCGAGCCCGATCTCGAGTCCGTCGTTCCGGATCCGCCCGGCGTTCGTGTAGTACGCCGACGACCCCGATTGCAGATACTGGATGATCGCGTTGTCCTCGGTGAGGCGGAACGCGCTCAAGGTGTAGGTCACGTCGGGCCCGATGTTCCCGCGTGCACCCGCCTCGATCGTGTGGATCTGCGCCGGGCCAAGATTCGCATTGAAGCCGCCGGTGCCGTCCTGCTTCTGGTCGAGCTCGGTCGTCGTCGGCGTCTCGAACGCGGTGGACCAGCTCACATACGGCGTGAACGCGTCGTTCACGACGTACGATGCGCCGACGTGGCCCGTCGTCGCGGTCATCGCGCGCGAGCCGCCGTTGTCCTGGTGGTCGCCGAAGAAGTGATCGACGACCGTGAACGTCGTCTGGTCCCAGCGCGCGCCCGCGCTCAGCGAGAGCTGCGCCAGCGGCGACCACTCGATGTCGGCGAACGGCCCAACCGACCCCACACTCTCAGTCTGGTTCAAATAGAGCGTGTCGGTGGCGGCGCTCGGATGTCCGCCGGTCGCGCGCGAGTTCCGCCGGATGTCGAGCGATCGCGCGATGTCGATCCCCGTCGCGAGGCGCGGCGCGTTCTCGCACGTGCAGAGCGGGTGCGATGCGTCGATCCGTGCGCCGGTCACCCAGCGGTTCAGCGTCGAGTACGTCCCGACCGTCGCGCCCGCGGTCCCGGGCGGCGACGTCGCCAGCGGGTTGTCCACGAAGCGCCGGACCACGTACGCCGTGGCCGAGTAGCTGCCGCCGTCGGCCGCATGGCGCGTCAGCCGGAGGGAGAACTGGTTCTGCGAGATCGCCTTGCTCGCGTCGCGCCTGATGTTCGTCGCCGACGCGGAATCGCGGTTGGCGGCGTACTCGGCGGCGGTCAGCGCGCCGGGGTTGAGCGCGGTCGGCATCTCGGTCGCGAACGCGCGGAGGGACAGTGACGTCGCGGGCGTGAGCCCGTAATCGAGCGCGCCATGCAGTTGCTCGACGTCGGCGTTGCTGAACTGGCGGAATCCGTTCACGATCGTTCGCGACGCCGTGAGCGAACCGATCACCGAGCCGTCGCGTCCGGACGTTCGCGATAGCCACTTCGTGGTGCCGAACGATCCGCTCTCCACGCGCAGCATCTGCCCGAGCGGATCGGGCGCCGACATGTCCGTGGTGAACGCGATCACGCCGCCCGAGCCGTTGCCGTAGAGCGACGACGCGGAACCGCGCAGCACCTCGACGCGCGAGACGTCGCCGAGCTCGAGATTGTTCAGTTCGTTCTGTCCGTCGGGGAGCGACTGCGGCACGCCGTCGATCAGGACCTTGACGCCGCGGATGCCGAAGTTCGCGCGCGAGCCTGCGCCCCGGATCGAGAGGCGCTGGTCGAGCGAGTAGTTGTATCGGTTGACGACGTACACGCCGGGGATGTTGTTGAGCGCTTCGTCGATGCCGAGCGTGGCCTGCCCGGACTGGATGTCCGCCTGGTCCTGCATGCCCACCGCCCGCGGGGCCCGCTGAGCCGTCTCATCCGTGCGCGCCACCGAGACCCGGACGCGGGAGAGACGCTGGACCGTGGAGTCGCGCGCCCGGCTGGAATCGCGCGCAACGGCGCGGAGGGAGTCGGCTCGCGTCTGTGCGCGTGCGGGCGCGGCGAACGCGGCCGACGCCGCGAACGCGGCCGCCAGGAGCATCGCCCCGGCCGTGCCGCCAAATCCGCTCTTGATCGCCTTCGCCACCCGTGCACCCCAAGGCAGGCGCTCTTCGTGCGCCAGCACCTCGCGCGTGACTCGGCGCCATTCGGCCTGCATCTCCGACGCGTCCCTGAATCGCTGGTCGGGATCGGCCGCGAGCCCCTTGCGCAGCCAGGCCGCGAGTTCGGGATGGAATCGCGAGAGGTCCGTACCGCCGGCGAGCTGCTGCGCCAGGATCGCGCGCCCATCCTCACCCACGAACGGCGCCGCGCCGGTCAGCGCGAAATACACGATCGCCGCCACGGCAAACAGGTCGGCGGCGACGCCCTGCGGCTCGCCGAGCAACTGCTCCGGCGGCGCAAACGCGGGCGTCCCGCTCGACCCCGCCCATTCCTCCCCCATCGCGTTCGCGATGCCGAAGTCCGCGATCCGCCAGCGGCGGTAGCGGTCGATCAGCAGGTTCTCGGGCTTCAGGTCGCGATGGATGATCCCGTTTTCGTGCGCGGCGTGCAGACCGTCGAGGATCAGGTCGATCTGCGGCGCGACTTCGGCGAGCGGCCGCGGTCCCATGCGCCGCACGAGATCCGCCACGGAGCCCTCGTCCTCGAGTTCCATCACGTACCAGTGCACGTCCCCCTTGGAGTCCCAGTCGTAGATCGGAACGATTGCCGGGTGCTGCAGGCGCGCGGCCATCTGCGCCTCGCGGCGGAACCGCGCCACCGCGGCGTCGCTCTTTGCGACGGACGGATGCAGCACCTTCATCGCCACCTCGCGCTCGAGCGAGAGATCGCGCACGCGCCACACCGTTCCGAACGTGCCCGACCCGAGCGACGAGAGCACTTCGAAGTCGTCGCCCGTCGCCCAGCGCAGCCGGTCTTCCTCGCTGACTGCCCGATATTCGCCGGACGCGACGTCCACGCCGGTGAGCGCCGGCGTTCCCGATCCCGAGATCTTCTCCAGCGCGCGCAGGAGCGACGCGACCGAGTGCAGGCGATCGTCCGGGTTCGCGGACAGCGCGCGGTCGAGCAGCTCGGCGAGGTTCGCCGGGCAGTCCGGCCGCACCCAGCGCACGGGCGGGATCTCGTCGCGCGGAGGCAGTTCGCCCGTGAGGACGGCGAAGCAGCTCGCCGCAAGTTGCCACTGATCGCTCGCCGGAGTCGGCCGCCACTCGCCGGCGGCCCACTCGTGCGGCGGCGGCGTGAACAGCGGGTCCGGCCGGATGCCCGGAGGGATCTCGGCCGCCGACAGCGCCCACTGCCATCCGAGAATCCACACGCGCCCCGTCGGCGTGACGTAGATGGTGTCGGGCGAGAGCGCGCCGTGCGTCTGTCCGGCGTCGTGCAGGTACGCCACAGCCGAACCGGTGGCGCGCAACACGCGTAGCATGTACGGAATCGTCTCGATGCCGAGCCGGCGGATACGCGCGCCGACCGTCTCGCCGACGATCCACCTCCGCAGGTATCCCGGCCCGCGGCGCGCCCCGGGACTCTGCGTCCAGAAGTGGTACGTGGTGGGGATCGCAGGATGGTTGCGGTGCGCCAGCGAGCGCGCCTCGTCGAACAGCCAGGTGGCGTGCGCGGGATCCGGCGCCGTGACGAGCGCGAGCGAGCGGCCCAGCGCGTCGATGATCTCTTGCGCGTGGCGGTAGTTCGCGTGGTACCCCTGGTCGCCCCAACTCCACCCGGGCGGGAGCTGCCACCCGTCGAGGTGCGGCGGGATCCCGGTGGTGCGCTTGATCGCGATGGGTTCGGCGCTCGTCATGACGCCCGAAAACTGTCAGATCGCGGGCGCCGGAACCAGTGCGATGCGCACGGTCGTGCCTTCACCCGGCGTGCTCTCGATCGCGATCGAGCCTCCCCATCCCTCGATCATGCGCCGGCTGATGGCGAGCCCCAGGCCGCTGCCGCTGGTTCGCGTGGAGAAGTGCGGCTCGAAGATTCTTGGCATCACGTCGCCTGCGATTCCCTGCCCGTCATCGCGCACGGTGATGAGGACCAGGCCGCCGGCACGCGACACGGTGACGATCACGTCATGCGCATGCGCGAGGCGGGCGTTCTCGAGCAGGTTGAGCAGCACCTCACGCATTTCCGATCGAGCCGCCTGCACGAGCACCGGCGACTCGACGCCTTCGGCGCGCCAGCGCACATCCTCGCCGCCAAGCTGTTCCAGGCGCATGAGATCGTCCACCGCCTGGGCGACGTCCACCGGAACCGGCGCAGCGCGGTCGTCCGGCGCAGTGCCGAAGCGGCTGAAGGCGCGCGCGATCTCGTCGAGCCGATCGATCTCGGCGAGGACGCGCGTGACGTTCTCGTCGAGCACCCGGTCGAAGTCGATGGCCGGATCGTGACGCGCGCGGCGCAGGTGCTGCATCCCGAGTCGCATCGGCGTCAGCGGATTCTTGATCTCGTGCGCGACCTGCCGCGCCATCTCGCCCCACGCGAGGACGCGCTGGGCATGCGCCTCTTGCGCCCGGCCCGCCTCGATGTCGTGCGCCATCTGCCGGAACGCACTGAACACCGGCTGGAATTCCAGGGGCGGGTCGCTCGAGAGCCGCGGCTCACGCTCGCCGGCGGCCAGCGCGAGCGCGCCCTTCTGGAGCGTCCGGATGGGCCGCGAGAATTGCCGGGCGGCCAGTCCGGAGAGCCAGAGCGCCGCGAGCGCTCCGACGGCCGCCGCGAACAGCACCAGGATTCCCAAGTCGCGCCGCCGCTGGTCGAGCGCGAGATCGTCCGTGCGGGCCGGCGCGGCGAGGACGAATCGCACCGGCGATGACTCGGCGCTCGCGGCCCGGAATCCGAAGAGCATCGATTCCGTACCCACCAGCTGGTCGCTGCTCGCCGTGACGTCGTCGCCCTCCTCGAACGCGAGTGCGATGGACCGCGGCAAGAGGCGGCCGAGCGGAGCGAGCACGTCGAGGATCGTGTCGCTTGACGCCACGAGCATCCCGTCGGCGTAGAGGAAGAGCGGGGTCTGGAACTTCGAGGCGATGTCCGAGAGCTTGGCGCTGTCGGTGTAGACCGCCACGCCGCGCAGCGTTTCGCGCACGAGCAGATCGCGCGCCTGGTCGTCGTCGCTGCGCAACCGCTGGTAGCTCCACGCCGCGAACGCGCCTGCCGGGATCACGAAGAACGCGAAGAGCGCGAGCGTGAGCTGCGCGCGGTAGCTCCGCAGCCAGCGGCGCCGCTGCATGCGCAGCCAGCGGCCGAAGGCCCCGTCGGCGACGACGAGCAGCAACCAGAGCGCGAAGAGGGCGAGGAGGTCGAAGATCACCACGAGCGATCCGCGCATCATCAGCTGGTTGTAGCTCCGCAGCTCGACGCTCGCATGCACGTTGTAGAATCCTCCCTTGGTATCCGGAAGGAACCAGTCGCCGTGGAGCTCGTCTCCGTGGCGCTCCCATTGCGCCACGTTCGTGATCAGCGCGTTGTGCCGGATTCCACCCGGCGTCAGCGTGTACGGCGGATCGACGGTCGGCGTAGAGCCCAATCCCATCAGCGCCGCAAACGGGTCGGGCGTCAGGAGCCGCGTGCGCGGCGCCACGACGACGGTCGTGACCGACCGGTCCTCGTGCGGCACCGACAGTACGAGGTGCAGTCCCGGCGAGCCCGGGACCATGGAGAAGACCGCGTGAGTCGAATCCGCGGCCTGTCGCGCGAAGTACTCGATGCCGTTCGTCTTTTCCTTCTCCGTCTTTCCGACGAGCAGGTTCGCCATCGGCACGCCGGCCGGACTCCAGGTCGTCAGTTCGACCGGGTAGTCGCCGCTCGCGAGGTCCGATTCGGCGTATCGGGCGAGCAGTTCCGCGCGGCTCTGCGGCGCGTGCGCCACGTCGAGTTGCGCGGTGAACCGCCGCAGGAGCGCCGCGGCGGAACTGTCGAGCATGCCGAGGCTCGACACGTCGCGTTCCGCGAGCAGCACCCGCGATCGCGCCGACTGTCCCCACACGAGCGTCACGGCGCCGCACGCCGCGACGATCGCCACGGGAAGGACCGATCCGCGCGCGCGGCGCGCGAACGCGAGCGCGCCGATCGCGACCACCCACAGCGCCGGGTACCATGGCGGGTACGCGCCGGGCGCATCGATGAGCGCCGGAGCGAGAAGCGATGCCGCCGCCGCGATGCCCGGCGCGATCCAGAGCGGAATCCCCTTCCGCGCGCCAAGCGCCGCCTGGCCCGCCGTGGCGCCGGCGATCAGCACCGACACCGACGCGAGAAAGAGCGTCGATTCCCAGGCGAGCCACATCGCGGTCGACACTCCCGCTTCGGGAAGCTGGATGCCGCGCGCGAGGTCCCGGAGCAGGAACGGGCCGATGCTCGCGACGACCACCACGGCCGCGATCGCCTGCGCCCGCGAGCGCATGCCGACGCGGGCGCGGAGCGCGGCAAGCAGTCCAAGCAGTCCGATCGAGCAGGTGAGGGCGAGCGCCCCGACGCTGCCGGTGAACGGGCCGCCTTTCGCCACAAAGTAGTACGTCGGATCGAACAGCGAGGACGAGTTCGAGAATCGCGAAAGCGGTACGAGACCGACCGTCGCCAGCGCGACCGCGAGCGTGGCAAACCGGCGCGCGACGCCACCCCGGTCGCGCCAGGTCGCCGCAAGCAGGAAGAGGACGGCCATCGCGAGGGCCGCGCCACCGCGCGTCCGGCCGCGCTCGCGTGCGCCGGCCGCCAGCAGTTCCCCCGTGGGTGCGATCGCCCGCACGCCCATCACCGGCACACCGGCGACCCGCACGATCGCGAGCGTGTCGCGGTCGGCGTTCACCGGCGATCCGTACGCAAAGCCGTTCACGCCGTATCCGCGGATGAACGTCTCGTCGAACGCCTTGGCGATGACGCTCCCCGGAGGGTCGGCGTGCACGAGCAGTTCCGCCACGGCGCGATCCGTGCCGCGCCCCGCGATCGCGTACAACGACAGGTAGAACGGCGTCGGCCACGCCCCGACCGGCCCGACCAGCGAGTCGAGCGGCGCCATGAGCCGGCCCGACCACGCGAACGGGGCGCCGCCGCGAATCAGGACCACCGAGCGGGATTCGGATCCTCCGCGGAGCTTGTCGAGGTCATCGAACGCGCGGCGCGGATCCGCGTGCGCGTCGAGCGCCTGCACCGCCAGCCGTTGCAACGCGGCCGTCTCGACTTCAAGTGCCGCGGTGATCGCGGCGGTGCCGCGTGCGGCAACGGCCGCGCGGCCCGCGAGTGACTGCGCGCCGAACGAGGCACGCGAGCGCTCCGCCAGCGCCACGAACGAGAGAAACGCCGCCGCTGAAACGGCGAATCCGATGCGATTCCACGCCCGGTCGCCCAGCACCGTGAGGGCGACGGCGAGCAGGGCGCTCAGGCCGCAGGCGGCCAGGGCGCCGGTCGAGGGCGATCGGAGCCAGAGGGCCGCACTCAGCACGGTGGCTGTCGCGACCACGGTCCACCAGAGGCCGGGGCGAGGATTCACTGACGGATTATACCCATGGCGAGGGACGAACGGCGAAGCGCCGTTCGGCGCTCCGGCGATGTATCTTTCTTCGGATGCACGCGATCCGCCTGTTTGCCCTCGCAGCCTGCCTCGCCGCGACCGCCCGCGCCCAGGTGGTCTCCCTCGACGAAGGGAGCTTCACGCTCACGCGCTCGGGCGAACGCCTGGGCCGCGAGGACTTCTCGATTCGCAGCTCGGCCTCGACGGGCGGGCCGCCCTTTGTTGCGCACGCGGTGGTCTCGATCGGTACGCGCAGGATCGAACCGCGGCTGAACGCGGATTCAAGCGGGAGCGTGTTCAATTACGACACCGAAATCCGTGACGGCGGTCGCGTGACCGTCACCTACAGCGGCAAGTCGGCCCGGGACCACTACCAGGCGCGGACGCGGCGGCCCGATGGCGAGTCGTTGCGCGAGTTTCGCCTGCCGCCCGGCACCGTCGCGGCGGATGACGATGTCGTGCATCAGCTCTGGTTCATCACCCGGCGAGGACCCGGGGCGATCGTACCGGTGCTCGCACCATTGCGCAACACAGTCGAAATGGTGCGTGTCGAACTCGTGGGCACCGAAACCCTCACCATCGATTCGCGCGACTTCCGCGCGCGTCACCTGCGCCTCCGCACCGAAGGATCCGGTGCCACGAGGGAGGTCTGGGTCGATGCCACCGGCCGCCTGCTGAAGGCGGAAATTCCGGCGGCCAGACTCGTTGCGGTCCGTGACGAACCGCCGCGCTGAACGCCCCCCTGAACGCCCCGCTGAAACCCGGCGGGCCGGTCTCGCGTACGGCCTGCTGACCAATCGTGTAACCCACCCCGGAACACTACCGAAGATGCGAAAGCTGTTGTGTGCCCTCCTGATGTTGGCGACAGCCTTGCCCGCCGCCGGGCAGAACGCCGCCGGGCAGAACGCCGCCGGGCAGAACGCCGTCGGGCCGACCCTCTCGCTGGACGAGGCGCTTGCGCTCGCCAAGGCGAACAACCCGACCTACCTGCAGTCGAACAACGGACGCCGGCGCGCCGACGCGAGCCTTCGCA